>Ga0209050_1000062_pt1 | contig 316538 bp, 267 predicted proteins | sample Araplavi_mTSA_r2_FD_184276 | JGI IMG/M metagenome (GOLD analysis project Ga0209050, IMG submission 184276) | Arabidopsis root microbial communities from North Carolina, USA - plate scrape MF_Cvi_mTSA_r2 (SPAdes) (version 2) | ecosystem: Host-associated > Plants > Roots > Endosphere | place... | reverse complement strand
CAGGGTCTGGCGGTCGATCGACTGCACGCCGAAGGACATCTGTGGCTGGTGGTCGATCAGGATCAGGGCGGAGTTGCTTGGGTTGAGCAGTTCACGGATAGACATGGCGCGTTCCTTTTGATGTCGATAGCTAAGTGGGTTAAAGCGTTGAGTTGCACAATTCGGGGGCTCGGCGCGGGTTCCGCTGGGGAGGCTTTGCTGCCGGCTTGGTGGCTAATTTAGGGGCCAAAACAAAAAGGGACAATCCAGCAAAACCGAGAATCATTGATTCCAAAACAGGGACAATTCAAAAACTGCCGCAGCGCCCACTGCGGACGACACCTGCCGCCCGCCTGGCCGCACAAACGGCCGAATGCAGCACAGCCGTACAATCCCCGCGCCCTGTAATAGGCAACCATGCTTCGCCTCGATCCGATGGCCACGCCGAGCGGACGCAGGTTGACCGCAGGCGTGCCGGCAGTTGCCGGAACCACGGCCAACCGCGTCCTGGGCCACCCACCTTGACGCGGGACATAAGCATGCTGCTTGCCTCGAAACACCTCACCGCCCCCGGGCCGCTGCGCCTGCACCTGAAGCCACTGTGGCTGCTCGCCCTGCTCAGCGGCGGCGCCCCGGCGCTGGCGGCGCAGAGCGCGCAAGACACCCCCGGCTTCCTCGAGGGGGCGAGTCTTGAAGTGCTCAGCCGCAACTTCTACCTCAACAACGACTATCGCTCCCCGACCCCGGCCGGCAAGAGCTACAAGCAGGAATGGGCCCAGGGCTTCATCGCCTCGTTCGAGTCCGGCTTCACCCCCGGCACCATCGGCGTGGGGGTCGACGCCCACGGTTTCCTGGGCTTGAAACTGGACGGTGGCAAGGGGCATTCCGGGACGGGCCTGTTGCCGCTGGATCATGACGGGCGCAGCGAAGACAGCTACTCCAGCGCCGGCGGCGCGCTGAAGTTCAAGGCCTCGCGGACCACCCTGGCGCTCGGTGAAATGACCGTGGCGACCCCGGTGTTCGACACCGCCGACAAACGCCTGCAACCGGAATACGCCAGCGGCCTGCTGCTCTCCAGCCGTGAGCTCGAGGGGCTCGACCTGCAGGCCGGTCACTTCAACACCTTCAAGAACCAGGACGCCTCGACCGCCAAGGGCGACTTTTCCGGCTACGGGGCAACCACCCGCCACGCCAGCATCGACTTCATCGGCGCCGACCTGTTCGCCGGCCAGGCGCTGGGCGGCGCCCTCTACGCCTCGGAGCTGAGCGACACCTGGCGCCAGTACTACGCCAACCTGCATGCCAGCCTTGGCCAGCTGTTCCTCGACGGCAACCTGTACCGCACCCGCGACCAGGGCCAGGCCGTGGCCGGCGCCATCGACACCACGGCCTACAGCCTCTCCGGCAAATACCGGATCGATGCCCAGGCGTTCACCCTGGCCTATCAGAAAGTCCACGGCGACACGCCCTTCGACTTCGTCGGCGGCGACTCCATCTACCTCGCCAACTCGATCAAGTACGCCGACTTCAACGGCCCCGGCGAACGCTCCTGGCAAGCGCGCTACGACCTCGACCTGGGCGCCCTGGGCATTCCCGGCCTGAGCTTCATGGCCCGCTATGTGAGCGGCCGCGGCATCGACGGCAGCCACGCGCCCCAGGGCGGCGCCTACAACCCCTTCGACAGCGCCAGCGGCACCTACAGCCCGCAACAGGGCCGGGGCGGACGCCACTGGGAACGCGACCTGGACCTGCACTACATCGTGCAGTCGGGTCCGGCCAAGGACCTGTCGTTGCAACTGTCCCACGTCAGCCACCGAGCCAACGCCGCCCAGGCCGGCGACGACATCGACAGGCTGTACATCGTCATTCAGTACCCGCTCAAGCTCGGGCCGTTCTGATCCTGCGCGGCGGGCCGAACCTGCTCGGGCCGTGCGCCGGGAAGCGCCGTTGGCCGCGGCCAAATCGCCGCTAACCCACGGCATGGGCCACCTGCGCTTCAGGCACCGCCGCGTCCCGCAACACCCGCGCCAGCAAGGCGCCGGGCTGGGCGCCCGAGACCCGGGTGTCGCCGATGCGAAAGGCCGGCAGCACCCCGCCCGACCAGTCCGCGGCATCGCGTTTGTGGCGCTGCAACGCAGCCACTCCTTCGCCGCTGCGCAGGTAGTCGAGCAGCCGCTCCTGCTCGCGCTTGCCGTCCCCGCCCAGCTCCGCGAGCACCCGCGCATCGCCGATATCGCGGCCTTCGCAGAAATAGGCGCGGAAGATCCGCGCGAACAGCGCGGCGCAGTCGCCACCGCGGGCGGCCCGCTCGAGCATCAGGCTGTGCGCCGGGTCGCTGTCGACCAGGCGCTCGATTCGCTCGAAGGCAAAATGCAGCCCCAGCGCCTGGCCGGCCCGGGTGATCTGCGCTTCGAACAACCGGCTGCGCGCCAGGCTGCCGAACCGGCGCCGGGCGTACTCGCCCTGCTCGATGCGGCTGGCGGGAAGGTCGAACGCGCAGCGGCTCGGCACATAGACGATCGGCCGTGGCCGGTGCGCCGCCGCCATGGCCTGGCGCAGGTTCAGCTCGCCGATCCAGCACCAGGGATTGATGAAGTCGTACGCCAGATGAATGACGTTACCCATTAGCGACCACCTTGCTTCTACCCATGATGGCCAGACTCTAGGCGCGCACCTGCCGGACGAGTAGCCACAGGGCGCGCAACGCTGTCTTGCTCGAGACCTGGGCGAGGCTCAGGCGGCGAGGATTTCCTCGAGGAACTCGATAAACACATTGATGCGACTGGAGCCACGGTGGTTGGGCAGGTACAGCGCGTTGATGCAGGTGCTGGCAGTGCCGGGATTGACCTCGTACTGCTCCAGCACGCGGGTCAGGCGGCCCTGGCCGACATCGTCGCGCACCAGCCAGTCGGCCAGCAGCGCCACACCGCCACCGGCCAGCGCCGCCTCGCGCAGGATGTCGGCGTTGTTGCTCTGCAAGCGCCCTTGCACACCCAGGCGCTGGGGCTCTTCGTCGCCCTGGAAGGTCCAATCCTGGTGCACGCCGCCATAGTCGAAGCGCAGGCACTGGTGCTCCAGCAGGTCGCTCGGCTGGCGCGGCAGGCCGGTGCGTGCCAGGTAGTCGGGGCTGGCCACGACCCAACGCTGGAAGTCGCCGATCTTCTTGCTGACGATGTCATCGCTGACCACCGAGGAGCCGAGGCGCACCGAGACATCGATGCGCTCGCTGATCAGGTCGCTGACCCGGTCGCTCAACGACAGGCTGATCTCCAGGCCCGGATGGCGTTCGAGCAAGCGCCCCAGGTGCGGGGCGATGATGCGCCGGCCGAACTCCACCGGAACGCTGGCCCGCAGATGCCCCTGGGCCTCGCTGCCACGGTCGGCGACGCTGGCGTCGGCTTCGTCGATGGCCTCGAGAATCGCCACGGCCTTGTCGAAATAGGCCTGCCCGGCGAGCGTGACACTGGTGTTGCGCGTGGTGCGATTGAGCAGGCTGGCGCCCAGCTCGCTTTCCAGCCCCGCCACCTGCCGCGTCACCGACGACGTCGACAGGCCGAGCTTGCGCGCCGCCGATGAGTAGCCACCACAGCGCACGGTTTCAACGAACATCTTCAGCGCCAGCAACTTGTCCATAAGCCGATTCCGAGAGCGAAAAATCAAGCCAGGGACTATGCCTGAGCACGCATCGAGTGTCTTGTACGGTTGTGCTCAAGCGCCTTGGCCTGCGCCTGCTCCTTCGCCCCGGATCCTCAGCCCTGGCGGTGGTGACGGAGCAGAAACAGCAGCAGCGCCAAGCCAGGGACCGCGGCAATCGAAGTCGCCGACAGGCTCCACCCCACCTGCTCATACAGCGGGCTGGCCACCAGCGAACCCAGGGCGCCGCCGACGAAGATGCTGGTCATGTACACCGCATTCAGGCGCGCCCGGCTGTGCGGGTCGATGGCGTACACCTCACGCTGGCCAAGCACCATGTTCAGCTGCACGGCAAAATCCAGCAGCACCGCGCACACCACCAGCCACAGGTAGCCACTGCCCGGCAGCGCCCCTATCAGCAGGGACAGCGGCGCCAGCAACAAGGCCACGAGAGTGCCGCGCTGGCCATGCCCGGCGTCGGCCAGCCGGCCGGCGATCGGCGCCGCGATCGCCCCCACCGCGCCCACCAGGGCGAACACCGCCACCTGCGCCTGGCTGAAGCCGTGCTGGCGAATCAGCTCGATGGGCACGATGGTCCAGAACAGGCTGAAGCTGGCGAACAACAAGCCCTGGTACAAGGAACGCTCACGCAGGCCGGCATGGCGGCGCGCAAGGGCGAAGACCGAGCCGATCAACTCGCCATAGGAAGACTGATGCGTCGGCATGCGTCGTGGCAGGGCAACGGCCATCACGCAGGCGATCACCGCCATCAGGCCCGCGGCGCTGAAGAACACCCCGCGCCAGCCGAACGCCTGGGCCAGCAGGCTCGACAGCGGACGCGACAACAGAATGCCCAGCAGCAGGCCGCTCATGATGTTGCCGACCACCCGCCCGCGACTTTCCTCGGGCGCCATGTGCGCGGCCAACGGCACCAGAATCTGCACCGCCACCGAAGTCAGGCCGATGAGCAACGACAGCGCCAGGAACAGCGAAGGCGACTCAGTAAAGCCCGCGGCGATCAGGCACAGGCTCACGGCGAGCGTGAACCCCACCACCAGGCGGCGGTTTTCCATCAGGTCGGCCAAGGGCACCAACAGCAGCAGGCCTGCGGCGTAGCCGAACTGGGTCAGCGAGACAATCAGGCTGGCATGGGCGTTCGACAGGCCGATCTGCGGGGCGATCAGCTCGACGATCGGCTGGGCGTAGTAAAGGTTGGCGACGACCGCGCCACAACAGAAGGCCAGCAAGGCCACCAGGGCGCCAGAGAGGGTGGCGGGCCGTTCGCCCTTCAGCGCCGTGCTGGCCGTCGTTGCAAAGTTGCCGGTAGGCATGATGAAACCTCGTTCGCGTGGAGAAAAGTTTCGCCAAGGCTAGGCGCGACGCTCAAGCGGGAGAATCCACCGCCGGGGCAATTGAGCGATGCGCATCACGCAACGATCCCGGCGTTGCCGATGGCGCAAAAGGTCTTTGCGCGGTTTGCCAATACCGCCGTCCACCCCCCTTCTCTACCCTTGGGCACTTGCCACGGGGCGGTCCGTCACCGCTCTCCTCAGCGGCTCAAGGAGACTTCCATGACCTCGACTGCATCACTGTCCGCCCGCGCGGATTCCACGGACCAATGAAGGGTGCCCCGATGAACGCCAGGCAGTTGTGGCTGGGCGCCGTGGTTCTCGCCACGGCAGGCGCGATAGGCGCCGCGCTGTTGATGTGGCGCCCGGCGATCGCGCCGGCCGAACCGCCACAACGCTTCGAGGCCGCCCAGGTGCAACGCGGCGCGCGGGTCGCCGAAGCCGGCGATTGCGCGGTGTGCCATACCCGTCCTGGCGGCCGCTACCTGGCCGGTGGGCTGGCGCTGGTGACGCCATTCGGCACGCTCTACAGCACCAACATCACCCCGGACGCCGGGACCGGGATTGGCCAATGGTCATTGCCGGCCTTCGAGCGGGCGATGCGCGAAGGGGTCGCCCGCGACGGGCACTTGCTGTATCCGGCCTTCCCTTACACCTACTACCGGCGCATGACGGACGGGGACATCGCGGACCTCTACGCCTATCTGATGAGCGGCCCCGCCGTGCATTCGCCGGCGCTGCCCAACCGGATGAATTTCCCGATGAACATCCGCCCGCTGGTGTCGTTCTGGAACCTGCTGTTCCTGCACGCGGAGCCCTTGGCGCCCGTGGCGCAGCAGTCCGCAACCTGGAACCGTGGGCGCTATCTGGTCGAAGGCCCCGGCCACTGCGCCAGCTGCCATTCTCCGCTCAACCCGCTGGGCGCCGAGCAGTCCGCCCAGCATCTTGCCGGCGGCATGGTGGACGGCTGGCAGGCGCCGTCCCTGCTGGGCCTGGCCGACCGCGCCGCGCCCTGGAGCCGCGAGCAACTGGCGGGCTACCTGCGGGCTGAGGTGGTCGAGGGCCATGGCACCGCTGCCGGGCCGATGCGACCGGTCAGCCTCAGCCTGGGCAACATGCCGGCCAGCGACGCCGAGGCGATTGCCGACTACCTGCTGAGCCTCGAGGACTCCACTCCCGCCGCACCCGCTTCAGCCACCGCACGCCCCACCGAAGTGGTCGAGCAAGCGCCTGGCGCCCAGTTGTTCCAGAGCGCCTGCGCCGGTTGCCATGGCCCGGCCGCGCCGATGCGCCAGATCGATGGGCGCCCGGCCCTGGAGCGGACGTCGGCGCTGCATGCCTCAAGCGCGCGCAACTTCCTCAAGACCGTGCTCGAAGGCGTGCCCGCCAACCCGGGGTTGCCCAGCCCGGTCATGCCGCCCTTCGCCGCCAGCCTGGACAACCAGCAACTGGCGGCGCTGGCCTCGTTCCTGCGCGAACAGGCCAGCCCGGGCCAGCCGTGGGCCGACCTTTCTTCCACCCTTCACGAATTACGCCAGGAGGCGCAATGACCCACATGACCCTCAACGTCAACGGCTCGCCCCATGCGCTGGAACTGGAGCCCGACATGCCGTTGCTGTATGCGCTGCGCAATCACCTGGGGCTCAATGGCGCCAAGTACGGTTGCGGCCTGGGCCAATGCGGAGCCTGCACGGTGCTGGTGGATGACCGGCCGGTCTTCTCCTGCCTGACGCCCTGCAGCGGCCTGGAGGGCAAGGCCATCCGCACGGTGGAGAGCCTGGGTACCGCGGAGCGTCCGGGGCCTTTGCAAAAAGCCTTTATCGAGGCCCAGGCCGCCCAGTGCGGCTACTGCATCGCCGGCATGCTGATGCGCGCCCAGGCGTTGCTGGAGCGCGACCCTCATCCGGACGAAGCCACCATTCGCGAGCATATGGCGAGCAACCTGTGCCGCTGCGGCACCCACCTGCGGATCATCGACGCCATCGGCCGCGTGGCCAGGCAAGAGCGGAGCGCCCCATGACCCGGCACCATGAAGTCGATCAGGGGCGCCGTGCGTTCCTGCGTGGTGGTGCGCTGGTGCTGGCGTTCACCCTGGTCCCGGCGGCGCGCCAGGCGCTGGCCGACAGCGAAGTCGATACCCTCGGCACGCTGGTGCTGGCGCCCGATCTCCCAGGCAGCCTGCGCACCAATCCTTACCTCGATGCCTGGATCCGCGTCGCGGCCGAAGGCGTCACCGTCTACACCGGCAAGGCCGAATTGGGGACGGGGGTGAAAACCGCGCTGTTGCAGATTGCCGCCGAACGCCTGGACCTCGCGCCGGGCGCGATCACCCTGCTTACCGCGGACACCGCCCTGACGCCCAACGAAGGCTACACCGCCGGCAGCCACAGCATTTTCGACAGCGGCACGGCCCTGTTCAACGCCGCGGCCCAGGTCCGGCAATTGCTGCTGGAGTCGGCCGCGCGCAGCTGGGCCGTCGACGCCGCGCTGCTGACGACGCACGAGGGTGTGATCCAGGGCCCGGCCGGGCAGCGCATGGCCTATGCCGAGGCGGTCAAGGGCGTGGACCTGCACCACTATGCGCAGGCGCAATCGCCCTCGATGCCGCCGTCCGCGTTCAAGCTGATCGGCCATTCGCTGCCTCGCCTGGATATCCCGGCCAAGGTCAGTGGCGGTGCCGCGTTCGTCCAGGACCTGCGCCTGCCGGGCATGCTGCATGCCCGGGTGATCCGCCCGCCCCGCCCTGGCTGCCGCCTGGAAGCCTTCGAGGCCGAGGCGATCAAGGCCCTGCCCGGCGTGGTGCGGGTGGTGCAGGACGGCAACTACCTGGCGGTGGTCGCCCGGGATGAGTGGCAAGCCATCAAGGCGATGCGCAGCGGCTATGAGCAGGCCCGCTGGAGCGCTGGAGAGGCGATCCCCGAAGCGCGGGACATCCACGCGCTACTGACCCGCCTGCCCGCGCGCCGCTACCCGATCAGCCATGAAGGCAACCCGACGGCCGGCGCCAGCGCCAGCTATCGCGCGCGGTTCAGCAAGCAGTACCTGATGCACGGTTCCATCGGCCCGTCCTGCGCCGTGGCCTGGTTCAAGGACGGCGTGCTCACGGTCTGGACCCACACCCAGGGGGTCTACCCGTTGCGCGCGGGGATCGCCGAGATGGTCGGGCTGGCCCCGGAGCGGGTGCGCTGCATCCATACCGAGGGTTCCGGCTGCTACGGCCACAACGGCGCGGACGACGCGGCCGCCGATGCCGCGTTGATCGCGATGCGGCTCGCCGGCACGCCGGTGCGCGTGCAGTGGATGCGCGAGCAGGAAAACCTCTGGGAGCCCTACAGCAGCGCCATGCTCACCGAGGTCCAGGCCAGCCTCGACGCCCAGGGCCGATTGCAGGACTGGGCCTATGAGCTGTGGACCACGCCGCACAACGAACGCATCGTCAATGCCGGCCGCTTGATCCCCGCGCGGCTGCTGGCCCGGCCGTTCGTTTCCGCGCCGTCGATCCCCATCGCCCAGCCCGAAGGGGATGGCGATCGCAATGCCGTGCCGCTGTACAGCCTGGCGTCCACCCGCATCGACATGAACTTCGTCACCCGCATGCCGTTTCGCACTTCCGCCATGCGCTCGCTGGGGGCTCACATCAATATCTTCGCCATCGAAGCCTGCATCGATGAACTGGCCGCCCGGGCCGGCGCCGATCCGGTGGCCTTGCGCCTCGCCCACCTGAGCGACCCGCGGGCGCGGGCGGTGGTCGAACGGGTGCGGGACGCCAGCGGCTGGCCGCACAAGGGCAATGAGCCCGGCGCGGGCATCGGCTTCGCGTTTGCCCGCTACAAAAACATCATGGGCTACTGCGCCATCGCCGTCCTGCTGCGGGTGCATCCGCAGACCGGCGAGGTGCAGCTCGATCGAGTGGTCACGGCGGTGGACGTGGGCCAGATCGTCAACCCCGATGGCCTGCGCAACCAGGTGGAAGGCGGCATCGTGCAGTCCGCCAGCTGGACCCTGTTCGAAAAGGTCGGCTACGACCCGGGCGGCGTGCGCAGCTACGACTGGAGCGGTTACCCGATCCTGCGTTTTGCGCAGTTGCCCCGGCAGGTCGAGGTGCATCTGCTCGATCAGCCGGGACAGCCGTTCCTCGGCGCCGCCGAGATCGTCCAGGGCCCCATGGCCGCCGCCATCGGCAATGCCGTGGCCAATGCCACCGGCCGGCGCTGGCTGAACCTGCCGCTGACCCGCTCCGAGCAACCGGCCTAGCCTGGAGTCCGGCCGCCACTTCGGTGGCGGTCCTTTCGCACGCTGCCAATGTCTCGAGGATCGAGCGGGCCAATCGCCGCGCTCACCGTCGGCTGCCCGCTCGCCGCGCCATGCATCCGTTGCCCTTCCGGGCGTTGCGTTTCACGCAATGCAGCGTAGAGCGGCGGCTGGATTATCAGCCACGGCCCGGCGGATTAGGTTAGTGCCCAACAAAGACACGCAAACCGGCAATCCCCGTTGTTCAACCAGGCACCGTCCGCCTGAGCACCCACGGCATCCCGATCGATGCCCTCATAAGGAAATACCCCATGACTCAGCACCTGTTCCAACCCCTTGCGGTCGGCCCCTACACCCTGGCTCACCGCGTGGCCATGGCCCCACTGACCCGCTCCCGCGCCGGCCAGCCGGGCGACCTGCCGACCGCCATGAACGCCGAGTATTACCGGCAGCGCGCGAGTGCCGCGCTGATCGTTACCGAGGCCACGCAGATTTCCCGCCAGGGCCAGGGCTATGCCTGGACCCCGGGGATCTACAGCGATGCCCAGGTGGCGGCCTGGCGCCAGGTGAGCAGCCAAGTGCACGAAGCCGGCGGGCTGATTTTCATGCAGCTGTGGCACGTGGGGCGTGTCTCTCACCCGAGCTTCCAGCCCGATAACGCCCTGCCGGTGGCGCCCAGCGCCCTGCCGGTTCCAGGCAAAACCTTTATCGTCGACGACGAGGGCAACGGCGTCTGGGGCGATGTGCCGGTGCCGCGCGCCCTGCAAGTGGCGGAGATCGCGCAGATCGTCGACGACTATCGGCGCGCGGCGCGCAACGCCCTGAAAGCCGGCATGGACGGCGTGGAAATCCACGCGGGCAACGGCTACCTGCTCGACCAGTTCATCAACAGCAACAGCAACCAGCGCACGGACCAGTACGGCGGCAGCGTGGAAAATCGCGCCCGGCTGTTGCTGGAAGTCGTGGAAGCCGTCGCCGATGAGGTGGGCGCCGAACGCGTGGCGGTACGCCTTACCCCCATGGGGCGCTTCATGGGCATGGGCGACGCAACGCCCGAGGCCACTTTCGGCCATATCGTCCGCGCCCTGAACCGCTGGCCCCTGGCCTATCTGCACCTTGTGGAACCGGCCGTGGTCGGCACCGTCAAGGACGAGAACTTCGACCCGCGCTGGGACGCGATCATCGGGCAACTGCGCACGGAGTGGAACGGCGTGCTGATGCTCGCCGGCGGCTACGATCCGCAATCGGCGGAGCAGGCCCTGGCCGCCAACCGCGCCGACCTGATTGCCTTTGGTCGCCCCTTCCTGGCCAACCCCGACCTGCCCCGGCGGATCCGCGACGGGCTGGCGCTGAATGCCCCCGACCCAAGCACCTTCTTTGGTGGCGACCAGCGCGGATACATCGATTACCCCGTTCATCCATAAGGGGCGATCCCGGTAACCCCGCTCCCGGGCTTATCGAATCGGCCGCGCTTGCGGGGGGCGGCCGATACCCGGCGTGCAAAGGGCCACTTCGGCTTAGCGGGGTTCCTCGGGGCCGGTTCCGCCTGCCGGGCTGGACGCGATAGCCTGCCGCAGCGTTTCCAGTGTCGCGGGCTTGAACAGAATCTGGTCCATCCCGGCGGCCATGCATCGCTTCGCCGCACTCGCCTCGATGCTGGCCGTCAGGGCAATGATGCGACAGCGTGGCAGGCCGCTGTGGGATTCCTCCCAGCGGATCCGCCTGGCGAGTTCGAAGCCATCCATCCTCGGCATCATGCCGTCCGTGAGCACGATGTCGAAGTCCGCGCTCAGCCAGCGCTTGAAGGCTTCCTGCCCATCTTCCGCGACCACCACTCGGTGCCCCAGGGTTTCCAGCTGGGTGTTGAGGGTGACGCGATTGAAGGCATTATCTTCGGCCAGCAAGATGGACAACGGAGGCACGTCGGCAGAAACGGGCGGCTCCTGCTGCGCCGCTTCGCCCTCGACAGCGGCTGGAGGGTCGCAGATGGGCAGGCTCAATTCGAGGCTGAAGCAGGATCCTTTGCCAGGTTCGCTACGCGGGGTGATCTGGCCCCCCATCAGTTGCACCAGGCGGCGGCTGATGTTCAGTCCCAGGCCGCTTCCGGACGCCTGCCTCGCGCCTGGCATGCCCACCTGGGAGAAGGGTTTGAACAGCTTGTCCATGTCTTCGGCGCCAATGCCGATTCCGGTATCGATGACATCGAGGTCCAGGCGCAAGCTGTGCCCTTCACGGCAGGTGCGGGCCTGGAGGGTGACGCCGCCGCGCTCGGTGAACTTGATGGCGTTGCTGAGCAGGTTGAACAGCACCTGCTTGAAATGCAGCGGGTCCAGCAGCACCCATGCCTGCAGATCGCCTTCGACCTTGACGTCCAGGGTGAGGCCTTTTTGTCGCGCCATGCCAGTGACAACCGAGGCGACGCCTTCAATCTGCTGGTTGATGAGCACCGGCTCAGGAAACGAATCGATCTTTCCGGACTCGATGCGAGCAATATCCAGCACATTGCCCAGCAGCGACAGAAGCCCCTGGGCCGCTTCCTGGGCCACGGACAGGGATACGCTGTCGGCCTCTCCCTGTTTCGCCCGCAGCAGCGCGAGCTCCTGCATGCCGATGATCGCGTTCAGCGGCGTGCGTATTTCATGGCTCATCGTCGACAGGAAGACACTCTTGGCCTGGTTGGCGGCCTCGGCCCGCTCCTCGGCGGCCCGGGTCCTGCGGACCTGGCGTCGCAGGTAGAACGCCCAGATCAGCGAGATGGCGATCAGGGTCGCGAAGAGGCCGCCCAGTTGGAGAATCTTGTCGCGATGGTCGCGCCAGAAGTCGCTCCCGCCCCTGGCGAAGCGCGGCGCCCAGGCCTGGACTATGTCCGCGACCTCTTCCGGCGTGATTGCCAGCTGCGCCTTCTCCAGGATGCTGCGCAACTCCGGCTGGTGCTTCGCCACCCCGATGCCGATGGGCGTGGAGATGTCCTGCAGGATCCCGGTGACCTGGATGCGATTGTCGAAATACTGGGCCGACAGGTAGCGACCGGTGTAGTCGCTGCTCAGGTACACCTCGCTCTGCCCCGAATCGACCGAGCGCATGGCCTCGAGGAACGTGGGGTATACCTTGAGCTGAATCGCCGGATAGTCGCGTCTTATCGTATCGATGAAAAAGTAGCCTTCACCCGTCGCCAGGGTCTTCCCATTCAGATCGGCAAGCCCGGTGAAACGCCGGCCGACGTGACGGCCAGGACTGGTCGCGGTCATCAATACGGTGGAGCTGCGCAGGTACGGCGGCAAGACCTCCAGTGGCGTCTCGAACAGCTCGGACTGAGGCATGGCTGGGGTCAAAAGCGCGCGCCCCTCGGCGATGAGCCTGTTGGTTTCGAGGGTGTTTGGCGTGCCCAGGTAGGCGAACTTCAGGCCACTGCGCTGGCTGATCAATTCCAGGTAGTCGCGGCCAATGCCGGTGACGCTGCGGTCCCGTCCCAGCTCGCCCAACGCCCCGAGCGAGTAATTGATGGCGACGGGCACCTGCGGGTGGCTGTCCAGCCAGCGCTGTTCCGCGGGCGTCAGCTTCACGCGTTCTTCATCGATGCTCAAGCGGCGGCCGGCGCTCCAACTGCGCAGGATGTCTTCCCCATAGCGCCTGGATATCCTCGGTATCGCCCGGTCGATGATGCCCCTCAGCGTCTCGTCTCCCGGACGCAGCAGGAAGCGGAAGCCCTGGCTGTCGACCGGAGCGAAGTTGTCGATGCGCAGGCCCAGCAGGTAATGGGTTTGCATCAGGTAATGCGAGGACACAGCATCCCCCAACACCGCGTCGACGTCCCCCAGCACCAGCGCTTCGAGCGCGCGTTGAGGCGAATCGAAGTACTCCACCTGGCTATGGGGGTAGGCCTCCCGTACCGCCAGCTCCTGAAGATAACCGACGGTCATTCCCAGAACGGTACCGGCCTGGTTGGGGTCAAAGGGCTGGGCCTGCGAAGTCACCAGCACCGGCCGGTCGGGCAGGTAGGCCTCGCTGAGCAGCAGGCCATTCTCCCGGCCTTCGACGTCGCTGCCCGCGCCCAGCAGGTCGATCTCGCCACTGCGCAAGGCCGCCAGTGCGGATGCCCGCGACGAGTAGGCGCGCACCTGCGGCGGCCGTTCGAACATCAGGCTCAGGTAGTCGGCGGTGATGCCCTGGTAGCGATCGCCATAGAGCACCGACAGCGGCGGATAATCGAGACGCACCACCCCGACCCTGAGCGGCCCTCGCCCCTCCAGCCACTGCCGCGCCTTGGCGTCCAACCAGGGATGACTGCTTGTGGTCATGCGACCGGACAAGGTGATGTCTTGCGCATGAACCGGAAACATCGGTGAAAGAAAACCCAGCAACAGAATGCCAATAGTTGCGAGGGACCTCAGTAGCATGGGGAACCTTCCTTGAGGTACTTGCGAAACCTGGGGCGGCGGACGCGACCCGGCAGGCAGCCCCTGGGAAGTCGTCGACAGTCTTGGGTATTTGCCGGGAATTTTAGGCCTTAGTGGCGCGCAGCGACATAGAAACCAGCAGACAGCGGGTACGGCTGCGTTTGTTTTCTGTCGTACACGATAGCCGCGGCATTGCAGTAACCACCCCCATTGCGAGAGGCTGCGCCGTCAAGGCACAGCCCCCCGCCGCACGCTCGTGACCTCAGGACAACTCGTATTGCTGACGGTTGTTCAGTACCCGCTGAGCCTGTTCGCGGTCCAGGTCGCCGACCTTATCGGCCACCACCACGGTGGCCACGCAATTGCCAATCAGGTTGCCCGCCGCGCGTGCCATGCCGATGAACCAGTCGATCGACAGCACCAGCACCAGGCCGATCACCGGAATGCTTGGGACCGCGCTCAGGGTCGCCGCCAGGATCACGATGGCCGAGCCCGGCACGCCGTGCGCGCCCTTGGAGGTCACGAGCGACACCCCGAGCACCAGCAGCAGGTCACCTATCGACAAGGGGGTATTGGTGGCCTGGGCAATGAAGACCACCGCCAGGGTCAGGTAGATCGAGAAGGCATCGAGGTTGAACGAATAGCCGGTGGGCACCACCAGCCCCACCACCGATTTTTTCACGCCCAGGACCTCCAGCTTGCGCATGATCTGCGGTAGCACCGAGTCCGAGGAGGCGGTGGCCAGAACGATGGTCAGCTCCTCGCGCAGGTAGGCAATGAACTTGAACACGTTGATCCCGGCGTAACGCAACACCGCCCCCAGGATCACGAACACGAAGATCAGGATCGAGGCGTAGAACAGCACGACCAGGGAGATCAACTGCTTCATCGAACCGACACCGTACTTGCCAACGGTGTAGGCCACCGCCCCTAGCACGCCCAGGGGCGCCAGCCGCACGATCAGGCCCATGGCCTTGAACAGCACCTTGGAAATATCGTCGATGAACGAGGTCACGCGCTCCGCGCTTTTACCCCCCACCAATGCCAGGCTGATGCCGAACAGCAAGGCAAAGAACAGCACCTGCAATACATCGTTGCGGGCCAATGCATCGATTGAGGTGGTGGGAATGATGTTCAGGATGAACGAACCGATGCCACTGCCCTGGAGCTTGTGGGCATTCTCCGAATAACTGCTCATGGCCCCGGCATCCAGGGTCGTGGTGTCGATGTTCATGCCATGCCCGGGCCCGAACACGAACGCCAGCAGGATGCCGAGAGCCAGGGCAACGGTGGTCATGATCTCGAAGTAGATCAGCGCCACGCCCCCTACCCGCCCGACGTTTTTCAGGTCGCCCGTACCGGCGATCCCGTGCACCACTACACAAAAGACGATCGGTGCGACGATCATCGAAATCAGCTTGAGAAAACCGTCGCTGAGCACCTTCAGCTTTACCGCGAAATCAGGCACCAGTACGCCGAGCACAATCCCCAGCAGCAGGGCCAGCAACACCTGCGAAAAGAGTGATCCATACCAGGCCCTGGCCGGTGGTTTGACTGCGCTCACAGCATTTGAGTCGTGGTTCATGATGCTTCTCCGTCAAGAATCAACCGAGTCCCTGGCGGGTCGACGACGCTGTCGACCCGCGGACTGCCCCCCTCTTCAGCGACTCAGGTCGACGTCTGCCCGGGTGAATATCGGGCGACCGAACCACAGCGGAGCCACTTGAAGAATGCATGGTGCAAAGCAGCCCCCATGCCACTTCCCGCGGAAAATCATGGATTTATTATTTACCGATCGAAAAACAAGGTCTTACAGGTCTGACCAGTCAAGGAAGCTGTACGACTCGTCAGTTTTCTCCAGTCTCGCAATCGTGCGCAGGTGGAGGCCCATGCCTCAAGACAGCGCAATCTCCACCGCCGCCCGGGCCATGGGAAAGTGCACGAACGCTCTGAAATGGGGAGTTCAAGCCGTGAGCAGGACTGCTCGGCAACAAAGATGGCAGATGGATGAGCCCCTTCATCGAGACCCGATCCAGGTAAAGCGCGCAGCAGGGTATCCCGGCGGCGGCCAGCGCCGCTGGCGGCAGGTTAGCAACAGCCCTGGCTGGTTGTCGGCCGACGTACCTGACCGTACACCGCCAGACAATGCACCTGCCTGACCCAATGGCTGGGCACGGGCGTCCAGGACTGGGGGTCGTTGCCGGCCTCATCGGTCGGCTGAATCACCTCGCCCTCCAGCAGCGGGCGATAACCTGGCAATGATGTGGGCCGACCGCCAATAACGCTGTTCGCCGCCAGGCCTGGGGCACCATCCGAAGGTTGTTGCGTAGAGCGCTTCAAATCCATGCCGCTGAACTCCTGTGGGGTGACGTTCAAGCACGAAGCAAAACGCGCGCCACAGCCTTGCTCAGGCAGGTGCGAAAACTAATGCGACGAGACATAGACAGATGGCGTGGACGGCGCAGGCAATGCATAGGTCGCCTTCATCCATTCGATCTCCGCCTGGGGCGTTCGACCGAAGAAGCGTTTGAACTCGCGGCTGAATTGCGAGGCGCTTTCGTAGCCTACGTTGAAGGCCGCCGTCGAAGCGCTCATGGCGTTGCGCAGCATCAGCAGTCGCGCCTGGTGCAAGCGCGTCGACTTCAGGTACTGCATCGGAGAGGCGTTCGTCACGCTGCGAAAGTGCAGGTGAAAGCTGGGCACGCTCATGCTCGCTTCCTGGGCCAGGGACTCCACGTCCAGGCGCTCCTGGTAGCAACTGTGGATCTTGCGGATCGCGCGAGTGACCTTGCCGAAGTGCCCCTGGCGATTGAGCGCGACACGCATCGAGCCGCCCTGCTCGCCCGTCAGGATGCGGTAATAGATTTCCCGCACCAGCGACGGCCCGAGTATCTGCGCGTCACCTGGAGTACTCATCGCCTCGAGAAAACGCAGGGTCGAAGCGCGCAGCGGATCGTCCATCGGCGAGGCATACATCCCCTTGGGCTGGGCATTGCTGGGCCCGAGGGCTTCATCCACTTGCAGCAGCAACTCGCTGGCCACCTGCAAGTCGAGACGCATGTAGACCGCCAGCATGGGCTCCGCCTCACTGGCGTCAGTCTCCATGGTGAACGGCACGGGGACCGACACCACCAGGTAATGCTGGGCGTCATAGACGTAGACGTCATCCCCCAGATAGCCACGCTTGCGCCCTTGGCACAGGATGACGATGCCCGGGTCATACAAAACCGGAGTGCGGGTCAGGGGCCAGTTCGAACGCAGGAAGCGGATATCCTCCAGCGCGCTGAGGTTGTAGCCCTCGATCGGAGCCAGCTTTTCCATCAGTTGCACCATGCGCGAGGTCTGTGAGTCAGCCTGATTCATTGACGGCCCCTTGGCTGACCGTTCAACCATCGGTCGAACGGCTCAGCACTTCCCATTGATCGATCTCATTGGCCGCCTGCTCCAGTCTGGAACGCACCAGGCTCAAGGCATCGCTGCCCAGCAGCAGGTGTGCGGGTGGCGCCGGACTGGCGATGACCTGCAACATCGCTTGCGCGGCTTTGCGCGGGTCGCCGGGCTGTTTGCCGCTTTTCTCTTCGCGGGCTTTGCGCACCGGATCGAAACTGGCGTCATAGTCGCCAATGCTCCGTGGCGTGCGCTGCATCGAACGACCGGCCCAGTCCGTGCGGAACGAGCCTGGCGCCACGGCGGTCACGAAGATATTGAACGGCCGCAATTCTTTGCTCAGCGTATCGGAGATGCCTTCGAGCGCAAACTTGCTCCCGCAGTAGTAGGCGATACCCGGCATGGTGATGGTGCCACCCATGGAGGTGATATTGAGAATGTGGCCGGCACGCCGCTTGCGAAAATTAGGCAGGAACGCCTTGGTGACCGCGACCGCGCCGAACACATTGACGTCGAACTGGCGACGCAGCTCCTCCAGCGGCGACTCTTCGAAGATGCCCTCATGACCGTAGCCCGCGTTGTTGACCAAGACATCGACCGGGCCATGAGCGGCTTCGACAGCCGCGACCACGCTGTCGATCCGCTCGAAGTCAGTGACATCCAGAATCACCCCATGGGCACGATCCACGGAAAGCGCCTGAAACGCCTGCAAGGCCGCTTCATTGCGCACAATGCCGATAACCCGATGCCCCGCGGCAAGCGCTTCCCGCGCCAGCGCATTGCCAAAGCCGCTGCTGACACCCGTGATGAATAGGGTTTTTATGCTGTTCATGGCGAGCTCCGATAAATAGGGACGAGGCGGCCATGCTATCCAGCGAACACTCGGTCACCTATGCCGGTTTGTCTTTGAGCATTGCCTATTCCTATCAGGGCCAGTAGTTAAGTGGGTAGTCGCCGATCTCCGCTTCCGCGAGTCAGGTCCGCTCCAACGTGGCAAAAGGGAAAGAAACAAAATGCCTCGGAACAACTAAGCAAGATCGTCGTAGGCTATCGAGGGAAAAGCTCCCTGCCTCAAAATCCGCTCTAGTAAAAAGTCACGTCATGCCAAGGCTGCTACGTCCAAACGAGTCTTGAACCAAGGGGTGACGGAAAACAGACAGAGAAATGCACTTAAAACCACTGGGTACTGCTGGAACGCAGCCGACGTCAGTGGAATACCGCACAAACGAAAAAAGGACCCGAAGGTCCTTTTTTCGATCGCTGCAGAATTCAGTGGAACTCTGCAGCGCTATGTTTTGAGCGGGAAACGAGACTCGCATATGGCGTCCGACCCATTGAAATCCAAGGGGTTTCTTTTCTTGCCGAAGCAGAACAAGACTCAACTCTGGACCTGCCTTTGGGGTGTATCAAGGGCCAAGAAGGAGTGATCTCAAGCTACGCGTGTTCGGACTCGCCACGGGCGGCAATTTCTTGCAGCGGGAGCCACTCTTGATCCAAGCCGCATTTATCGATACCCACGCCAGCGGGAACGGGTGACCTCATTATCCCTATTCATAGCGACCGCTTGACCACAAGGAATTTAATTCTACCCCAGAGCAGCGAACCCTCGCTGCAGATCCTCGATCAACGCCTCGACATCCTCCAGCCCGACGTGCAGGCGCAGCACCGGGTTCAAGCCTCGGTCGGCAGCGCTGTCGCGGTCATGGAGATCGGCGACGGTCACCAGGCTTTCGTAGCCACCCCAGGAAGCGCCCAGGCCGAACAGCTGCAAGGCATCGATAAAACGCTCGACGTAGCTGGCGTCGTTCTCGTGCAGCTCGAACGAAAGCAAGCCGTTGCTGCCATTGAAGTCGCGCCGCCACAGGGCGTGCCCGGGGTGATCGGGCAAGGCCGGATGGAACACTCGCTTCACCTGCGCTTGCGCCTGCAGCCACTGGGCGATGGCCAGTGCCTGGCGTTCGTGCACCTCCAGGCGTGGCGCCAGGGTGCGTGCACCACGCAGTACCAAGTAGGCGTCGTCGGGGCTGACCGTGCTGCCGAAGGTTTCGCTCATGGCCGCCAGTGCTGGCCAGGCGGCCTCCTGCGTACAGACACTGCCCATCATCACGTCGCTGTGACCGCCCAGGTATTTGGTCAGGGCCATGATCGAAATGTCCGCCCCCAGGGTCAGCGGCCGGTACAGATAACCCGAGCCCCAGGTGTTGTCCACCGCCAACAGAATGCCGCGCGGCCTGCAAAACGCAGCGATGGCCGGCAGGTCGCTCAGTTCATACAGCAGCGAACCCGGCACTTCGGTGTAGACCATCCTGGTATTGGCTTGCAGCCGCGCTTGCAGGTCGCTGCCGTCAGGCTTGAAGTAGGCGACTTGAACGCCGAAAGGCTGGAGAAACTCCCGGGCCAGGCGCCGCACCGGCGCATACACCGCATCGCTGATCAACACCTGGTCACCGGGCCGCAGGTACGCCAGCAAGGTCTGGGCAACCGCCGCCAACCCGGTGCCGAACAGCCGGGTGCGGTAACCGCCTTCCAGTTCCGTCACCAGGTCTTCCAGGGCGAACGCCGTCGGATTGCCGCGCGCGCCATAACTCAGGACCCGCTCGCTGTCACGTCGGGCACGGGCATCGCGCATTTGCGCCAGGTTGTCGAACAACACCGTGCTCAAACGGCTGACCGGCACATTCACCGCCCGCCCTCCTCGGCCCGGCTCGGTGCGCGCCGCCTGGGCCAGCCGCGTATGGATACGCGGCGCCTTGTGGTTGTGTGGTTGTGCGGGCAACGGTTTGAGGCTGGCGACTTCCGCTTCGCTCATCTGCGCCAGCAAACCTATCTCCCAGGCCAGGTACTGGCGTGCCGCATCCTTGTTGCCGGCATGGCGGTCGTGGGTGAAAAACAGAAAATCGATGCATTGCGCGTCCGCCGGCGTGTCGGCATCCCCCTGCACCTCGAAACCTGCCGCCAGCCAGGCCTCGAAACCGCCGTCCAGCAGCCGGGTGCGCGCACGTTGAGCCTCAGGCAACTCGCCCGCCGCCAGCGCGGCCAGCAATGGATTGTCGGCCAGTAGCACCAGGGGTCGCTGCTCTCCCTCGACCGCGCTGGCCAGCAACGGACGGATCGACCAGCGCGCCCCGGGGATATGGCTTTTGCGATAGACCATGCTCGGCCGCAGGTCGATCAGTGCCACCGCGTCATCCTTGAGCGCATCGGCCAGGGCTTGCGCTGTAATCGAGGGCAGAGCGCGCTCGCTGCCGGCCTCAGGTGCGGGCAAGACCAGCCCACTGTCGACCCCGCCTGCCAGCACATAAGCCTCATGCCCCAGCTGCCGTAGCCAGCTGGCAACGGTCGGCGCTCGTATGCCATCGCTGTCGACCAGTACCAGTCGCGCCTGGCGCACACCGATATACAGGTCGGTGGCTTGAATCAACTGCCCGCCCGGCGTGTGCTGCGCGCCTGGCAGGCTGCCGGCGGCAAACTCCTCGGCGGTGCGCACGTCGCAAAGGAACAGGCTGCGCCCAGGCTCGTCGGCCCAGCGCAGCACCTGCGCAGCCTCGACGCTTTGCACCCCGGCCCGCTGCGCCAGTTGCCCGGCGGCGCGACGTTGCGCAGGCAATGCCGCCTGGGATACCTGCCCGGCATAACGGCGGGTGCTGCCATGCTCCAGCGGCAAGTCTTCCAGGTACCAGCCCTGCGTGCCGTTCTCCAGGGCATAGACCGGGTTCTTCACACCCAGGTTGATCAAGGTCTGGGCGCCGATGATGCTGCGGGTGCGGCCGGCGCAATTGACCACGATCGGCGTGTTGTCGTCCGTCACCAGATCATGGATGCGATAAGCCAGTTCACCGTTCGGGCAGCAGACAGAACCGGGAATGGTCATCTTGCGGTACTCGTCGAGCGGCCGCCCGTCCAGCAGCACCAGCGGCTCGCCCCGGGCTTGCCACCCGGCCAGCTGTTGCGCGCTGACATGGGGCGTGTGACTGACCTCTTCGACCAATTCGCCAAAAGCCTTGGACGGCACATGCACCCCGGCAAACAGCTGAAATCCGGCGGCCTGCCAGGCATCGGCGCCGCCCTCGAGCCTATGCACCCGGGTATAACCCAGTTCCTCCAGGCGCCGGGCGGCGCGCGCAGCAACGTCCGTGCCCTGCTGGTCGTACACCACCAGCCGCACCCGGGGATTAGGCGCCAGGCGCCGGACGTCCAGCTCCAGGCGACTGTAGGGCAGCGTCACCGCGAAGAACAGGTGAGCTTCGCCATACTGGCCGTGCTCGCGTACGTCGAACAGGGCCATTTCCTGCCCGTCGAACAGCCATTGCTGCAGTTGCCCTGGAGTTACGGTCTGGCTCATGAGAGTCCCGTTACGAAGATAAAGTTACTGAAGCACCAGCGAACGCTCGTCGGCGGCAACTTCCCGGCCTGTGGCATAAGCACGCTGGATGGCCGGGCGCGCCTTGAGACGTTCGCGCCAAGCATGAATATGCGGATAGTTCGTCAGCTCGATCATGCGTAGGCCTTGATCGACGGCGCCATCTGCGAGGCGTTGTAATTGAGAATGCGCCCGTCGGCCTCGACCCCGTAACGGCCGTTGAGGGACTCCAGGGGCAAGCCGTAGAGATGGAAATGCAGGGTCGGTTGCTCGCCTTCGACACGGATGCCATGCAGGTCTTCACCAAGGAACGAGATCGACGTGCCAGGCTGCACTATCACTTCCTTTTCCAGGTGCAAGGTGGTGAATCCAGGCTCGCGGCCCTGGTCATCGCGGCTGTAGACGTAGTTGATTTCCTGGCCTTCGATGGCGCTGATGATCGCCCAGGTTTCGTGGTTGTGAGGGAGGGTGCTTTTGCCCGGCAACAGCGAATTGAGGTACAGCGTCGGCGTGTCGCCATCGTCATTGAGACGGTAGCGGAAGGCCGTGCTGCCCTGCCCCGCTACCGGCGCCGGGAATGCGTCGAAATTGAACAGGTCGCGGCGCTCGGCCAGGGATTCGAGCAAGGCGACGATTTCCGTCAATGCGGCGCGGTCGACGCCGCGCTGATGGATGACGCGGACTTTCTTGAGGAAATCCTCGATGACGGTGGCACGGTTATCGGTACTCATGAACAGGTTCCTCGGTGTCAGACGGACAGGCTATAGCGGCTCAGGTTGCTCAACAGATACGGATCGTGAGCGACGCGAGGACGGCGCCCCGGATCGCCCAGGGCATGACGCAGAAACGCCTGGGTCCGCTCGCTGGTGGGGTGCTGGAAGATCTGTGCGGCGCTGCCGTGCTCGACGATCACGCCGTTTTCAGTGAAATAGACGATGTCGCTGATCTCTTCGGCGAAACGCATTTCGTGGGTCACCAGCACGCAGGTCATGCCCTCTTCGGTCAGCTCGCGAATCACCGTCAGCACCTCGCCGACGGTTTCCGGGTCGAGGGCCGAGGTCACCTCATCGAACAGAATCAGCTCCGGGCGCATGGCCAACGCCCGGGCAATCGCCACCCGCTGCTGCTGGCCACCGGAGAGTTGGCCCGGATAGGCATCGGCCTTGTGCTCCATGCGCACCTTGGCCAGCAAGGCGCGGGCGTCCTGCTCGGCCTCGGCGCGGTTGCGCCCCAGCACCTTGCGGGGAGCGATCACCAGGTTCTCCAGGACCGACAAGTGCGGGAACAGGTTGTACTGCTGGAACACAAACCCCACACGCTTGCGCAACTCGATGCGCTGGGCCTCCCGGGCCAGGGTGTGGACCTCGGTGGCGCCAACCCGGATGCTCCCGCGCTGGGGCTGCAACAGGCCGGTGATGCAGCGCAGGATGGTCGACTTGCCGGAACCTGACGGGCCGATGATCGACACCGCCTGGCCACGATGAACGTCGAGATCGATGCCCTTGAGCACCGGGTTGCTGGCGAACGACAGGTGCAGGTCGCGCAGGCTGACCAGGGGTTCGGCGACGGTTTCAATAGAAGGCATAACGTCGCTCCAGGCGTTGGGTGAGTCGGGAAATCGGGTAGCAGTAGGCAAAGAACAGCACCAGCAGGCTGAGGTAGATCAGTACGGTGAAGCCGGTCATGTTCACGGTGTTGCTGGCGATCTGCGCGGTGTCGATCACGTCATGCACGCCCACCAGGGACGCCAGCGCGGTGCCCATGGTGATCACCGCGTAGAGGTTCATCCACGGCGGCAACATGCGCTTAAAGCACTGCGGCAGGATGATCGAACGGAAGATCTGCCCCCGGCTGAAGGCCAGGGAACGCGCGGCTTCCCACTGGGTACCGGGGATCGAGGCGACCGCGCCACGGAAGATTTCCGCAACGTTGGCGCTCGCCGGCAACGCCAGGCCGATCGTCACCTTGACCCAGTCCGGAAACGGCACATAGGTACTGCCGACAGGGATCTCGAACGGGAACACATAGGTGGTGAAATAGATCAGCACCAGCCACGGCGCATTGCGAAAAACCTGCACCCAGATCCGTGCCGGCAAGCGCAGCAACCACAACGGCGACAACGCCAGGGCCCCCACCGACAACCCCAGCAACGAGCCCAGCCCGATCGCCAGAAGGCTGATCAAAATATTCTGGCCAAACCCCACGATCAGCGCCGGCGACCATTGCAGCAAGGCCTTGAGCACCGGGCTGTGCGGCGTGAAATACACCAGCCACGCCACGGCAACCGCCAATAGCAGCAACTTGCCGATATGCTGCCGCGGCCAGGCCGCCGAGACGGCGACAGACGATTCAATGGCCATAACCGGGCATCCTCAGGCGCGCTTCGAGAAGGCGCCCCACACAATTGACGGTAAAACTCAGCAGGCCGAAAAAGCTCAGGATCAGGATCATCAGCTCCAGCACGTTGTCGCTCTGGGTCCAGATCATGATCGCCGCGTAGGTGATGTCGCCGACGGCAATGGCCGAGGCCACGGCGGTCATCTTCACCAGGTCGATCAGGTTGTTGATCAGTGACGGCAAGGCAAAGCGCAGGGCCAACGGCAGTTGCACATTCCACAACAACTGGCGGCGGCTGAACGCCAGGGAGCTGGCCGCCTCCATCGTCACCGCCGGCACCGCTTCGATGCCGGCGCGCAAGGCTTCGGCATGGAACGCGCCCTTGTGCAGCGAGATCACGATCACCACCCAGGCGAACGGCGTCAGCGGGTTGGCCGCGCCTACCGCCTGGGTCAGCAGCATGTTCAGCACCAGGAACGCGCAATACAGCTGCACCAGAGTCGGCGTGTTGCGGGTGACCTCGACAAACACCCGCGCCGGTTGCGCCAGCCAAGCCTTGCCCGAAGTCAACATCGCCGCCAGGGCGACACCGGCCAGCAGACTGCCAACCAGGGTGAACAGGCACAGCAGCACGGTAGTCAGCGCGCCCTGCTCCAGGGTCCCGCGCTGATAAGCGTCCAGCAGGAAGCCGTAGTTCAGACCGAACCCGGCAGTCCACTGGACGAATAGCTCCAGCCAGTGACTCATGACGTGCTCCGCAATTGTCCGCAGGCCCGGGCGAGATGAGAGGGGCCGGAAATCAAGCGCCGTTGGCCTGGAACTGTTTCTGCAACTCCACCAAGGCCGGCGATGCGGGGGTAATGCGGTTGCGGGTCTGGGCCTCGATCAGCCAGCCACTGCGGTGCAGCTCCTTGATGATCGGATCGAGCCGCGCCTGGGTATCGCTTTCGCCACGCCGGGTCCAGATCACCGAAGGCGCCGGGTTGAGTTCCGGGGTCAGCGCGCGATAGCCCTGCCACTCGGCGCTGTCGGCGATCAGTGGATTGATCAGCGTGGCGTCATGCACCGCCGCGACGCAGTTGTTGCCACGCAGCGCGAGCAAGGACTCCGAGGAGCTCTTGAAGGCTTTGATCTGCACGCCCAACTCGGTCAGCGGCTTGATGTAGCTGCTGCCCTGGGAGGTGCAGACCGGCTGGTTTTTCAGGTCCTCCCAACGGGCTATCGGGCCGCCCTTCAAGACCGCCGCGGTACCACCGACGCGGTAGAACGGCGTCGGCACAAAACCGAGGATCTCGCCGCGTTCGGCGGTCCACTCCATGTTGGCAATCAGCAGGTCGACCTTGCCCTGTTGCAGGAACTGCACGCGATTGGCGGGCAATACCGGCACCAGTTGCACCTCGGCGCCCAACTGCCGTCCCAGCTCCTGGGCCAGGTCGACGTTCAGGCCGCGGGGTTTCTGGGTGGTCGGATCGATGCCGCCAAAGGGGCCGCCGGACAGCAGTACCCCCACCACCAGCACATGGCGTTGCTGGATCTTGTCCAGCGTGGCGTCGGCCTGGACGGCAGCACTGCCGGCCAGCGAGATCAAGGCGCCCAACATCACAGGCAACAGTCGTTTAACAGGCGAGCGCTCGAACAACATGGATTTCCCCTCATGGATGATCGGCGTACCCCGACCTGATGAGGGGGCATCCTAGGTACAGTCCTGAGGCAACGGAAATTCAAATATCTAATATCGTTATAACTCCAGATGAGCGCCTTCGATGAACAGTGCTTACCACCCTGTTTTTATTGCGCAAAACCACAAAACTCCTGAAGAACAAGAAAAAACACATAAATAAATGTAATGTTTTTATTTGCAGCCTTGATGTAAAAACAGCCTCGGGAGCGGCCATGTCGACCTCAACTACCCTCGATCTCGAATTACTGCGCACCTTCATCGCCGTGGTCGATCACCACAGCTTCGCCGAAGCCGGTGCGCAATTGGACCGCACGCAATCGTCGGTCACCCAGCACATGCAGCGCCTGGAACAGCAGGTCGGGGTCAACCTGTTCGAGAAGCGCGGTCGACACAAGCAGCTGACCGAACCCGGCCTGCAGTTGCTGCGTCATGCGCGGCAGATGCTGTCGCTCAACGACGACGCCCTGAACTCCCTGCGCGAAAGCAACCTGAGCGGCGTGCTGCGCATCGGCTCGCCCCATGACATCGCCGACACCATCCTGCCGCCGATCCTCAGCCACATTGCCCGCTCGGCGCCACGCCTGCGCCTGGAAATCGACGTCGGCCGCAGCCCGTTCCTGATGGACGACCTGCACCGCGGCAAGGTCGACATGGTGATCTCCACCCGCACCGACCCGCACCTCGAAGGCTTTGCCCTGCGCACCTCGCCCGTGTGGTGGATCTGCTCGGCGCAGTACATCCACACCCCCGGCGAACCCCTGCCGCTGATCCTGGTGGACGAGCCGAGCATCTATCGCCGCTACGCCCTCGAAGCCCTGGAACGCGCCAACATCCCCTGGCGCCAGGCGTACCTGGCGTCGAACCTGATCGGCATCAAGGCCGCCACTCGCGCGGGGCTGGGGGTCACGCCGCGCAGCATGGAGATGCTCGGCCCGGACATGCGCGTGCTCGGCGAAAACGATGGCCTGCCCCGCCTGCCGGACGTGACTTACCATCTGTGGATCCGCCCCAACACAGTGAACCCACTGGTGCGTCGCACCTATGAATTGATCAGGAGCAACCAGGGTTTGTGATGCCTATCTGCCAGATTCATCGCGCCAGCCATTAGCAATCCGGCATAACCATAGACACAAAAAATATTGGTATATACCAGATTCCCGCCCTTATAAATCACCCCATCAAAAACAGCGCCTGGCGCCATCAAGGGACTGCGGGCTGGAGTAGAGAGCGATGGTGTCGTTGAGGGTCATGCTGGAATATTTTCACCCCTGGCCGAATTCGGCTGGTTTGTACCTGGCGCGGGAACGCGGTTGGTACGAGGAAGTCGGGTTGGATGTCGAACTGGTGGTCCATGACCCCTACCGTGGCGATACGCTGCAACACCTGCTGACCGGCGCGGCGGACTTTGGGGTATTCCCCAGTAATCGGCTGCTGGTGCGACGCAGCCTGGGGCAGCCGCTGCAAGGCATCGCGGCCATCAACCATGCCGGCCTGGAGTCGATCCAGACCCTGACCGACTCCGGTATCCAGCGGCCACGAGACCTGGTGGGCAAGCGCCTGGCGCTCAATCCAACACCCCGGGGGTTGGCCATGGTGCGCCATCTGGTGAGGGCCGATGGCGGCGATCCCGACGGGGTCATCCTGGTGGACAGCGGTGTGCGTGAATTGCGCCCCGAGCAATTGGCCGAGGGCGTCGCCGATGCCAGCTTTGGCGGCTACTGGGCCTGGGAAGCCTTGATGCACAGCCCGATCGATGCCGCTCGCCGGGTGGTATGGCCGGTGGACGAGATTGGCGCCCCCGCCTATCACAGTTACCTGCTCGGCGCCCACGAACGGACCCTGGTGGAGAAGCCCGGGCAAGTACGTGATTTTCTCGCCGCCACCGCCCGTGGCTATCTCGCCGTGGCCCGGGAACCGGAGATTGCCCTGGCGGCCTATGAGCGCGCCACGCCTTACTTCCCAGCGGAACTGTTGAGCGCCTCGCTGAACAAGATCGCCCCCACTTGGCTGCACCAGGGACGCTGGGGCGAACAACGACAAGCCCTGCTGGAGCCTTATGCCCAGTGGCTGCATCAGCATGCCGTTCTCGAGACCCCTCACGTGTGGCAAGCAGCGACCAGCAATGCCTACCTGCCGGAGCCTGCCCGATGAGCCTCAACGCCGTGCGAACCGCCCATGGCCTGGGGCTCGATCCGGTCGCGGCCGACTGGCCGGCCTTGGGGGAAAGCGATATCGAATACTTGCTGCTCGATTACCCGAACCTGGGCCATTTGCAGGCGGTGCAATGGCACAGCCCGCGGCCGTTTTCCGCAGCCGGGTTGATCACCACCAGCACTGGCCGGCTGTTCGTCAAACGCCATCACCAACGGGTGCGCCAAGTGGCATGGCTGGAGGAAGAACACCGACTGATCGCTCATCTGCACCGCCAGGGCGCGCCTGTTGCGGCGGTACTGACCAACCGTCATGGCCACACCGCTACCGCGCAAGGCCCATGGACCTATGAGATCCATCAGGTGGCCCAGGGCCTGGACCTGTACCGCGATGCGCTGTCCTGGTCGCCGTTCCAAAGTCCTCGACATGCCTTGGCGGCCGGTCAGGCCTTGGCCCGCTTGCATGACGCGGCACGCAGCTACACCGCAGCGCCGCGCCAGACAGCGGTGCTGCTGGCCAACGCACGGTTGATCGGGCAGCCATCGCCGCTGGAGGCGATCGCCACGGCCGTGAACAACAATCAGGCACTCAAGGCTTACCTGGCCGACAAGGACTGGCAGGCACAACTCAAGGAATGGCTGCTGCCCTTTCACGCCCCTTTGCTGCCCTTGCTCCAGCAGCAAGCGCCGCTCTGGACCCACAATGACTGGCATGCCTCGAACCTGCTGTGGGGCGACGACGGCTCGGTCGCCAGCGTGCTGGACTTCGGCCTGGCGGACCGCACCTTCGCCCTCTACGACCTGGCGACCGCCATCGAGCGCAATGCCGTGCCCTGGCTGGAACTGGGCAGCGACGGCCCAGCGGCAGCCGACCTCGACAGTGTCGATGCCCTGCTTGCCGGCTACCAACAAGTGCGGCCGCTGACCCTGAGCGACCTGCAGACCCTGAGCGCCTTGCTGCCCTTGGTGCATGTGGATTTCGCCTTGTCGGAGGTGGCCTATTACCAAGGCGTGGTGGGATCCAGCAGCAGTGCCGACGTGGCCTACCACGCCTACCTGCTCGGTCATCTGCGGTGGTTTGCCGGCGTTCAGGGGCAACGCCTGCTCACCCATCTGCACCGGGGGCGTCTATGAACCTGCCTTTGCCCGGCACGCTGGTGGACAGCGATTGGCTGCACACCCACCTGGGCCATCCCGCGCTGATCGTGCTGGACGCCAGCGTGGACCTGCCCTCCCCCGGTTTTGACGGGGATTACCGGGTGGCCAGCGGTCATGACGGTTGGTTGCGCGCGCATATTCCCGGATCGCGACATGCCGACCTGCTGACAGCCCTGGCCGATACCCGTGCCAGTTTCAGCTTCGCCCTGCCCGCTCCCGCCGTATTGATCCAGGCCTTGGCCGATCTGGGTGTGGGCCTCGGGCGCAGCGTGGTGATCTACGATCGCAGCGACGGTTTCTGGGCGGCACGCCTGTGGTGGATGTTGCGCGGGCTGGGCATTGATGCAGCGGTGCTGGATGGCGGTTTCAACGCATGGCGCCAGGCGGGCCTGCCGCAACACGCAGGGCCAGGCGCGATGGTCGGCGCTCCCGTCCCCTGGCCGCTCGCCCCGCGACCTGGACTGTGGATCGACCGGGCCGGCGTGGAGGCGATAGTCGCGGGGCAAGCGCCGGGGCTGTTGGTCTGCGCCCTGGGAGCGGCCTTGTTCGAAGGCTCGGCGACCACCCGTTACGCCCGCCGCGGGCACATTCCCGGCAGCCACAACCTGCCAGCCCGGGGACTGCTCGATGCGCAAGGCCGCTACCTGTCCAAGGACGCCCTGGCCCTGGCAATCGGTCCGACGCTGCTGCACGGCGATGTCCCGTTGATTCTCTATTGCGGGGGTGGCATTTGCGCTGCCGCCAACGCCCTGGCCCTGACCCTGCTGGGTCGCCAGAACATCGCCATTTACGACGGCTCACTGCAGGAATGGGCCGCCGATCCGCGCTTACCAATGACTACCGGAGCAGCTCCGGCCTGATGCCTTTTCGGCTCACACGGCTTTTTCTATTCGTACTGGCAACCCGTCCGTTGCGCAGCGCTGGGCCCCTTTGCGCCCGTATAAAGCGTAATGCAGCGACGGGCGGGCCCAAGGAGCGCTCGTCTTATGGCTACACCGTTTCGTTACACGCTGCTCACCCTGAGCATCGCCTTCGTCTCCACCGCCCTCCAGGCCCAGGACGCGACCCTCGACACCGTCACCGTGACGGCGCAGGAGCCCACCGATTACCAGGCGAAAAAAGCCGCGGTGGCGGGCTTCGACAACGCCCCGCTGCTGGACACCCCAGCCTCGGTGGCGGTGATCACCGAAGCCCGTATGAAGGACCAGCAGGCACGCCTGCTCAGTGAAGTCCTGAAGAACGATGCCTCGGTGGGCGACAGCTACGCCCCGGTCGGCTACTACGAAAATTTCGTGGTCCGTGGTTTCGCCCTCAATTCCGCCAGCAGTTACAAGATCAACGGCCGCACCATCACTGGCGAGCAGAACGTGGCGCTGGAAAACAAGCAGCAAGTGGAAGTGCTCAAGGGGCTGGCCGGCTTGCAAAGCGGCGTATCCGAGCCCGGTGGCCTGGTCAACTATGTGAGCAAGCGCCCGGAGAATGTGCGTTCGGTGACGGTGTCCAGCAACGAGCAAGGAGAGCGTTATCTCGCCACGGACATCGGCGGCTGGCTCGGCAGCGAACAGCAAGGGGGGGTGCGGGTGAACCTGGCCCATGAGGACATCCGCTCCTATGTCGATCACGCCGACGGCAAGCGCGATTTCGCCTCCCTGGCCCTGGACTGGAACATCAGCCCCGACGCCCTGCTGCAACTGAATGCCGAATACCAGAACCGTGAGCAACGCTCGGTGCCGGGCTACCAACTGCTGGGTGGCACCACCCTGCCCCACGACGTATCGCCACGGGACCTACTGGCCTACCAGAGCTGGTCGAACCCGGTGGGCATCCAGTCGCTGAACCTTGACGGCCTGTTCGAATACCGCTTCAACGACGCCTGGAAGGCCAGCTTCGGCGCCTCTCGCAGCCGGGTCGTGATCGACGACTACAGCACCTTCGCCTGGGGCTGCTACGGCGCCGCCAGTTGTGCGAATACCCCGGTGCCCAACCACTTCAGCCCCGAGGGCGACTACGACATCTCCGACTACCGCAGCCCCGACGACACCCGCAGCAATGAAGAAGCCCAGGTGGCGATCAATGGCCAGTTCGACACCGGCTTTCTCAGGCATGACCTGACCTTCGGCACCAGCGCCTTCCGCCGCCTGGTGGATCGCCGCCAGTCAGTCAACGAGTACATCGGCGAGGGCAACATCTACCAGAAACCTCCGGTCCTCGAGCCCTATGACGGGCCGCTGGGCCATACCTATCGACGCCTGGACAGCCGCCAATACGGACTGTTCGCCAGTGACCGCATCAGCTTCAACGAGCAATGGCAAACCCTCCTCGGCGGGCGCCAGGTGCGCCTTGATGAAGAAACCTACAACAGCGTCGGCGACACCACGCGCCACACCCGGCGCAGTGTGTTCTTGCCCCAGGTGGCCTTGATCTACAAACCGCGTCCGGACACTTCGCTGTACGCCAGCTACAGCAAGGGACTGTCCCTGGGGGGTGAAGCGGCGTGGTTCAGCAGTAACGCCGAGGAAGTACTGCCGCCCACCACCTCGCGCCAGCTAGAAGTGGGGATCAAGCGCGATTTCCAGCGGCTGAGCCTGACCGCCGCGCTGTTCCAGATCACCCAGGACCTGCAATACAACCGGCCCGACGACGACGGCAGCATCACCTTCGTGCAGCAAGGCCAGCAGAAGAATGTCGGCCTTGAACTCTCCGCCAATGGCCGGGTGACGTCCGCCCTGCAAGTGTCCGCCAGCGTCGCGGCCATTCGCGCGCGGGTCACCGGTAGCGGCACCGACGCCTATGACGACCACCAGGCGATCAACGTGCCCAAGCTGCGTGCCAGCCTGCATGGCGACTACAGCATTGCTGGCGTGCCGGGCCTGGCGCTGTTGGGTGGGGTGCAATACAGCGGCAGCAAATATGCCAATCGCGAGGGTAGCGTGAAGGTCGATGACTATGCGGTGTTCGATCTGGGGAGCCGCTACAGCACCAGGGTCGGCGATTACGATACGGTACTGCGCCTGGGCGTCGACAACCTGTTCGACAAACGCTACTGGCGCGATGTCGGCGAATCCGCCGGCGATGGCTACTTGTTCCTTGGCGCCCCACGCACCGCGCGGTTATCCGCCACCATCAATTTCTGAGGCTGACTTCTTATGCGTCATTCAATGCTCGCCAGTGCATGCCTGCTCGCTTCGGCGCTCGTCGGCTGCCAGCAACGGCCCCCCGCCAATGATCAACTTGACGCGGTGCTCTGGAGCCAGACCTCCATCGAGCACGAGTTGATCTACCGCCAGGTGTTCGCCGATGCCACCCGTCAATTGGATGTGGCCCTGGCCCACCCCGACTGGGACGCCCTGCCCTTGCCGCCACGCAAACTGGCCGGCCTGCCGCCGGCGGTGATCGTCGACATCGACGAAACCCTGCTGGACAACATTCCCCTCAATGCCCGGGACATTCGCCACAACCAGACCTACTCCTATGACCGCTGGAACCTCTGGGTCGAGCAAGCCAAGGCCCAGGCACTGCCCGGTGCCGTGGCCTTCCTGCAGGCTGCCCGGCAACGCGGGGTCAAGGTGTATTACCTGACCAATCGTGAACACAGCCAGGTCCAGGCCACCGTCGACAACCTTCGCCTGCGCGGTTTCCCGGTCGAAGGCAGCGAGCAGGTGCTGGCGGCTGGCACGCCCGTTGGTCACTGCGAACAGGCCGGCTACGGCAAGAATTGCCGGCGCCAATGGGTTGCCAGCCAGGCTCGCGTGTTGCTGCTGGCCGGCGATTCCATCGGGGACTTTGTCCAGGCGGAGCACAACACCCTCGACGCCCAGCGCCGAGCGGTCGAGCCCTACCTGGGCTGGCTGGGCCAGCGTTGGTTCCTGCTGCCCAACCCGACCTACGGCAATTGGTACAGCGCGCCCTATGGCGACCAGGAAGACCTGCCGATGGAGCGCAAGCGCCAACTCAAGCAGCAGGCATTGCAGTTGCAACAATAACCGCCGCCGGATCACTCAAGCCCTTTGGGGAACCTTATGTCGCCACTGGAAATAGTCGCTGTGTTCTTCAACATCGCCGGTGTCTGGCTCACCGCCCAACGTGTGCGCTGGTGCTGGCCGGTCAGCGTGGTCGCGGTATTGCTGTACGCCTGGATCTTTTTCGAGGTGAAGCTGTATTCCGATATGCTCCTGCAAGGCGTGTTTGCGGTACTGCAGGGCTACGGCTGGTGGCGCTGGAGCACCGGCCGCACGGCGGCGGGCAAAGTGCAGGTCGAGCGCCTGCCCCGCCAGCAAGCCTGGCGCCACCTGCTTGGCGGATTGCTCGGTGCACTGCTGCTGGGCGCGCTGATGCAGCGCTTCACCGACGCGGCCTTGCCCTGGTTCGACTCGCTGCTCACCGCCTTCAGCCTGGTGGCCAGCCTGTGGGCCGCGCGCAAGTATGTCGCCAGTTGGGGGCTATGGATTGTGCTGGACAGCGCCTACGTCAGTCTGTTTTTGTACAAGGGTTTGTCGTTGACCGCGGGCTTGTATGTCGGCTTTGTAATACTGGCCATCTACGGTTTGTACACCTGGAGCGACGAGCTTCGACAGCGGGAACGCCGGCCCGCGCTGAATCCGGCTTGCGAGAGCCCATGAGTGGCGCTTTGCGCTTTATCCCTTTCAACCGAACGGAACCTCGGATGCCTTTCGATCCCATTTCGCCGCACTACCAGCGGATCCGCGAACAGATCGCTCAAGACATCGCCGGCGGCACGCCCCTGGCCGATGAAAAATTTCCATCCGAACGCGACCTGATCGAGCGCTTCGGCTGCACCCGGGTCACCCTGCGCCAGGCCTTGCAGCAACTGGAAGCCGAAGGCCTGGTGTATCGGGAAAACCGGCGCGGTTGGTACGTCAGCCCGCAACGCATCCGGTACGACCCCTCACGCATCACCGGCTTCATGGATTATGTCGCCGCTCAGGGGCGTACCCCGCGCACCGAATGCCTGCTGGCCGAACAGCGCCCCGCAGGCGCCTGGCTGGCCAAGCGCATGGGCTTGAGTTCGGCTGACGAGCCCGTGTTCTACCTGCAACGCCGACGCTGGATCGATAGGCGCCCGGTACTGCTGGAATGCAATGCAATCCTGGCTAGTTGGTGCCCCGGCTTACTGGAGGTGGACTTGAACACCTCGCTGACGCGGGTCCTGCGCGAGCGGTTTTCGCGGGTGCAATCGCGCTGCGAACTGGAAATACACACAAGCACGGTCAACGAGGAACAGGCCGACCTGCTGCAGTTGTCTCCAGGCTCCACCAATGTCTACCTGGAGCGGTTGAACTTCGGCGAGGACAATCAGCCGGTCGAATTCGACCAGGAGTTCTGGCGCCCCGATGCCTTGTCGATCGTGATGCAAACCCATTATCCAGGCGGTGCCTGAGAAGAGCGATGACGCGCCGATAGCGAACGAAGCGTCCGCTTCATGCCTGATGCAGGAGAGCTCAGTCGAGAAAGGACCAACTGGCTGGGGATCTGGCAAGCGTCCCCCCAGTCGGCTGGTTTCAGGCTCAACGCATTTTCCTGATGATGCCCAGCAACTCGACGATGGCGTCTTCTCCCCCGCCCTCGGGAATCGCTTTTCCCGCGCAGTTACTTCGAAGTCGCCGACGTCTATCGGCTGCGCTGGTCCGCGAGATCGCCCAGACGGCCCCGGTAAGTCAGGGTTTCATCCATGTCGGTGAGTACGAAACCCACGCTGGCGAATTCCGTGGCGGACGCCGTGGAGAGGTTTTGCATCGGTTCCTCGTGGTTAGGCGAAGGTCAGGTTCAGCGTCGATGGGCCAGGGAACGCACCAGGCGATCGCCGAGACTCTGGACACCCTGGACCAGGATCACCAGTACCACCACCGTGGCGACCATCACCTGGTTGTTGAAACGTTGATAGCCGTAACGGATCGCCAGGTCCCCCAGGCCTCCGCCACCAATCACCCCGGCCATGGAAGAGAAGCCGATCAGCATCACCAGGGTCAGGGTGATCCCCGCCAGCAAGGCCGGCAGCGCTTCAGGCAACAGCACCTTGAAGATCACATGGCGAATATCGCCGCCCATGGCCAGGATGGCTTCGATCCGCCCTTTGTCGACTTCATCCAGGGCGTTCTCGACAATACGGGCGAAGAAAGGAAAGGCACCGATGGTGATCGGCACCACGGCGGCCGTGCTGCCCAATGTGGTGCCGACCACCAGCCGGGTCAAAGGAATCAGGGCGATCAGCATCACCACAAAGGGTAGCGAGCGACCGAGGTTGACCAGTGCCCCCAGGCCCTTGTTGAGCCTGGGCATCGGGTGGAGGCCCTGGCGGCGACTGATGAACAGCAGCACGCCCAGGGGCAACCCGATAAGCAGGGTAAAGAGCCCCGCCAACAAGACCATGTACAGGGTTTCGCCTGTCGCATTGAGGACCAGTTGGGCAATCTCGCTCCAGTCAATGGTTCGGTTCATGAACGTTCCACCCTGACACCACGCTGCCTGAGAAAGGCCACCACCCGTGCCAGCCTGAGCTCTTCGCCGGGCTGGCGGAACGCCACCCGCAAGCGGGCGACCCGCTGCCCTCCGACGGACTCGACGCCACCAGCCAGCAAGGACAGTTCGATGCCTTGCCGTTGCGCCAGTTCGTCGAGCACCGGCTTGGCCAGCAGGTTGTCGAAAAAGGTCAGTTCCATGGCCTGGGTATCCTGGCCCAGGGGCAGGCTGTAGCCCGGCAACAGCGAACGCCCGAGCCTGGAGTGCGGGTTCGCCAACAGCTCGGCGATGGGCCCCGCCTCCACCAGCCGGCCATGGGCCAGGGAAGCGGCGTGATCACAGATGGACTTGACCACCTCCAGCTCATGGGTGATCAGGACGATGGTCAGCCCCAGTTGACGATTGATATCCCGCAACAAGTCCAGAATCGAGGCTGTTGTCTGCGGGTCCAGGGCGCTGGTGGCTTCGTCCGACAGCAGGTAGGCCGGACGCGCCGCCAGCGCCCGGGCGATCCCCACCCGCTGCTTCTGGCCGCCGGACAATTGCGAAGGATAGGCCTGGGCCTTGTCGCTCAGGCCCACCAGGTCCAGCAGTTCACGGACCCGGGCCTGGCGCTGCTGTTTGTCGACACGGGCAATCTCCAGGGGCACGGCGATGTTGTCGAAGACAGTGCGCGAGTGCAGCAGGTTGAAGCCCTGGAAGATCATGCCGATGCGCTGGCGTTGCCGGCGCAGTTCCACATCGGACAGCGCCGTGAGGTCCTGGCCATCGAGCAGGATGCGCCCGGCACTGGGGCGTTCGAGCAGGTTGAGGCAGCGCAACAGCGTCGACTTTCCTGCGCCGCTGCGCCCGAGAATCCCGTAGACCGCACCGTCCGGAATACTCAGGGAGACCTGATCCAGCGCCGCGGCCTGCCCCGGCCCATAGCTCTTGCTCAACTGCTCGACGAGGATCATGGCGTACTTTCCGCCACCGCGACCGGGATCACCGAACCCGAGTAATTATCGGTAATGAACTTGGCCACCTGAGATGAATTCAGATCCTTGGCCAACTGCTTGATCCGTGGATCGTCCTGCAACTTGGGGGTGGTCACCAGGATATTGGCATAAGGGTTGTGCTCGGCCTTCTCCAGTCCCAGGGCATCCTTGGCCGGTACCAGGCCCGCCTCCAGCGCGTAGTTGCCGTTGATCACGGCCAAGTCCACATCATCCAGGGCGCGGGGAATCTGCGGTGACTCGATCTCGAGAATCTTCAGTTGCCTGGGGTTCTCGGCGATGTCCCTGGGGGTCGCCTGGTCGGTGGCCGGATCATTGAAACCCGCCTTGAGCTTGATCAAGCCGTTGTCCTGCAGCAGGTACAAGGCGCGACTGAGATTGGTCACATTGTTGGGCACTGCAACAGTCCCTTTGACCGGCACCTGATCGAAGCGCTTATGCCGATGGGAATAGATACCCAGCGGTTCGATGTGCACTGTCGCGGCCACCGCGAGTTTTTCGCCAAGGGCCTGTTCCTGGGACTGCAGATAAGGCAGATGCTGAAAGTAGTTGGCGTCCACATCGCCATGCACCAACAGCTCGTTGGAATTCACGCCGTTGGGGATTTCGATGACCTTGAGATTAAGCTGCGGGTCGATCTTCTGGATGTACGCCAGAATCTGCGCATGGGGCACCGGGTCCGCCGCCACCCGCAGCGGCTCCACAGCCACAGCCTCGAAGGACACAAACAGGGCGCTCAGTACCGCGAGGGTCAATCCGGTTTTCTTCAACATACTGACAGTCCTTGATCGGGTAACGGGTTCAGGCGCTCAGGGCCTTGGGCACCAGCGCATCGGCGTAGAAACGCCGGGCAACATCGGGGTGGGAACGCAGGCGGCCCTTGAGGTAGTTCCAGCCCACATCGCGAAACAGCGGGTTGTCCGGATCGCTGGCCGGGCCGCGGGCTTCGCGCAGCAGCTCGGCGGGCAGCGGGTACAAAGGCACTACCGCATCCAGCCGGGCGCCGAGAAAAAACGCGATGGACAGGCGCTCACTGCCGGCCGGCGGCGACTGCACGCGATGCACGGTGGCGCGCAGGTAGCCATTGGTGGCCAGCTCCAGCAGTTCGCCGATGTTCACCACCAGGGAGTTTTCCCGCGGCGAGGCATCGATCCAGCGGCCCTCCTCGATCTCGACCTGCAGGCCCGCTTGCTGGTCCTGCAAGAGAAAGCTCAGAAACCCGGAATCCTTATGCGCGCCCACTCCCTGATTGCTCTCACCCCGGGCACGCCCGGGATAGCGAATCAGCTTGATGTGCTCGTTCGGCTTGTCGCCATACAGGGCGTCGAAGGCCCCTTCCGGCAGCGCCAGCGCCTGGGCGAACGCCCGCAACAGGCGCAGCGCCATTCGGGTCATGGCCTGCTGCCAATCCAGCAGCAGCGGCTTGAGTTGCGGCAACGCGGCAGGCCATTGATTGGGCCCTTGCAGGCGAGCCCAGCCGGGGCTGTCCTGGTCCAGCTGCAACGCTGGGCGCTCGGCCCCCAGATCGAACTGTTCACGCAAGTCCGGCTGGCCCCGGGTGAGCTCCGACGCCGCTCGGTTGTAACCGCGAAAATGTGGCGAATTGATCATGGCCACGGCCGCCTTCTCGTCCTCGGGCAAGGCAAAGAACTGCCTGGCGTGATCCTGCACCTGGCGCAGCAAGTTGCCGTCGATGCCGTGGCCAGTCAGGTAAAAGAACCCGACATCCCGAGCGGCATGGCGTAACTCATCCAGAAAGTTCCGACGCTGCTGCGGGCTGCCATCGAGCAATGACAGATCCAGGGATGGCAAGGCGGTGATGTCCAGCGAGTGCGACATGATTCACTCCCATGTGAGTTGAACGACGGTATTCCTCAGCGCTCCATGACGGGCACAGCCCGAGGAATCTGCCGAAAGACGCCGACGGCTATCCGTTTCCGCTGAAACTAAACGATCTTAAAAACCTGTAATAAATATCGTTTTTACATTAGCTTAGGTTCACTTCGTTCTGCTCTTCACCCTGCGGCGGATCACGGCTAACCTTGGCCACCGGCCGAGCCAGCATTCCGTGCCAGCCGATCAAAATGCTTTTCGGAAGCCACTGCCACAATGGATATTTCTTCGACTCAACCGGCACCCAACAACGGCAAGGAAAACGCTGCTGGCGGGCGCGTTCAGGTCATTGACCGTTCGATTGTGTTGCTTCGCACCCTTTCCGGTCTCAAGCACGGCGCCAGCGCGCTGGACCTGGCGCGACTGACCGGCATCGACCGCACCACCATCCACCGTCTGCTCAAAACCCTGACCTACTGGAGCCTGATCGAGGCGCAAGGCGGCACCTACCGCATCGGCCCCGAGTGCCTGATCTATTCGGCGGCCTATCTGAATCGCTTGAACCTCAGGAAGATTGCCCTGCCCTATGCCATCGAGTTGCAGCGCGTCATAGGCGAACGCCAGGCGATCGTCTCGCTGTCGGTTCCCGTGGGCGACCAGGTGGTGCTGATCGAACGGATGTGGACCCCAACCACGCCGCTCAACGTGATCGTCGATCTGGCCGACCAGTTTCCCATCGACGGCAGCCCGAGCGGGCGCGCGGTACTGGCCACCTACAGCGAATCGACGGCCCTGGCCATCCTGGGTGAAGAGCGCTATGCCAAGGTGCTTCCAACCCTGGAGCAGATCCGCCGCGAGGACGACTTTGCCTTCGGTCATGGCGAGTTCAAGCCTGGCCTGTCGTCAGTCGCCTTCCCGATCCGGCCCGAGAGTGCGGTCGCCATGGGCGCGGTGGTTGTCGCCGGCCTGGAGATGGAAGACGAGACCCACCCCGGTTCGTCCCTGGCCAGCCATGTGCGCCGGGCTTGCGAAGGCATCGCGGCGCAACTGGGCAACCTTTAGGGCGACAGATCCTGGGCGAGTGCCGCCAGCAAACGGTTCTTCTGCACCTTGCCGTAGTGCGATCGCGGCAACTGATCGATGAAGTAGATCCGTCGCGGCACCTTGTACCGCGACAACTGCGCTCGACAGTGCTCCATCAGTTGCGCCGCCGACAGCTCGCGCGAGCCGTCCAGCACCACCGCCGCACATACCTGCTCGCCCCACTCGACGTCCGGCAGCCCGAACACATGGGCGTCGAGCACCCCGGGATGGCCCAGCAGGCTCTGTTCGACCTCGCCGGGCTGTACTGACTTCCCACCGCTGCGAATGATGTCCTTGCAGCGTCCCAGGACCAGCAATTGCCCATCGGCGCGAATCCGCCCCAGATCGCCGCTGCGCAACCAGCCGTTATCGAGCGCCCGGGCACTGAGTTCTTCGAGCTGCCAGTAGCCACTCATCAACTGCGGACCGCCCAGCAGGATTTCACCGACGCCGTTGGCATCGGCCCGGTCGATGCGCACCGCCGCGGCAAACACCGGACGCCCCACCAGCCCTTCGGCGCTCTCTCCGGCACGTCGCACCGTGGCCATCTGCGCGGCCGAGAGGTAGCAGCTCCAGGGGGCTTCGGTCATCCCGTAAAGCACACTGATGCGCTCACCAAACAGGCGGTACGCGCCCTCCAGCACTTCGCTTGCCAGCGCGGCGGCCCCAACGTCGAGGCTCTTGAAGAACGGCAAGTCCACGGGGGAAGCGCCCGTCTCGCGCAGCAATCGCAAAAGCTGAGTAGGCACCAGTGAGCTGAACGCGACCTGATACTCGCGCAATTGCGCAACAAAGCCCTTGCCATCGAAGCGCCCGCCCAGCACCACCTGCCCGCCACTGAGCAGATGCGCCAACACCGCGACCGCGGCAATCGGCCACAACGGACGGACATTGAGCAGCACATCGCCAGTTGAAGCGCCGCGGGCCATCACAATGTTCTGCAAGACCGCACACAGGCTCGCATGCCGGTGCATGACCGCCTTGGGCGCGCCGGTGGTGCCGCCGGTGTAGTTCAACGAGGCCAGCGCCTGAGGCGATTGCGCCGGTCGCGACCGGGCTGCCAGCGGTACGGCTTCGCTCACGGAACTCAGGGGCCGGCACTCGATGCCCGCCATGCGCAGGTCTTCGGCCAGTGCCGCGTACGCCGGTGAAAACAGCAACAAGACGGCGCCAGCGTCGCGCACTTGGGCCAGCAGTTCGTCCGCGGCCAGCGCCGGGTCGAGCGGCACTCGTACCCGGCCGTTGGCCATGCAGCCATAGTCGGCGAGCAGGTAGTCGAGACTGGCGTCGGCCAGCAGCGCCACTCGCGCCCCGGGCGCGACCTGCAGCCGGTCCAGGGCCTGGCCGACAGCATCGAGGGCCCGATCGAGTTCCAGGAAGGTCAGGGTCCGGGCGCTGGACGGTTCGCGCAGCGCCGGTTCGTTCGGCCATTTGCAGGCGGCCTGGGCAAGCAGCGTACTGATATCCATGGTTACCACCCGCTCAGGACGATACGTCCGCTGACCTGCCGCGACTCCAGCAACTCGTGAGCCCGGGCCACTTCATGAAAAGGCAGCACGCGATCGATCAACGGCTTGACCTGGCCGCTGTGGATCAGCGCCAGGGCCATGCGCAACTCTTCGAGCGTCGCGCTACCCGAGCCCTGGACCTTGAGCCGCCGCCCGATCAGCAGGCCCGGTGCGATCGGGACACTGCCGGGATGGACATTGCCCAACACCACGACTCGCCCGCCCAGGGTCATGCTGCGCAGGGTGTCCTCCAGGGTATGCCCGAGGTTATCCATGGCCACGTCCACTCCCCGTTTACCGGTGAGCTTCCAGACCTGGGCGCTGTATCCCTCGCTCGTCACTATCACCTCATGGGCGCCCAGAGCCTGCAGGAAGTCGTGTTTTTCCGGGCTGCTGGTGACCGCGATCACCCGTGCGCCCAGCGCCCGAGCCAGCTGGATCTGGTGCCCTCCCAGGCCGCCGCTGGCGCCATTGATCAACACGGTTTCGCCAGGCTTGAGTGCGGCTTCGCCGTACAAGGCCCGGACGCTGGTCGCAATCGGGCATGAAGCCAGCGCGGCCTGGGTGTAGCCCAAGCCGTCCGGCAGCTCGATGGCCGAGATCGCCGGCACCCGCAGGTATTGCGCATAGGCTCCTTCGGTGTCCACCGACGGCAGGCCCAGGGCCCGACACAGATCCTGGCGCCCACGCAGGCAATCCCGGCACTGTCCGCAAAAACGCCGCTGGTAGATCACCACGCGTGCGCCCACGGCCAGTTGCGATACCCCCGCCCCGACCTCGACCACGTCCCCTGCCACCTCATGGCCCAGCACCACGCCGGTATGCGCCCCTGGCAGGCGGCCGGCGCGGTGCAACAGATCGTGGTGACAGACCCCCGCCGCCTGCACCTTGACCAGGACCTCGCCTGGGCCCGCCTGGGGGGTGGGCACCTCTTGGACTTGCAACTGCTCCGGCCCGCCAAAGGCTTTTAGAACTATCGCTTTCATTTTTTATAACCGTTTGTGACCCAATAAGAATATGTTCATATAACAAACATGTTGTTTGCATTGTGCACATCAATTAAGTTTTCCCCACTTTGACGCGGACCTCAAGGGGCAAAGCGTCTTTCTTTCACACTCAATGAAATCGAAGCCATGACAGTCGAGTATCAACACCTTGGTGAAGGGATTCTGGTGGTCACCCTCAATCGCCCGGAGCGCCTGAACGCCCTGGACAGCCAGGCCAAGCGCGAGTTGGCGGAGGTCTGGCAGCGGGCGCAGGACGATCGCGCCGTCCGTGCAATCGTTCTGCGTGGTGCTGGCGAGCGGGCGTTCTGTGCCGGTTCCGACCTCAAGGAAATAGAAACCACCGGCGAGACGGTCAGTAGCGAACTGCTCGCCCGCGCCCTGCCCGGCGTTGGCCATGACCTGAGCAAACCGGTGGTTGCCGCCTTGCACGGCTACACCCTGGGTTTGGGTATCAGCCTGGCCATTCATTGCGATTTCCGCATTGCCCGGCATGACACCCGGTTCAACTTTCCGGAAGTCCGGCACGGCATGTTGTCCGGCTTCAGCGCCATTACCCTGCCAAGCCTGATCGGTGAAGCCGCCGCCCTGGACATCATGCTCAGCGCCCGGCATTTCGATGCCGACCAGGCGCTGGGCATGGGCCTGGTCAATCGGGTCGTGGCCGACGCCTACGACAGCTCCCTGGAACTGGCCGCGCGCCTGGCCGCTCATTCCGGCAAAGCCGTCGAGTGGACCAAGACCCTGCTGCTGGCGGAGAGAAAAAACCGTCTGAAGCGCCACATGGAGCTGGTCGACCAGGCTCGCCGGGACGTCATGCTCGGCCGGTAACGCACCTCAATAACCAGAAAAGCCAACACTTCAGCCTCGCCAGTACTGTCAGGAACACCCACCACCAGGAATGGAAAGCGGCACCTATTCATTGGAGCCTCACCATGTCTCGCCCCTACACATGCTTGTCCCCCAGGCTCAGCCTGCTGAGCGCCAGCTTCCTCGGGCTCTGCGCCAGCCAGGTGGCGCTGGCCGAAGAGGACGGATCACGGCCATCGGCCGCCAACGAAACCGCCCTGCAGACCGTGGTCGTCACCGGCGCCCGGGACAGTGGCCGGACCGTGGCCAAGAGCCTGGCGCCTATCGACGTCATCAGCGCCGACGACCTGGCTCGCTCGGGCAAGCAGAATCTGCGCGACGCCCTGGCCGCCAGCGTGCCGTCCTATACCAATGCTGCGGGCTTTACCGGCGGTACCGGCCTGTCGGTCAAGTCCGCCACCCTGCGCGGACTGGGTGGCAACCATGTACTGGTACTGGTCAATGGCAAGCGTCGGCACAACACCTCGCTGATCTTCGTGCAGACCGCCGCCACCTCCAGCGGCCAGTCACCCGCCGACCTCGACCTGATCCCCATCAGCGCCGTGGATCATGTCGAAGTGCTGCGCGATGGCGCCGCGGCGCAATACGGCTCGGACGCCATTGCCGGGGTGATCAATATCATCCTCAAGAACAACCGCTCCGGTGGCAGTGCCAGCGCGCTGTACGGACAGTTCAAGGAACGGGTCGGCGGCAAGGGCAATTTCGGCGCCCGTGGCCAGGGCCAGATCAACCAGGGCTTTGAATTGCCCAATGATGGTTTCTTCAGCCTCAGCGCCGATATCGGGATTCAGGAAAGCTCCAACGTCGCGGGCGCGGTTCCGGACCGCACCAGCATCTACTTTCGCCAGAACGGCCAGCCCGACCCGCGGGAAACCAGCGAGAGCCGCTATCGCCAGCAACTGGGTCAGCCCCGCTCGCAGACCTACAACTTCGGCTACAACGCCGAGCTGCCGCTCAACGAAGCCTTCACCCTGTACTCGTTTTCCACCCTCAGCCACCGCAACTCCACCAGTTGGGGCACCTACCGCACTGCGAACTCACCGCAGAACATCGTATCGGTGTATCCGGATGGTTTCTCGCCACGCTTCGTGGTCGAAGAGGACGATTTTCAGACGGTGATCGGGGTACGCAACGAAGAGTTGCTGGGCTGGAAATGGGACCTGAGCAGCAGCTATGGCTACAACGACGCCAACACCCGTAACGAGCGTTCGCTGAACCCGTCCCTAGGCCCCGACAGCCCTCGCGACATGGATGGAGGACACCTGATTGCCAGCCAGTGGACCAACAACCTGGACCTGACCCGCGCCTTTGACACCGGGCTGTTCGCCAAGCCGCTGAACGTCTCCACCGGGCTGGAGTTCCGTCGCGATGGTTTCGAGATCGAGGCCGGCGAATACGCCTCCTATGCCGATGGCGGTTATGTGTTCCCGGTCGGCCACCCATTGGCCGGGCAGCGCCCCAACCCCGGCGCGCCAGGACTGGTCGGCTTCACTCCGCAAGACGCGCACAACTATTCGCGGACCAACACCGCCGGCTATATCGACTTCAGCCAGAGCCTCACCGAACGCTGGGACATGAGCCTGGCCGGGCGCTTCGAGCACTACAGCGACTTCGGCGATACCGGCAGCGGCAAGCTTTCGACCCGTTATGCCTTCACCCCACAGTTCGCCGTGCGCGGCACCATCAGCAACGGTTTCCGCGCGCCGTCGCTGCAACAGCAGTACTACTCCTCGTCCCTCACCGCCTGGCGCAACAGCCCGATCACCGGCCAACTGGAACAGGCCACTACCCGCTATGTGACAGTCGATGATGCGGCTGGCCAGGCCCTGGGCGCCAAAGAGCTGAAGCCGGAACGCTCGATGAACTACAGCCTGGGGTTTGTCGCCACACCGACCGAGAACCTGGATATCACCGTCGATCTGTATCAGATCGATATCAAGGATCGCATCCTGCAAACCAGCAACCTGCAAGGCACGGCTGTTTCCAACCTGCTGGCCAGCCAGGGCCTCAACCCGAACCAGATCGTCTCCTACTTCGGCAACCTGGCCGATACCCGCACCCGCGGCATCGATCTGGTGGCCGACTACCGCTATGACCTGGGCCGTTATGGCAAGACCAAGTGGACCCTGCTCAGCAACCAGAGCCTGCAGACCATCGAGAAGATCAAGGAGCCCGCGGCACTGGCCGGCACCGGGATCAGCGCGGTCGGCCGCGACCGCCAGGGCAACCTGACCAGCGCCTATCCGAAGAACGTCACCTCGCTGACCGCCGCCTGGCAGTTGGGTGATTTCGACCTCACGCTCAAGCAAACCCGCTACTCCAAAGTCACCGGGCGCAACCAGATTTCCGCCAGCCGCGACGAGGAAATCCGCCCGGCATTCATCACCGACCTGAGCCTGGGCTACTACCTGAGCGACGCAGTGAAACTGACCATCGGCGGGGAAAACATCTTCGACCGCCGCCCCCAGCAACTCAACGCCGAGGCCAAGCGCTTCTACTTCTTCCCCACCGACAACCCGACCTACAGCTGGTACTCGCCCTATGGCCTGGAAGGTGCCTACTACTTCGCCAAAGTCGACGTGAGCTGGTAAGGGCCGATGAACACTCCCAGCACCTTGACCACCCACGCTCATCAGAACACCGACAGCGTGGCACCAGAGTTCGACCAACGCCTGTATCGCAAGCTGGCGTGGCGCATCATGCCGTTCCTGTTCCTGTGTTTTGTCCTCAACTGGCTGGACCGGGTCAACATCGGTTTTGCCCATTTGCAGTTCAAGACCGACCTGAACATCAGCGACGCCACCTTCGGCATCATCGTCGGAGTTTTCTCCATCGGCTACCTGCTGTTCGAGATTCCCAGCAACCTGTTGCTGGAGAAGATCGGCGCAAAAAAAACCATGACCCGGATCATGATCCTCTGGGGCCTGGTGACCATCGCCACCGCGTTCGCCCAGACGCCGGCACAGTTCTATGTGCTGCGGATCTTGCTGGGTGCGGCCGAGGCCGGGTTCTTTCCCGGCGTGATCCTGTACCTGACCTACTGGTTTCCCGCCACCCACCGGGCGCGGATCACCTCGCGGTTCATCATGGCAATCGCCGTCTGCGGGATCATCGGCGGCCCGCTGTCGACCTGGATCATGGGGCACTTCGCCGGCCTCGGCGGCTTTACCGGCTGGCAATGGCTGTTCGTGGTCACCGGCATTCCACCGGTGCTCGCCGGGCTGTTCGCCTGGTATTGGCTGGACGACAAACCCGCCACCGCCCGATGGCTGAGCGTTGCTGAAAAACAGGCCATCGAGCGGGCCCTGGCCCATGAGCGGCAACACCGTAAACCCGGAGGTCATCAACGCTTCGTCGAAGCGCTGAAGGATCGCAAGGTCTGGTTCATCACCCTGGCCTACTGCCTGACCATCATGTGCACCGGCAATGTCACCAACATCTGGGCGCCGTCGATCATTCGCGACTCGGGGGTCAGCAACCTTGGGCAACTGGGGTTGCTCTCGGCGCTGCCCTATATGGTCGGTGTCAGCCTGATGCTATGGGCGTGCCGGCATTCGGACCTGCATCAGGAGCGTCGTTGGCACTTCGCCTTGGGCGGCCTGAGCGCAGCCCTGGCGATGCTGATCCTGCCCGGCTTCCTGTTCAGCCCCTACTCGGCGATTGCCGTGCTGACCCTGATGACCAGCGGGTACCTGGTGGCCACGGCGATCTTCTGGACCATTCCCACCTACTACCTGTCGGACCACGCCAAGGCCGCCGGCCTGGCGCTGGTCAACTGCTGCGGGCAGGTCAGCAGCCTGCTGACGCCGATCATGATCGGTGCGATCAAGACCAGCACCGGCGATATCAGCCTGGCGCTCTACATCGTCGCGGCCCTGGTGGCCTGCGGCACCCTGATCCTGTTGTTCGGCGTGCCACGTCACGCCCTGCGCGACGCTTCCTGACTTTCTTGATGGACATTCCCATGACCGACTACCTCGCCCTGGCCCAACAGCTGGCCACCCAGATCCAACCCGGTGCCGCCGAGCGCGACGCCGGCAGGATCCTGCCCTATGCCCAGCTCGACCTGATCCGTCACTCGGGCCTGGGTGCCGCCCGGGTTCCCTGCGAGCTGGGGGGCGGCGATGTCAGCCAACTACAGGTGGCGCAGATCTTCATCGCCCTGGGCAAGGCCGACCCCAGCGTTGCCCAGGCACTGTTCCCGCATTTCGCCACCGTCGAACACTTGCGCCTGATCGCCAGCCCCGAGCAACAGCGCCTGTACCTCGGGGCCTTTGCCGAACGCCGGCTGTCCTCGGGAGCGATTGCCGAGCGCAGCGGCACCTTTCGCGGCGAAATCCACACCCGCCTGGAGCGCCGGGGCGAAGGCCTGGTGCTCAACGGCAGCAAGTTCTACAGCACCGGCTGCCTGTTCGCCGACCTGCTGAAAATCCAGGCCGTGGACGAGGATGGCAATGCGGTCTACGTGATGCTGCCAGCCGACACGCCGGGCATCGTCATGCTCGATGACTGGGACGGCATGGGCCAGCGGGTCACCGCCAGCGGCAGTACCCTGCTGGAGAACGTCCCGGTGCGCCCGGAGCAAGTGATCCCTTTGGCCCAGTGGTACCAGCGACGCAATTACATTGGTGCCAGCGCGCAACTGATCCACTGCGCCATCGATATCGGCATCGGCCTGGCAGCGCTCGACGACACGGTGCTGTGGGCGCGTACCGGCTCGCGCCCGGTGCGTGAAAGCGGGGTCGACCAGGCGCGCAACGATCCTTACATCCTGCATACCCTGGGTGACCTGGCGGCCCGTATCCATGGCGCCGAAGCCCTGGTGGAGAAAGCCGCCGGCGCCGTCGACCTGGCCGCCCGTAGCCAGTTGCAAGGTCTGGCCGAAGGTGCCGAACTGGAGGCGATCCTGGCGCGCTCGTCGATTGCAGTGGCCGAAGCCAAGATCGCCTCGACCCGCGCCGCCTTGCACGTTTGCGAGCGCCTGTACGAGGTTGGCGGCGCCGCCACCACACAATCGCGGTACAACTTCGACCGCCACTGGCGCAACGCCCGCACCCACACCACCCATGACGCCCTGGCTTACAAGTACAAGGTCATCGGCGACTACCTGCTCAATGGCAAGGCACCGCCCATAGCTTTCACCTACTGAGGCGGGAGGAGATCCAACTGCCGCTCTGGTAATCCAGCCACCACCGCGCGCGGCTCCACGCCGCGCCATATCTGGAGACTCTTTTATGGGTGAGATGAAGGAAAAGCGGACTCGCATCTTCGATGCCCCTGCTTCGGACACCCCTTCTGAGATCCATTGCGATGATCTCAATTCGGTCTAATCGATCGGTAGGTCGAGACCAAAACGTCTACCGAACGGCCATGCGGACACGATTACGCCCTTCTTGCTTGGCGCTGTAGGTCGCCTCGTCGGCCTGGCGTAAAAGCGTCTGCACGTCCAACTCTCTTTGCCAGCAGGCAACCCCGAAGCTCGCTGTCACCTGACCTACCGGGGGGATGACATGATTGGCCAGCGCTTGGCGCAAGGACTCAGCCAGATTTGCGGCTTGGTCAGCCTGGGTGGATGGACAGAGAATCGCCAGTTCCTCGCCACCAATGCGGCAAAACACATCACTGCTGCGTAACCGCTGGCCAACCAGACGACAGGTCTCCTTGAGTACCCTATCGCCACCCTCATGCCCCCAGCGGTCGTTGATCGACTTGAAGTGATCGAGATCCAACATGATCAGGGAAAAAGACGAGCCGTAGCGCTTTGCCAGATCGACATGGTGCTCCAGGCTTCCCATAAAGAAGCGTCGATTGTAAATGCCCGTCAGCTCGTCGGTGATGGCCTGGACGCGTAACGCGGCCTCGCGGTCTTTCAGTTCAGTGATATCGATAAACGAGCCATACCAGACAAGTGTCTCATCGGCTTGTTTTTCCGCGTAAGACTCGCCGCGCAGCCAACGCGTGCCTTTCTCCGGCAGATGTACGCGGAAATCGCAGGCCCAGGGTTTACCCGTTTCGACCGACTCCCTGGTTGCCGCATAGATAAGTGCGAGGTCTTCTTCGTGAACCCTTTGAAACAAAGGATTTTGCTTGAACCTGATACCGACGACCTCTTCCGGCTTGAGCTCGAAGACGTGTTCCAGGCTCGGACTGCAGTAAGAGAAGTAGCTCTCGCCCTCCTCTCTTAGATGGTACTGATAGAGCACGTTGGGAATACGCTGAGTGAGGAGTTTCAGGAAAGCCTTGGCTTCATTGATCTTACTCAGCAAGGCAAGGCGCTCGCTGACATCGATGATGACGTTGATGTGCTCGACCTGCCCAGAGCTTGCATCGATGATCTGCGCGCATCGCAATTCACCTATGAAGTGACTGCCATCCTTGCGGCGATAGGCCCGCTCCGTGGTGATACAACCCTCCCCGCCGCTCAGCGTCTTGTCGGTGGAGGGCTGATGAGCCGGGTTATCCGGAGTGCGGTCGCCGCCGATGTTTTCTTCCTGCACATGCAAGATAGGCGCAGGTTCACGCCCCAACATTTCTTCACGACTGAAACCGAACAGCTTTTCGGCTCCGGCGCTGAACAAGAGCGTGCGCCCGCGGGAGTCCGTGGTGATAACAGCCACCTGGGTCGCGGCATTGACCAGGTTACGCAAGCGGGCGTTCAGGGCCTTGACCTTCTCCTTGCGCCCCCTCAGTTCTTCGAGGTGACGTTCGAAATGATAATCGCGAAGGCGTGTCGAGAGATAAAGCACACCGAGCACAGTGGCCTGAACGATAAGAGCGACTTCACTGAGACCACGCGAATACTCGTTGTTATCGGCTAACCAAAGTGCCCCGCCAATGAGAACACTCATTAGCAAGCAGAAGATAATTCCGAGTGAATGGCCACGTTTGTTTAGTCGGCCCAGGATACGCCGCATCGAACGAGTCATATGACACCGCATGCCAAGAGGCGCTCAGTTATACAGATTGATTGATCCCAGCGCGATGGCCGCGACAAACATCACCAGGCACGTACCGATGCTCCAGGTGATGGAGGCGCGTTGATTGTCGCCGTAGTCGACATCGAGGAGGCCGCACAACAGGTAAGTGGAGGCCACCAGCGGGCTGAGCAGGTGAACCGGCTGGCCGATCAGGCTCGCGATGGCCATCTCCTTGGCCCCGATACCGTAGTGACTGGCGGTCTCGGCCAGGATCGGCAGGATGCCGAAGTAGAACGCGTCATTGGTCAGGACATAGGTGAACGGCATGCTGATGAAGGCCGTGAACACCGACATGAAATGTCCAGCAGAATCCGGGATGACCATGATCAGGCTTTCGGAGATGGCCTTGACCATGCCGGTGCCGGACATGATCCCGACGAAAATGCCGGCAGCAAAAATCAGCGAGGTGACGGCCATGACGTTATCGGCATGTTTACCGATGACCGCCTTCTGCGCCTTGAGCGTGGGGAAGTTGACCGCCAGCCCCAGTGCAAAGGCAATGGTGAACAGCACCGGAAGCGGCATGAGGTTCAGCATCATCAGAGCGATGAGGGTGATGGTCAGCGCCGCGTTGAACAGGAAACGCCAGTCACCCAGGCGAAACTCGGTGAAGTGCTCCATGAACTCATCGTGATTGAGCGTGAGGGTGCCGAGGCGACGGCGTTCCTTCAGCCCCAGCCAGAACGCGCTGAAGATCACCCAGCCGAGCCCCGCGATCATGATCGGGATCATCTCGATGAACAGCTCGGTGATATCGACATGCATCGCACTGGCTGCACGGGAGAACGGGCCTGCCCAGGGCAGGATATTCATCACGCCAATGGTCAGGAGCAGGACGGTCGCCATGACCTGCAGGCTGATACCGGTGCGGCGATAGAGCGGCAGCATCGCCGCGGTAGTGATGATGTACATGGTCGCGCCATCCCCATCGAGGCCCACGCAGATGCCGAGGATCGCGGTACCGACCACGATTTTCAGCGGGTCGCCCTGGACCAGTTTCAGGATCAGCTTGATCAACGGATTGAACAGGCCTGCATCGGTCATCATGCAGAAGTACAGGATGGCGAAGGTGAGCATGATCCCCGTCGGGGCGAGCATCTTCATGCCATCGAGCATCATCGGCCCGAGGCCGGTGGAGAACCCGGCCAGGCAGCCGAATAGGATGGGCACCAGTACCAGCGCGACCAGTGGCGACAGGCGCTTGCTCATGATCAGGTACATGAAGCAGGCGATCAGGGTGTAGCTGAGAATCGTAAGCATGTGTCCCTCTTCTTATTTGTCTTGTCTGGGCGAAGGTCAGCCGTCAGCTTTCTTCGAGGCGAGTCGAAGCCGAGCACCAGGTGTGCCGGGCTTCATTGCGTGTGGTTATTGCCCGCTGTGCGAGAACAGCCGTTTGCCGGGATGCTCCATGGCCACCTTGAGAATGTGGCCGGTTGAAGAGTCGGTGATGAACAAGTCGCGGTTCCCTTGCCCGCCAAAGGCCAGGTTGGTCAGGGTTCGTCCGTCGGTGCAGGAGCGAAGGCGGTAGAGAGGAACGGCATGGCGGTCGAAGACCCACACGCAACCATTACCCGCATCGCAGACGAACAGGTTGCCTTGTTCATCCAGGGCCATTCCGTCGGCACCACTCACACCGCCGGCCATGGCCGTGAACGTCCCCACCTTGGACGTGCTGCCGTCCTGTTGCAGGGGCAGGCGCCATACCGCATTGCCCCGGGTCATCGCCACCAGCAATGCCTGCTCGTGCAGATCCATCACCAGGCCATTGGGGCTCGCGCCGTTATCCAGCAGGCAATCCAGGCGCTGGTTTTCCAGGTCATAACGAAACACCCGCCCACTGGGGTCGTGCATGCCCGTCTGGCCCTGGTCGGTGAAATAGAGGCGCCCGTCACGATCGAAGAACAGGTCGTTGACCCCTTTGAAGCCTTCGCTGCGGCGATGGGTGAGGAAGGGTTCGATGCGCTTGCCGAGCGGGTCCAGCAGCATGATGCCGCGCTTGTAGTCCGCGATGAAAATCCTGCCATCGCGATGGATCTTCAGGCCGTTGGGCCAGCCGTCATACTCGACGACCAATTCCCACTTCCCCTTCGGCGAGATGCGAAATACACGTCCGTAAGGGATGTCGGTGACATAGAGATTGCCGTCCAGGTCGAAAGAAGGTCCTTCCAGAAAACTGGCAACCTTCTGGCCTGGCTTGTTGGCGCGGACCCAATCGGAGTCACCGCAGCGCCAGAATTCCTCCGGCAGGCGGGTGAAGACTTCGGTGGTGCGGTCCTGGGGAGGGGGATAAAGGCTCATTGCAGCACTCCGCGTATCAGTTGGCACCGTGACGAAGGGGCGAACGGTATTTGTTCGGGCGACAACCTTGCAGTCCGGGTGCACAGAGATTCTTGTTCTTGTTAAAAACTTGTTCTATTAGACAGAACGCTGTTTCTTTCAACAGAACAACTTTCTGAGCATTTCTTTATCCTGTCAAGCGGGACGCTTGCGGAAGGCGATGCTTGGGTCGGACCCAATCGTCTGTCGTCCAAGGGGCGCAGCCTCGCCAGCGCTCGGCGCGTGGCCTGTAGAACAGCTCATCGAAGGGATCATTGACAGGATGTATTTTTACGACCAATACTAAAAATAGAACATCATTCTGCCTGATAGAACAACACAACAATAGGTGCTTTTCCCTAGCGGCCGCATTGCGTGAATGTTCGACAGGCTCTCCAGCAGATGAGGAGAACCTACTGTGAAAGACGCTGCTGACATCGACATCCTGGTAAGTGAAGTGGGGCCGCGTGACGGCCTGCAAAGCGTCAAGGCCATCATGTCCACCGAGCTCAAGCTGGAGTGGATAACGGCCTTGGCGAAGGCAGGCCTGCGCGAGATCGAGGTGGGCTCGTTCGTCTCCCCCAAGCTGCTGCCGCAAATGGCCGACTGTGCGCTTGTCGTGGCTCACGCGCTGACCTTGCCGGACCTCTACGTCACTGCGCTGGTGCCCAACCTGAGAGGTGCCCAGGCAGCGTTCTATGCAGGCGTGCACAAGATCACCCTGCCGATCTCCGTGAGCGAGCAGCATTCGATCTCCAATATCCGCAAGACCCATGCGCAGGTCTTCGAGGAGGTCAAGGCGGTGGTGGCGCTACGCAACGAATGCTTCCCCGGCATCCAGATTGAGGCCGGGGTCTCGACGGCTTTTGGCTGCACGCTACAAGGCGTGGTGACGGATGACGAAACCATTGCCATCGCCGTGAAAATGGCCGAGCTCGGCGTCGATGAGGTCGGTCTTTCCGACACGGTTGGCTATGCCAATCCCACTCAGGTCCGCCGCCTGTTCACCCGCCTGCGCAATGAAATAGGCCAACTCAGCGGCAGTGCGCATTTCCACAACACCCGCGGACAAGGCCTGGCTAACGTCGTTGCAGCACTCGAAGCCGGCGTAACGACGTTCGACGGTTCTCAGGGCGGCATCGGCGGCTGCCCATACGCGCCGGGTGCCTCGGGCAATATCGTGACCGAAGACCTGGTTTACCTGCTCGAATCCATGGGGCTGCGCACCGGTGTCGATCTTGATCGCCTGGTAAGCGCCCGGGAATGGCTGCTCAAGGGGCTGCCAGGTGAACCGTTGTACGGCTTCATCCCTGATGCCGGCGTCGGCAAGAACTTCACCTATGCCAAGGAGACCGTATGAGCCTGCCAGAAGAAAAAAAACTGCCACTGGCCGGGATTCGCGTCATCGAGTTCGTCCACATGGTGATGGGGCCAACCTGCGGCCTGCTGCTCGCGGACCTCGGCGCCGAGGTCATCAAGGTCGAGCCCGTCCCGGAGGGTGACAACACACGGCGCCTGATGGGCTCGGGCGCGGGCTACTGGATGACCTACAACCGCAACAAGAAGAGTTTTGCGGTGGACATCAAATCCGCTGAAGGCATGGCTGCGGTGAAGACGCTCATCGCCACCGCCGATGTCGTCACCGAGAACTTCCGTCCCGGCGCCATGGAAAAACTGGGCCTGGGCTACGAACAGGTCAAAGCCATCAAGCCGGACATCATCTACAGCTCGATGAAAGGCTTCCTGCCCGGCCCCTACGAAAATCGCACCGCGCTTGATGAAGTGGTGCAGATGATGACCGGCCTGGCGTACATGACCGGGCCCGTCGGACGCCCTCTTCGTGCCGGTGCGTCGGTAAACGACGTCATGGGCGGCATGTTCAGCGCCGTCTCCATTCTTGCCGCTCTGCTGCAGCGTAAAGAGAGCGGCCGAGGCCAATTCGTACAGACCGGTCTGTTCGAGAACTCGGCGTTCCTCGTGGCCCAACACATGATGCAAAAAGTGGTGACGGGGGCCGCCGCGGCGCCGATGCCCAGCCGCATTTCCGCCTGGGCGATCTATGACGTCTTCGACACGAATGAAGCAGGCGAGCAGGTGTTTATCGGTGTGGTGAGCGATAGCCAGTGGGGAGCGTTCTGCAACGCCTTCGACTTCCAGGAGTTGGGCAACGACCCAAACCTGGCTCGTAATAACCAGCGAGTGAAAGCGCGCGAACGGATCATGCCGTTGGTGCGCGAGCGCATTGGCGGCATGAGCAAGCAGGCGGTGATGACGCTTTGCGAACAGGCCGGCCTGCCCTTCTCCCCGATCCAGCGTCCGGAGGATCTGTTTGAGGATCGCCATCTGAACGAGTCCGGGGGCATGACCGAACTGGTGCTTGCCGATGGCCAGAAAGTGAAAGTTCCAATGCTCCCATTCGAGATGGATGGCCAACGTTTTGGCGCTCGCCTGAACGTCCCGGAAATGGGCAGTCACTCCCGGGAACTGCTGGAACAGATCGGCTACGCGCCCGAAGCGATCGCCGCCCTCGAAGCAGCCGGAACGATAAGAAGCGCTTGAACGGCATAGCGACGGGCCTGCCTGGGCCTGTCGCTGCTGCCACTGGATCTGAACGCGGCGAGGGAGACTCGGCGCGAACTGCAGGATGGGCTGCCGGAGCCGCACGAAATTCTGCCAGGACCGTCGGCATGTCCCGCCACGGTCATCCATAACAACAACACCGAGGATGCAGTCATGGCGAACGTCACGACCCCGGCTACCGATTTGTCCCTGCACAAACCTGAAGAGCATTCCGAGCTGCAACGCAAAGCCATGAAAAAAGCGGCCTGGCGCTTGATTCCATTGCTTGCGCTGGCTTACTTCTTCAACTACCTGGACCGCACCAGCGTCGGCTATGCCGCGTTGCAGATGACCGACCAGCTCGGCCTTACCGCCGCCCAGTTCGGCCTGGGCGCGGGCATCATGTTCGTCGGCTACTGCCTGTGCGAAGTGCCCAGCAACCTGGCGATGTACCGCTTCGGCGCCCGGCTGTGGATGGCCCGTATCATGATCAGCTGGGGGTTGGCCGCGGCAGCCACCGCCTGGGTGATCGGCCCCTATAGCTTCTATGTCGTGCGATTCATCCTGGGTGTGGCGGAAGCCGGCTTCTTCCCGGGCGTGATCTTTTTCCTGACCCTGTGGTTCCCCGCGCAGTACCGTACCCGCGTACTGGCCTGGTTCACCGTCGCGACTCCTGTTTCCTTTCTGGTAGGCGGCCCGCTGTCGATCTGGTTGCTGCAGATGCATGGCGTCTGGGGCCTGGCCGGCTGGCAGTGGATGTTCCTGATCGAAGGGCTTCCGGCTTGTGTGCTGGGCCTGATCACCCTGAAGGTGCTGGCGAACCGCCCCAGCGAAGCCAAGTGGCTGAGCCAGGAAGAGCGCGATGCCCTGAACAGCATGCTGGAAAAGGAAAACGGCAAGGACCAGAAGCGCCACGCCTTCGGCACCGCACTCAAAGATCCACGCGTATGGATCCTCAGCTCCATCACGTTCAGCTTCACCATCGGCACCTACGGCATCGGTATCTGGCTGCCACAGATGCTCAAGGCGCAAGGCGTGGAACTCAGCCTGATCGGCTGGGTGGCGGCGATCCCCTACTTCTTCTCCACCATCGGCCTGCTGTTCTGGGCCAGGTACGTCGACCGCACGGGCAGAGGCATCCTCAATCTGGTGATTGCCCTGGTGCTGGCAGGCCTGGCGCTGATCTTCGCGCTGAACATGAACGCTCTGGTACCCGCCCTGATAGGTATAACGCTGGCCCTGGTCGGGACGATTTCAGCCAAAACCATCTTCTATACCCTGCCGGCCAAGTTCCTGTCGGGCCAGGCGGCCGCAGGTGGCATCGCGCTGATCAACTCCTTCGGTGCGTTCGGTGGTTTTGTCGGCCCCTACCTGATGGGTTACCTCAAAGAGTCCACCCAGTCGTTCGCTGCGGGCCTGATGGTCATGGGCTGCGTCTTGTTCTTTGCCGCGCTCATGGCCTTGTCGCTGCGTTTCTTCATGCGGGATGCGTGAGCTGCGAATGCTGGATAGCAGAATCACGTTCTGTCACGCAGACTAGTCGACAGGTGTCCGCTGCGGGTAAGGTACCGTCAAAATGCTCGGCCGCAGCAGGGCCGAGCCTATTGACGATCACTGACGTGCAGCCCAATCACTGGCCGAAATGACTATGAACAGTAACGAAATGCTCGACAAAGCCTCTCCCCAGAACACCGCTGACGGAGGCGTTGCCGCGGTGGACCGTGCCTTTGCGATACTCGGCGCCTTCGATGCCGAGCGCAACGTGCTGCCACTGGCGGAGTTGGCTCGTCGCACCGGCCTCTACAAAAGCACCATTCTGCGCTTGATGAACTCCTTGGAAAGAGCCGGCTTCATTCGCCGACTGCCAGACGGCCAGTTCGCCATCGGCCACGAGCCACTCCGGCTGGCGCCGCTTTACCAAAGCTCATTTCGCCTGCGCGATATCATCTACCCGAAACTCGAAACGCTCTCGGAAGACAGCGGGGAAACCTCCTCGTTCTACGTCATCGAAAACGACAGTCGGGTGGTGCTTTTCCGGGTCGAGCCCAGGCGTTCCGTGCGGGTTTCCATTCACGAGGGCGACCGCTTCCCGCTCCAGGCCGGGGCTTCCGGAAAAATTCTCCGCACATTCGGCCTATCCGCTGAGCATGCCCTCCCGGAGGTTCGCGAACAGTTCTGGGCCAGTTCATTTGGCGAACGCGATCCGGATACCGCGGCGGTCTCGGTGCCTGTATTTGGTGTGAATAATGAACTCAAGGGCGCCCTGACCCTCTCGGGCCCCTCCGAGCGCTTCAACGAAGACGTCATCAAGGGAGCGCGCAACATGCTGCTGAAACTGGCGGCACAAGCCACCGTTGCACTGGGTGGCGACAGTCGGGAATTACAGCAGGCACTGGCGCGGCTCGAGGGTTAACACCCTCTTCCATCCTTAATGCAGTACTCAGCTTATGCTTAGTCCAAAAATAAGTAAGAGTTAAGCAATGCTCCTCCCCCACTCTGGACTTACCTGCTCCGCAAGCCTGGTCGCAGATGCATTCTTCGCCGCAGCCTTGCTGCTCAATCGATGGATTCCCGCGCCATGAAAAATCTACGCTACATGACCCAGCGACACTGTGTAGCCTGCGCGTAAATGCCCGGGCCACACTGCAACGCAATCCTGTTTGCGCGGATGCTGAGTGGTCTTGACATGTTCGCTCAATTGAAACAGTCATGGCGCACTCAACAGCAGATTACGATCTCCACCTCGCAGCATCCGAGGCTAGACTTCTGATTCCTTCAGACTAAAACCTTTGTGGCATCACACTCTCCACTCCGCAATAAGGCTCAAACCAATTCGGCTAAAGATGCCGGATTGAAGCCCTTGAGATCCGCGTAATCGCCTTTTTCCACTTTGGCAGCCCAATCCTTGTCACTCAGCAGAACACGCCCTACTGCGATCAGATCAAACTCTTCGCGCTCCATACGCTCGACCAGCCGATCCAGACTCGCAGGGGTTGAGCCCTTGCCGGCGAATGCGTGAGTAACATCATTGTCCAGCCCGACCGAACCGACGCTAATGGTTGTGGCTCCAGTGACTTTCTTCGCCCAGCCCGCGCAATTCAGCCCGTTCTCACCATCAATTTCGGGAAACTCGGGGTCCCAGAAGCGTCGCTGCGAGCAATGCAGAACATCAACACCCGCCTCAACCAACGGTAGTAGCCAGGCTTCCATTAATGCAGGGGTCTCGGCGAGGCGCACTCCAAAGTCCTGCTGCTTCCATTGGCTAACGCGCATGATGATAGGGAATTCGGGCCCGACCGCATGACGAACTGCTGACACGATCTCAGCGGCAAAGCGCGAGCGCTCTTTGATCGTCGGTCCACCATAACGATCGGTGCGCTGATTGGTGCCGGCCCAGAAGAACTGATCGATCAAATAACCATGAGCCCCATGGATCTCAACGGTGTCGAAACCCAATCGTTTCGCATCCGCCGCAGCCATGGCAAAAGCAGCAACGGTGTCTGCAATATCCTCTTCGCTCATTGCCACACCGCGCGGGTCATTTGGCGAATCGAGGCCAGATGGGCTTTCAACCGGCGCATCAGGTTCCCAGCCGCTGACGTCACGCACTGCACCGGTGTGCCAGAGTTGCGGCCCCATGCGGCCACCCGCATTGTGAACAGAATCGATCACGTTCTTCCATCCAGCTAGCGCTGCTTCACCGTGGAAAAAAGGGATGCTGGAACCGTTACGTGAAGCGGGACGATCGATGACGGTCCCTTCTGACAAAATCAATCCGACCCGCCCCTCAGCCCGCCGCCGGTAGTATGCAGCGCTCCCTTCCCCGGGGATGCCCTCCGGCGAAAATTGCCTCGTCATCGGCGACATGACAATCCGGTTTTTCAGTTCAAGCGACCCGATGGAAAAAGGACGGAATAAAATGCTGGTATCAGGGTTTGACATTGGATGGACTCCATTTGCTTTGGGAAGCCATATAAGTATATTTTGTAAACCAAATGTCAATTAGGCACCTAGAGTCGCCTAGGTATACGTGAGGAAACTTCGATGCTGGAATTAAAGCCGCAATGTTTTTCGTCGGAGTGCCCAAGCCGGGCACTGTTCGACCAAATCGCAGATAAGTGGTCAATGATGGTTCTGGCGGTGCTTGATGACGGGCCGCATCGTTTTAACGCCATCAGGCGTCGCCTGGAGGGCGTCACTCAGAAGGCACTGACACAGTGCCTGCGGCGGCTGGAACGAAATGGTCTCGTCTCGCGCCAGGTCATTTCGTTCTCGCCCGTGGCAGTGCAGTATGAGATCACCCCACTTGGTCGAACACTGCAGCAGCCATTTCGCGAATTGCATAAATGGACGCTTGATAAACTGCCTGAGGTTGAAACGGCCCGGTTGAAGTTCGACGAGGCCGCGCAGGGAAGCCTGACGGAATGATTGTTTATTGACTCGCGGCCACTGTTACCCTGCCACGCATTACTTGATAGATCTGCTGGCGGTATCCTAAACCTGCCAACGCTACTTTAAGTGCCTAATTGACTCTAGGTTTATCTGCAACCGCCTGATGAAGTTATTGCTGGCTCAGACGATTGCAGAGGCAACGCTGCCAGGTATTGGGCGAGCGGAATATTCGTCACAATAACGATATGGGATAGTTAATAAAAATCCGGTTTTCATCAAACTCATTGGTGCTGAAATCCCTGCGAACACTCGAATTGCGCCATCTAACGCTGAGATTTTTCAGCGCGCCGGACTGCACGACGTAGGCCAGTTCCGATTCTCGGCCCCATTCCTTGCCATCTGTGATCGAACCTGTATGGACATTATCACCGCTGATATATCGGTTCATTAATGTCAGGCCCGGTACACCGAGTACCGCGAAGTTGAAGTCATGGCGCAGTTGCCAGGATTTTTCCTTGGCGTTGTCATAGCTGGAGTTGTAGCTGTCGTTGGCCAGGGTGCCGCCGCTGGTGCCGTTGACGCGCATCCAGGCATCATCGCCGCCGACTTTCTGCAGGCCGACGTAGAAGGTGTTGCCGCCGTATTTGGCCGAGAGCATGGCGAATGCGGTTTTGTTGTCCAGGTCGCCGGCCAACGCACTGCCGTTTTCCTTGCCGATGAAATAACCGAGGTTAGCGCCCAGGGTCCAGTCGCCGATGGGCTGGCTGTGGGTCAGGTTGAAATAGTGCTGCTGGTAGATGTCGGACAGCTCCGCGTACCACACACCGACCTGGGTGCGTTTTTCGTTGAAGGCGTATTCACCGCCGCCAAAGTTGAAACGGTCGGACCTGAACGCGCCGCGGCCGTTCATGGACATGTCTTCCATGCTCGCGTCGTTGCGTGGGCTGTTGCCACGGAACTGGCCGCCGTAGAGGGTCAGGCCGTTGATTTCGGTGGAGGTCACTTGGCCGCCGCGGAAGGTTTGCGGCAGGGAGCGGCCGTCGTCGGAACGCAGGATTGGCAGCACCGGCATCCATTCGCCGACCTTCAACTCGGTCTTCGACACCCTGGCCTTCAGGGCCACGCCCAAACGACCGAAGTCGTCGGCCGGGCGACCGTCGTCATGCACCGGCAGCAACTGGGTGCCGGCGGTGCCGCGACCGCCGTCGAGCTTGACCGAGTACATGCCCAGGATGTCCACGCCGAAACCGACCATGCCCTGGGTGAAACCGGACTTGGCGTCGAGGATGAAGTTCTGGGTCCATTCCTCGGCTTTGCCCTGGGCATTGTTCGGGTTGGTGAAGTTGCGATTGATGTAAGCGTTGCGCAAATTGAGGGTAGCGGTAGCGCCATCGACAAAGCCGCTATTTTGATCAGCTTGAACAGCCGCTGACGAACCCGCGCAGACCGCAAGAGTCAGACTGATCAGAGATTGATGTGCAGGCACGCTGCGGGAAATAACAGGGTAGCGCATGGTGTTTTCTCACAATTAGTTATTATTGTTTTTGTTGCAATTTTTAGCTCATATCCAACTTATGCAATGCGCAAATAGCCCGAAGAGCGAACTACCGAGCGACTACCGCCCCCCTTATCTGTCTTGTAATAACCAGACTTGAACAACTTGATAATTGTTTAATACCGTCTTAAGCAAAACCCGAGCGTGCGCAAGCGCGAGCTAAACTCAATGCCTGTATTGGCACGCTCGTGGGGAATTGCGTGAGAACAACGATTGAAAGTTAAAACGTACTCGAACGCTCGGCGATCAACCCGCGCTTCCCGGCGTTTTGCAACGTGTGTATTCCAGTTGATAGAGCGTGGTTTCCGGTCCCACCGATTGCCCTTCCAACAGCCGTTGCAGCTGCGCCACAAAAGACTCGCCGGCGATACGAACGTAGTCGGGCGCACAGCCTTCGATCATGACGATCCAGGCCGGTATTTGCGTCCCCTCGGCGCGGGCCTTTTTCTCTGCGGTTTCCACCTTGCTCACGGCCTCATCAGCCACACACAAGTGCACGCCGGTAATTCCCTGTTTATCCGCGAGGGGAGGAAGTACGCATTGGCGCAATGCGTCTGACACCGATTTATGTTGCCCTTCGACAACATCGAAACGGACCGTTAACAAATACGCGCCCTGCCCCACACCGCTGGTGTAAGTAACCTCGCAAATGGATCGGGCGACGTTGCGATAGGACTTCACCGACTGCTGGGTCCATGCCGTCGGACTGTTGAGACGCGATAAATAATCCTGCCCGCCCAACACCTGCACAGTGTCAGCCTCATAGAGGTTGAAATAGGTCGGCCCTGCATCCAACGCGATGTACCGGCGCCCCCGCAAAAAACCCGGAATCCCGGCCCGCTCAGGCATGTGTTCACGGTTATGCCACTCATAGAACTCATCCCGCGCTTCGGGCAAAAGATCGTGCCAGATCGCGACTACCCCTGTTCCTGCAAAACTCATAGCGTTGTCCTCTAGCGATAGTCAATCAACATTGGGATGGCGACCGGCGCCCCATGCAGCCCCCATTTCAGCAACGTAAGGAACCACGGTCTGAAATTGTTCACCCAGCCCTTGGCCGCCGACACGCATGGTGTCACCCGCCTTGAGGAATACTGGTGGTTTCTGCCCGAGCCCCACACCTGGTGGCGTACCTGTAATGATGACGTCACCCGGCATTAACGGCATGAAGCGGCTGAGGTACGCGACTATATGTGCCACGCTGAAAATCATCGTACGGGTATTGCCGGTCTGGAGACGTTTGCCATTCACGTCGAGCCAGAGGTCAAGTGCCTGCGGATCGGCAATTTCGTCACGGGTGACCAGCCAAGGTCCCAGAGGGGCGAAAGAAAAACCGCTTTTCCCCTTGGTCCACTGACCTTCGTACTCAAGCTGATAGGCCCGCTCGGAAACATCATTGGCCAGGCAATAACCGGCAATGTGATTCAATGCCTGCGACTCATCGATCTGCCAGGCAGGCGTACCGATGACAATGGCCAGTTCAACCTCCCAATCCAGCTTCTGAGCGCCCGTTGGTAAAATGACCGGATCGTTGGGTCCGCTGATGGAAGCGGTGTGTTTGTTGAAGACCACCGGCTGGCTCGGGATAGGCGTATTCGTTTCAGCCGCGTGATCTGAGTAGTTCAAACCGATGCAAATCAGGTTCGGTACGCTGCCTACGCATGGACCAAGACGCGTGCCAGGCGCCACCACTGGCAGCTTTTCAACGTCAACAGCACGCAGTTTTTCAAGCACTGTGGGGCTCAGGGCCGACGCATCGATGTCATCGACAATGCCCGAAAGGTCTCGAACGATTCCTTGCGAATCCAAAACTCCCGGCTGTTCCTGCCCCGGTAAACCAAAACGAACTAAGCGCATTTGTTACTCCTCCAGCGTTGAGAAATGGACAGACAATGAGCCTGCTTCGCCGAACCGAACATGCAGTGGCTGATTAACGGGCACATCGAGAACACCTGCATAGGAGCCGGTGATAATCACCTGCCCTGCTTGCAGCCCTATCCCTTGTGTAGACAGAAAGTTGGCCAGCCATACGATCGGCAATAAAGGATCCCCGTCCGGATGGCGGCCCTTGATATTCAGAAGCGCTGCCGTTGCATCGCTCAGGGTGATATCCAGTTCAGAGGGCATGCTGGCGGGGTTCGACAGCGTGATTGGCGCCCCGAGTACCAGGCCGTGATTGAATAGACCGTCCGCGAGCAGGTGCTCGAACGGCAGTGTGTGTGGATCGGTGTAACGGCAGTCGATCACTTCCAATGCCAAGTGCACGTCGCTGATCGCAGCAACAATCTCTTCAGTTGTATAAGGCTCGACACGAGCCGGCAAATCATGGGCCAGGACGCACGCCAGTTCAGGCTCGATACGCGCCTTATCGGCGTCGGCGGCCAGTCGGTAACGTTCGCCTTTTACAATGCTGTCGCTGTAGATCGGGGCAACGATCCACTTGCCAGCCGGAGGTAACGCACACTTCCACCCCCCCACGGTTTTTCCAGCCAATGGCCCCACGTGCTGCTGGATGGCAAAACCTTGTGCGAGGCTGGTGGGCAGGTTCGAGCCTGGCAAGGATGCCAGCCGAACCCCCTCTAGCCGTGCACGGACCAGCGCGGCAGCGGCGATTTCCAGCCCTGACCCCGCCTTGGCCCATGCAGGTGCGGGTTGGTTCATACGCTCTCCGAATGCACGTTGTTCTGGCGTGGCCAAACCGTACCCAGCTTGTTGGCTGCATCTTCCAGCAGGGCATGCAATTGGTCATAACGTTCAGGCTGCATGCGCAAGACCGGGCCGGCGATACTCATCGTGCCGACCACAGTGCCAGACGGAACCAGCTTGACCGGTACGGCGATCGCCCAGACACCCGCCTCGGCCTCTTCAATGACCAAGCCATACCCGCGCTTGCGGGTCAGCGCGAGCTCGGCCAACAAGCCTTCGATGCTGTTGACCGCTTTCGGCCCCTGCCCTATCCCGGCGTCAGCTTTCCCCAGTCCGCTACGTAGCGCATGCTCAATGGCCAGCTCATCAGGCATTGAGGCCAGCCAGGCCTTGCCATTGGCGGTGGCGTAGAGATTGATCGGTTTATCCATGGCCGGCGAATACATGAGCCCTGGCGCGGCGCCTTGGGCCGAAGACAGCCAGGACAAGGTGCCCTCGTTGACCACCGTCAGCCGCACCAGCTCGTGACACTGAACAGCCACTTGTTCAAGGATCGGCTGGACCAATTCAGGCAAGCCAATTCCATGTAAATAGCGCTGCCCCAACAGTGCCAACTTCAGGGTCAAGCGGTATTGCGAAGTAGCCTCATCCTGCTCTGCCCACCCTTGCTCGACTAACTGAGCAAGCACTCGATGAGCAGGCCCCTTTTCCAAGCCCAGCTCGGCTGCGATATCGGACATCCGCATCCAGCGAGCTTCACGCGCCAGCAGCTCAATAGCCTCCAGGCAGCGGTCAACAGCACCTTTGACGACTCTCATATTTTTCTCGACTTATCTTTGACAATGAGGTGAATGTGAGCAACATTGTTCGTACTGGAACGACGTTCCAATAGTATGCAGGCGCCACTCGATAAGTCAAACCCGCTTGCACCTGGTTGGCCTTATCGAGACAGAGCGGGACCCACAGGCGATCTCCAGGAGGTAGGGACGCCTGACAGATATAAGCACCGCCCCCTTCGGGTCCGGCTCTTTTATCAATAGAAGTGCGCCTGCGTATGTTCAATCTTTGCGGAAGAACGCCCAATGCAGCTCACCACCCCGCCTTACCTACAGCAGTCCGCGGGCAGCAAGATTGTGCATCATTGCTCGCAAGCCGAAAGTCCAGGGCGCAGCCTCATGGCTGTAGGTAACTGTATTGCGCAGTGTGCCCAGCAACGCGCTCCCTATGCTGACCTCATCACCCTGCTTATGCGTAAAGCCACTTCCCGGCTCTTCACGATCCTGGGTAGGCGCAAACAATGTTCCGAGAAAAAGCATGAAGCCATCAGGGTATTGGTGATCGCCGCCGACCGTCTGGGCCACGAGATCCAACGGATCACGGCTGATCAGTGCCATGGAGCTGCTGCCTTTAAGGATGAAGCCGTCATTGCCCTGAACTTGCAAATCCACGACGCAATTGCGCACGTCATCGAGCGTAAACGCTTCATCGAACAGACGAATGAACGGGCCGATCGCACAGGACGCATTGTTGTCCTTGGCCTTGCTCAGCAGCAGTGCGCTGCGGCCTTCGAAATCACGCAAATTGACGTCATTGCCCAGGGTGACGCCATGCACCTGGCCTCGACTGTTCACCGCAAGCACGATTTCCGGTTCCGGGTTGTTCCATTCAGACTTGTGATGAATTCCGATTTCGCTGCCGCTGCCCACTGCGGCCAGAACCGGTGCCTTCGTGAAGATCTCCGCATCCGGACCGATACCGACCTCCAGGTATTGCGACCACATGCCCTGCTTGATCAACACAGCTTTAAGGCGCATCGCTTCTGGCGAACCCGGTTTGATTGCCCGCACGTTATCGCCTATGGCTTCTTGCACCAAGCGGCGAACACTTTCGGCTTTGGCAGCATCGCCTCGGGCCTGCTCCTCGATTACCCGCTCAATCATGCTGGACGCGAAGGTCACCCCTGCCGCCTTGATGACTTGCAAATCTGCTGGGGGCAACAGCGATGCCTTGCCGGGATCAGCATGACCGCCGGTGTTCTCAAGCAACTCCTCGACAGTCCCGATGTACCTGCCAGGCGCCTGACGAACAGCCAACAACGGCGAGGTGTGTTCCAGCAGTTCGCTTATTGTCGAAAAGACTTCAGAAAGATCAAACACACCGTCCTCGCGCAGCACCACCGGCGAGGGTCCTGCAATCGCACCCGGGATCCAGGCACGGCCGATCAGTGTTCCGGCCAAGCCGTCCACTGGCAGGGTGTTTTCGCGCGTCAGTTTCAAGTTCGCCATAGAGCTTCCAGATCAGTCAGCCATCAGAGCCGCAAAGCTAATGGACCGCCCGCGCAAATCCCAATGAAAGAATCTCACTAATCAATGCTGTTTCGTTATCGACAGACAAGGCCTTATCCGATGGAAAACGATCAAATTACTTTTGGCAGTGTCACCCGATGGCTGAAGATCAAACATTTGGTACTGGTCAATAGCTTGGCCAAGACCCGCAATATGCACACGACCGCAGAACAGATGAATGTTACGCAACCGGCCATCAGTAAATTGCTTCGCGATCTGGAAGTACTCCTGGGTTTCCCACTGTTTGAGCGTCAAACGCGCAACCTGGTCCTTACTGAACTAGGAGAGTTCGTGGCCCGTTATGCGCGTATTACCTTGGAAGACACGGAATCGTTCGTCGACCAAGTCAACAAGCTGCGAAAAGGCGGGCATGGCTATTTAAAAATCGGCACCATTTTCGCCGCAACATCAGTGGTGCTGCCTGAAGCGATCGCCAGCATAAAGCGTGAGCGCCCTCTCCTTTCTATTGAGGTAATCGAACAAACCAGCAACCACTTGCTGGAAATGCTCGAACAGAAAAAACTCGATTTAATCATTGCGCGTTTCACGGACGAGGATTGTCAGCCTTTCGAGTTTACGTCGCTGGGTCCTGAACCCTTTTGTCTCGTCGCGAACAGCGCACATCCGCTGTGCCAACTTGAAGAGGTACCCACTGAAGCACTCAGCGAATGGCCATGGGTCATGTATCCCTTCAATACGCCGATCCGACAACGCATGGAGCGCGCTTTCACGAAGTTCAAGATCGTTCCGCCCACCAACACGGTGGAGACCATTTCCATGCAAACCTTCCTGCAGTTGCTGCAGTCTGGGCCAATGCTCGCCATGCTCCCCGAGTCCATGGTCCAGTCGCAATTGCAAAATGGGCAGCTTCAAATCCTCAACACGCCCTTCAAAGTTGAATCTCAGGATTACGGGGTTATCACTCGCAAGGACGAGCCCCTGTCAGAGCCAACGCGAATGTTTGTTGCGACCTTATTAGAGTTCGCCAGACAGCGGCAAATGGCTACAGAGGAGAAGCACTGCAGCCAACTCAGAAAAAGTCGATGAGGCAAAGTTATCGAGCAATCGAAAGCTCTCATTAGGCAGCCATTTCGATGAATCCTATAGTGCCGGCACAAAAGTGCGGCGCCATGAGTGACCGCACACCACCCAGCAGCCCGTGAGGATGCGATGGAATTGATCATGAAAACCGGCGCAACAGCTGTGCTGCGTTTGAACCCGCTGGACGATGTGCTGATCGCACGCCGACCGCTGCTCGCTGGCGAAATCCTTGAGCAAGAAGGCGTGACCATTCGGCAGGCGATCGTCCCGGGCCATAAAGTTGCCTCCCGACGTATCGAAGCCGGCCAACCGGTAAGGCGCTATGGGCAAATCATTGGTTTTGCGGTTGTCGACATAGAAGCAGGCGAGCATATCCATGTGCACAACCTGGCCATGGGGGAATTCACCCGAGACTATGCCTTCAGCGTCGATGCGAAGCCCTACTTCAAGCCGAGTGAAGCCCCGTCGTTCATGGGTATCGTACGCGCGGATGGACGAGTCGCGACGCGCAACTACATCGGCATTCTTACGTCAGTGAATTGCTCTGCCACAGTCGCCCGGGCCATCGCAGACCACTTTCGTCGGGACATCAATCCCGCTGCACTGCAAGCGTATCCAAACGTCGACGGCGTTGTTGCTCTAACGCATTCTGCCGGCTGTGCCGTTGATCCTGCGGGCGACGGTTTGAGCATGTTGCGCCGGACATTGGCCGGATATGCGACCCACGCCAACTTTGCGGCCGTGCTGGTGATCGGGTTGGGCTGCGAGACGAACCAAATCGACTCATTACTCACGACGCAGGGACTCACCCGTAGTAATACTCTGCGCACATTCAATATCCAGGACAGTGGCGGTACATCCAAGGCCATCGCCAGTGGCATTGACCACGTGAAGCAATTGCTTGGCGAGGCCAATCGGATTCAGCGTGAACCGGTTAGCGCCCGCCATCTGACCGTAGGGCTTCAGTGCGGGGGCTCGGATGGCTACTCCGGCATTACTGCCAACCCTGCGTTGGGCAATGCGGTGGATCGCCTGGTCGCCTGCGGCGGTACCGCGATTCTTTCCGAAACTCCAGAAATATACGGCGCCGAACACTTGCTGACACGGCGGGCTGTGAGCCGTGAAGTCGGCGAAAAACTCATCGCTCGAATTCATTGGTGGGAACGCTACTGCGAGCGTATGGGGGCCGAGTTGAACAATAACCCCTCTGCCGGCAACAAGGCAGGTGGCTTGACCACCATTCTGGAGAAGTCGCTGGGCGCTGTGGCGAAGGCCGGCTCGAGCAACCTGATGGATGTCTACGAATACGCCCAGGCCGTCACGGCCAACGGGCTGGTTTTCATGGACACCCCTGGCTATGACCCGGTCTCCGCTACCGGTCAGGTCGCCGGTGGCGCCAACCTGATTGCGTTTACCACCGGTCGCGGGTCGGCCTATGGCTGCGCCCCTGCCCCATCAATCAAGCTGGCGACTAATAGCGCCTTGTGGGCTCGTCAGCGAGAAGACATGGACATCAACTGCGGCGAAATAGCCGAAGACACTTTGACCATCGAAGAGTGCGGTGCGGCGATCTTTGAAACCATGCTGCGCATTGCCTCGGGCGAGCGCAGCATGAGCGAACAACACGGATACGGACAAAATGAGTTCGTGCCCTGGCAGATCGGCGCCGTCACCTGATTCAGTCCTGGGAATGCCTTGCCCAGCTATTTCTTGCACATTCAACCTGGAGACAACGATGTCCCTCATCACCGGCCAGAATTTTATCGGCGGTCAGCGCAGCGCCGCCGGCAGTATCATCGTCAAGAGTGTCGATGCCAGCACGGGGGAGGCCTTACCCTATGCCTTCCACCAGGCGACCCCGCAAGAAGTCGAGGACGCTGCCCATGCAGCCAACAACGCCTTTTCCAGCTACCGCATCCTGAGCGCGAGCAAACGGGCTGAGTTTCTCGATGCTATTGCTGAAGAGCTAGAGGCTTTGGACGATGAGTTTATTGCCCTGGTTTGCCGTGAAACAGCGTTGCCTGTAGCTCGCATCCAGGGCGAACGCGCACGTACCAGTGGTCAAATGCGCCTGTTTGCAAACGTACTGCGGCGCGGTGATTTCTATGGCGCTCGCATCGACCAGGCGTTACCACTTCGCAAGCCATTGCCACGCCCTGACCTTCGCCAGTACCGCACAGCCATCGGTCCGGTTGCTGTGTTTGGTGCCAGTAACTTTCCGTTGGCTTTCTCCACGGCCGGCGGCGATACCGCCTCGGCGCTCGCGGCGGGTTGCCCGGTGATATTCAAAGCCCACAGCGGCCACATGGCGACTGCAGAACAGGTCGCCAACGCGATTATCCGGGCGGCCGAACGCAGCGGCATGCCCGCCGGTGTCTTCAACATGATTTATGGCAGTGGCGTAGGCGAAGCCTTGGTAAAACACCCGCTCATCAAGGGCGTTGGTTTTACCGGTTCGCTCAAAGGTGGTCGAGCATTGTGCGACATGGCCGCCGCTCGCCCCGAGCCCATTCCAGTCTTCGCCGAGATGTCGAGCATCAACCCGGTAGTGATCCTGCCCCAGGCCCTCTCGCGTCGGGCCGACAGTATCGCTCACGATCTCGCCGCCTCGGTGGTTCAGGGTTGTGGGCAGTTTTGCACCAATCCCGGACTGGTAGTTGGCATTCGTTCCGATGCATTCAGTGCCTTTCAGAAAAGAGTGGCGGCGTTGATAAACGACCAACCGGCACAAACAATGCTCAACGCAGGCACCCTGCGTAGCTACGCTTCCGGGTTGCAGAACCTGCACGCGCACCCCGGCATCGTGCACCTGGCTGGCAGCAACCAACAGGGGCACCAGGCCCAGCCACAGTTGTTCAAGGCCGACGTCGAGTTGCTACTTAACGGCGCCAAGGTTCTTCAAGAAGAAATCTTCGGCCCCACATCTATCTTCATCGAGGTCACTGACCAGGCGCAGCTCAACGCTGCCATCAAAGCCCTTCACGGACAATTGACCGCAACCTTGATTGGTGAGCCAGAAGACCTAACACAATTCGCAGAGCTGACTGCTTTGTTGGAGGTGAAGGTTGGTCGCATCCTCATCAATGGTTACCCAACGGGTGTCGAGGTTTGCGATTCAATGGTCCACGGTGGCCCTTATCCTGCGACTTCCGATAGTCGCGGCACCTCGGTCGGCACCTTGGCCATTGACCGCTTCCTGAGACCCGTCTGCTTCCAAAACTACCCCGATGCATTGCTTCCCGATGTGCTCAAGAACGCGAATTCGTTGAACATTTCGAGGCTCGTCGACGGTTATCCCTCGCGAGATAGCTTGTAGGTTGGCAAGCGTGCAAGGCGGCATGCAGAGGGATTGATTAAGGCGCGCGGGCTAGCGCGCCTTAAGGTCACCCTGCTCCTCTCACACCCTATTCGCTCAATTGCATGAGCGGGCTTTAGCGTGCTCGCTCGGCTTGGCGAGGCCGTGCTTGGCACCTGCCAACCAACCAGCGCCACGCCTTGACGGACCAAGGAAGGACTCCCTTGACAAGGCGGCAAATCTGGTAACAGAATTACTGATGGAACGAAGTTACAATAACAACAATTGAGAAACCGGAGACACGTCATGAATCAGAGCATACCGATCGACGCTCATTCCAAAGGCCAGTCAAAGAAAGCCGCAGCCAGCGGTTGGATCGGCTCGGCACTGGAGTATTACGACTTCTTTATCTATGCGACCGCGGCGGCCTTGCTGTTTCCACAGCTCTTCTTTCCATCTGACAATCCAGCGGTCGGCATCATTGCCTCTCTGGCCAGCTTTGGCGTGGGCTATATCGCCCGGCCGATAGGCGCTGTCGTCCTGGGGCATTTGGGTGATCGCCACGGTCGTAAAACGGTTCTGGTTTACTGCATGTTCCTGATGGGCTTCTCGACGATGTGCATCGGACTTCTGCCAACGTACCAACAGATCGGGATCTGGGCGCCGCTGCTGCTGGTGACGATGCGCCTGATTCAGGGTTTTGCGGTGGCCGGGGAGATCTCCTGCGCCAGTTCCATGATTCTCGAACACGCTCCGTCCGGTCGCCGTGGTTACTTCGCGAGCTTTACTCTCCAGGGGGTCCAGGCCGGACAGCTACTCGCGGCAGCCGTTTTCTTGCCTCTCGCTCACTTCATGCCTGCGGATCAGTTCGCATCCTGGGGCTGGCGGATTCCGTTCCTGCTCAGCGTCGTTGTCGTCATCATGGGCTATATCATTCGCCGCCAGGTCGATGAGACACCCGCATTTGCCGAGCAAAAAAAGCAAGGCGAAGAAGCTACTGTTCTACCAGTCGTCGAAGTCATCCGGCAGAGCTGGGGTGATCTCTTGCGCGTGATCTGCATGGCACTTGCCGCTGTGATCGCCATTGTCGCCTCGGTATTCGGCGCCACCTATGCGGTTCAACCGGCCTATGGAATCGGCTTCCCCGCTGGCGTCTATTTGTGGATTCCTCTGCTGGGTAACATGTGCGCGGTGATCCTGATCCCCTTCGTCGGTAACCTTTCAGACAAGATCGGCCGCAGGCCCCCAGTCATCATTGGCGTGCTCTGCGCAGGACTGCTCTCGTACGCGTACCTGTACGCGATCAGCATCCATAACCTGTGGCTCTCGCTGATTCTCTCTGTACTCATGTGGGGCGTCGCCTACCAGGGCTTCAACGGCGTATTCCCAAGCCTCTTTCCCGAATTGTTCCGCACGCGAGTGCGTGTGACCGGCATGGCCATCGGACAGAATATTGGTACCGCGATGACTGCGTTTCTTCCGGCAATCTTCGTCACTGTCGCGCCCCCCGGCTCCGAGAATATCCCACTAAAAATCGGTTCTCTTACATTAGGTATCTGTGTGGTCGCTGCGATCGCGGCGTTCACTACGCGTGAAACGTACCGGATTCGTCTTGAAGATCTTGGCAAGCGCAACGCGGAGCCTATCGCCAAAGAAGAATACGATCGTCTACGGGCCGAAGCGATGCGGGGCATAGCTCGGACAGCCGTCCCACACGACCTGGCTAGCCAACTGCGCTCGTAACCACCTTCGAATTACACTGGTGCGACCATTAGGTTTTCCCGACCCACACAGGCCCGACGGGCAGAGCAGCGTCATGCGGTCGGCATTTGCCAATGCAGAGCCATCGACGCTGTGCATGCCCCAAAAGCCAATCAGGGCGCCTCTTCCCGTCAACATCGAATATCAGGCAACCATGGCCTCACATATCACAGGAACAACTCGGCTTTATGGATTGGTCGGTCATCCGCTGGCGGCCGCCAAGTCTCCACAATTATTCAACCGACTCTTTATAGAACAGCAGGCAGACGCGGTTTGTATTCCTTTGGAGGTCAAGGCCGATGACCTGTCCTCGTTCGTGACAGGTGCCAGAGCACTGAACAATCTCGCCGGCATCCTGGTCACCATGCCTCACAAACAAAGGATGCTGGCGGTTGTCGACGAACTTCACCCGACTGCGCGGCAAGTCGGTGCAATCAACGTCATTCGTTGCGAGACCGACGGACGCTGGGTCGGCGCCGTATTCGATGGCCTCGGCTGTGTTCTTGGCATGCAATGGGAAGGCTATTATCCAGCGACCAAAAGCGTTCTTTTGGTCGGCGCTGGAGGCGCAGGCAGAGCAATCGCATTTGCCGTCGCGTCGGCGGGCGCTCGATCACTGACTATTTCCGATGTCGACGAACACCGGGCCGAGGAGCTGGCGAAAGCCGTTGCTGCCGAAACAGGTTGCATCACGCATTCTGGCCCTCCCGACCCACAGGGCCATGAAATCGTGATCAATGCCACGCCGCTTGGCATGAACAGGGATGATCCTATGCCTGTGGATCCCGAGCGGCTCCAGCCCGGCACCCTCGTCGTGGATATCATCAACTCGCCGGACTCGACACCGCTTTGCGAAGCTGCGCGTAAACGAGGTTGTCGTACCCAGGACGGGGGCCCCATGCACAAGGGCCAGGCGCTGCTTGCACTGCGCTTCCTTGGGTTCGATTACCCACCCGATAACGTAACAGCACCGCGCCAGGAGTGAATACATATGAAAGTCGCGTTACTGGAGGTCAGCCATTGGCATGTCCCGCTGTATCTGAATGCGCTTGAGACCAATGGGGTCCAAGTGGTGGCCGTATCGGATTCGGAGCACGTCAAGGGCGAGGCCATTGCCGAGCGATTCAAATGTCCTTTGTATAGCTCATCCTATGAGTTGCTTGAGCGCGAAGAGGTCGATTTTGCTTTCGTGTTCGGCAGGCATTCGCAAATGCCGTCGCTGGCAGAGGCCGTGATCGCACGAAATATCCCCTTTGCCCTGGAGAAACCCTGCGGCATCAACATGGCACAGGTCACACGGCTACGTGAGCTAGCCGAGCAAGCCAATCTCTACTGTGCTGTACCGCTGATCTTCCGCATGAGTGAACTGCTTAGTGCTCTGCAAGATGCTGAGGGACGCTTGGCCGCGGACTTCAACTACATGTCTTTCCGATTCATCGTAGGTCCGCCCGCTCGTTATGAAACTGCAGGCTCAGGCTGGGCCATTGATCCCGCTTTTTCAGGAGGCGGATCGACGATCAACGTGGCTACGCATTTCATAGATCTCTTCAGACTGCTGACCGGCAAGGAAGTCTCGCGAGTCTCAGCCGTCATGAATTCACTCACGCATCGGGGTGCCGTCGAAGACTATTCGGTATTGACCCTGCAGACTGAGGATGGCGTGATCGGTGTTGTGGAGACGGGATACAGTTTCCCCAGTACCTTTGATGAGCAGCGCGAGTTCTCCTTCACCCTTTCATCTGATCACATGTATGCCAAATCCGGTCCCGACCGAATCGAAATAAGAGATCGACAGAACCTTGCGGCCGGCACTCGAAGCCGCCGACTACAACTGGACACAGACGTCTATTACCCACTGTTCGTCAAACAAGTGCTTGCTGAGTGCCGTAACGGGGCCAAGCCCATCGCATCATTACGCGACGCCGAGGCCATCATGCAAGTCATGGACGCGGCATACGCTTCAGCTCGGCAGGGAGGTACGCTTTTGACGCTTACGCCGACTCCTGAATGATTTGAGCCGCCGAGCTGAATCCGACACCTGAGCAGCTAACAATTGTGACTTTCGCCATGGTCTTTTTCAGATCGAGCGGATGGGTGTCGCCAAGCGCAGCTCGCCCGTGCGAACACCGGTCAGCAACAACAACCGAAGGCCAAGTCGAGTTTGGTCGGCGCCGCCGTAGTTTCGGAGAGCAGCCATCAACGCAGGAAGTTCGTCCATACGAAGAAATGGATTGTGCGCAACCGGAGGTTTGGGTAGTGCGACAACATCGAGATCCGAAGCCGGGTTGTGTTCCAACCCCTCGATCTTCGCCAACGCATATCGGAATAATTGGTTGAACCAGGTCCGGCACTTTTCAGCTGCCGTTAATGCCTTGCGTTGCTCGATCCTGAGCGTGAGGCCGTCACTGTCACCGAGCGTGTAGTCAATACCAGTGATTCGGGCGTGCCGAATAGACATTTCTGAGAGCGCCATAGCGAGCTCCTGAACAGAGTCAGGGCCAGATGCTTATCTCGCTACCTAAGCTGCTCCAGCATCAAACCGATTCAGTGCTCGTCCAAATTAAAGACTCCCATTCGGGACTTAAATCAGGACTTAAACGCACTGGATAGTGCTGGATTTCAGTGGTTCCCGCCAGAACGAAAAAAGGACCCGAAGGTCCTTTTTTCGATCGCTTCAGAATTCAGTGGAACTCTGTAGCGCTATGTTTGGAGCGGGAAACGAGACTCGAACTCGCGACCCCGACCTTGGCAAGGTCGTGCTCTACCAACTGAGCTATTCCCGCGTCTTGGTGGTGTGCATTCTATAGAAATTCGAAACTGCGTCAACCCCTTGATTCAAAAAAGTTTTATTTCTTTTCTACATCAGTCTTCAAGTGCGGCCAGGCAGCGCGCAGGTACTGCAGCATGGACCACAGGGTCAGCCCTCCGGCGATCAGCAACAGGGCATAACCCAGCAGCACCCAGAAAGTGAAGGCAGGCGGGTTGGCCAGCAGGATCACCAGCGCCAGCATCTGCGCGGCGGTTTTCCATTTGCCCATGTTGGATACCGCCACTTGCGCGCGGGCGCCCAGTTCGGCCATCCACTCGCGGAGGGCGGAAACGACGATTTCACGTCCGATGATCACCGCCGCCGGCAGGGTCAGCCACAGGTTGCCGTGCTCTTGCACCAGCAGTACCAGGGCCACCGCTACCATCAACTTGTCGGCCACCGGATCGAGGAAGGCCCCGAACGGTGTGCTTTGCTCCAGGCGTCGCGCCAGGTAGCCATCGAGCCAGTCGGTGGCCGCGGCAAACGCGAAGACGGAACTGGCGGCCATGTAGCTCCAGTTGTAAGGCAGGTAAAACAGCAAAATGAAGATCGGGATGAGCAGAACGCGTAGAACGGTGATCAGATTAGGGATATTCATCGGCACAACTGGCTACGAGGTGAGTTGGCAATCTACTCGAAAAAGACAGCAGATGAGCTAGGCACGGCCATTCTACGGGCTTCTCGCACAGCGTGTCTAACACTGTTCCAACACGTTGAACCCCTCGAAAGCGCAACTTCCCGGGGCCTGCGCAAGCAGGACAAGACTCAGTTCGGAGCCCTGCTGGAACCATTGTATGTAGGCGTAGTGCGGTGGCCATGCAGATTTTCCAGCCAGACTCTCAGCCCTCGCCAGACTCCATCCAAGTTCAGAATCGTCCTAAAGCCTTTCCCATCGCCGCTTGCTAGGTTCGCAAAGCTCGATAAAGAGCCTCGCGGATCAGTCAACGCAGGGACGATAAAATGCTCTCTTCTGCTCGCCTGGGCGACAAACACCTCTGCCCGCTTCCCGGTCACGGCACTACTCCTATTGCTTGCGCTTCTGGTGACATCAACATCAACTTCATGGGAGCAGCCCGAGTCGGTGACACTTGCGGTTGTGGCGCGGTCATCACCACGGGGTTTCCCTCGATCATCCTGAATGGTCGCCCCATGGCCCACTTAGGGAGTCCTACCAGTCACGGCGGGACCATTATCACGGGGTCGGGTAACACCTTCGGCGGCTTTGTCTTTGAACCCACTCCTGACGCGATGATCATTAACTTCGCAGCCCTCGGCGTGTTTCGCCCGGATGGCTCGGTGGACGATGAAAAGATGGCGACCTTGCTGGCTGACCCGAAGCTGACCGAGAAGGCTAAGGATGCGAATGCTTTGGTCGATCCTAACGGGGCCCCTAAGGCGCCTGAGGAGCAGCCAGAGGAGAAGGTTTGTACCGACCCAGACCGTATGGAGGAACTGGCGAGCTACATCGCGGGTGAAATGAACGCCAATATCAATAGCGCGTCTGTGCGGCAAATGAAGGACCTCAACAGCTTTAGCCCAACTGCTGAGACAAAGAAATATAAGGAGCTTCCTTTCTATCTTCGTATTGGTCAAAGCCCTGACTTCTACAGCTTAGCGCTGGGGAAGAGAGCGAAAGCCTTAGCTATCTGGACAGAACGAGTAGGTCAAAATCGACCGTGGGACCACAAGCCTATTATTCGCAGGTCCATCGGGGGAATTTGGCACAAACAGGGTGACTACGATTACTTCTACGACATCTGGTCGAACATTCACTACGGCTATGTGGGGATGGCTGGAGGCCTTTCTGAAAGCGTCCTCTTGGACGGTGCAGGTATAGAACAAATAGGGTCAGACGCTGCCCGGAAGGTTGAAGAGATGTATAAAAAACCTAAAGCAGAATGGGAACTACCCGGCCCACATCGCTCAGCAGATATCGAGGGCATGCGGGCATGGGATGATGCGCCTGATCGAACATCCATTAGCATTGGCATTAAACTCTATCGACAACACCCCCACGGAGGCGTCACGGCAAAGATGATCATGGACGAGGTTCTTGCAATACCGCTTCAAGAATGGAGAAAGGGGGCCCGGGTACATGTCTGCAAAGAAACATAAGGTCCGATATGACCGCTGGCTACTTCTGATTCTCGTCATCCTCCCTATAGCACTTTGGCATTTTGCCTCCCCGGTTGTATCGGTCGACTTTTCCCCGGATAGCAAGGAAGAGTTCCGATATGTCTGGAACACTCAGGACAGAATCCATAGAGGCGACATTAAACATGGGGGCTCTGCCATTGAGTCCGGCTACATATTTCCTGACGACGACTTCTTTATGATGTTCTTTTGGTGGACGGACAAAGGTTTTCAACAATGCATCGACATCACACCGAAGCGCTGGGCAACGATAGACATCTACCTTGATGCAGCAGGCAGGATTGACACCACTAAAACGGCTCCTGACATTATTGCGCGCTTGAAGAAATGCGAGGGCGAGCCTGACCCTTTCCGCCCCTGAACTCTCCCCTACTCACTATGCAAATTCGCATAAATCAGTTCAGCGAGCTTTTTACTGATCCCCGGCGCCTTGGCTATCTCCTCGATACTTGCGCGAGACAGCTCCTGCAATCCACCAAAATGCTTCAGCAGGTCGCGGCGGCGCTTGGGGCCGACGCCGGCCACGCCTTCGAGGGTCGAGGTGCGGCGGGTCTTGCCGCGGCGCGCGCGGTGGCCGGTGATTGCGAAACGGTGGGCTTCGTCGCGGATCTGCTGGATCAGGTGCAGCGCCGGTGAGTCACCCTTGAGGGTGAACTCATGGGCGGCATCATTGAGGTAGAGGGTCTCGAAACCGGCCTTGCGCGTCGCGCCCTTGGCCACCCCCAGCAGGATCAGGTCGGGCACCGCCAGCTCGTTGAGCACGTCGCGGGCCATCGACAGCTGGCCCTTGCCACCGTCCACCAGCAGGATGTCCGGCAGCTTGCCCTCGCCGTCCTTGAGCTTGCTGAAGCGCCGGGTCAGGGCCTGGTGCATCGCCGCATAGTCGTCGCCGGCGGTGACGCCCTCGATGTTGTAGCGCCGGTAATCGGACTTCAGCGGCCCTTCCGGGCCGAATACCACGCAGGAGGCCACGGTCGCCTCGCCGCTGGAGTGGCTGATGTCGTAGCACTCCAGGCGTTGCGGCGGTTCGTCCAGGTTCAGCACGTCGGCCAGGGCCTCGAAACGTGCCGCCACATGCTGGCGGTTGGCCAGGCGCGCACTCAGGGCCTGCTCGGCGTTGGTCACCGCCAGTTGTTGCCAGCGCGCCCGCGTGCCGCGCACCCGGTGGCTGATGCTCAGCTCACGGCCACGCAAGGCCTGGATCGCGGTGATCAGGGTCGGGAAGTCTTCATGGACCACATTGACGATCAGCTCGCTGGGCAGGTCGCGTTCCGGACTGCTGAGAAAGTACTGGCCGAGGAACGCCGACATGACCTCGGCCACGTCCTCCTCGATACCCACCTGGGGAAAGAAGTTCTTGCTGCCCAGCACCCGGCCGCCACGCACGCTGATCAGGTGCACGCAGGCGCCGCCCGGGTTGACGAAGGCCGCCACCACGTCGACATCGCCGCTGCCGCCTTCCATGCTCTGCTGGTCCTGTACCCGCCGCAGCAGGGAAATCTGGTCGCGCAGCTCGGCGGCTTTCTCGAAATCCAGGGTACTGGCCGCCTGTTCCATACCGGCCGACAGTTCATCGGTCAGGGCATTGCTGCGGCCTTCGAGGAACATCACCGAGTGGCGCACATCTTCGGCGTATACCTCTGCCTCCACCAGGCCGACGCACGGCGCCTTGCAGCGCTTGATCTGATATTGCAGGCACGGCCGGGTGCGGTTCTTGTAGTAGCTGTCCTCGCACTGGCGGACCATGAAGGTCTTTTGCAGCAGGCTCAGGCTCTCGCGAATGGCCCCGGCGCTGGGGTACGGGCCGAAGTACTTGCCCTTCTGCTTTTTCGCCCCGCGGTGGATGCTGAAACGTGGAAACTCGCCGTCCGACAAAAACACATAGGGATAGGACTTATCGTCGCGCAACAGGATGTTGTACGGCGGCCGCCATTCCTTGATCAGCGTCTGCTCGAGCAGCAGGGCTTCGGTTTCGTTGGCGGTGATGGTGGTTTCGATCTGCGCGATACGCCCCACCAGGGCGGCGGTCTTCGGCGCCAGGCCAGTCTTGCGAAAGTAGCTGGCCAGGCGGCTCTTCAGGTTCTTGGCTTTACCGACGTAGAGCAGACGTGCATCGCCATCGAACATGCGATACACGCCAGGACGGCCACTGCAGGTGGAAAGAAAAGCACTGGGATCAAACGGGTCGTTCATTGTCAGGCGCTGGCATCGACCATGCCGTGGCGAACCGCCAGCAACGTCAGTTCGACATCACTGCTGATCGAGAGCTTCTCGAAGATACGGTAACGGTAGGTATTCACGGTTTTCGGAGACAGGCACAGCTTGTCGGAGATGATCTGCACTTTCTGGCAGCCGACAATCATCAGCGCAATCTGGATCTCGCGCTCCGACAAGGCGTCGAACGGCGATTCACTGGACGGCTGGAATGACTTGAACACCAATTGCTGGGCAATCTGCGGGCTGATGTAACGCTGGCCGGCAAACACCAGACGGATGGCCTGCACCATTTCATTGAGGCCCGCGCCCTTGGTCAGATACCCCGCCGCGCCCGCTTGCAGCAAGCGGGTCGGGAACGGATCTTCTTCACACACAGTGACGGCCACGACTTTGATATCCGGGTGACTGCGCAACAATTTGCGCGTGGCTTCAAGACCGCCGATCCCGGGCATCTTGACGTCCATGAGGACCACATCGGGTTTCAATTCCCGGGCCTTGATCAGGGATTCCTCCCCTGACTCGGCCTGGCCGACCACTTGCAGGCCATCGATGTCAGCCAGCATTCGTGTAATACCTGTACGAACGAGATCATGGTCATCGACTACTAGCACCCTAATCAAGCAGACACCTCGCGATTTGGTCTTATAGGTTGCCGGACACCTTAGCAAAAAAGCAGCGTGCTGACCTAATGACAAGCGCCATATAAAAAGCACCTGTTCACCAGGGGTATCCGGTGGTTGGTTAATGCACTGCGAACGCCCTGCCCTAAGGCTCTCGGGCGTCCACCTTTCTTTTCATGAGGCTGGAAACCGAAAGCTCGGCAAGGGTATGGGTCAGGTGCCGGATCGCGTCCTGATCTTCCTTGTACAAGGCCCGATAACTGACGAGAATCTTCTCTTCGCTCTGGCTGAGGTTATCGGCCCTGGTCGGGGTCCGCCTGCCGGTCACTATATAAAGGACATCGACTCCTTTTGCCGCCACCCGGGACAAATAGTCCGCCTTGGGTACCCGGTCTCCATTTTCATATCTGCCTTGGGCATTGGCTTCCACGCCGCCAACTTCACCAAATTTCTTCTGCGACAACCCCAGGCGTTCCCTTTCCTGTCTTAACCGCGAACCGATTCCACTCATTTGGATGTATGATCCTTTTTTATGCACCCCTAGGGGTGTTACACCCTTCAAGCATTGAACAAATTTGAACGGTTTTGAACTATGCCCGGTATCCGCACTGCCGCACAAGCCAAGGCCTGGCTTGAACATCAAGGTAAATCGGTTCAACAGTTCGCCCGTGAACACGGGGTCGACCCAGCCACCACCTACCAGGTATTGGCCGGACGCAAGAAAGGACGACGCGGAGAGGCGCACAAAGTGGCGGTATTGCTGGGTATGAAAGACGGCATCATCCTCGCCGAGTCCGAGGGCCCCGACCAGGAACCCGCCTGACCCCCGCCTGTCGCCACACCGCTCGGAACGACCGCGCCACGCACAGCAACCAGCGGCTACGCATCCGCGGTGCTGCTTCGCTCCATCCGTAGAAAACACTCATCTTCCCCGACCACCTTCAGCCCCATGCGCCCATAGAGAGCCTGCGCCGGGTTGTCCTTGAACACCGTCAGCCGCAGCAGCCCACGCCGTTCGCCGCGCGCCATCGCCAGCACCTGTTCGATGGTCCAGGCCCCGGCGCCTTGCCCGCGAAACGCTTCGAGCACATGCAACTCGCGGATATACAAAGCCCTGGAATCGCGACTCAGGCTGACGAACCCCAGCACCCTGGCGCCCTGGCAGATCAGCAGGTTCTTCCGCCCGGCCCAGGCCACATCGAAGGCTTCGTCCAGCCACAACAGGTCGTGACGGATGTAATACCCCAGCATGGCGCTGCGGGTCAGGTCGCGGGCGAAAACCAGATCCTCCGGGGTGCCGGCCGGGCGCAGTTGGAAACCGTTCAAGGCGCTTCGACCTTCAACTGCTGGCCGCTCCAGTGACCGGCGGTGCGCCGGACGATCAGCAACTCATCGCCCGTACCTGCCGCGGCCACGATCAGCCCGCCATCCGGGCCCCAGATCGCGCTACGCCCGGCCGACACCCAGCCTCCGGTCGGCCCGCCGTGGTTGGCCATCAGCACCAGCATCGCGTGCTCCACGGCATAGCCCTGCAACAGGGCAGTATCCGCGGCGTAGCCTTTTTCGCTGATCAGCACGCCGGCGGCATAGATGCCGGCACCGGACCGCGCCGCCGCACGCGCATGGCTGGCCTGGGAAAAATCGGCGCACACCGCCAGGGCGGCTTGATCCTCGGCGAATGTGAGGTTCGCGCCACCCGTGCCGGGGCTAAACACCAACTCCTCGCCAGCATGCAGATGCTGTTTGCTGTACACCGCCAGCGAACCATCGGCGGCCAGCACCAGGGCGCCGATCAACAGCGGGCCCTCGGCCGACAGGCGGATGGGCATGCCCACCACCGCCGTCACCCCCAGCTCCCGGGCCAGGTCGCGCAACGGCTGCAACAGCGGGCTCTGCGGCAATAGCGCCAGCTCGGCCGCCAGCGCCGGTTCGTAACCGGTCAGGGACAGCTCGGGAAACACCAGCAGTTGCACGCCCTGCTCCGCCGCGACGCGAATAAAGGCCTGGTGCCGGGCGATATTGCCCGGCAGGTCGCCAGCGATGGAAATCGATTGGGCGGCGGCAAGGGTCAGCGGGGTCATGATGGGTCCTGAATGAGCACAAATAAGGGCGTGGCGAGTGTGTCATAAAACCTCGAAGCGCTTAACTCATAGGCACTGACAGGCAAGCTAATAGGAATTTCTGATTGAACCGCGCCCCCGGCCTCTAGTAAGCTCGGCCCACTTCACGGAGAAACAGCATGTCGTCCCTCACCCTTTCCCTGCATCGTCACACTGCCAGCGCCTCGCGCGTCGGTGCGGCTGCCTGGGTGAAAAACGCCTGTGCTCCAGCGAGCTTTTATTTTGGGTATTGGTTTAGCCACTGGCGCGCCTGATACCCAAACGGCGCCCACTTGAACGGGTCGCCTACCAGAGAAAATCTCACCCCCGGTCGGCCTCCCGACCGGGGGTTTTGTTTTTCTGGGCCAAAGATTTTTAACCACGACTTTCCGCAACACACCGAACTTACTGAGGATTCAAACCATGAACTACGCCACTTATTACCGTTACGACACCTGCTGCGCCTGGCGATTTAGCAGCCTCCGTTCGGGACAGCCTGCCGCCTCCGATCGGTCACCTACTGGTGGCAAACACACCTGCACAGCCAATCCGGCCAATTGTCGAACACCCCAGTAGGGCCGCGCGCGGGACACCACCCGCCGCCTGCCCAGGAAGCCTTGAATATGAACTCGTCCGTCTCCGCTCTGCCGCTGTCCACCCGCAACTGCGCCAACGAAACCCTGACCCAGCGCCTGCCCAGCTCGCTGGAACTCAAGCAGCAACTGCCGCTCAGCCCGGCCCTCAGCCAGCAAGTCACCGCCCATCGCCAGGCGGTGCGCGCCATCCTCAACGGTGAAGACTCCCGTTTGCTGGTGGTCGTCGGCCCCTGCTCGATCCACGATCCCCAGTCCGCCCTGGAATACGCCAGCAACCTCGCCAGCCTGGCCGCCGAGGTCAGCGACGAACTGCTGCTGGTGATGCGCGCCTACGTCGAAAAACCGCGCACCACCGTCGGCTGGAAAGGCCTGGCCTACGACCCGCGCCTGGACGGCAGCGACGACATGGCCGGCGGCCTGACCCTGTCCCGTGAACTGATGCGCGAAATGCTCCGCCTGGGCCTGCCGATCGCCACCGAATTGCTGCAACCCATGGCCGCCGGCTACTTCGACGACCTGCTGAGCTGGGTCGCCATCGGCGCGCGCACCACCGAATCGCAGATCCACCGGGAAATGGCCAGCGGCCTGGGCATGTCCGTGGGCTTCAAGAACGGCACCGACGGCGGCGTCGGCATCGCCTGCGACGCCATGCGCTCGGCGGCGCACCCGCACCGCCACTTCGGCGTCGACAGCCAGGGCCATCCGGCGGTAATCCAGACCCCGGGCAACCCGGACACCCACCTGGTGCTGCGCGGCGGCCATCGCGGCCCGAACTACGATTGCCAGAGCGTGGCCCAGATCCAGCACGACCTGCAGAAGCTGAAGATCCCGGCGCGGATCATGGTCGATTGCAGCCATGCCAACAGCGGCAAGGACCCGTTGCGCCAACCGGCGGTGTTCGACGAGGTGCTGGAGCAGCGCCTGCAGGGCGATTCGTCCCTGGTCGGGGTGATGCTGGAAAGCCATCTGTTCGAGGGTTGCCAGCCCCTGAGCCCGACGCTGCGCTACGGGGTTTCGGTGACGGACGGTTGCCTGGGCTGGGACGCCACCGAGCAGCTGCTGCGCAATGCCGCCCGGCAGCTGCGCAACGCCCGGCAAGACATTCCGGCCTCCGCCTGATCCGCCCCTGTAGGAGCGAGGCTTGCCCGCGATGAACGATAACGAGGTGTAACTGACCTTTCGCATCGCCTCTATCGCGGGCAAGAGCTAGGCCTATAGCCGCTGCCGCAGGCTGCGATCGGGGCGCAGCCCCGTAAACCTGACGATGCGGCATGCCTGGGCTGCGCGCTCGTCCGGCCAGGCGACTGCCGGGCGGTCGATCGCAGCCTCGCCGGGGCTCGGCAGCGGCTACAGGTGGAGCTGCCGGCCATCCTTTGCTGCAATGCCTTGACGGAACTTTGACGAGAAATAGGCTACACAATCCGGTAGGCTCACCACTTTCTTGAAAGGAGCAACTCCCATGGCCAAAGCCACTGCCCGTCACATCCTCGTTGCCAGCGAAGCCAAGTGCAACGAACTGAAAGCCGAGATCGAAGCCGGCGCCGACTTCGCCGAAGTCGCCAAGAAGAACTCCACCTGCCCATCCAGCCGTGACGGCGGCAACCTCGGCTCGTTCGGCCCTGGCCAGATGGTCAAGGAATTCGACACCGTGGTGTTCAGCGCCCCGGTCAACGTCGTGCAAGGCCCGGTGAAGACCCAGTTCGGTTATCACCTGCTGGAAGTGACCAGCCGCCAGGACTGATCCTGTCGCGATTTGCGTGAACGACGGCCCGCCCTTTGGTGGGCCGTTGTGTTTGGGCTACGGCCCGCGCTGGTCAGCAGCGCGCCGGTAGCGTACAAATCGTGGTCATCGATCACCCGGCTCTTAAGGCTGACAATGCGCCTGCTTTTCCCCTCCCTGATCTTCACCGCCCTGGCCCTGCTGCTGGGGACCGCGAGTGCCGACGCCGCGCCGCAACACGCCTTGACCGTCTATGGCGAACCGGCCAAATACCCCGCCGGCTTCAGCCACTTCGCCTACACCAACCCTCGGGCGCCCAAGGGCGGAAGCATGCGCCGCTCGGCCATCGAGATCGGCCGCTTCGACCATGTGCTGCCCTACATCGACAAAGGCATCGGCGTCTCGCAACTCGACGGCTACATCTACTCGCCCCTGGCCCAGCGCTCGCTGGACGAGCCCTACACCGTGTACGGCCTGGTGGCGGAAAAAATGGAGCGCGCCGACGACGGCCTGTGGCTGCGCTTCTACCTCAACCCCAAGGCGCGCTTTGCCGACGGCAAGCCGATCACCGCCGAAGACGTGCGCTACACCTACAACCTGCTGATGACCCAGGGCAGCCTGCGTTATCGCGCCCAGTTCGCCGACGTCAAGGACGTCGAGGTCGAGTCGCCGCGGGTGATCCGCTTCGACTTCAAGAGCAATGAAAACCGCACCCTGCCCCTGGATATCGCGACCCTGCCGGTGCTCCCCGAGCACTGGTGGAAGAGTCGCGACTTCGCCGGCGGCGGCGGTTACGAAGCGCCCCTGGGCAGCGGCCCGTACAAGGTGAGCAAGGTCGACAACGGCAACAGCATCACCTTCACCCGCGATGCCGACTGGTGGGGCAAGGACCTGCCGGTCAGCCGCGGCCTGTACAACTTCGACCGTTTCAGCATCGAGTACTTCGGCGACACCGACGTCGCCCGCCAGGTGCTGCGCGGCGGCGCCTACGACTACAACCGCGAGTTCTCCGCCACCGGCTTCTCCATCGGCTACGACAGCCCGGCCCTGGACGACGGCCGCCTGCAAAAGGCCCACCTGGCCAAGGAAGCGCCGCAACCGGCCCAGGGCTTCGTGTTCAACCTGCAAAAACCGATGTTCCAGGACCGCCGGGTGCGCCAGGCCCTGGCCATGCTCTGGGACTTCGAGTGGAGCAACCGGCAAATGATGCGCGACCTGTACATCCGCCAGCAGAGCTTCTTCTCCAACAGCGCCCTGGCCGCGCGGGCGCTACCGGATGCCGAAGAGCTGAAAATCCTCGAACCGCTGCGCGGGCAGATTCCCGACGAAGTCTTCAGCCAGGTCTTCGAGGCGCCGAAAACCGACGGCAGCGGCCTGATCCGCGACAAGCAACTGCAAGCCCTGGCCCTGCTCGAAGCAGCCGGCTGGAAACCCGACGGCGACACGCTGGTCAACGCCGATGGCGAACCGTTGCGCTTCACCTTCCTCAACAGCCAGAATGGCATCGAGCGCCTGCTGCTGCCGTACAAGCGCAACCTGGCGCAGATCGGCATCACCCTGGAAATCCGCCGCATCGACGCCTCGCAGTACGTCAACCGGCTGATGGCCCGCGACTACGACATGATCGTCACCGGCTACCCGGTGACCACCTCGCCGGGGCTGGAGCTGTATAACTACTTCGGTTCGGCGGCGGCCAACGATCCCGGCTCGAGCAACCTGATGGTGCTGAAGAACCCGGCGGTGGACAGCCTGATCAGCGGCCTGGTCAAGGCCACCAGCCAGCCGCAGATGCTGCGCTACGCCCACGCCCTGGACCGGGTGCTGCAATGGAACTACTACTGGATCCCCAACTACTACCCGCCGGGCACCTCCACCGTGTGGTGGAACCGCTTCGGCATGCCGGCCATTCCCGCCAGCAATGACGAAGCCATCGAAAGCTGGTGGGAAATGAGCCGCACGCCCCTGACCAACGAGCAAATGGCGGCCGAGCGCGTCCAGCGCGGCAAGCCCGGAGGGCCGCACTGATGCTGGCGTATATCCTGCGGCGCCTGCTGCTGATCATCCCGACCCTGCTGATCATCCTGCTGGTCAACTTCGCCATCGTCCAGGCCGCCCCCGGCGGCCCGGTGGAACAGGCCATCGCCCGCCTGCAAGGCATAGGCGGTGGCGGCAACCTCGGCGGCTCGAGCGACGGCGTCAGCGGCAACTCGCGGGCCAGCCGTGGCCTCGACCCGCAGTTGATCAAGGACATCGAGAAACAGTACGGCTTCGACAAGCCGGCCCACGAACGCCTGTGGCTGATGCTCAAAAGCTACGCGCAGCTGGACTTCGGCAAGAGCTTCTTCCGCGGCGCCACGGTCACCGAGCTGATCCTGCAGAAGATGCCGGTGACCATCTCCCTCGGGCTCTGGGCGACGCTGATCACCTACCTGGTGTCGATCCCCCTGGGGATCCGCAAGGCGGTGCACCACGGCAGCCATTTCGATATCTGGAGCAGCACCGCGATCATCATCGGCTACGCCATGCCGGCCTTCCTGTTCGCCATGTTCCTGATCGTGATGTTCGCCGGCGGCACCTCGCTGAACTGGTTCCCGGTGCGCGGGCTGGTCTCGGAGAACTTCGAGCAACTGAGCACCCTGGGCAAGGTCGTCGACTACTTCTGGCACCTGGTGCTGCCGGTGACCTCCCTGGTGATCGGCGGCTTCGCCACCCTGACCATCCTCACCAAGAACTCGTTCCTCAACGAGATCACCCGCCAGTACGTGGTCACCGCGCGGGCCAAGGGCCTGAGCGAACGCCGGGTGCTCTACGGCCATGTGTTCCGCAACGCCATGCTGCTGGTGGTCTCGGGCATTCCCCAGGCCTTTATCAGCGTGTTCTTCGCCGGCTCCCTGCTGATCGAGGTGATCTTCTCCCTCGACGGCCTCGGGCGCATGAGCTACGAGGCCGCGGTGTCGCGGGACTATCCGGTGGTGTTCGGCTCGCTGTTCATCTTCACCCTGTTCGGCCTGCTGATAAAACTCATCGGCGATCTCTGCTACACCCTGGTCGACCCGCGTATCGACTTCGCCGCGAGGAACGCCTGATGCTCAAGCTCTCCCCGCTGGCGCGCCGGCGCTTGGACCGCTTCAAGAAAAACCGCCGCGGCTGGTGGTCGCTGTGGCTGTTTGTCGGCCTGTTCCTCCTCACCCTCGGCGGCGAGCTGATCGCCAACGACAAACCCTTGGTGGTCAGCTACCAGGGCTCGCTGTATTTCCCGGTGTTCAAGCGCTACACCGAGCAGGAGTTCGGCGGCCAGCTGCCGTTCCAGGCCGACTACCGCAGCGACTACGTGCAGCAGCTGATCCGCCAGGACGGCGGCTGGTTGCTGTTCCCGCCGATCCCGTTCAGCGAAGACACGCCCAACTACGACCTCAGCCGCCCGGCGCCGAGCCCGCCGACCGCGGTCAACTGGCTGGGCACCGACGACCAGGCACGGGATGTGCTGGCCCGGGTGATCTACGGCGCCCGGGTATCGATCCTGTTCGCCCTGGCCCTGACCTTTATCAGCGCCCTGATCGGCATCGCCGCCGGCGCCCTGCAAGGCTATTACGGCGGCTGGGTCGACCTGCTGGGCCAGCGCCTGCTGGAGGTCTGGTCGGGGCTGCCGGTGCTGTACCTGCTGATCATCCTGTCCGGTTTCGTCGAGCCGAACTTCTGGTGGCTGCTGGGGATCATGGCGCTGTTCTCCTGGCTGGCCCTGGTGGACGTGGTACGCGCCGAGTTCCTGCGTGGGCGCAACCTGGAATACGTCAAGGCCGCCCGCGCCCTGGGCCTCAACGACCGCAAGGTGATCGTGCGGCACATCCTGCCCAATGCGATGAACGCCACCCTGAGCTACCTGCCGTTCATTCTCACCGGGGCGATTTCCACCCTCACCGCCCTGGATTTCCTCGGCTTCGGCATGCCCGCCGGCAGCGCGTCCCTGGGCGAGTTGATCGGCCAGGGCAAGCAGAACCTGCAGGCGCCCTGGCTGGGCCTGACGGCATTTTTCACCCTGGCGCTGATCCTCTCGCTGCTGGTGTTTATCGGCGAGGCGTTGCGCGATGCCTTCGATCCACGTTCTTGAGCCATGTTCCTGAGCCACGTTATTGAACCAGGCGGATACTGAAATGACTGACAACCTGATTGAAATCCGCAACCTCAACGTCGCCTTCGGCGACCAGAAGGTGGTGCGCGACCTGTGCCTGGACATTCGCCCCGGCGAGTGCCTGGCCCTGGTCGGCGAGTCGGGGTCGGGCAAGTCGGTGACCGCCCATTCGATCCTGCAACTGCTGCCCGACTGCGACACCCAGAGCAGCGGCAGCATCCGCTACCGCGGCCAGGAGCTGCTCGGCGCCGATACGCGGACCTTGCAGAAACTGCGCGGCGACCGCATCGCCATGATCTTCCAGGAACCGATGACCTCGCTGAACCCGCTGCACAGCATCGAAAAGCAGATCGGCGAAACCCTGCTGCTGCACAAGGGCCTGGGCGGCAAGGCGGCCCAGGCGCGGATCCTCGAGTTGCTACACCTGGTGGGCATCCAGAAACCCGAGGAACGGCTCAAGGCCTATCCGCACCAGCTCTCCGGCGGCCAGCGCCAGCGGGTGATGATCGCCATGGCCCTGGCCTGCGAACCGGAGCTGCTGATCGCCGACGAACCGACCACCGCCCTCGACGTGACGGTGCAGCGCAAGATCCTGCTGCTGCTCAAATCCCTGCAACAGCGCCTGGGCATGTCGCTGCTGCTGATCAGCCACGACCTCAACCTGGTGCGCAGCATCGCCCAGCGCGTCTGTGTGATGAAGGCCGGGCAGATCGTCGAGCAGGCAGCCTGCGAAACCCTGTTCAGCGCGCCGCAGCATCCCTACAGCCGCGTGTTGCTCAATGCCGAGCCGGAAGGCGAAGCCCTGCCCCGGGACGAGCGCGAAGTGGTGCTGCAGGTGGACGACCTCAATGTGCAGTTCCAGATCGGCGGCGGGCTGTTCCGGCGCAAGCAATACCTGCGGGCGGTGGACGGCATCAGCCTGAGCCTGCAACGGGGCAAGACCCTGGGCATTGTCGGCGAGTCTGGATCGGGCAAGTCGACCCTCGGCCAGGCGATCCTGCGTTTGCTGGATTCCGAAGGCAGCATCCGCTTCCAGGGCGAGGCCCTCGACGGCCTCAACCAGAAGCAGCTGCGGCCGTGGCGCAAGCAGATGCAGGTGGTGTTCCAGGACCCGTTCGGCAGCCTCAGCCCACGGATGTCGGTGCAACAGATCATCAGCGAAGGCCTGGAAGTGCACAGCCAGTCCACCGCCCAGCAGTGCGAGCAACAGGTGATCCAGGCGTTGGAAGAAGTCGGCCTGGACCCGGCCAGCCGCCATCGCTACCCCCACGAGTTCTCCGGCGGTCAGCGCCAGCGCATCGCCATCGCCCGCGCCCTGGTGCTCAAGCCGGCGCTGATCCTGCTGGACGAACCGACCTCGGCCCTCGACCGCACGGTGCAGAAGCAGGTGGTGGCGTTGTTGCGCCAGCTCCAGGAGCGGCATGGCCTGACCTACCTGTTCATCAGCCACGACCTGGCCGTGGTCCGCGCCCTGGCCCACGACATGATCGTGATCAAGGACGGCAAGGTGGTCGAACGCGGCCCCAGCCACGAAGTGTTCGAAGCGCCGCAGCATCCCTACACCCAGGAACTGCTGGCCGCCGCCCACCCGGCCTGAATCCGCATTCCCCTGTAGGAGCGAGGCTTGCCCGCGATAGGCTCTACGCGGTGTGCCTGCAATACCGCAGCGCCTGAATCGCGGGCAAGGACTGGGCGTCCCCCCTGCTCCTACAGACGCTAACCCTGTAGCCGCTGCCGCAGGCTGCGATCGACCGGAACGGTCGTGGCGTACTCAAGATCGCTGAAGGTCCTCCGGCCCTTATCGCAGCCTGCGGCAGCGGCTACAAGGCAAGAGCCAGCCGTGAAGATTCCCGGCATAATCGGCGCCGCGCTCCCTTCAGGACCTTCCCCATGAACGACACCGAAAGCCTCAAGGATTACCAGCGGGTTCGCCAACTGGCGATCCGTTCGCTGTTCGAGATCATCGAGCAATCCAGCGAAGGCACGGTGATCGTCGACCGCGACGCCAATATCGTCTGGATGAACGAGCGCTACGCCCGGCGCTTCGGCCTGGAGTCGGCGGCGTTCGCCATCGGCAAGGCCTGCGAAAGCGTGATCCCCGGCAGCCTGCTGCGCGAAGTGGTGCGCACCGGGCGGCCGATCCTGCTGGACATGCAGGACACCCCCAAGGACCCGTTGGTGGTGATGCGCCTGCCGATCCACGACGATGCCGGGGCGGTGATCGGCGCCATCGGCTTTGCCCTGTTCGACGAGCTGCGCAGCCTGTCGCCGATGCTCAAGCGCTACCTGAGCATGCAGGAAGAACTGGCCTCGACCCGCTCGCTGCTGCGGGCCCGGCAGACCAAATACAACTTCGCCCACTTCATCGGCACCAGCGCCGCCAGCCTGGAAGTCAAACGCCGCGCCCGGCGCAGCGCCAGCGCCGACTCGCCGGTGCTGCTGCAAGGCGAGACCGGCACCGGCAAAGAGCTGCTGGCCCAGGCCATCCACGCCGCGTCGCCACGGGCGCACAAGGCCTTTGTCAGCATCAACAGCGCGGCGATTCCGGAAACCCTGCTGGAGGCCGAGTTCTTCGGCACCGCCCCCGGCGCCTTCACCGGCGCCGACCGCAAGGGCCGCGCCGGCAAGCTGCAGATCGCCCAGGGCGGCACGCTGTTTCTCGACGAGATCGGCGACATGCCCCTGCCCCTGCAAAGCAAGCTGCTGCGGGTGCTGCAAGAGAAAGAGTTCGAGCCGGTGGGCTCCAACGAGGTGATCCAGAGCGACGTGCGGGTGATCGCCGCCACCTCTACCGACCTGGAAGCGGCGATCAAGCGCGGCGAGTTCCGCGCCGACCTGTACTACCGCCTCAATGTGCTGCCGATCCAGGTGCCGCCGCTGCGCGAACGCCTGGACGACCTGCCGGCCCTCAGCGAAGCCATCCTCGAAGAACTGCGCAGCCAGCACGAACTGACCCCCGATGCCCTGGCCCTGCTCGGCCAGCACGCCTGGCCCGGCAATATCCGCGAACTGCGCAACGTCCTGGAACGCGCCGCCCTGCTCAGCGACGACCTGATGCTCAATGCCGGCGACCTGCGCGCGGCCATCGGCACCTTCAGCCCGGTGCCACGCGCGGCCAGCGCCCAGGCCGCCGAGGTGCAAGCCAACGAAACCTTCGCCGCCGCGCGTGAGCGTTTCGACCGCCAGGTGATCGAGGCGGCCCTGGCGCACTGTGGCGGCAAGGTGGTGGAAGCCGCGGCGCGCCTGGGGCTGGGGCGCTCGACCCTGTACAAGAAGATGGCGGCGCTGGGGATCGAAGAGTCTCAATAAAGAGACATGCATCTCCATACAGAGAAAGAGCCAGCGCTACACGCTGATCGCGGGCAAGCCTCGCTCCTACAGAGCCTACCTGCTTCTGTAGGAGCAGGGGGGACGCCCAGTTCTTGCCCGCGATGACGCCCTTTCAGCCACCAAAAATCTCAAAACAGAGACACAACATCACTCACTCTCTCAAAAATCATACAAATATCCTTATTTATCAATCACTTAACCATCTGGCACAAAACTCGCTATAGCCCCTCCCACACCCGCAACACCCTACAAAAATAACAATCCTGGAGAGACACACCATGAGTGTGATCATTGCCCTAGCAGCCCTCGCGCTGCTGATGTTGGCTGCTTACCGTGGCTACAGCGTTATCCTCTTTGCCCCCATCGCCGCCCTCGGCGCCGTCCTGCTCACCGACCCGTCCGCCGTGGCACCGGCCTTCACCGGCGTGTTCATGGAGAAGATGGTCGGCTTCATCAAGCTCTACTTCCCGGTGTTCCTGCTCGGCGCGGTGTTCGGCAAGCTGATCGAGCTGTCGGGCTTCTCCCGTTCCATCGTCGCGGCGGCCATCCGCCTGCTCGGCACCCGCCAGGCGATGCTGGTGATCGTGCTGGTCTGCGCCCTGCTGACCTACGGCGGCGTCTCGCTGTTCGTGGTGGTGTTCGCGGTCTATCCGTTCGCCGCGGAGATGTTCCGCCAGAGCAATATCCCCAAGCGCCTGATCCCGGCGACCATCGCCCTCGGCGCGTTCTCCTTCACCATGGATGCCCTGCCCGGCACCCCGCAGATCCAGAACATCATCCCCAGCACCTTCTTCAACACCACCGCCTGGGCCGCGCCCTGGCTGGGGGTGATCGGCACCATTTTCGTGTTCTGCGCCGGCATGCTGTTCCTGCAGCGCCAGCGCAACAAGGCGCACAACGCCGGTGAAGGCTACGGCAGCGACCTGCGCAACGAGCCGGAAACCGCCGCCGACATCCAGCTGCCCAACCCCTGGATCGCCCTGTCGCCGCTGTTGCTGGTGGGCCTGATGAACCTGCTGTTCACCCACTGGATTCCCCTGTGGTACGGCAAGACCCACAGCCTGGCCCTGGCCGGCATGGCCGCCCCGGTGCAGACCGACGTCGCCAAGCTCACCGCCATCTGGGCGGTCCAGGCCGCCTTGCTGGTGGGCATCATCATGGTCCTGGTGTTCGGCTTCTCGGCCATTCGCGGCAAGCTCGCCGAGGGCAGCAAGAGCGCGGTCAGCGGTGCCCTGCTGGCGGCGATGAACACCGCTTCGGAATACGGCTTCGGCGCGGTAATCGCTTCCCTGCCGGGCTTCCTGGTGCTGTCGGACTGGCTGAAAAGCATCCCCAACCCGCTGGTCAACGAAGCCATCACCGTGACCCTGCTGGCCGGCATCACCGGCTCCGCCTCGGGCGGCATGAGCATCGCCCTGGCGGCCATGTCGGAGACTTTCATCAGCGCCGCCCACGCCGCCAACATCCCCCTGGAAGTGCTGCACCGCGTGGCCGCCATGGCCAGCGGTGGCATGGACACCCTGCCGCACAACGGCGCGGTGATCACCCTGCTGGCGGTCACCGGGCTGACCCACCGCCAAGCCTACAAGGACATTTTCTGCATTACGCTGATCAAGACCCTGGCCGTCTTCGTCGTGATCGCCACTTTCTACGCCACCGGCATTGTGTGAGGTATTCATGAGCAATCTTGCGGGCAAGACCGCCCTCGTCACCGGCTCCACCAGCGGCATTGGCCTGGGGATAGCCCTGAGCCTGGCCAAGGCCGGCGCCAACCTGATCCTCAACGGCTTCGGCGATGCCTCGACGGTGATCGCCGAAGTCGCGCGCCTCAATAAGGACAGCGGCGGCAAGGTCGGCCATCACCCGGCCGACGTCAGCGACCCGGCGCAGATCGCCGACATGCTCGCCTACGCCGAGCGCGAGTTCGGCGGCGTCGACATCCTGGTCAACAACGCCGGCATCCAGCATGTGGCGGCGGTGGAGGAATTCCCGGTGGAGCGCTGGGACTCGATCATCGCCATCAACCTGTCGTCGGTGTTCCACAGCACCCGCCTGAGCCTGCCGGGCATGCGCGCCAAGGGCTGGGGGCGGATCGTCAACATCGCCTCGGTGCATGGCCAGGTCGGTTCGGTGGGCAAGGCTGCCTATGTGGCGGCCAAGCACGGGGTGATCGGCCTGACCAAGGTGGTCGGCCTGGAGACCGCCACCAGCAACGTCACCTGCAACGCCATCTGCCCGGGCTGGGTCCTGACCCCGCTGGTGCAGAAACAGATCGACGACCGCGCTGCGGCCGGTGTCGACCCGCAACAGGCGCAGCACGACCTGCTGGCGGAAAAACAGCCGTCCCTGGAGTTCGTCACGCCTTCGCAGCTGGGCGAGTTGGTCCTATTCTTGTGCAGTGAGGCCGGCAGCCAGGTGCGTGGCGCGGCGTGGAATATCGACGGCGGCTGGCTGGCGCAATAAGCCGTTGTAGCCGCTGCCGCAGGCTGCGATAAGACCCGAAGGGTCTTTCAGCGCCAGTGATATCGCCACGACCGTTCCGGTCGATCGCAGCCTGCGGCAGCGGCTACGGGTAGAGTTGGAACAGCTTTGTGTGTGTGTGCACCAAAAAAAGAGGCCACCCATGTCCGAATTACTCTGGCAACCCAGTGCCGAGCGCATCAGCAAGACCCGCATGGAAGCCTTCCGGCGCTTGATCAATCACCGTTACGACCTGGACATCGATGACTACCCCGCCCTGCACCAATGGAGCATCGAGCAGCGCGAAGCCTTCTGGCAGGCCATCGTCGACTTCTTCGACGTCGAGTTCCATGCGCCCCCCAGCGCGGTGCTGATCGAAGGCAGCAGCATGCCCGCCGCCCAGTGGTTTCCCGACGCCACCCTGAACTTCGCCGAGCACCTGCTCAAGCGCCGTGACGACGGTGTCGCGGTGGTGGCGATCAACGAGAACGGCCAGCGCGAACAGCTGACCTACAACCAGCTGGCGGCCCATGTCGCCGGCCTGCAACAGAGCCTGCGGGCTGCCGGCGTCGGCCTCGGCGACCGGGTCGCCGCCTGCATGCCCAACACCTGGCAGACCCTGGTGGCCATGCTCGCCACCACCAGCCTCGGCGCCGTCTGGTCCAGCTCCTCGCCGGACTTCGGCACCCAGGGGGTGATCGACCGCTTCGGCCAGATCGAACCCAAGGTGCTGATCACCTGCGCCGGCTACCGCTACGCCGGCAAACAGATCGACCAGACGGCCAAGGTCAACGAAATCCTCGAACGCCTGCCGTCCCTGCAACAGCTGATCATCGTGCCGTATGCGCGGCCCGAAACCCGCGCCGAAGACTTCCGCACCTCGGCCAGGGTCGCGCTGTGGGACGACTTCTACCGCCCCGGCGGCGAGCCCCAGTTCGTCGCCGTGCCCTTCACCCACCCGCTGTACATCCTCTATTCCAGCGGCACCACCGGCGTGCCCAAGTGCATCATCCACAGCACCGGCGGCGTGCTGTTGCAGCACCTCAAGGAGCACGGCCTGCACACCGACCTGCACGCCGGCGAAGTGCTGTTCTACTACACCACCTGCGGCTGGATGATGTGGAACTGGCTGGTCTCCGCCCTGGCGGTGGGCGCCACGGTGCTAATGTACGACGGCTCGCCGTTCCACCCGGCGCCCGAACACTTGATCGACCTGATCGACCAGGAAGGCATCAGTGTTTTCGGCACCAGCCCCAAGTACCTGGTGGCCCTGGAAAAGGCCGGCATCGAGCCACGCAGCAGCCACTCCCTGGCCAGCCTCAAGACCCTGCTCAGCACCGGCTCGCCGCTGTCGCCGCAGAGCTTCGACTACGTGTACCGGGCGTTCAAACAGGACCTGTGCCTGGCCTCGATGTCTGGCGGCACCGATATCATTTCCTGCTTCATCATCGGCAACCCGCTGTTGCCGGTGTACCGCGGCGAAATGCAGGGCAAGGGCCTGGGCATGGCCGTCGAGGTGTGGAACGACCAGGGCCAGGCAGTGATCGGCGAAAAGGGCGAACTGGTCTGCACCCGGCATTTCCCGGCCATGCCCATCGGCCTGTGGCATGACCCGCGGCACGAGAAACTGCGCGCCTCCTACTTCAGCCAGTTCCCCGGGGTCTGGGCCCAGGGCGACTACGCCGAGCAACTGGCCCATGGCAGCTGGCTGATTCACGGCCGCTCCGATGCCGTGCTCAATCCCGGCGGCGTGCGCATCGGCACCGCGGAGATCTACCGCCAGGTGGAGAAACTCGAACAGGTCCTGGAAAGCCTGGCCATCGGTCAGCAATGGGACAACGACGTGCGGGTGGTGCTGTTCGTGCGCCTGCAGGACGGCGTGCAACTGGACGACGCCCTGCAGGAGCAGATCCGCCAGGTGATCCGCGCCAACACCACGCCCCGCCATGTGCCGGCGAAGATCCTCGCGGTCAGCGACATTCCACGGACCATCAGCGGCAAGATCGTCGAACTGGCGGTGCGCAACGTGGTGCACGGCCTGCCGGTAAAAAACACCGACGCCCTGGCCAACCCCGAGGCGCTGGAGCAGTTTCGCGATCGCCCGGAATTGCGCAGCTGAGCCTTGAGGGCCCTATCGCGGGCAATCGAACGTCGCCGCTCCTACAGAAAAACAGACTTGTTGCTTCTGTAGGAGCGAGGCTTGCCCGCGATGAGGCCGGACCTGCCCGCCACAAACTCCACCTCCCCCGCAAAACGGGCCATCCGCGAAAATCGCTGCCCCTGTAGCCGCTGCCGCAGGCTGCGATCGGTCCCGCAGGGGCCGCAAACCTGACGACGCGCTCTACCTGCCGGATCGCGGAAACCGCCCTTGCGCCGGCTACGCCATCGATCGCAGCCGGCGGCAGCGGCTACAATGCCGGCGTGATGCACGCTCAGGACAGCCCCGACATGAACGCCCCCACCTCCGGCAGCGAAGCCGAAACTCTGATTGCCCGGCTGGACTGGGCCGCCACGCCGCTGGGCGCGGTCGACCACTGGCCGCAGAGCCTGCGCACCGCGGTGGACATCGTGATTCATTCGCCGATGCCGATGCTGCTGTTGTGGGGCGCGCAGCTGACGCAGATCTACAACGACGGTTTCGCCCTGCTGGCCGGCAACAAGCACCCTGGCGCCTTCGGCCAGCCGACCCACCTGACCTGGCCGGAACTCCAGGACTTCACCGCGCCGATCTACAGCGCCGTGCTGCAAGGCCAGGTACGCACCTTCAGCGAAAAGCCCTTCACCCTGCAGCGCCACGGCCGCGAGTCGGACGTCTGGCTGGACCTGACCTACAGCCCGATCCGCGACGAAAGCGGCGAAGTCGCCGGGATCCTGGTCACCAGCATCGAAACCAACGAACGGCGGCGCATCGCCCTGGAACTGGAGCAACGCTCGGCGGCCAGCCTCAAGGCCCAACACGAAACCGAAGAACGCCTGCAACTGGCGCTGGCAGCGACCGACGCCGTCGGTACCTGGGACTGGGACATCGGCGACGACCGCTTTATCGCCGACGCCCACTTCGCCCAACTGCACAGCATCGACCCGACCCTGGCCGGGCAACTGCCCATCAGCGAATACCTCAAGGGCGTGCACCCGGAAGACCGCGGCATGGTGGCGCGCAGCATCAAGCACTGCATCACCCACGGCACCGAGTACGCCGAGGAATACCGCCTGCAACAGCCCGACGGCCAGGTCCGCTGGGTCTTCGCCCGCGGGCGCTGCTACAAGGATCACCACGGCCGACCGGTGCGCTTCCTCGGCGCCGCCCTGGACCTGACCGACCGCAAGCAGATGGAACAGGCGCTGCGCCAGAGCCAGACCGAGTTGCAGTTGATCATCAACGCCATGCCGGTGCTGATCGGCTACGTCGACCACGAAGAGCGTTTTCGCCTGAACAACAGCGCCTACCTCGACTGGTACGGCCTGACCCCGCAGGAGCTGTACGGCCGGACCATCCGCGAAGTGGTGGGGGACGAGATCTACGCCACCCGCGCCGACAAGATCGCCGCCGCCCTGGCCGGCAAACCCTGCAGCTTCGAAGCCAACTCACCGCATCGCGACGGGCGCGCGCGGCATGCGCTGATGAAGTACCTGCCGCGCTACGGCGCCGACGGCGCGATCAATGGTTTCTATATCTTCGTGATCGACGAGACCGAGCGCAAACAGACCGAGGAAGCCCTGCGCCACCTCAACGAAACCCTGGAAGAACGGGTGGCCGAGCGCACCCAGGCGCTGGCCGCCGCCAACCAGCGGCTGCAGAGCGAGATGTTCGAGCGCGAGCGCGCCGAAAACGCCCTGCGCCATGCGCAGAAGATGGAGGCCGTGGGCCAGCTCACCGGCGGCATCGCCCACGACTTCAACAATATGCTCACCGGCATCATCGGCAGCCTGGAGCTGATGCAGCGCTACATCGATGACAATCGCAGCGCCGAAATCGGCCGTTTCACCGAGGCCGCGATGTCCTCGGCCAAGCGCGCGGCCGCCCTCACCCATCGCCTGTTGGCGTTTTCCCGGCGCCAGTCGCTGGACCGCCGGCCACTGGAACCGAACCAACTGGTGCGCTCGCTGCACGACCTGTTCAACCACACCAAGGGCGAACACATCGAGCTGAAGATGAACCTGGGCGACAACGTCTGGTCGATCAACAGCGACGCCAGCCAGTTGGAAAACGCCCTACTCAACCTGGTGATCAACGCCCGCGACGCCATGCCCGACGGCGGCATCCTGACCATCGAGACCGCCAACAGCTACCTCAACGGCAGCGACCTGGGCACCCTGGAGCCGGTCAAGGCCGGCGACTACGTGATGCTCGGCGTCAGCGACAACGGCGCCGGCATGACCCCGCGGGTGCTGGCCAAGGCCTTCGACCCGTTCTTCACCACCAAGCCCATCGGCCAGGGCACGGGCCTGGGGCTGTCGATGATCTACGGCTTCGCCCAGCAATCCGGCGGCCACCTGACCATCAGCAGCGAGCCGGGCCAGGGCACCTGCGTGCGCCTGTACCTGCCGCGCCTGCACAGCAGTGCCCAGGCCGACAGCCCGGCACCGGCCAGCGTCGAAGCGCCCTACGCGGTGGCCGGTGAATCGGTGATGCTGGTGGAGGACGACCCGGCGGTGCGCATGCTGGTGCTCAACGTGCTGGGCGAGCTGGGCTACACCGCCTTCGAGGCCGAGGACGCCAAGAGCGCGCTGCCGTTGCTGGAGTCCGAGCGGCGTATCGACCTGCTGGTGACCGACGTCGGCCTGCCGGGCATGAACGGCCGGCAACTGGCGGAAATCGCCCGCCAGCAGCGGCCGCAGCTCAAGGTGCTGTTCATGACCGGTTACGCGGAAAAGGCCGCCGAACGCCAGGGCTTTCTCGACGCCGGCATGGACCTGATCGCCAAGCCGTTTTCCATCGAGGCGCTGGCCCAGAAGATTCGTCAGATGATCGGCCAGCAGGGCTGATTTCAGGCATAATCCGCGGCCGCCGTCCGCACCGTTCCAAGGTAATCGCCCCATGAAAGCCCAAGCCCGCCACATCCTGGTGAAAACCGCCGAAGAGGCCGAACAGCTCAAGCAGCGCATCGCCAAGGGCGAAGCCTTCGACGTGCTGGCGAAGAAATACTCCACCTGCCCCTCCGGCAAACGCGGCGGCGACCTGGGTGAAGTACGGCCGGGGCAGATGGTCGGGGCCATCGACCAGGTGATCTTCAAAAAGCCCCTGCGCACCGTGCACGGGCCGATCAAAAGCAAGTTCGGTTATCACCTGGTGCAGGTGTTCTACCGCGACTGAGCCCACGATACCTGTAGCCGCTGCCGAGCCTTGGCGAGGCTGCGATCGGCACCGCAGGGGCCGCAAAACCTGGCGACGCGGTCTATCTGACTGATCGCGGATACCGCCCTTGCGCCGGCTGCGCCGTCGATCGCAGCCTCGCCAAGGCTCGGCAGCGGCTACAGGTTGCCTCAGGTTCTTGGAATCAACGCCCCCGGTACCTGAATCACCCGGCTCGCCAAGTGATGCCCCGCCTCTGCCGCCTGCTGCGGGCTACCGCCGCGCAAGCGACACGCCAGATACGCCGCACTGAACGAATCCCCCGCCGCCGTGGTGTCCACCACCTGCTCCACCCGCTGCGCCGGCACCTCGAACGACTCGCCGCCACAGCGGATCAGGCACGCTTCGGCGCCCCGCTTGAGCACCACTTCCGGGGTATCCGGGTAAGCGGCAAACACCGCCGCACTGTCGCCATACCCGAACAACGCCTGCTCGTCATCCACGGTCAGCAACGCCAGATCGACATAGACCAGCACCTGGCGATAAGCCGCCTGCGCCTGCTCCACCGAAGCCCAGAGCCGTGGCCGATAGTTATTGTCGAAAACGATCTGCGCCCCACGTCGGCGCGCCTCGATCAAGGTCTCGATCAGCTTCTTGCGCCCTTGCTCGCCCAGCACCGCCAGGGTGATGCCGCTGAAATACAGCACATCGTAGGCCGGCAGCGCCGCCAAAATCGGCTCGGCCGCGGGGGTGGTGAAGCAGTCGCGCACCGCCGCTTCGTTGCGCCAGTACAGAAAGCGCCGCTCGCCCTTGGCGTCGGTCTGGATGCAATACAACCCGGGCAAACGCCCCGGCAGGCGCTGGACCATGCCCAGGCCGATGCCTTCCTCGGCCCAGCTCTGGCACATCGCATCGCTGAAACTGTCGTCACCCAGGGCGGTGACATAGTCGACACAGGCGCCCTCGCCCAGTTCGCGAGCCAGGTACACGGCGGTGTTCAGGGTGTCGCCGCCGAAGCTCTGTTGCAGGCTGCCGTCGGCGCGGTGTTGCAGTTCGATCATGCATTCGCCGATCAGGGCGATGCGTTTCCCGGTGTTGAAGGTGTTCATGATGGAGGCATCTCTGGCGGATATTTTTGTTGTTGGGGAGGACGTCATCGCGGGCAAGCCTCGCTCCTACAGAGACTGTGCGTGCTTCTGTAGGAGCGGCCGGTCGACGCTCGATTGCCCGCGATCACCTGCGCAACAGGTGCCAGACCCACCCTAGAAACAGGTCTCCATGCTCTCCAGCACATCCAGCCGCTCATCCACCAACAACCCGGTGCGCCACTTATCAAAGGTCAGACACGGGTGCGAAGTACCAAAAGCAATAATGTCCCCCACCCGCAGCTCAACCCCCGGCGCCACCGTCATGAACGCATGCTGGTCCATCACCGCCGTGACCTTGCAGGCGCTGACATCATCGCCCTTGGCCGGCAGCACACCCGGCTTGTAACGCAACAACGGCACCGGCAAGCCGGCGTCATAAGCCACGTCGCGCTTGCCCAGGGCGATCACCGCAAACCCCGGCTCCGGCAGGGACTGCACATGGGCCCAGACCTCCAGCGCCGGGCGCAGGCCTTCGTGCAGGTCACTGCGACGGTCGAGCACGCAACACTGCGCCTCTTTATAGATGCCGTGGTCGTGAGCCACATAACTACCGGGTCGCAGCACGCTGAGGAAACGCCCCTGGGCGTTCTGCGCCTCGAAGGACTCGGCGATCAGGTCATACCAGGCCGAACCCGAGGCAGTGATGATCGGCTGGTCGATGGCGAACAACCCGTCGTCCTGCAACTGCACCGCCAGGCGCACCAGGGACGCGGCGAACTCCCGGATGCCACTCACCGCGTGATCGCCATGGATCACCCCTTCGTAGCCCTCGATGCCGCACAAGGCCAAGGCCGGTTGCGCCTGGATCGCCTGTGCCAGCTTCAGCACTTCCTGCTCGCTGCGGCAGCCACAACGGCCGCCGACCACGCCGTATTCGATCATCACGTTCAGGCGCACCCCGCGCGCGGCGAAGAACTGCCCGAGGTCGGCGACGTTGTCCGGGTGATCGACCATGCAATAGAAGTCGAAGCTTGGGTCGGCCAGCAGCTCGGCGATCAGCCCCATGTTCGGCGTGCCCACCAGCTGGTTGGCCATCAGCACCCGGCGCACGCCGTGGGCGTAGGCCGCGCGGGTCTGCACCGCGGTGGCCAGGGTGATGCCCCAGGCGCCCGCCTCCAGTTGCCGACGGAACAGCGCCGGGGTCATGCTGGTCTTGCCGTGGGGCGCCAGCTCGGCGCCGCTGTCGCTGACGAACTTCTGCATCCAGCGGATGTTGTGTTCCAGCGCCGCGCGGTGCAGCACCAGGGCCGGCAGGCTGACATCGCGCACCAGGCTGACACCGGGTTGGGCCGCGCCCTTTTCCACCGCTGCGTTGGTCAAGACAGAAGACATATTCGAACTCCTTACAGTGCAGCCATTGGGGCTGACGCTAGTCGTTGATGCGACGGGCCAGGCGATTCGCGCTGTCAATCAGCACCCGGCGGTAGTCGGCGTAATTGTTCTGGGCATCGGCCCGTGGCGCGACGATGCACAGGGTGCAGATGCACACCCCGCGCTCGTCCCGTACCGGGGCGGCGAAGCAATGGGTAAAGGTGTCGGCCACGCTGTCGAAGGAGAAAAAACCGTCCTCCGTGGCCTGGCGGATTTCCTTCAGGAACGTCGCCAAAGGCAGGCGTTCCCCGTCGGGAAGAATGAAGTCGCGCTCGTCGATCAACTCGACGATCTGCTCATCGCTCAAATGCCCCAGCAACAGCCGCCCGGAAGCGGTCCAGGGAATCGGCGCGTTCTCGCCGATATTCGAGGAAATGCGAAAATGCCGCTCGCCCTCCTTCATCAGCGCCACCGTGTATTTGCGCCCGTTGAGCAGGCACATCTGCGCGGTCTCGCGGGTCTGGCTGACGATCTCCTGCAAGGCCGAGTCGGCCTCGCGGGTCAGATCGAAATGGCGCAGATGGGCCTGCCCCAGGAAGTACAACTGCCGGCCCAGGTACACATGCCCGTCCTGGCCCACCGGCTCGAGAATCCGCCGCTCCAGCAAGGACGCCACCAGCTCGTACACCGTGGACTTGGGGCTGCCGATGCCCTTGGCGATATCGTGGGGCCGCAACGGCTGGCCGATCTCCTTGAGGAAATCGAGAATATCGAACGCCCGGTCCAACCCCTTGGCCCGACGCTTGATGGTGTCTTCGGTCATATCAGTGCCATTTCCTACAAATCACGAAATTCCCGGCGCGCCCAAAACCCCGGCATTGCCCCTAGCCCTGTAGCCGCTGCCGAGCCATGGCGAGGCTGCGATCGACCGCGAAGCGGGCGCGCGGTCTTGAGATCGTTGAAGGTCCTGCGGACCTTATCGCAGCCTCGCTGGGGCTCGGCAGCGGCTACAGGCGGCTACAAAACGCCGCACATCAGCCCTTCTTCTTGTACGCCACACAATCAATCTCAACCTTGCAATCCACCATCATGCTGGCCTGCACACAAGCCCGCGCCGGCGCATGCTCCGGCTTGAAATACTCCCCGAACACCTTGTTGAAACTCCAGAAATCCCGCGGATCCTCCAGCCACACCCCAACCCGCACCACATCCTCCAGGCCGTACCCCGCCTCCTCCAGAATCGCCACCACATTGCGCATCGTCTGATGCGTCTGCTCAACGATGCCACCATGAATAATTTCGCCATCCAGTGCCGGCACCTGGCCGGACACATACAACCAGCCATCGGCCTCAACGGCACGGGCGAAAGGACGAGGCTGGCCACCACCGGCGGTGCTGCCGGTGCCGTAGCGAGTGATGCTCATGAGGTGTTCTCCTAAGTAAAGGAAAGGTTGAGCAGAATAAGCCGTTCCTAAAAAGGCACTTCGCGTAATTCCAGGAGAAACTTATTCCGCTATAACGGACAAAAATATACAACAACGGAAAATTCACGAAGAGTGTGCCATGGGAAAGAGAGGGATAACAGAGGATAGGCAACACATCTGGAACCAAGAAGATAGAGAACAGGCCTGAAACAAATGCTGCTCCCCCCATTTATTCAGCCATTAATGACGGCTCGTGTAAGGCGTTTCTGTATCTGGTGTAAACATGCCTTTCAGGCTTGTTACCCCGCTATACGCCTCCTATATTCCGTTTCGTCGCTCCCAACGCTGCGACCGGATTTGGCCGTCCGAATCTCCATGAGCAAACCCTAAAATTCCTTCATGGAGCGTCACCGTTATGGATTTTCAACCCCTCACCTCCTCCAACACCACCGACCACCCCGTCGCCCTTATCAACTCTCAAGCCCCCTTGCTTGACCTGCTGATCTACGCCGGCCTGCGCATCCGCGCTGCCCGCGACATGCTGGACAGCGTGTCCGGCATGACCAGCCGCAACGCCGACGACCTCGACCTGATGCGCTTCTCCAGCGTGGCAACCTTGTTGTTGCAGGACGGATGCGATGTGTTGCACGTGGCAGAACAACGGGCGATGGAGCTGCCAGAGCCTTAACCGAACCGCCTTAGCCTTTGCTCTTGCTGTGCTTTGGCTTTGGCTTTGGCTTTTGATCTAGCTCTTGATCCACCCGCCCCATCGGGAGGCCGAGTGGAGGTGTTCATCAGGGGATTGGCGCGCAGCGCCCCTCGACGCAGTCGAGGACATCGTATGGAGGTCGAAGCGAAGCCGACCGGAGTCGATGCCCCCTGATGGACGCCGGAACGAGGGAACCCGAGCGCAGCGAGGGCCGTACGCAGGGGCAAGCGTTTTTTGGTTACTTTTTGCTGGGCCGGCATTCCGGCGTTTGAAAAAAAGTGACCCGCCGTAAGGGCGGAACCGCCAGCAGCCGTGACCGCAGGAATGGATATGTACCCCGTCCAACATCACCAGCGAAGCCACCACCGCCATCGCGGGCAAGCCTCGCTCCTACAGAAGCAGTGATCACCTCAAGCATCAGTTAAAACCTGTCACCTATGTGATTGAACTGTTCTGTTACCCATGTTGATGAACTGCACCAGAAACCAGATAACAGTGTCCCCCGCCGTAAGGGCGAAACCATAAGCCGCCGTGACCGCAGGAATGGATATGTGTCGACGCTGATTGAAAACTGACCCACCGCAAGTAGGCATGCGGCAGGTATTTTCGGTGCAGATCAAAACGGCTCATCGTCCTCGGTACCGTCATCGTCCTTGCGCTTTCGTTCACCTGATTTGATCTTTGTCTGGGCGACCAAGCTGCTGTGTTGCAGGCGGACTCGTTGCCCGTTTCGACGATGTGGCAGTGGTGTGTCAGCCGATCCAGCAACGCCGTGATCATCTTGGCATCGCCAAATACGCTCGATCATTCCGAGAAGCTGAGGTTGGTCGTGATGACCACGCTTTTGTTCAGGTTGCACGCCTAATGTGAACCCACCTGCGGCCGATAGCATGCAAGAACCACCAGCATCGACGTCTTATTTCAGGGTTATCAATGGAAATTCCATACAGCATCAGACTTTCATTTTTTGATTTCTGGAAGGGGCTCTTCAAAGGCACGCTTTTCATCCAGAAGCGTTTGCGAGGGCATTTGAAGGAGCAGCAGAAGAACTGGCCAAAGAAGCAACAATACAGCCAGGGATATTTCTATCAGGGCTTGGAAGAACTGGGAATCACAGGCCTGAAGCCTACGGGTTTTCGCTTCAAGCAATACGCCATTGATGAAGAATTGAAGGGCGCTGACGTACTGGACATCGGCAGCAACTGCGGTTTTGTCTCAGTATATTGTTCGCGACTGGCGAAATCCGTGACAGCCGTCGAACTCAACCCTTTTCTCAATAAAGTGGCGAAGGATACCGCGCGTTATTTGAAGCGCGACAATATAGAGTTTATAGAAAGCGATTTTTCGGTATTTGCCACAGATAAAAAATTTGATGTGGTGCTGTCGTTTTCCAATCATCACACCATTGATGGCAACCTCAATATGGGGTTTGAAAACTACATGAAGCGCCTGGTGTCGTTTCTAAAGCCGGGTGGCTACCTACTGTTTGAAAGCCACAATGTTTTCGGGCCAGGTAGTGGCAACGTAGGTGATGACGGTGATATGGACGAAAAAATCAAAATCATGAACACCTATTTCGCCATAGAACGCTATCGAATGGTCAACTGTTACATGCGACACATGGTCGATGATGTCGATAAGCTCTTCATTGTTGCGCGGCTCGTGGACAATCCTCCGAAGACGGACTTCCGTCTTGAGCAAGCAATCCGTCGCTATCATTATTGACCCTGCATTCAATTTTTTTGGCTACCCATGACACCGTCCAAAAAACGGCAGCGCGAGCAATCTCGCTCCTACAGGGTCGGTGTCATGCAAAGAAACAGTCGCTACCGTAGCGCCCCTCTCGTTCAAATCGTGGATCAGGTATCTCCCCTTCCCCACGTATTATTGCAATCCCCGCAACAGCTCATTTCAAATGATAGCTAGCTAACTATCAACACTTCTGATTACCCTTCCGACCTCCAGCCAAAAGCTGTCCGCAGGCCCTAGGCCGGCCATTGCGAGCCAACGGACAGCCTCGACTCCCCTGATGAGGTCACCCATGGAACCAGGCAGTTATCAACTGAGCATGAGCGTGCTCATGACGCCCGACAAAGCCAATTTCTCCGGCAACGTGCATGGCGGCGCCCTGCTGAAGCTGCTCGACGAGGTGGCCTTCGCCTGCGCCAAGCGCTATGCCGGGCGTTATGTGGTCACGCTGTCGGTGGATCAGGTGATCTTCAAGGAGCCGATCCACGTCGGCGAACTGGTGACCTTCCTGGCTTCGGTCAATTACACCGGGCGCACTTCGATGGAGGTCGGGGTCAAGGTGATGACCGAGAACATCCACGAGCGCACGGTGCGCCACACCAACAGTTGCTACTTCACCATGGTCGCCGTCGATCCCGATGGGCGCCCGCACCCGGTGCGCGCCTTCGTGCCGGAAACCGCCATCGAGAAACGCCGCTACGCCCAGGGCCTGCTGCGCAAACAACAGCGCCAGGAGCTGCAGGAGCGCTACCAACAGATCCGCAACTCGGACTGAGCCCGCCCTGCTTGCCCGCCTGAACCCCTGTCTTGCGATTTGCCCAAGGAACGATCATGAAAATATCGCTGTTGAGTCGCTACGCGACCCTGACCCTCTGCCTTGCCCTGACCTTGTTCGGCCTGCTGTTCTGGCCCGCCAGCCTCTGGGGCCAGGGGCTGATTATCCTGGCCGGGGTGCTCAGCCTGGTCGGCTTCAATGACCTGCTGCAGAGCCACCATGCGGTGCGCCGCAACTACCCGATCATCGGCAATATCCGCTACCTGATCGAGTCGATTCGCCCGGAGATCCGCCAGTACCTGCTGGAAGGCGACGACGAGAAGCTGCCCTTCTCCCGCTCGCAGCGTTCGATGGTCTACGCCCGCGCCAAGAACCAGCCCGCGGAAAAGGCCTTTGGCACCCTGGCCGACGTCTATCAGCCCGGTTTCGAATTCATCAGCCATTCCATGGTCCCGGGCGATGCCTGCGACCCCAGTCAGTTCCGCGTGGTGGTCGGCGGGCCGGACTGCCTGCAGCCCTACAGCGCCTCGGTGTTCAACATCTCGGCCATGAGCTTCGGCGCGCTGAGCGCCAACGCCATCCGCGCCCTGAACAAAGGCGCCCGGCTCGGCGGCTTCGCCCATGACACCGGGGAAGGCAGCATCAGCCCCTATCACCAGGAGTTCGCCGGCGACCTGATCTGGGAAATCGGCAGCGGCTATTTCGGTTGCCGCACCCTGGACGGCCGTTTCGATGCCCAGCGCTTCTCCGAACAGGCCTGCCATCCGCAAGTGAAGATGATCGAAATCAAGCTCAGCCAGGGTGCCAAGCCGGGCCATGGTGGCATCCTGCCCAAGCACAAGGTCACCGCCGAAATCGCCAAGACCCGTGGCGTGCAGATGGGCCATGACTGCGTGTCGCCGGCGCGGCATTCGGAGTTCAGCACGCCTATCCAGTTGCTGGAATTCATCGTCAAGCTGCGCAACCTGTCCGGTGGCAAGCCGGTGGGCTTCAAGTTCTGCGTGGGTCATCCCTGGGAGTTCATGGCGATCGTCAAGGCCATGCTCGAGACCGGCATCCAGCCGGACTTCATCGTGGTCGACGGCAAGGAAGGCGGCACCGGCGCCGCGCCCCGGGAGTTCACCGATAACATCGGCATGCCCATGCGCGAAGGCCTGCTGTTCGTGCATAACACCCTGGTCGGCGCCGGCCTGCGCTCACAGATCAAGCTCGGCGCCAGCGGCAAGGTCATCAGCGCCTTCGACATCGCCAGCGTGCTGACCATCGGCGCCGACTGGGTCAACGCCGCGCGCGGTTTCATGTTCGCCATCGGCTGCATCCAGTCGCAAAGCTGCCACACCAACAAATGCCCCACCGGCGTCGCCACCCAGGACCCGCTGCGCCAGAAGGCATTGCAGGTCACGGACAAGGCCGAGCGGGTGCACAACTTCCACCGCAACACCCTGGTCGCCCTCGGCGAGATGCTCAGCGCCGCCGGCCTCGACCACCCGGCGCAATTGCAGGCCAAGCACCTGGTACGACGCATGACCACCACCGAGGTGCGGCTGTTCTCGCAGATCCATGTGTTCCTCGAACCGGGCGAACTGCTGCAGCGGCCGATCAGTTCGGAGTTCTATACACGCATGTGGAACATGGCCCAGCCCCACAGCTTTGCGCCGCTGGCCGTGGCTGCGCCGGCCAGGATTGAGCGACTGACGCCGGCTTAGTTTTTTGCATGACGCGGTGGCCGTTCGCGCTGGATGATGGGTTCAAGGTTCAGGGGGCGGCGGTCGCCGGCGTCAGCGCATTCCAGAAGTCAGATCGTGACGGGCGCACGCGCCCGATCGCAGCCTGCGGCAGCGGCTACATTGCGAATAGTCTGGAATTCTTTTGACGGCTAACGCTTGCTGGCTTGCTGATAGACACTCCCCCGCTCTCGCTTGCCCACGGCAATGACCGTCACCACCAACACCTCATCCACCACCCGATACACCAGGCGGTAGCCCGCTGTGCGCAGTTTGATTTTGTAGGCATTGCCCAAACCGCTCAGGCGATCGGCCGGGACATGGGGGTTGACGAGTCGTTCCTGCAGCTTCTTCTTGAATTGCTCTTTCAGCGTGGGGCCCAGCTTTTGCCATTCCTTCCAGGCTTTCTCGGAGAACTCCAGCTCATAAGTCATCGAGCGAAACCTTGATGGTCGGATCATTCTCTCGTTCACGGCACAAGGCGAGCAGCTCCATATCTTCCAGACGCTCCATCATGGCTTCGTATTCCTTGGCCGGAACGCAGTAAAACGCCGGTTCGTTGCGATTGAGGATGGCCACGGAGGAACCGCCACCGGCCGCAACGGTGCCCATGGGGTTTTTCTTGAGCTCGGAAATGCTCGCAACGACGTTGGACAGAAGGACATGGGTCATGGAGTGCTCTCACGAGTGCTGTTAAGAGCACTCAAAATAGCACCTTTGTGCAGAGAAGTACCTTGAGGGCAGACGAGAAGTATCAGAAGAAAGCGCTAGCGAAAAAACTCCCCAGGCGTGGCATCGAACTGCTGGCGGAACGCCGCGATAAAGGCCGAGGTCGAGTCATAGCCGCAGGCCAGCGCCACGTCCGTCACCCGCTCGCCTTGCTCCAGGGGCGTCAGCGCGCCCAGCAGGCGCAGGCGTTGGCGCCAGGCGCGGAAGGTCAGGCCGGTGTCCTGCAGGAACAGGCGGCTGAGGGTTTTCTCCGTCACGCCCAGCTTTTCGCTCCATTGCCCCAGGGTGGTCGGCTGGTCCGGGTGCGCTTGCAGGCTGCGGTAGATCTGCCGCAGGCGCGGGTCCTGGGGCAGCGGCAGCATCAGGTCCAGTTGCGGCGCGGCGGCCAGTTGGTCCAACAGGACCTGGGCCAGGCGGCCGTCGGCGCCGTCTTCGGCGTATTCCACCGGCAGCTCGCTGAAGGCGCGGATCAATTCGCGCAGCAGGCTGCTCACCGCCAGCACCTGGCAGGTCGCGCCGGCCCAGGCGGTGACACGGCAATCCAGGTACAGGCTGCGCATTTCGGTGCGCGGCGAGCTGAACACCTTGTGCGGCATGCCGGCCGGAATCCACACCGCCCGTTGCGGCGGGGCGATAAAACGCCCGGCGCTGGTCTGCACTTCCAGCACGCCCTGGATGGCGTAGGACAATTGCACCCAGGGGTGGCTGTGGCGCCGGGTCAGCGCCCGATTGGGCAGGGATTCGGTGCGGCCGTACACCGGTCGCGGCAGGCTCGGCAGACCGGGAATACTGCGGCGGACGATCTTTTCATGTCCTTTAGGCGGCATTTACTGGCTCATTGGCGTTAGTCGGCAGTCCGTCATCACGTTAGAGTCGCTCCACCGCCCTGGCAACCCCTGGATGATCCCGTTATGAGTCGCTCCCGTCTTTTGCCCGACAATTTCACCCTGACCCTGATCGGCGTGGTGCTGCTGGCCAGCTTCCTGCCGGCCAGCGGCCAGGTGGCGCTAGGCTTCGGCTGGCTGACCAACGCCGCCATCGCCCTGCTGTTCTTCCTGCACGGCGCCAAGCTGTCGCGCGAGGCAATCATTGCCGGGGCCGGCCACTGGCGCCTGCACCTGCTGATCTTCAGCCTGACCTTCGTGCTGTTCCCGATCCTCGGGCTGGCGCTCAAGCCGCTGCTGTCGCCGCTGATCGGCAACGAGCTGTACCTGGGCATGCTCTACCTCTGCGCCCTGCCCGCCACCGTGCAGTCCGCGATTGCCTTCACCTCCCTGGCGCGGGGCAACGTGCCGGCGGCGATCTGCAGCGCCGCGGCGTCCAGCCTGTTCGGGATTTTCCTCACGCCGCTGCTGGTGACCCTGCTGCTGAATGTGCACGGCGATGCCGGCTCGACCCTGGATGCCATCGTCAAGATCAGCGTGCAATTGCTGCTGCCCTTTATCGCCGGGCAGATCGCCCGCCGCTGGATCGGCGCCTGGGTGGGCCGCAACAAGAACTGGCTGAAATTCGTCGACCAGGGTTCGATCCTGCTGGTGGTCTATGGCGCCTTCAGCGAGGCGGTGAACGAAGGTATCTGGCACCAGATCCCGTTGTGGGAACTGGCCGGGCTGGTGCTGGCCTGCGGCGTGCTGCTGGCGTTGGCGCTGCTGGCTTCCAGCCTGCTGAGCAAGCTCTTCGGTTTCAACCAGGAAGACCGCATCACCATCCTGTTCTGCGGTTCGAAGAAGAGCCTGGCCACCGGCGTACCCATGGCCCAGGTGCTGTTCGCCGGCAGCACCATGGGCGTGCTGATCCTGCCGCTGATGCTGTTCCACCAGATCCAGCTGATGGTCTGCGCGGTGCTGGCCCAGCGTTACGCCAAACGCCCCGAGTCGATCCCGGAACTGATGGCGCAGGTCGATCCCTGAAGCACCACAACAGCCCTTGCAGGAGCAGGGGCTTGTGCTTTTGTCGGGACGGCAAGCCAGTGGCATACTGCCAGCATTTTTCCGCCCGACGACCCTACATGGAAGTTTTTATGCGTCTCCCGCTCGTGCCTCGCGCTTTGCCCCTCCTCGCTGATTGCCGCCTCAGACAAGCGCCCACTCCCGCCGAACTCGGCGCTGTCCAGGAGTGAAAAGCATGACGCTTACCGCCGATCGGGTACTCCAGCACTACCTGCCCTTGAACCCGGTGGAAAAAAAACTGCTGGCTTACGGCGCCACAGGAGCGCGGTTCAGTATCGCCAAGCAAAGGCCTGTAGCCGGCACGGCGGAAAACACCATTCGCGCCAGTTTCCTGAGGTTCCTGATACTGGGCGGCGATGACAAGAACCCAATAGATCTGAACGGGGTTCACCTCGAAGGCGCCTTCATCCAGGGTTCCCTGCACCTCAGCTCCGCCACCATCGCCACCAACGTCAGTTTGACCCATTGCCTGTGCGACAAGGACCTGCGGCTTGAAAACACGGTGATCGACGGCTGGCTTGATTTGAGCGGCAGCCAGTTTTCCGGCGTTGAGGCCCAGTATCTTCGCGTGTGCTCATCGTTCAGCCTGCGAGGGTTCCACTGCCAGGGAACCCTATGCCTGATAGGCGCAAAGGTCGCAGGATCACTGATATTCAGCGGCGCTCAACTCGATGGCCTGGGGAAAAACGCCCTGGATGCTGATCGTTGTGTCATTGACGCAAACATCGTATTCGAAAACGGGTTCAAGTCTTCAGGCGAAGTACGATTGAACAGCGCGACGATGAAAGGATTGAAGTGCTCGGATTGCACTTTTACCGCCACTACCGGCATTGCCTTGAACGCGGACAAGGCTCATGTGAGCGGTAGCGTATTTCTGTCTACTGGCTTCCACTCCATTGGCACGGTTCGCTTCACAGCCGCGCGAATCGACGGACAGTTGAGTCTGAAAGGTTCACATCATCTGGATGGCAACGGCGGTTTTTCCTTGATCGCGCAAAACATGATCGTCGGTAAAACACTGATGCTCACCCATCTGGAACATCCTTTACAAAACGCGGCTTTCAGCGGCTCTCACGTCAGGACCTTGAGCGACGACTCAAAGACCTGGGGCAAGGAGCTGGGCCTTAACGGTTTTACCTACGACTTCCTGACCACCGACTCTCCCTTAAGGGCCAAGGATCGTATCGCCTGGCTCGACTCACAGCTGCCATCCAGCACCGGTGACGACGGCCTCAAAGGCGCCGACAGTGGATTCCTGCCACAGCCCTGGCTGCAGCTGAAACACGTCTTCGAAAAGATGGGCCACTTCGAAGAGGCACGAGAGGTCGGCATTGCCTTTGAGCAGCGCCTGCGCAAGGTCGGCATGGTTGGCCACAGGACTGCCAACTGGATATGGGGAACCCGCTGGCTCGGCAAGGTCCCCCACGTGCTCTATGGCGCGCTCACCGGCTACGGCTATCGCCCCATGCGGCTGCTGGCCTGGATACTGGGCATCTGGCTGTTCTTCACCAGCGTCTACTGGTACGCCGCCATCGAACACAAGGTCTTCGCCCCCAGCAACCCACTGGTATTCCAGAACGAGGCCTACGCCAGTTGTACCCCTGAATATGGCGAAACCTGGCAACGACAGCACCCCGCTGCCGAACGCCCTGCCGAAATTGGCAACTGGTACACCTGCAAGGCCTTGCGCGGTGAGTACACCGGTTTCAGTCCCGGCGCGTATTCGCTGGACATCCTGCTATCGCTGGTCGATCTGCAGCAGGAAAAGGACTGGGGTCCGATCACCCCGACGCCCTTCCCCGGCTATTGGGATGAACTCAAGAACCTTGAATGGGGCCACGGCATCCGTCTGCTGATCTGGCTCGAAACCCTCATCGGCTGGGGCATCAGCCTGTTGCTGGTGGCGATCGTCTCCGGTCTGACTCGGCGCAAGGAATAAGCGTCTATACCTGCACGGGCCTCGAACGGGGCCTGCTCGATACCCTTCACGGTTCAAACAAGGAAGCTTTACATGAGCGCCATCGGCAATTTTCTCTGGTTTATCCTCGGCGGCATTTTCATGGGCCTGTGCTGGTGGCTGTGGGGCATCCTGGCCTTTATCAGCATCGTCGGCATTCCCTGGGGCCGGGCCTGTTTCGTCATCGGCACCTTCTCGTTCTTTCCGTTCGGCAAGGAGGCGATCAGCCGGCGCGAGCTGAACAACAAGGACGATATCGGCACCAGCGGCCTGGGGGTGATCGGCAACGTGCTCTGGTTCGTGTTCGGCGGTATCTGGCTGGCGCTGGGGCATGTGATGTCGGCGCTGCTGTGCTTTATCACCATCATCGGCATTCCCTTCGGCATCCAGCACCTGAAGCTGGCGGGCATCGCCCTGGCGCCGATCGGCAAGACCATCGTGCGCAAGGAAGTGGCCGCCGCGGCGCGTACCTTCAATGCCCAGGACGCGGCGCTGAAACAGCGTCAGCCAGGCTGAAGCCCAGGCGCGGAGGCCTCGTCGAGGCCTCCGCCGCTGCGCATGCCGACCAGCATGCTCCCCACGCTTGCGCACTCCGACCGCCCTCAAGCTCGCAACCTGATCGCCAAAACCACGTCACCTTGAAACAAGCCGCACCACGACCTTGAAAGACGCCCACAGCGGTGCCCGCCGCAGTTGGACAAGTCCCACGCCCACTGCTTTTATTCAGCCCCGGGGCCCTGCGCAGTCCGCGCTCGCCAGGAGGCTTGTCGCCCCCGCCCACCCGTTCACGCCCAAGGCCCGCAATGCTCAAGACCATTGAAGCGCAAGTGCTGAAACAGGCCACGCCACCGGCCCTAAAGGCCGAGTTCGCCCAGTACGACTTCGAGCGGCTGCACGGTTTCTGCCTGCTGATCTACGTCGCCAGCATCAGCATCTGGCTGCTGTTCAACCTGATCGTCAGCTTCCCCGGCAAGCAGGGCTTCACCCTGTACTCGATGGCGTTCCTGGCCGCTCTGGCGATCAATGCGATCGTGCTGGCCTTCACCCGAAAGGTCCGGCACTTCCAGTGGCTCAACCTGGTCTTCGTGCTGATCATCGGCGCGGGCATCCGCCTGGTGATCGAAGGCATGCCGCTGGAGCTGCGCCCCGACTGGCTGATCATCGGCGCCTCGAGCATGCTCTACAGCGCCTCGGTGCTGCCCCTGCGCCGCTGGTCGTTCTTCGCCACCGTCGTGCTGACCTGGGTGGTGCTCGACCCGTTCATCATGACCCAGACCTCGGTGCTGGAACTCAAGGGCGCCATGCTGCTGATCTACGCGCTGTTCCTCACCGCCCTGACCCTCTACAGCTTCATCAAGCTGCGCCAGGCCAAGCTGCACACCTACATCATGTCCCAGCTGTTGCTGGAACAGGCCTACAACGACACCTTGACCGGCATCCCCAACCGCCGCTCGTTCATGGCCCGCGCCAGCGAACAACTGGCGGCGCAACCCCGGCAGCATGACCACTACCTGGCGATGATCGACGTCGACAACTTCAAGAAAATCAACGACCTGTACGGCCACGACGTCGGCGACGAAGTGCTCAAGCGGGTGGCCGCGGACATCAGCACGGTGATGGCCGGTTTCGACTACGCGCGCCTGGGCGGCGAGGAGTTCGCCATCTACCTGTGCGGCGTGCGCCGTAGCGACGTGGAGCAACTGGCCGAACGCCTGTGCCAGGTGGTGCGCCAAGCGCCGGCCCGCCACCCGGTGACCATCAGCATCGGCCTGGCCCGGGTCGAGGACAGCGACAGCCTGAACCAGGCGCTGGTCAAGGCGGACAAGGCGCTGTACCAGTCCAAGCACACGGGCAAGGATCGCTACACCTTTTACCCGTGACGACTGCGGCAACACACCAGCGCGACCCGCCGGTCAAATAAGATAAACTGCCGCCCTCTCTTGATCAGGCGCCCCCGTCATGCCCGCAGAGCACGCCCCCAAGCCCTATACCCTCCTGGCGATCGACGACGACCCGCAGTCGTTGATCGTGCTCTCGAAAACCCTGACGACCGAATATGAAGTGCTGCTGGCGAAGAACGGCGAGCGCGGCCTGGCCCTGGCCCGCAGCGCCAGCCCGGACCTGATCATCCTCGACATCCTGATGCCCGAGATGGACGGTTTCCAGGTGCTCAGCGAACTCAAGAGCCACCCGGCGACCGCCGCCATCCCGGTGATTTTCCTGACCTCGCGCAGCAGCGTCGAAGACGAACGCCTGGGCCTGCTGCTCGGCGCCGCCGACTACATCGCCAAGCCGATCTCGCCGCCGGTGGTGCTGGCCCGGGTGGCGACGCAACTGGGCTACCGCGACAAGCCCCTGCACAGCCCGCAACCGGCGGCCGAACCCTCGGCCGGCAGCGACATGCGCGACGGCTTCATCGGCGCCCTGGCCTTGCAGCTGGCCGGCAACCCGCAGATCCGCCTCGAGGCGCTGCTCGACACCCTGTCGATCCTGCTCGACAGCGGCGTGACCCAGAGCGACCCCGCGGCGTTTCGCAGCGCCGCCTGCCTGGCCCTGATGGGCCTCAACCAGCCCGGCAGCGGCATCGGCCAGGCCCTGGCCCAGAGCCGGGTGTTGATCGAGGAAATTCTCGCCCACGCCGACCCGGAAGACCGCATCCTCAACCTCGCCTGGAAAATCACCCATGCCGAGGCGCTGCTCCAGGGCGACCGCAGCCCGGCAAGCCTCGAACTGCCGCTCTCGGCCCGTCTGTTCGCCCTGGCGCTGAACTACCACCTGAGCCTGCTGCAACCCGGCGGCGACCTTGCCGGCCGGCATGCCCAGGCCATGGCGCGGATGTATCAACAACCGGGGTTCGAGCAATGCATCGCCTGCGGCCCGGCGTCGCTCTCGGCGGCCTTGCTGAGTTCGTCACAGAGCTTTTTCGGCCTTTGAACGGACAGTGAGCCTTGCCCATGCCTAACCTCGCTGACCTGGAACTGTTCGTGCTGATTGCCGAGCTGCAGGGCCTGTCGCCCGCCGCGCGGATCATGTCGATCACCCCGGCCGCCGCCAGCCTGGCGCTCAAGCGCCTGGAAAACCGTCTCGGCGTGCGCCTGTTCACCCGCTCCACCCGCACCATGAAACTCACCCCCGAGGGTGTGCGTTACCTGGAAAGCGCGCAGCACGCCCTGAAGATCCTGGCCAATGGCAAACGCTCATTGACCCACGACGACGGCATGCTGGAGCTCACGGTGTCTTCCGACCTGGGCCGCAACCTGTTGCTGGACCTGCTCACCCGGCTCAAGCAGGAACGGCCGCGCCTGTACATCAAGCTGGCCCTGAGCGACAAGGAAGAGGACCTGCTCAAGGGCCGCTTCGACGCGGCGCTGCGCTATGGCAAAAGCCTGGCGCTGGACCTGGTGGAGCTGCCGGTGCTCAAGCAGCACCACTTCATTGCCTGCGCCGCGCCCGGCTACCTGGCCGAGCACGGTGAGCCCGAATCGCCGGAACAGCTGAGCGAGCACGAATGCATCATCTGCCACAGCATCGGCCGGCCAGAGAGCCGCTGGCGTTTCCACGCACCGGGCCAGATCGAGGACGTGCGGGTGCAGGGGCACTTCTGCTGCGACGATGGCGATGCCGCGCGGCGCTGGGCGCTGGCCGGCCACGGCGTGGTCTATCTGCCGCTGCTGAACGTGGTCGAAGACCTGCTCGCCGGGCGCCTGCTGCCCCTGTTCCCCGGCTGGCAGGCCGACGCCGCGCCGCTGAGCCTGGTGGTGTCGCACCGCTCGCAAATCACCGAGTCGCTGCGGGCCTTGCACCAGTGCCTGGTGGAGCACTGCACGGACCGCATGGCGCGCTACCTCGAGCTGACCCGGGCGACGCGCTAACCCTGAGCCGCGCGCAAATCGACCAGCAGCTCATAGGCCTGCTGGAACTCCAGCCGATAGATCCGCTCCTGAATGGCCCGCAGGGCGCTGCAACGGCTTTGCTCGCACAGCTCATCGACCAGCGCCAGGGCCTGCGCATTGTGGTTGCGCAGCAGCTTGGCCAGTCGCTCCAGCTTCAGCACCTGCTCACTGCCCAGCGCCTCGCTCTCCCGGCCCTGGGGCCCGGCACCTGCCGCTGGCAAACACACCAGGCCGGCCAGCAGCGGCTCCAGGCACTGCGCCAGCTGGCGAATCAAGGGCGCAAGATCGGCCTGCCCGGCGCATTGCTCCTCCAGTTGCCGGGCCGCCTGCCGGACCGCCGTGGCGCCGATGTTGCCGGCCGCTCCCTGCAGGCTGTGGGCCAGGAAGCCGATGGCCTGCAGGTCCTCGGCGGCATGGGCCCGCCACAGGCGCTCGATGAGCCCTTGCTGCTCATCGCGAAAGTCCGTCAGCAGTTTGTGGTGCAACGCCAGGTCCTGGTTCACCACCGCCAGCCCGAGCGCCGAGTCGATGCCCGGGTAGGCTGGCGCTGAAACGCCGTTGGGCAGGCTTGCCGCAATCGCCCCCGCGGGCAGTTCCAGGTGCTTGATCCAGCGCACCAAGGTCCGATAGAACGCCGTGACTTCCAGCGGCTTGCTGATCAGATCGCTCATGCCGGCGGCCAGCACCCGGCCCTGGACATCGGCCTGGCTGCTGGCGGTCACCGCGATGATCGGCAGCGAGCGCAGGTGCGGGTAACCGCGGATCTTGCGCGTGGTGCCGTAGCCGTCCATGACCGGCATCTGGCAATCCATCAGCACCCCGTCGAAACGACCGTCCCCGAGCAACCGCTGCAAGGCCTCGGCGCCGTTGGCGGCCAGCACCACCTGGACCCCGGCGCGCTGCAACAGGCCCTGCAACACATCCTGGTTCAGCCGGTTGTCCTCGACCACCAGCACCCGCGTCCCCGCCAGCAACCGCGCATAGTCGTTGACCGTGCACAGCCCCGCCGCGCCCGCCACCGATGGCGTGGCCGGCGTGCCGCAACTCAGCGTCGGAAACTCCTGCGGCCGTCGCTGCGGCAGGCTCAACTGCACGGTGAACTTGAACACCGCGCCCTGCCCCGGCTTGCTGTGCACCCAGATGTCGCCCTGCATCATCTGCACGATTTTCTTCGAGATGGTCAGCCCCAGGCCGCTGCCGCCGTAACGCCGGCTGATGGACAGGTCGGCCTGGACAAAGGCATTGAACAGCCGCGCCTGCTGCTCCTCGCTGATGCCCACCCCGGTGTCGGTGACGCTGAAGCACAGCAGCGCCTTGTCGTTCCACTGGCGCACCAGGCACACGCCGATGCACACGTGGCCGGCCTCGGTGAACTTGATCGAGTTGTCCACCAGGTTGGTCAGCACCTGGGCCAGGCGCAGCGGGTCGCCGACATAGCTGCGCGGCAACATGGCGGGAATGTCCAGGCGCAGCTGCAGTGCCTGTTCTTCCGCGCGCTGGCGCACCAGCAGCAACACATCGTCCACCAGTTCCCGCAGGTCGAAGCAGACCTGCTCCATGCTCAGCTTGCCGGCTTCGATCTTCGACAGGTCGAGCACGCCATTGATCGTGCCCACCAGGTTCCTCGCCGCACGGTCGATCTTCTCGATGTAGTCGCGCTGCGCCCGTTCCAGGGGCATGTCCTGCACCAGGTGGGCCATGCCGATGATCGCGTTCAGCGGCGTGCGGATCTCATGGGACATGCTGTCGAGAAATTCCGACTTGGCCTGGGTCGCCAGCTCGGCGTCGCGCCGCGATTGCTGGATCTGCGCTTCCACCGCCTTGCGCTCGCTGATGTCGAAGATCACCCCGTCCAGGTACTGCGGCACCCCGTCCACGACAATGGTCTGGCCCTTGTCGTAGACCCAGCGCACCTCCTGAGTGGCGGTGATGATCCGGTATTCGAGCATGTAGCTGGCGCTGCTCAGGCAGCCTGCGAAAATCTCCAGGTCGTCGGGGTGGACCCGGTCGCGATAGCTGTGCCCGGCGAGGAAATGCGCCGCCGGAAAACCGCTCAGGCCCTCGATGGCATCACTGACGAAGACCATGGTCCGCGCAGCGTCCGGCAGGCTGCGAAACACCACCCCGGGAATGTTGGCGATCATCGACTGCAGCTTGGTCTGGCTGTCGACGATCGATTGCTGCACCTCGACCGCCTGCGTGATGTCCTGTAGCACGCCGGTGACCCGCGTCGGCGCGCCCAGGGCATCGCGCTGCATGACCCGGCCGATGTCCAGCACCCACAACCAGCGCCCGCTTTTGCTGCGCATGCGGTACTCGGCGCGGTACTCCTCGACCTCGTTGTCCAGGTGCGCCCTGAGCCTGGCCATGACCGGCTCATGGTCCTGGGGATGGACCAGGCAGGCCCAGCGGTCCAGGCCATTGCCAAAGGTCTGGTCCAGTTCCTCCTTGCTGTAGCCGAGGATCCGCAGCCAGACATCGTTGTTGATGACGATCCCCAGGCTGACGTTCCAGTCCCACAAGCCCAGCGCCCCGCTTTGCAGGGCCATGTCCAGGCGCCGCTCGCTTTGCTCGATCCGCGCCACGTCGGCCTTGTGCCGCCGGGCATCGGCCAGGCGTCGCAGGCCGCCCCACAGCAACAGCAGGAACACCACGGCGCTCAGGCCCTTGATCAGCAGCACCTGCTCGGCCGGCAGCACCGCATCCAGGTCGCCCAGGGTGACCAGGCTCCAGGGACCGCTGGGGTCGTTCCAGTCGAAATCGGCCCGGGACAGGCTGTAGCGCCGTCCGTCCAGCTTGACCTGCGGCTGATGGGCATCGAAGGGCAAGCGTTCGGGAACCCCGTGGGCGAACGGGTAGTCGCCGAACTGGCGGCGGATCTCGCCGCTGAAGTCGCGCAGCGACCAGGCGCGGTCGGCCTTGAGCAGAAACTCCGGATTGCTGGCGGCCAGCACCACGCCGCTGGGCGACAGGATCATTTTCAGGTCGTCGCCATACTGCTTGTTCAGGTTGGTATCGAGCATCTTGCCGTCGAAACGCGCCACCAGTACCCCGATCACCTTGTCCTGGCGCGTGCGCGACTCGTAGACCGGGACCGCCATGTAGAACATGCGGGTGCCGGTGGTGACGCTGATCGCGCCATAGACGCTGCTGCCGCCGTTGAGCGCCACCTTGAAGTAGGGCCGGAAGGCCACGTTCAGCCCCAGCGGCGCCTGGCCCTGGTGATCATGGGCCGCCACCACCACTCCATCGCGGTTGAGGACAAAGGCATGATTGGCGCCCACCACCATGGACAGCGTCTTCAGCGGGATCGCCGCCTGCTCCATCAATTGCGCGGAGGGCTCGCGCTCCAGGATCACCCGTTTCAGCGAGGGGTTGTGGCGCCCCAGGATCGACAGCGCGCCAATGGCAAAACCGTCGGACTTCCACTGCTGCAGATCCGCCGCGTACTCCTGGGTCTGCATCTCGATACTGGCCTGGTAGACGTCCTCGACCTGCAGGCGGTAGTAGTTGCCCAGCGCCACCGCGGCACCGACCGCGATCACCACGCCCAGGGCGTAACAACACCCTCTGTGGCTGTCGAAGAAGTTCGTTAACCTGTGCAACACCTCGCCCCTTTACCTGATGAATCCGTACCTGCCGCCCTGACAAACAGCCTCAACGCGCCGCCAGCCGGCGTGGAAACTCCGGCGGCAGGAAATCGCGGTCGGGATCGTAGTCGGCCTTGAGGTAATCACCAAGCGCCTTGAGGTCCTGGGGCGACAAGGTTCCCACCGACTGCTTGAGCCGCAGGGTGTCGAGAATGTAGTCATAGCGGCTGTCGTTGTACTGGCGCACGGCGTTATACAGCTGGCGCTGGGCCTCCAGCACATCGACGATATTGCGGGTGCCGACCTGGAAGCCCAGCTGCGAGGCCAGCACCGCGCCCTGGTTGGAAATGATCGACTGGCGCCGCGCCTTGACCTGGTCGACCCCACTGTTGAGGCCGCGATGCAGGTTGCGGGTCTGCTCCACCACCTGGCGCCGCAGATTGTCGTTGAGGTATTCGCGCTGATTCATCCGCTGGTGGGCCTCGCGCACCTGGGAAGAGGTCTGGCCGCCGCTGAACAGCGGAATGTTCAACTGCAGGCCGATGGAGCGCTGCTCGACATTGCCGCCGTAGCCGCTGCCGCGGATATCGCTGTTGCCGTACCCCAGGTTGTCGTTGTCGCCGGTCTGGTAACGCAGCACCGCGTCCAGGGTCGGCGCGTGCCCGGCCTTGCGCGCACTGAGGGTCTGCTGCGTCGCGTCCAGGGCGTGCTGGCTGGCCAGCAGGGTCAGGTTCTGGCGCACCGCGGTGTCGACCCAGCGCCGGGCATCGTTGGGTTCCGGCAACAGCACCGGCATGTCATGCCGCACCCCCTGGATCGCCGCGTATTGCTGGTGCGTCAGGGTGTCCAGGGCCTCGAAGGCATCGTCGGTGCGCTTCTGCGCGACGATCCGGTTGGCCCGCGCGGTGTCATGCCCGGCCTCGGCCTGGAGCACATCGGTACGGTCCGACAGGCCCAGCTGCAAGCCCTTCTCGGCCAGTTCCAGCTGGCGCTTGAGCGCGGCTTCTTCAGCCTTGGCCGCCGCCAAGGCGTCCTGGGCCTTGAGCAGGCCGAAATAGGCCTGGGCGCTGTCGAGCATCAGCTTCTGCTCGGCCGCCGCCAGCTCCAGCTGGGCCTGCTGGTCCTCGGCTTCGGCGGCCTTGAGGCCGAACCAGCGATCGGCGCGGAAGATCGGCTGGTTCAGCACCGCCTGATAACTGGTGCCACTGCGCCGGGTATTCTGCTTTGGCTGTTGCAGGGAGGTGCTGGTGCCATTGAGCTCGGCGCTGGCCGACAGCGTGGGCAGCAGCCCGGCCCGGGCCTGGGGCACCGCCTCGGCCCGGGCGGCCTGGTCGGCACGGGCCGCCGCCAGCTCGCTGTTGTTTTGCTGGGCATCCAGGTACACCCGCCAGAGGTCGCTGGGCATGGCCTGGGGCGGGTATTCGGCCGCCTGCGCCAGGGAGGCGGCCGGCAATGCGGCAAGCAACAGAGGGACAAGCAACCAGCCGACAAGGGCTCGCTGCCGCGAAATCATGGGTTTGATCATGGTCTGTTCTACACAAGGAAATTATTCGGCCGCAGACAGGAGAGGCTTTGCGCCCCTCCTGTGGTTGCTCCTGCGCGGTCAGGTCAGTGAAGGCACCAGCACCGCCTGGGCGGCCTGACGGTTTTGCGGCACCTGTTCACGAGCGCCGCCGGTGTCGGCGAAGGCCGCCATGGCCCCGCTCAACTTGGCCAGGCTCGGCCCCTCGGCCTCCGTCACCGCGGCGATGTCATTCGCCGTCGGCAGGGTCTGGCGCTCGCGCGAGGACAGCTCGAACAAAGCGTCCCTGGTCGAGCCCGCCTGGGCAAAGCCCTTCACCAGATGATCGACACTGATCACCGATGAGTCGCCTTGCAGCTCGATCTGCAGATGCCGATGCGCCGCGGCCTGGGCGCCCAACACCTGGCGCAGCACCAGGGCCGTGCCGGTGCCGGCGTCGGTCAGCAGCACGTTCTCGCCCTGCCGGCTGACGAGGACGTTCTTGCCGTCGGCCACCGGCAGGATCAGGCGATCCAGGGCCTGGCCCGGGTCATCGTTGTCGATCACCACCGTGCGGTAGTGCGCCCACATCGCCGGGCTGAAGCGGTAGGTGTCGTTGGCACCGCCGCCATGCAGCACCACGCTGTCGACCCCGGCGATCAACGGCGGCGCCAGTTCGTCCTGACGACCGCCGACACCCCCGCCCTGCAGCAGCAGCGACGAGCCGATACGCTCGACATTGCCGTAGTGCCCGAGCTTCTGCGCAGCCCCCTGCTTGACCTTGTACAGCGTCTGCTCCGTCGGGCTGTAGACGTAGGCCGAGCGCTGCGAGTCGGCGGCCACTCCGATAAAGCGCAGGTCGCTCGTGGCGGGAATGCCGGTGCTGGCGAACATCTGCCCGCTGGCGACATCGAACCAGCCCTGGCTGTCGGCGCCTTGCAAGGTCAACACCCCTTTGGCTCCCCACTGCCCTGCCACTTTGGCCAGCGCCTGGGGCAGATTACCCAGGTGTTGCTGCTGCCAGCCCTTGTCGACCGCCACCAGTTGCACATCGCCGCTGTTGGTGCGCAGCAGGACTTCGCCCTGCACCGTCGTCAGCCGCAGCCCGGCATCCACCTGGACCGCCGAGCGTAGCTGCACCTGGGGCATCAGCAGCGCGGCGGCGGGCAATTGCGCCGAGGCCTCAAGCACCTCGTCGCCGCCGAATGCCGCCGCCAGCGCCTCCGACGTCATCGGTGCCTGGAGGTAGAGTTTGCCGCTCTCGGGCTCGAACAGCCGCGCGCTGGAGCTGGCGCTGTCGAAGCCGAGAAATTGCAGCGGCTTGCCTTGCAGCGAGGACGCCGCCACGATCACCTGGCCGTTGTGGTACCACACCGGCAGCGCACTTTTGCCATCGGCGGCCTTGGCCCCGAATACCGCCAGGGTGGCGTTGCTGCCGTTGACACTGGCCAGGTCCTTCCACCAGGTGCTGCGACCCTTGAGCCAATGCTCGTTGACCGCTTCATAGCTCAGGCGCCCGGTCGCCTCGATCCGCGCGACACGCCCGTCCTCGGTCACGGCCACCAGATGGCCGTTGAGTTCGAGCACATTGGCCAGGGTCGGCGTGGCCAGGCGCAAGGCGCTCGGCTGGCTACCGTCGAGGACTTTCTGCCCCGGCCCTTCCTGGCGGAATAGGACCTTCTCCTTCTGGCTGTAGAAGAAAAACACTTCCTGGCCAGCGGGCTGCGGCATGCTGCCGGCGAACACCAGGTCCGCCGGAATCGGCCAGGCGCTCTGGGGCTTGCCCTGGGCGTCCAGCGGCGGCTGCTGACCCGCCGGGGGCGCCAGGTTCGGCTTGATCACCGTGCCGTCGCTGGTGCGCACCCAGTAGCGGTGCGCGACTTTGGCGTTATCCAGGCCAAACACCGTCACCAGCGCCGCGGCGCTCGGCTCCATCATCGGCGCGCCCAGGCTGTACACCGGGGTGGCGCGCTGCGTGGCCTGGCTCTGGTAGCCCTGGAGCAGGGCCTTGAGCGCATCGCCATGCTGGCCGGTGCGTGCCGACAGTTGCAGCAATGCGTCATCGCCGACCACCCCGACCAGCTCCATCCGGTCACCGATGATGCGGAAGTTCAGCTCGGCCTCGCGCTCCTTGAGCTGATAACGACGGGCCAGGTAGACCGCATCGCCCTCTTGCCAGAACCGGCTGATCCGGCCCGCGCTCTGGTTGAACGACGGGGCGAACTGCGCGTCGACCTTGCCGGTGGCGATCTCGACCCGCCATGCCGCGGAATTCTCGGCGTCGACGAAGTAGGCATGCTCGCCGATGACCGCCCCCAACTGGGCGTTCCTGGCCTGTTCCACCTGGGTGTCGGTGAACAGCATGCGGTCCTTGGCGACGTCGTAGAACGCCCGGCCGACATTGCGCCCTTCGTGGCTGTAGTTATCGACGACCACATACTGACCGTGCAGCTGATGGGCCTTGGCCAGCTCGCTCAGGTGCTGTTCGATACGCTGGCCAGGCAGTTGCCATTTGCTCGCGTCTTCCTCCACCACCCGAGCGCTCATGCCGGCGAAATCGACTTCGCGCACCTCGCCCCTGGCGTTGACCACCAGCACCTGGCCGTTGCTCGCCGGGTCGAGCTTGACCACCACGCCGCCGACCACCAACTGGCCCTTCGACACGCTGATGCTCTCGCTCACCAGCTGGCTGCTGTCGATGATCCAGCGCGACGGCGTGCCTGCCTCGCTGGACAGATCGACCCGGGTGCCTTCATTGAGGCCGACCAGATAACGCCCGCCCGCGCCCTTGATCTGGTAGTTCAGATAGCCGTACAGCTCCTTGGGCAGTTCGGGTATCACCAGTTGCCGGTCGCGCGAATCGAGCAGCACCTCGATCGGGGTGTCGACGTACTCCTGGCGAATCCGCCGGATCGTCTCCTCGCTCGGGAAGATGTAGAAGTCGTAGTCGAAGCGCCGATCTTCCTCGAGCCTGCGGATCACGTCGAAACCGGTGTCATGCCGGGTGGTGGAGCCAGGCAGGATCATGTACTCGTAGCTGATGTAGGACTTGGGCGTGCCCGGCAGGATCACCGCCGTGCTGTCGCCATGCTCCAGCGTGCGCGTGGCGTCCTTGTAGCCGATGCCGCTGCGCACCTCGATCGCCTGGCCACGGTCGTGGATCATCCGCGGGAAATCCCCGGCCCAGAAGAAGTAGTTGATCGCCCCGGAACCGGTGGAGCCGTGGTGGGTGCGGTAAATGTACTGGCTGTCGAAACCGATCTGGTTGTTGCGCAGGTCCAGGCGCTTGACCACCGCGCCGGCCAGCGGCACCAGCACTTTCTTGTCCGCGTCGTAGCGGTAGCCGTTGCCTTTGTAGGCCTTGTCGACCGTATCGAAGTAGCGTCCGACCGCCTTGGCGTCTTCGGCCACCGCGCCAAAGGCCTGGGCCAGCGCGGTGAAGCCCACCGCCAGGCCGCCGAGGATCACCCCCGCGCCGCCGAGCACCGCGGCCGCCGTCGAGGCGCCGAGCAGCCCGGCGCCGACCCCGGCCGCGCCGGTAACGAAGCTGGCCGAGTCGAACGCCAGCTGGGTGCCGAACACTGCCTTCTGCACATCGTTCTCGGCATGGGCCAGCTCATAGGCATCCAGGCCGACCATGGCCCCGCCAAACAGCACGCCCGCGCCTTCGTTGACGGTGTGGCCCAGGGTCGAGGCAAAGTCCTTGAGCGAGGTCTCGGCAGCCATGGCTTCGCCGCGCAACGCGGTCTGCACCAGTTCGGTGACCTTGACCACATCCTGCAAAGTGCCATGGCCAATCTGCGCCAGGCCCAGGTAGCTATGGATCTTCAGCGCGGTGGCCAGGTCCGGCGAGACCGTGCCCTGGGCCGTGTCCTTGCGGTTCTTGTCGGCAAACCACTGGATCAGCGTCTGTACCGCAAAGCCGGCGTTCAGGCCGTCCACCGGCGATGCTTCGCTAACGCCGGCGCGGGGCCGTATCTGGCCATGCTCCAGGGTGAAGTGCTCGTTGAACACCCGCATGTGTTCATCGACGAAACGCCGGAACTCGACAAAGGTGCCATCGTCGGTGGCCAGCCAGCGGGTCTGCTCGGGTTGGTCACGGTTGATGAACTGGACCCGATAGCCGCCCTCCTTCTGCTCCTCGATGTTGGCAATGATCGGTATCCATTGGCTGCCCAACTGATGTTCCCGGGCCAGCCGGGTGCTGGCGACTTCGAAACGCGCGCCCCACTGCTCGGCGTCGAAGGTGGTCAACGCCGCCCCCAGGCGCAGGTCTTCGCTGACGCGTTGCTGGGCGCCCACCACCTGTTCGACCTGGCGGCGCTGGCCGATGACTCCGGCCAGTTCCTCGGGCCGCGACAGATCGGCCACATTCAACCCGTTGCCCACCGGCACCTCGGCCATCTTGCCGGTGTCGATCTCGATCAGGTTGAAGGCCGGCAGCGACTTGGTGCCGAACGAGCCATAGTGCGCGGCCAGGTTGCGCGTCACCAGGTGCTGTTGCATGGCCTTGGCCAAGCCCTTGGTGGAGTCGAAAGCGAAGATCCCCACGTTCGGGTCATAGAAGTAATAGCGACGGCCCTCGGCGGTCTGTGTGCTGCCCACCATCATCGAGTGGTTCTGGGTGTTGAGGGCAAACATCGAGGTGCCGGTGCTGGCGGCCAGCCGCGACACCACCTCGGACAACTTGACCTGCCCCAGCTCCCTGGAAGCCTGGACCGCTTCGACATTGGAATGCAGGCGGATCAGGCTGTTCTTGAGCAGCGTCGAGCTGCCCGCCTGAGGATCGGCGGAGGCCAGGAACAGCTTCTGCACCAGGCTGTTGACGCCCGCCTCGCCGCCACTGGCCAGGGCCACGGCCATCGCCCGGACCAGGGGGTAGCAACGGCCGCCGGAACGGTCGCCCACCAGCGACAGGTAGAAATCCTGCGGCACCAGCTGGCCGAAGACACTGCCGGCCTTGTGGAAGTCTTCGCTGAACACCGCGGTCTGGCGCAGCACCTTGTCGATGTACTCGGCCTGGGCGGTTTCCGTGATGCGCCCGCTCAGGGCACCCCGCTCACGAGGGCTGAGCGTACCCTCGAGAAACAGCCGCTTCATCTCCAGGGCCGACATCCTATCGTCTACCCCGGGGATCTTGATCTCACGGAAATCCCGCAAGCCATCGCTGAACGCCGTGCCGCGCGCGCCGCGCTGATAGGCCTCGGCAATCGCATAACGCTCGCCGACGCTGCTGGCGCGCTCCTCGCCTGAGCCCTGGATCGCCGTATCGTCGGTGCGCACCACCGCGGCGCTCCCCTCCTTGGCCTTGATCTGCTGCCAGAGCCAGGTCTTTTCCACCGAGCCGGCTTCGCGCAACACCGGGTCGTACTGCGCCCGGTAGTAGTCCTGGGTGAGGTTGAGCTGCTTGATCTGCTGGTCGATCAGGCCCTTGTCGCTGGCAGTACGCCGGTCTTGCTGGAGTTGGTAGCGTTTGTCGGCCAGCTGTTGGATATCGGCGTTGACCTTGGCCTGGACCGCTTCGCGCAGCTGGTTCCAACTGGCGATCGCCGGATGCTCGGGAGAAAAGGCGCCCTCGCTGTAGACGCCGTCGGCCACACCTTCGACCGACACGCCGAACTGGGCCGCGACTTTCTTCAGGTTCTGGTGCACCTGCTCGCGGTAGGCGGCGAACTCGGCCCGGTTGCGTTCCGCCACCTGCGGGTCGGCGGTCTGGATCGCCAGGGGCTCGGCGCCGTCGCGCAGCTTCGGCCAGACCATCTGGCCTTCGCGCTGGTACTCCTGGCGCTGGAACACCAGCTGCCACTGGCCATCGACGTACTGCATGTAGGCCGCGGCCAGGCCCTCGGCGGTGCCGGCGACCTGATAGTCCTTGTAGTCCACCGCCATCACCACGTTGTCGTACAGCAGCGAGCTGTTGACCCGACCGTCGTGGTAGACCCGGAAGGTGTTGGCATCCAGGCTGGTCACCACCAGCGAGCAGCCCGACAAGGTCCCGGTGAACAGGAAGCTGCCGGCGGCCGCGTACTTGGGAATGTCCACATAGGCCGGCGCGGCATTGGCCTGGTTCGGGCCGTTGTAGCCGAGGAAATACGCCGGCACGCTGTCGACGCCGCTGCCGGCAATGTCATTGGCGCTGTGCTCGGTGTATTCGAGCTCGTACAGGTTCGGCGCGACCTTGACCAATTGCACGTTGCCCTGGGCCGGCAAGCGTCCCGACTTGACCAGGGCCTCGGCGCTCAGGGTGTGGGTCTTGGCGAACTGCACGGGGTCGGCGGCGAACTGCCGGATGTCGGCGCTGCCCTGGCGCGGTTCGAACCCGGCTCCCAGCGAGGCCAGCCCGGTCTTGAGCTGCTGGTCCTTCGCCGCCTGCCCCAGCAGCGCGGGCAGCGGGCCAACGCTGGTGAAGCGCGGCGGATGGAACTCCTCGGCCGCCGGCACGCCCTGGTTGACGATCGGCAGCACGTGGGCCATCACCCCGTCGTACAGCTCGCCGTGCAGCGCCTCCTTGCTGCCTTCGGCACGGTAGCGGTCGAACATCTGCAGCAGGTCCTGGCCGATGCTGCCCGGCCCCTGGGGTTCATAGCGGGCGGCGACGTACAGGGTCTCGAAGAACGAGTGATAGCCGTTGCGGATCATGAAGGCCGCGTTGGCCATCTGGAACTGCCAGTACTGCTTGACGCTCAGGGCGCGACCGAACAACTCCGGCAAGGCATTGCTGACGGTCTGGGTGGTCCCGGAAATACCGCCCACGAATGGGGTGTCCAGGTCGTTCATGTAGCGGGTGGCGGCATTGCCCGGATCGGGACGGAACTGGCTGTAGCTGCGGTACTTGTCGTCGGCGATCAGGAAGGTGGTATCGGCCTGGGCCTGCTCCGGGTGGGTATTGAGGATCAGGTAGGGGTCGGGCTGATTCAGCCGGTTGTTGATCATGACCTTGTCGGCGCCACTCTGCGGCGCCAGCGCGGCATGGGCATTGACCGGCACCGCGGCCTTGGAAAAGCTGTCGGCCACCGGGCGCAGGGCATGGAACAGCGCCTGCTTGCGCAGGCTGCGGCCCTGGTCGCTCGACAGCAGCGCCTCGACACTCGGGCGCAGTTTACCATCGGCCGGCTCCAGCCCTTCGGCGCCACGCAACAACAGGGTCAGCAGCTTGCTGTCCAGGGAACGCTCGACCGCCACCCGGTCGAACACATGCACTTTCGGATTATCCGGATGCTGCGTCGCGTTGGCCGCGGCGACCCGCTGGGTTTCCGCGTCGATCGCCCGGGCCCGCCATGGCTCGTACAGCGGCGCCAGCAGCAGCTTGGCCTGGGCAATGTCGCTCTGCACATAACCGCCTTGCAGGACCTTGGCCAGCGCCTGGTTCTGCACCAGCTTGTCGGCCAGGCCGAACAGCAGCGCGTCGTTGTCGCGGCTCTGCCAGACCGACGCGGCGAAGGCCTGTTCCCACAGCACCTTGTTCAGGTTGTTGCCCTTGATATCGCGCAGGCTGGCGCGGCTGTGTTCCGGCATCAGCACCCCGGCCGGGGTGATGTGGTTGCGCTCGAGCAAGCGGGTCAGCTGCTGCACGAAGGTTGCGCGCTCGCGGCTGCCTTCGAACAGGCGGCTGGCCTTGATGCCACCGTCGCGCAGTTGTTCCAGCTTGTCGAAAAACGCCGCGTTGTATTGGTACAGGGCGTCGGTCTGCGCCTTGCTCAGGTGGCTGCTGCTGACCTTGTCGCCGTCGACGGTCATCAGCGCAAACGGCGTCGCAGCGCGGTAATCGCCGCCCTGAGGCATTTCCAGCAGGTACTGGCGCTCGGCAAAGCCCACCGAGCGTTCGAGCTCGTGGATATTGACGAAGACGCCGTCACGGTCGGGGTGGTAGCTGTTCTGGCGAAAACCTTCGAGGCCGATGGTCTGGAAGCTGGCGATGTCCGCGTTCTGGTTGATCAGCTCGCTCAAGGCGCCGGCCAGGGGTACTTCGCGGGTGACGGTGGTGCTGGGCGACTGGCCGGAAACCTGGACGCCGACCTGGTTCGGCACCTTGCGATCGACGCTGGTCAACAGCAGCTTGTGGCCGTTGCCCAGCACCTGGGCCTTGAAGCCTTCGCGCAAGGAGCTTTCCGACACCAGGTGATTGGCGAAGTACTGCTCGACGAAGGACGTCTTGACCAGCACCGAGCGGATCGGCGCGTAGGTCGGCGAGCGGAAAGACGGCGGCTCGTTCTTCAGCCGGTACTGTTGCTGCCAGGCCAGGGAGCGGGCCGCGGTGCCGAAGGAGAAGTTCAGCACCCCGTCGGTGGGCACCACCAGCCTGCCGTTCTCCAGGAAGAAGTCCTTGAAGCGCCCGTCGGTGCTGGCATTGACCAGCGCCACGTTCATGCGGATGTAGCCGGGGCGCTCTTCCATCATCAGCAGGGAAATGTTCACCGGCAGATCGTCGGAGGCCCGGGGCGCCTTGGCCAGCGCGCCGAGGCTCGCGGCTTGCTGCTCGGGCGCGGCCTTGAGCAAGGTGTTGTAGCGGGCGCTGACTTCCTTGTAGGCCTGCAGTTCGGAGAACAGCGTCACGTAGGCCTGGCTGAAGGTGGAGTCGGCCACCTGAATGGTCAGCTGCTGCTCCAGGCGCTTGATCCGCCCCTTGAGCTTGTCCTGCTTGGCCAGGGCATCGGCCTTCAGGCCCTTGATTTCCAGCTGCTTGGCGCTACCGGGGCTGAGCATGCCCAGGGCCTTGTTCCAGGTGCTGTCATAGTGGGTGATCGCCGTCTGCTGGCGGCTGTACAGCAGGATGTCGCGGTCCAGTTGCAGCTTGTAGGCGCTGGTCGCCGGGGTATCGGGGATGGCGTTCATCTGCTGGCGGCGTTGCTGCAGCGTCTGCAACTGGTCGTCGACCGAGACCGGGTTGTCCTGCATCTGATAGTGCTGGGCGGCCAGCACGCTCAGGGTGCTCTGCTGCATTTCCAGCAGGCGGTCGCCGACCTGGGCGATGTACTCGGCGCGCTCCTCGGCGCTCATGTTGAACCATTCGGTTTGCCTGCCTGCCGCCTTGACCTGTTGATCGATCAGGGTATTGAGCAGGCGCGTGAAGTCCTTGGACATGGAAGCCATTGCAGTGATCCTTTGTCTGTTTTGAGCGAAGCCCTTCGCGCCGCGAAAGGCTGCCTATCGGGATAAGTCCCCGGGATGAATCTCCGGGGTAGATATCCGGGGTGGGGAGGTATGCCTGGTTCGTGCGTACTCCTGTCAGTGGGTTCAATCCTTCATCTGCAAGGCCCACTGCCGGGCATACAGCCCGTCCAGGGCGAGCAGCTGTTCGTGGGTGCCCTGTTCGAGCACCCGGCCCTGGTCGATGACCAGGATCCGGTCGGCGTGGCGCAGGGTATTGAGCCGGTGGGCCACGCTGATCACCGTGCGGCCCTGGGCGATGCCTTGCAGGTTGGCCATCACCGCCGCTTCCGACTCGTAGTCCAGGGCGCTGGTGGCTTCGTCCAGGAGCAGGATCCCGGGGTTGCTCAGCAGGGCCCGGGCCAGGGCGATGCGCTGGCGCTGGCCGCCGGAAAGCTGGCCGCCGCGCTCGCCGACCTGGGTCTCGTAGCCCTGGGCCAGGGCCTCGATAAAGGTCGCCGCCCCCGCCAGGCTGGCGGCGTGCTGCACCTCGGCATCGCTGGCCTGGGGCCGGCACAGGCGGATGTTCTCGGCGACACTGCCGGCGAATAGCACGCTTTCCTGCAGCACCACGCTCATGTTGCGGCGCAGGGCCACCGGGTCGGCGATGGCCAGGTCGATGCCGTCCACCAGCACCCGGCCGTGCTGGGGCACATAGAGGCGCTGCAACAGGCGCGTCAGGGTCGACTTGCCGGAACCGGAAGGCCCGGTGATGCCGACGAACTCCCCCGGCTGGATCTCCAGGTCGAGGCTGCGCAGGATCTCCTGGCCGTCTTCCTCATAACGAAAGCGCACGCCCTGGAAACTCACCCCGCCCTGCAGCGCCGGCACCGAGGCCAGGCCGCCGCTGCCGCTTTCGCACTCGGTGTCGAGAATGTCGCCCAGGCGCCGCAGGGAAATCAGGGTGTGCTGGAAGTCCTGCCAGACCTGGGCCAGGCGCAGGATCGGCTCCACCACATGGCCGGCCAGCATGTTGAAGGCCACCAGTTGGCCGGGGCTCAACTGGCCGTCCAGCACCAGCATCACTCCCCACCACAGCAACAGCGCCGCGGTGAGTTTCTGGATCACGCCAATGCCCTGCCCGGCCCAGATGCCGACGATGCGGGTGTGGAACGCCGCGCGCACATAGGCCGCCAGCTGGCGTTGCCACTGCTGCTGGAAGCCGCCTTCGATGGCCCCGGTCTTGATAGTCTCGATGCCGGTCACGGCCTCGGTGAGAAAGGCGGTGTTGGCCGCGTTCAACTCGTATTCGCGCAAGGCCCGGCTGCGCAGCAAGGGCCCTACGCACAGCCAGAACAGGAAGTACAAGGCCAGGGAGCCGACCACCACCCAGGTCAGCAGCGGTGCGTAGGCATACATCACGGCGATGAACAGCCCGCAGAAGGCCAGGTCCAGCACCAGGGTCAGGGCCGAGCCGGTGAGGAACTGGCGGATCTGCTGCATCTCGCCGACCCGGGCGATGATCTCGCCGGTCTGCCGCCCCTGGAAGTAGCCCAGCGGCAGCTGGATCAGATGCTGGTACAGGCGCGCGGACAATTCGGCGTTGATCTGGCTCGCCACGTTGCTGAACAGCCAGGAACGCAGCAGGCCGAACAGCGGTTCGAACAGCGCCAGGGCCAGCATGGCAATGCCCAGCACCTGCAGGCTGGACAAGCCGCGGCTGACCAGGACCCGGTCGATGATGTTCTCGAACAGCAGCGGCGTGACCAGCGCCACCAGTTGCAGCATCAGCGACACCAGCAGCACGCTGCGAAACTGCCGCCCGTGCTTGAGGATCGACGGCAGGAACCAGCCGATACCGAAACCGCTAGCCTTGGGCTCGACATGCCGCTCGGCGAGCAGCAGCACCTGGCCCTGCCAGAGCATCCCCAGTTCTTCGCGAGACAAAGCCTGGCACTGCCCCTGCAACGGCCAGAACAGCCGCACCTGGTCGCCGTCCACTGCGTCCAGCACCGCCCAGCCCTGGCTGGTTTCCAGCAGGGCAGGCAACGGCAGGTGCTGCAAGCGTTGCACCTGGCTTTGCACCGCCCGCGCCCGCAGGCCGATCCAGCCGGCGCAGCGCCGCAGGTCGAGGCTGTCGGCCAGGCCCTCGACCCGCCCCAGGCGGTGGTTCAGTTGCGCCGCGCTGATGCTCAGGTCGAACCGCCGGGCGGCCCAGGCCAGGGCATGCAGGCCGGTATCAAGGATCGTCGGCGCCTGTTCGGCCGCGGGATTGAAGGCGGTGGTCATGCTCAACGCTCCCGCAACGCTTCGGACTGATACTCGCGAATCGGGCTCAGCAGGTAATTGATCACCCGCCGCTCGCCCGTGCGGATCTCGCCGGTCACGCTCATCCCGGCCTGCAAAGGCATCCACCCCTGCCCCGCGGCAATCGCGGCGCGCTCCAGGCGAATCCGCGTCGGGAACACCAGGCCCAGCTGTTCGTCCTTGATGGCGTCGCCGGAGACATGCTCGACCGTGCCGCGCAAGGTGCCGTAGCGGGTGTAGGGAAAGGCGTCGACCTTGATCTCCACCGGCTGGCCGGCCCTGACGAAACCGACGTCCTTGTTCAGCACCATGACCTCGGCATCCAGCTCGGCCCCCTCGGGCACGATCACCAGCAGTTGCTGCGCCGGTTGCACCGCGCCGCCCAGGGTATGCACCGCCAGTTGCTGGACCACCCCGTCCACCGGCGCCAGCAGGGTTTGCAGGCGCTGCCGGTCGCGGCCGCGGATCAGTTGCTGTTCGAGCACCGCGACATCCTGGTGGCTGCGGTTGAGCAGGTCGTGCTGCTCGCGCTGGGTCCTGGCCAGGAAGCTGTCGCGCTGCTCCCGGCGGTTCTGCGCCTGGGCCTTGAGCACCTGCAGCTCGGCATGTTGCTGGGCCAGGGAACGCTCGACCTCCAACTGCTCCTTTTCCTGTTCGAGCAATTCGACCCGGGGCATCAACTGTTCGGCCGCCATCGCCCGCCGTGCATCGAGGCGCCGGCGGACGTTGCTGGCCAGCTTGCCCAGGGCGGCGATCTCGCTGTTGCGGGCCTGCTGGCTGGCCTGGTTGATGGCGATCTCGGCATTGAGGCTGTCGAGGTTGGCGCGGATCTCCTTCCAGGTGCTCGCCAACTGCTCCCGCGCCGCCGCGAGCTGTTCCGCGTCCAGGCCGTCCGGCGCCTGGTAGCTGCCCAGCGGGTCCGGGGTCAGCAACGCGCGGGCCCGGGCCAGCTCCAGGCGCTTGAACGCCAGTTGCGCGCGCAACTCGCTCAATTCGGCGTCGATGCCGATCGGGTTCAGCGCCACCAGCACATCGCCAGCCTTGACCCGTTGCCCGTCACGCACATGGATGGCCCGCACTTCGCCGGCCTCATGGGCCTGGATCACCTTGGTGTAGCTGGAGACCATCAGGCGCCCGGCGGCGCTGGCGTGAATGTCGAGGAAACCGAGGATCGCCCAGCCCAGGGCCAGCAGGATCGACAGGATCAACAGCAGTGCCGTGCCCCGGGCCCAGGGCGCGGGCGGGCGCTCGACAATCTCCAGGTAACCGGGCTGGAACTCGTATTCGTCACGGCTGCGCCCCCGCAGCGCCGGCGCCTCGCGCAGCTGCTGCCAGGCGCGTCGCAAGGGAGTCAGGAATGAACCGCGCATCATTCGGCCTCCTTGCGCAGCGCCTGTTGCAGCGCCCACAAGCGCGCATAACAGCCGCCGTTGGCCAGCAGTTGCTGGTGGCTGCCCGACTCGCTGATACGCCCCTGCTCCAGGGCGATGATGCGTTGGCAATGGCGGACCGCGGACAGGCGGTGGGCAATGATGATCACTGTGCGGCCCTCGGCGATGCGCGCCATGTTGTCCTGGATCAGCGCCTGGGATTCGTCGTCCAGGGCGCTGGTGGCCTCGTCGAAAATCAGGATCCGCGGGTCGCCCATCAACGCGCGGGCAATGGCGATGCGTTGCCGCTGGCCACCGGACAGCGAGCTGCCGGCCTCGGCCAGCACCGTGTCGTAGCCCAGCGGCAGGCGCAGGATAAAATCATGGGCGCCGGCCAGGCGCGCCGCGGCGATCACGCTTTCCAGGGAGGCCGTCGGATGGCGCAAGGCGATGTTGTGCCGCACGCTGCGGTTGAACAGGTAGTTTTCCTGCAGCACCACGCCGATCTGGCTGCGTAACCAGGCCGGTTGCAGCTGTTGCAGCGGCATGCCGTCAATCAGGATGCGCCCGGCATCCGGGGTGTAGAGTTTTTGCAGCAGGCGGGTCAGCGTGCTCTTGCCCGACCCCGACGGCCCGACGATGCCCAGGGTCTGGCCGGCGGCGATATGCAGGTCCAGGCCACGCAGCACCAGTTCCAGTTCCGGGCGGTAGCGGAACGTCACTTGCTCGATGCGCACCTCGCCGCGCAGGGCCTGCGCCGGGCGCTGGTCACCCTCGGCCTGCTCCACCGGCAGGTTGAGCATGTCGCCCAGCTTGTCCACCGACACCCGCACCCGGACGAACTGCTGCCAGACCTCGATCAGCTTGGCCAGGGGCTGGCTGACGTGGGACAGCATCATGTTGAAGGCGATCAATTGGCCAATGCTCATCTGCAGGTCGATGACCTTGCTCGCCCCCCAGCAGATCACCGCCACCGCCGTGACCTTCTGTAACAGCGTGACCATCTGGCTGATCGCGCTGCCCAGGGTCTGGCTGGCAAAACCGGCCTCGACCATCTCCGCCGTCTGCGCCTCCCAGCGCCGCTGCATGCGCGGCTCCACCGCCAGGCTCTTGATGGTTTCGCTGCTGCTCACGCTTTCATTGAGAAAGGCCGTGTTGCGCGCGGCGCTGTAGAACTGCCGCTCGATGCGTTTCTCCAGCGGCCCGCTGCTGGCCCACGCCAGCAGCACATACAGCGGCAGGGTCAGCAGCACCAGCAGGGTCAGCGGCCAGGAGATCCAGGCCATGACCGCGAAAAACACCAGGGTGAAGGCCACATCCACACAGAGGGTCAGCAGGGAGCCGGTGAGAAACTCACGGATGCTGTCCAGTTCCTGGACCCGGGTGATGATCGCACCCACCTGGCGCTGCTTGAAGTACAGCAGCGGCAGGCCGAGCAGGTGACGGAACAGCTTGACCCCAAGGCCGATATCGATGCGATTGGCGGTGTGCGCCGAGAGGTATTCGCGCAAGCCCTTGAGCAGCACCTCGAACAGGCCGACCACCACCAGAGTCATCACCAGCACGTCGAGGGTCGACAGCGCCCGGTGCACCATGACCTTGTCCATCACCGCCTGGAAGAACAACGGTGTTGCCAGGGCCAGCACTTGCAGCAGCAACGAGCACAGCAGCACTTCGCCGAGTATCCGCCGGTGGCGCAGCAGCTCCGGAACGAACCAGGACAGATCAAAACGCAGGCCGCCCTGGCGCAGGCGAATCACCTCGCCGCTCCACTCTTCGGCCAACTGCGTGCGATCAAGCACATCCGGGGTATGGGCTGCAGGTCGCTGGATCAGCGCCTGCGCGTCGGACAACCGGGCCAGCAGGACAAAAGCGCCGCTGCGGTCGCGCCAGATCAGGGGCAGCATTTTCGGGCTCAGCCGGGCCAGCGCCAGACACTCCAGGCGCAGATCGACGCCGGCGCCCCGGGCGTAGTCCTTGAGCGCCCGGCGCAGGTCGCGCTCGTTTCCCGGGTCGGCGGCCTGTGGCGCACGCTCCTGGGTCAGTTGCAGCAGCAGTTGGCAACAGGCCAGGGCCGAATGGACGGCAGCCGTGGCGGAGAGCTCCGCCATGGCGGGGCATTCGACAGGGACTGGCTGCGGGGGTATTGCGGGATTGACTGACATAGACCGCTCGTTTCAAGACCCTCGCGGCAAGAACAAGGGTGCATGGAGATACGAAACCAGTCTGCGGTAGCTGTCCGGGAATGATAATCAGCCACGGGGTTGAAAGCTTTTAAGCAAAACTTAATCAACCGCAACGCCGCCTTGGGCTCGGGCGGCCGGTCATGTTCCGGGCAAAAAAAAGCCGGACTCGCGTCCGGCTTTCTGTCAGCTCATGGCTCAGGCGGCGTCCGGCCTGTGCATCAGCACTCGCGTCACCCGCCGTTCTTCCACCGTCACCACCTGCAGCGTCCAGTCCTGCCATTGCAGCCGGTCGCCAATCACCGGCAAGCGGTCCAGCAGGCTCATCACCAGCCCGGCCAGGGTCTGGTAGTCCTCGGTGGCTTCGGCGTTGAAGCCGGTGCGCTGGCGGATCTGCGCCAGGTTCAAGGCGCCGCTGACCATGAAACCGCCCTGCTCTTCGACTATGTCCGGGCCTTCGATTTCGCTGGCATCGGGCAGCTCGCCGGCGATGGATTCGAGGATGTCGGTCATGCTCAGCACGCCGACGAAATCGCCGAATTCGTTGATCACGAACGCGATGTGGGTCGAGGCCTTGCGCATCTGTTCCAGGGCGTTGAGGATCGAAAAACTGTCCAGCAGGTTGATCGCCGTGCGCGCCAGGTGTTCCAGGTTCGGCTCGTTGCCGGCCAGATATTCCTTGAGCAGTTCCTTCTTGTGCACGAAGCCCAGCGGCTCCTCCACCGCGCCGTCGCGAATCAGCGGCAGGCGCGAATAGGACGAATGCATCAGCTTGTTGCGGATGGCTTCGGCATCGTCCGTCAGGTCGATGTAGTCGACGTCGGCGCGCACCGTCATCAGGCTGCGGATCGGCCGCTCGGCCAGTTGCAGCACGCCGCTGATCATCACCCGCTCACGGCGGTCGAACAGCTCGGCGCTCGGCGCTTGGCCATTGTCCAGCAGGTCGACGATCTCCTCGCCCACCTCCTCCACCGCCAGCTGGCGACCGCCCAGCAGGCGCATCACCGCATGGGCCGTGCGCTCACGCATCGGCCGCAGGCCCTGCATGGATTTCTTGCGACGGGCACGGGCGATCTGGTTGAACAGCTCGATCAGGATCGAGAAGCCGATGGCCGCGTACAGGTAGCCTTTGGGAATGTGGAAACCCAGGCCTTCGGCGGTCAGGGCAAAACCGATCATCATCAAGAAGCCCAGGCACAGCATGATCACCGTCGGATGGGCGTTGACGAAGCGGGTCAGCGGCTTGCTGGCGACAATCATCAAGCCGATGGAAATGATCACCGCGATCATCATCACCGCCAGTTCGTCGACCATGCCCACGGCGGTGATCACCGCGTCCAGGGAGAACACCGCATCGAGCACCACGATCTGCGCCACGATCGGCCAGAACAGCGCGTAAGCGGCGTTGCCGGCGCGCTGGCTGACATGGCCTTCCAGGCGTTCATGCAACTCCATGGTGGCCTTGAACAACAGAAACACACCGCCGAACAGCATGATCAGGTCACGGCCGGAGAAGCTCTTGCCGAACACCTCGAACAGCGGCGCGGTCAGGGTCACCAACCAGGAAATGCTCGCCAGCAGGCCCAGGCGCATGATCAGCGCCAGGGACAGGCCGATGATCCGCGCGCGGTCACGCTGATGGGGCGGCAACTTGTCCGCGAGGATCGCGATAAACACCAGGTTGTCGATACCCAGCACCAGCTCCAGCACGATCAGGGTCAACAGGCCAAGCCAGGCCGTGGGGTCCATTATCCATTCCATAAAAACGACTCTATTTCTCCAGTGAAATCAGACAGCCGGGCACGGCAAGGCAAGGCCACAAGGCCTTGGAACGGCGAACGCAGGCCAGCGCCCAACGGTTGCGACAACCGGCGGCGAGCAGCGCAAAACAGCAGGTTCGGGGTAACGGCTGCGCCTTATGACGGGCGAAAGGCGCCGCAAGGCGGATCGAGCGGGGAAAGAATGAGGCGTCCGGGAACAGGGACGACTGGGAGGCTCCGAGAGGGTGTTCATGCAAGTCCTGTGAAGAAAAACGGACTTGAATCCTACAACCTCAAGGGAGATTTCCTATCGGGAAATCATTTCAAGATCTTATCGGGCACTGCCTGGGCCAGCGTTATCGCGAACCGGCCCACGCCTGCAAAGGCCATCTTTTGCAGGAGCAGGCTGGCCCGTGAAGCGCTCTGGCGACCTCAGCCCTTACGGGTCGCATCGTCCAACGCGAGGATGGTATGGGCATTGGTCACGGTGGTCGCCAGGGTGTTGATCACTCCGGAACGCAAGGCGCCCAGGGTCGCGGCGGCCTTGGTGTTCTCACTGGCGATGGCCACCACATCGGGGATGCGCACCAGCTCCTGCACGGTCAGGCCGATCACCCGGCCCTGGATGGCGTTGACCGCCGGCTGGCCATGAATGTCGATGAAGTCGTAGCCCATCATGTCGCCCACGGTGCCGGACAGCCGCGCCTGGGCAATTTCCTGGGGCGAGAACCAGCCCATGCGCACCATGTTGCTGTTCTCGCTCATGTCGCCGATGCCGATCAGCGCGATGTCGGCGCGCCGGGCGCGGTCCAGGGTCGAACGCACGGTGTCGTTGCTGATCAGCACGCTGCGCAGTTCCGGGTTGGCCACCAGCGCCGGGGCGTACAGGGTTTCGCTTTCCGCGCCGAAACGCAGGGCCAGGCGCCGGCAGATATGGTCGGGGTTCATGTACTCGCCGGCGCGCAATGAGCCGCCGATGGCGCAGACGAAGGTGCAGTTGCGGGTCACCGGCAGGAACACGTTGTCGGCCACCGCGCCAACATTGCGGCCCATGCCGACGGCGACGATCATCCCATCGCTCAGGGTCTTGTTCAGGTAGTTGGCCACCAGGCTGGCCACCGCCGAGCGCTGGGTGTCGGGGTCGCTGTGGTCGACCGCGATCAGCGCCCGGTCCAGCTGGAAGCGCTCCACCAGCGCCTGCTCCAGCTCGTTGTTCATCGCCGGATGCTGCAGCACCCGGACCTCGACTATGCCTTCGTCCCGCGCCCGCTTGAGCAGGCGGCTGACCTTGGCCCGGGACAGGTCGAAGCGCTTGGCGATGGCCTCCTGAGTGACGTTCTCAAGGTAATAGAGCATCGCCACCTCGGTCATCAGATCGATGTCGCTGGCTCCGCGCGGGGTACTGTCACTCATGTGGACTGGCTTCCGTATGGGCATCAAAGGCGCATTCTCTCTAGTCGATGCAGGTCGCGTCTACAGCCGGTTCTACCGCATGGGCAGCGGGCTCCACGGCAACCGGCGCCTACCGGTGGCCGTCGCGCTCGATGGCGTTGATCCGCTCGACCTTGGCCCCCGAGCGCGCGGACTCGAACTCCGACTCGAGGAACGACTTGACGATGCTCTTGGCCAGCTCGGCCCCCACCACCCGCGCGCCGATGGAGAGAATCTGTGCATCGTTGCTCTTGCGTGCGCGCTCGGCCGAGTAGGTGTCGTGGGCCTGGGCCGCGCGGATGCCCGGCACCTTGTTGGCCGAGATGGCCATGCCGATGCCCGTGCCGCAGACCAGCACCCCCAGGCGGTGATGCCCGGCGCCGATGGCCGTGGCCACCGCCAGGGCAATGTCCGGATAGAGCACCGGTTCCAGGGAATGGGTGCCGAAGTCCTCCACCGGATGGCCCAGGGTCTCGATATGGCGCTTGAGCAACTCCTTGAGCTCGAAACCCGCTTCATCACATCCGATGGCCACTGAAAAGGCTGTGTTCATGGCATTTCGCTCCGCTGTCTGGGTGAGAGCAAGACTGATCATATGATCACTATATGAAACTTTGTTCAGTCATTTCTCAGGCATTCACCCCCTGACTGTCAAGCAAGATTTACCTGACAGCCGAGTCAAAGCCCTACAAAAAGGGTTACGAATGCATGAGTAACCGCCGATACAGATTTACCGTGAAAGAGATTGACTGATCAGAATTTCATTTGATACACATATGATCACAGCGAAACATGACTCTGCGACCTAATAAGAATTCACAGCACGAGGACACGCCGATGGCCACGCCATTACTGCTCCAGGCTGAACATGTCGCCAAGGCCTATGCCGGGATCCCTGCCCTGCGCGATGGCCGCCTCGCCCTGCGTGCCGGCAGCGTGCATGCCCTGTGCGGCGGCAACGGCGCCGGCAAATCCACCTTCCTCAGCATCCTGATGGGCATCACCCAGCGTGACGCCGGCAGCATTGCGCTCAACGGTCGCCCGGTGCAGTTCAATCGCCCCGGCGAGGCGCTGGCCGCCGGGGTGGCGATGATCACCCAGGAGCTGGAACCGATTCCCTACATGAGCGTCGCCGAGAACATCTGGCTCGGCCGCGAACCGCGCCGCGCCGGCTGCATCGTCGACCGCAAGGCCCTCAACCGGCGCACCCGCGAGCTGCTGGAAAGCCTGGAGTTCGAGGTCGACCCCGACAGCCCCATGCACCGCTTGAGCGTGGCCCAGGTGCAACTGGTGGAAATCGCCAAGGCCTTCAGCCATGACTGCCAGGTGATGATCATGGACGAGCCGACCTCGGCCATCGGCGAGCGCGAAGCCGAGACCCTGTTCAAGGCCATCCGCCGCCTCACCGCCCGCGGCGCCGGGATCGTCTATGTCTCGCACCGCTTGAGCGAGCTGGCGCAGATCGCCGACGACTACAGCATCTTCCGCGACGGCGCCTTCGTCGAAAGCGGGCGCATGGCCGACATCGATCGCGCCCACCTGGTGCGCGGCATCGTCGGCCAGGAACTGCAACGCATCGACCACAAGGTCGGGCGCGAATGCGCGGCGCACAATTGCCTGGAAGTCCAGGGCCTGAGTCGCGACGGCGAGTTCCAGGACATCAGCCTGCAACTGCGCCAGGGCGAGATCCTCGGCATCTACGGCTTGATGGGCTCGGGCCGCAGCGAATTCCTCAACTGCCTCTATGGCCTCACCGAACCCGACGCCGGCACGGTCAGCCTGCAAGGCCGGCCGCTGCCGGTCGGCGCACCGGCGGCGACCATTCGCGCCGGCCTGTCGCTGGTCACCGAAGACCGCAAGGACAGCGGCCTGGTGCTCAGCAGCAGCATCCTGTCCAACATTGCCCTGTCGGCCTATCGGCAGCTGTCGAGTTGGTCGCTGATCAACGCCCGCAAGGAACAGGCATTGGCCCAAGACATGGTCAAGCGCCTGCAGATCAAGGTCTCCTCCCTGGACCTACCGGTGGCCTCCATGAGCGGCGGCAACCAACAGAAGGTGGTGCTCGCCAAGTGCCTGTCGACCCAGCCGGTGTGCCTGCTGTGCGACGAACCGACCCGAGGCATCGACGAAGGCGCCAAGCAGGAGATCTATCACCTGCTGGACGAGTTCGTGCGGGCTGGCGGCGCGGCCATAGTGGTCTCGTCCGAAGCCCCGGAACTGCTCCACCTGAGCGATCGCATCGCGGTGTTCAAGGGCGGCCGCCTGGTCACCATCAGCACCGATACCGCTCTTTCCCAGGAAGCCCTGCTGAGTCTCGCCTCATGAATGCCAAGACCCTTGTCACCCCTGCCGCCACACCCGCCTCCACCGCCGTCGGCCCGGCACCCCGCAGCCGCCTGCGCCTGGCCCTCGACCGCTTCGGCCTGCCGCTGGTATTCATCCTGCTGTGCGTGGTCATGGCCTTCGCCAGCGAGTACTTCATGACCTGGCGCAACTGGATGGACATCCTGCGCCAGACCTCGATCAACGGCATTCTCGCGGTGGGCATGACCTACGTGATCCTGACCAAGGGCATCGACCTCTCGGTGGGTTCGATCCTCGCCTTCGCCGGCCTGTGCAGCGCCCTGGTGGCCACCCAGGGCTATGGGTTGCTGGCCGCGGTCAGCGCCGGGATGTTCGCCGGGGCGATGCTCGGGGTGGTCAACGGCTTCATGGTCGCCAACCTGTCGATTCCGCCCTTTGTCGCCACCCTCGGCATGCTCAGCATCGCCCGTGGCATGACCTTCATTCTCAACGACGGCAGCCCGGTCACCGACCTGCCGGACAACTACCTGGCCCTGGGCATCGGCAAGATCGGCCCGGTGGGCGTGCCGGTCGTGATCTTCGCCGTGGTCGCGCTGATCTTCTGGATGGTCCTGCGCTACACCACCTACGGCCGCTACGTGTACGCGGTGGGCGGCAACGAAAAGAGCGCCCGCACCTCGGGGATCGGCGTACGCAAGGTGATGTTCTCGGTGTATGTGGTCTCGGGCCTGCTGGCGGGCCTGGCCGGTGTGGTGCTCTCGGCTCGCACCACCTCCGCCCTGCCCCAGGCCGGCACGTCCTATGAACTGGATGCCATCGCCGCGGTGGTGATCGGCGGTACCAGCCTCTCCGGCGGCACCGGCAGCATTGTCGGCACCCTGTTCGGCGCGTTGTTGATCGGTGTGATCAACAACGGCCTGAACCTGCTCGGGGTGTCTTCCTATTACCAGCAAGTCGCCAAGGGTTTGATCATCGTGTTCGCGGTGCTCATCGATGTCTGGCGCAAGAAGAAACGTTGACTCCCCCCGTCCTTTCCATGGCACGACTACAACAATAACGGAGTTCCCCATGAAGCTTTCCTCCACCACCTTTGGCACCTCCCTGTTCGCCCTGGCCACGGCCTCCCTGCTCGCCAGCGGCATGGCCCTGGCCGAGGGCAAGCCCTACAAGATCGGCGCCGCGGTCTACGGCCTCAAGGGCCAGTTCATGCAGAACTGGGTACGCGAGTTGAAGCAGCATCCGGCGGTCAAGGACGGCACGGTGCAGATCACCGTGTTCGACGGCAACTACGACGCGCTGACCCAGAACAACCAGATCGAAACCATGGTCACCCAGCGCTACGACGCGATCATTTTCGTGCCGATCGACACCAAGGCCGGCGTCGGCGCCGTGGCCCGCGCCCAGGAAAACGACATTCCGGTGATCGCCTCCAATACCAAGGTCGCCAGCGCCAGCGTGCCCTATGTCGGCAACGATGACGTCGAGGGCGGCCGCCTGCAGGCCCAGGCCATGGTCGACAAGCTCCAGGGCAAGGGCAACGTGGTGATCATCCAGGGCCCGATCGGCCAGTCGGCACAGATCGACCGCGAGAAAGGCGAGATGGAAGTGCTGAAGAAGAACCCCGGGATCAAGGTCATCGAAATGAAGACCGCCAACTGGTCGCGCGCCGAGGCCCTGTCGCTGACCGAGGACTGGCTCAATGCCCACCCCAACGGCGGCATCTCCGGGATCATCGCGCAAAACGACGACATGGCCCTCGGCGCCCTGCAGGCCGTGAAGTCCCGCGGCCTGTCGCCGAGCGACGTGCCGGTGACCTCCATCGACGGCATGCCGGATGCGATCCAGGCGGCGAAAAAAGGCGAAGTCACCACCTTCCTGCAAGACGCCCAGGCCCAGTCCCAGGGCGCCCTGGATGTGGCCCTGCGCACCCTGGCCGGCAAGGACTACAAGCCGCAGTCGGTGATCTGGGAGCGTTATGCCCAGGACGTGAAATGGGGAGATGGCACCGACAAGCTGTACATCCTGCCGTGGGTGCCGGTGACCAACAGCAATGCCGACAGCCTGTACCAGCAGGTCGCCGGCAGCAAATAACCCCACTGCAGGAGCTGGCGTCCTTCCAGTCGACGCATGCGTGGCTATGAATCCGCCATCGCGGGCAAGCCTCGCTCCTACAGCCATTCACTCGCCATACAGGAGTCAACATCATGTCCGGATTCTGGGATCAGGCCTTCGACCTCAGCGGTCGCTGCGCGGTGATCACCGGCGGCGCCGCCGGGATCGGCCTGGCCTGCGCCACGCTGCTGGTGGAACGCGGCGCCAAGGTAGCGCTGCTGGATCGCGACCCGGAGGTCGTCGAGATCGCCGCCCGCCTCGGCGCTGGGCACCTGGGGCTGGCCCTCGACCTGCGCCAGCTGGACCAGGTGCAGCATGCCGTGGACCGGGTTGCCGAGTACTTCGGGCGCCTGGATTTCCTGGTCAACAGCGCCGGCGTCGCCCTTCTGGACAAGGCCCTGGAAGTCAGCGAAAGCGCCTGGGACGCCACCCTGGATATCAACCTCAAGGCCAGCTTTTTCGTTGCCCAGGCCTGCGCCCGGCACATGCTCGAACGAGGCAGCGGACGCATCGTCAACCTCGCTTCACAGGCCGCCGTCATCGGCCTGGACCGGCACGTGGCCTATTGCGCGAGCAAGGCCGCGGTGGTGGGCATGACCAAGGTCCTGGCCATGGAGTGGGCCGCCCATGGCATCAACGTCAACGCCGTCTCGCCGACCATAGTCGAGACCGCCCTGGGCAAGAAGGCCTGGGCCGGCGAACTGGGCGAGCGGGCCAAATCGCAGATCCCGGTCGGCCGTTTCGCCCAGCCCGAGGAAATCGCCGGGCTGGTGCTGTACCTGCTCAGCGACGCCGCGCAGATGATCACCGGAGAGAACGTGGTGATCGATGGCGGCTACAGCATCCAGTAATCGAGCGTTATTCCCATTCATGCAGTGAGGCCCGTCGCCATGTCCACCTTGTCCGCCGAACACCTGTCACCCGAGATTCCCAGCACCATGCAGGCCGTGGTCTGCCACGGCCCCGAAGACTACCGCCTGGAACAGGTGCCGGTGCCGACACCCGGCCCGGACGAAATCCTGACCAAGGTCGAGCTGTGCGGCATCTGCATGGGCGACATCAAGACCTACCGTGGCGCCCCCTCCTTCTGGGGCGACGCCGAGCAGCCGCGCTACGTCAAGCCGCCGATGATCCCCGGCCATGAGTTCGTCTGCCGCGTGGTGGCCCTGGGGCCGGGCGCGGAAAAACGCGGGGTGCAGGTCGGCGACCGGGTGATCTCCGAACAGATAGTGCCGTGCTGGGGCTGCCGCTTCTGCAACCACGGCCAATACTGGATGTGCCAGAAGCACGACCTGTACGGCTTCCAGAACAATGTCCAGGGCGCCATGGCGCAGTACATGATCTTCACCAGGGAAGGCATCGTGCACAAAGTGCCGGACGAGATCCCGCCGGACGAAGCCATCCTCATCGAACCCCTGGCCTGCTCGCTGCACGCCGCCGAGCGCGCCGATGTCGGTTTCGACGACATAGTGGTGGTGGCCGGCGCCGGCACCCTGGGGCTGGGCATCATCGGTGCGGTGCGGATGCGCAACCCCAAGCGCCTGATCGTCCTCGACATGAAACCCGAGCGAGCCGAACTGGCCCTGCGCCTGGGTGCCGACGAAGTCTGGAACCCGGCCCAGGAGAACGTGCTGGAGAAGATTCGCGCGATCACCGACGGCTACGGCTGCGACATCTATATCGAAGCCACCGGTCATCACAAGGCGGTCAACCAGGGCCTGGCGATGCTGCGCAAGCTCGGGCGCTTCGTCGAGTTCAGCGTGTTCAACGACGAAGCCACGGTGGACTGGTCGATCATCGGCGACCGCAAGGAGCTGGACGTGCTCGGCTCGCACTTGGGGCCCTATATGTACCCACGGGCCATCGACTTTATCGGCAAGCGCAAGATCGACATGCGCGACGTGGTCACCCACACCTTTGCCCTGGCCGATTTCAAGCAGGCCTTCGCGGTGATGGAGCGCGGCGACCGATCATTGAAGGTGGTGCTCAAGCCCTGAGCCCCCACTGCCTTCCAACCGGTTCGCCGACAAGCCCGCACCCGCGGACTCTCCCACTCCCTCCACGGGAGGCGAGCTTGCCGGCGATTCACTGCACAGCCGTGCAGCTAACAGGAACAAGGAAACCGCGTCATGAATCGAGTGATCAACGATCCGGACCAGGTGGTCGAGGACATGCTGCAAGGCATACTCGTGGCCCACCCCGAACTGGCCCAATACGAGGCCAACCCACGGGTCATCCGCAAGCGCCGCCTCTCGCAGGCCGGCCAAGTGGGCATCGTCACCGGCGGCGGCTCCGGCCATGAGCCGGCCTTTCTCGGTTATGTCGGCCCCGGCCTGGTAGACGCCGTGGCGGTCGGTGAAATCTTCTCCTCGCCCACCGCCAAGAGCTTCTTCGACGCCTTCCGCGCCGCCGACCAGGGCGCGGGCGTGGCCTGCCTGTACGGCAATTACGCCGGCGACAACATGAACGTCAAGCTGGCGATGAAAATGGCCGCCAGCAAGGACATGCGGATCCGCACCGTGGTGGCCAACGACGACGTGGCCTCCGCGCCCCGTGAAGAGATCGGCAAACGCCGCGGCGTGGCGGGCGAGATCTTCATGTGGAAAGTCGGCGGCGCGGCGGCGGCCAAAGGTTATGACCTGGACGAGGTGATCGGCGTCGCGCAAAAGGCCGTCGACCAGTGCCGCTCCATCGGTGTCGGCCTCACGCCCTGCACCATTGCCGCGGTGGGCAAACCGAACTTCCAGATCGCCGACGGCATGATGGAGCTGGGCATCGGCCACCATGGCGAACCCGGCATCCAGGTCGTGCCGGTCGAATCCGCCGCCACCATGGCCGAGCGCATGCTCGCGCCGATCCTCGCCGATCGCGACTTCAGCCGCGACGACAGCGTGGTGGTGCTGGTCTCCGGCCTCGGCGCCACGCCGGTGATGGAGCTCTATATCTTCTACGCCGAAGTCGAGCGCCAACTCACCGCCAGGGGCCTGAAGATCCATCGCTGCTATGTCGGCAACTACTTCACCTCCCTGGAAATGATGGGCGTGACCCTGACCCTGCTGGGCCTGGACGCCGAACTGAAAACCCTGATCGACCACCCCTGCCGCTCCATCGGCATGACCCAGGCGGAGTGAACCATGAGCCAGCATTTTTCCAGCCTCGACGGCAGCGCCATCGTCAACGACCTGGTGACGGTGATAGTCGCCAACCGTGAATACCTCAGCGAAGTGGACGGCGCCATCGGCGACGGCGATCACGGCATCAACATGGCCAAGGGTTTCGCCCACTGCGGCCGGGCCATCGCCGGCCGCCAACTGGACCTGGCCGGCGCCCTCGACGAACTGACCCTGAGCCTGATGGAAGGCATTGGCGGCTCCATGGGCCCGCTCTACGGCAGCCTGTTTATCGGCATGGCCGACGAAGTGCGTGGCAGCCAGCAGATCGACGCCGCCCGCTTCGCCCGGCTATTACGCGGTGGGCTGAGCTCATTGCAGGACATCACCGACGCCGGGGTGGGCGACAAGTGCCTGATGGATACGCTGATTCCCGCGGTGGAGGCGTTCGAACAGGCCGAAGCCGGCGGCGCCTCGTTCAAAGAGGCCCTGCAGCGGATGAAAAGCGCGGCCTCCCAAGGCCGGGATTCGACCCGCGATCTGGTGGCGAAGATCGGCCGCGCCAGCCGCCTGGGCGAACGCTCGTTGGGGGTACTGGATGCCGGCGCCGTGTCCTGCTGCCTGATCCTCACGCAGTTGGCGGACTCGATAGAGACGCGCCTGGTCTGAAGCACTGCGCGAGCAGGCTCGCCCCTGCAAAAGCGAGCCTGCCCGGGCGGACTCAATAGCGTCCGGGCAAAAGCCCGAGCTCCACCAGCTTGATATCGGCGTCACCCACTAGCTGCACATGCTGGACGTTCTTCTCGTCCATGATGGCGGGACAGGAAACGACGATGGTTCCCCGGGATGGGATGGGACGCAGTTCAGCGACCTCCGGAAAATCCGCTGCCGACAGCGGGTGCGGACAATAGCCGATCCAGCCGATGGTCTGCCGATCCTGGAACACCCGCTGCTTGCGAAAATATTCGTTGGGAGCGACCACGCCCCAGGAAATTTCCGGCCAGAGACCAACCGCCGTGTTCATCAATTCGACAATGCCCTGCCGAGGGTCCTTCAGACAACGGACCAAGGTCCCGGCTTCGGAAAACTCGATACCCGCGGGCAACGAACCGCCGCTTCGTGCGTGATAGGTGATCGAAAGCCCGCCCTTGAGTGGATCTGATATCCCGTTCCACAGCACAAAACTCATGTCGTTGACGTCGAAGTCCGAGTCTTTCCAGGAGGCTATTTCCCGCCGCAGACTGTTCGGGTCGAGGAGCACATTGTGCGTCAGGCCATCATCCTTGCCTTCGGCGCATAAGAACCAGTTCTTGAGGATCGGGTCGATCTCGCCTATCGCCTTGAGAAAGGCCAGGCTCCTGTCGATTTGTTCCTGCTCGGTGACCTGGGCAATCTTCTGCTTATCGAAGCTCAGCTTGAAATTGAAACGTTTGAACGTATCCATGAGCACTCCATCCGGTCTCAGGCCATTAAGTCTGGGTTTTGCTTGTAGAACTCTTCCAGCTCCTTTTCCTCCTGGCGACGCACTTTCTGGTACTCCTCATGCTCCTTGGTGCCGGGCATCGGGTTCCAATAAGTCTTCAGGTTGGTGAGCCCACCCTCCTCGTATTTCTCGGAGCAATACTCGTAAACCACCCGCTGAAGAAAATGCCACTCGAGCATCACCGGCGGGCTGGGCTTGGCCTTGTCTGCCTGCTTGAACGCCTTCACGATCAGGTCCTTCTCAACGTTCTTGGCAGCCTTCGGATACTTGAAACCGAGGAAGATGAAGAATTCGTAGTTGGCCTTGGCTTCTTGCAAGGTACAGCGGTTTTTCACAAAACCATCCCAATCGGTACCACTCCACAGCCACTCCCAGGGAAACGGGAAGTTGGTCACCCACTGCTGGTAGCGGCTCGACAGGTCGCTCATGCTGTGCCCCTTGCCATTGACGGGAATGTACATATGCCCGTCTTCGGGAGGGCATTTCACGCAGTCCTTCTTCTGCCGTTTGCAGTCCCGTTCGGCCTCCTGGGTCCGGTCCCGGGTCCTGGCCGGCGCATCCGTCTTGGGCAAGGCCTCGGGCTTGGGCAACGGCATCGGTTGCGGCATGGGCCTTGGGGGCGGTAGCGGCCGGGGCACCACTTCCGGCGGTGGCGGTGGCACCGGCGACGGCCGGGGCGGCGGCATCGGTAACCGGGTCGGCGCGGGCATGGGTATATCGAAGGGCAGCCTCGGCCCGGTGCGAGGCAACGGCATACGCAACCCGCCGCTGATGGGAGGCGCCAGTTGGGCGACGGATCCGGAAATAAAACTGGTCATTCAGGCATCCCTGTCTTGAGTGCGGCCCGCCAGGCCCGTTGCCCCTGGACGAAATCCATGACGCTTTCATAATCGTGAAAACGCTGCTCCGGGGTGTCGTTTACCGGCCTTTTCATCCACCGGATAAATCCGGGTGTTTCTTCGAAACCGGGAAATTGCAGGCCAAAGCGCATGAAGCTCTCAACCGTATCAGGCTCTTCGATTTGCAGGGCCCAGGCTTTTTCCCGGTAGTCCTTGAGGTACTGGATGGTCTGCCACTGCCCTTTCTGCTCAAGCCACTGAGGATTGTACTGGCGTATCTCGAGCATGATCTTCTCGATCACCTCATTTTGCCGAACCTGTTCCAGCGCTTTCAGCTGGTCTGCCGTCAACTCAAGCATGGCGAGCCTCCTGCCCGACCCGATAGTACGTCTGGTACGCCAGCACCAGTGGCTGCCAGATCTGCCAGCGATCGAGCGGCAACATCAGGGCCATTCGCTGCTCACTGTCCAGGACAGCCTCCAGGCCACGCCGGACGATCGGGTTGTAATAACGAAACAGCGCCCTCCGGCCATCCGGCAGGCGGGTGAACAAATGGGATTTGAGGTGGTTGCTCAATGCCTCGAAAGAGCGCTCGCTCCACAGCCACGAAACCAGCGGCGACTTCTGGTCCCGCTCGATCAGCCAGTCGAGCAGTTGCGTGGCCTCTGCGCTATCTCCCACGAACTCCACCAGTGCCGGCCCGCCACGGCTGATTTCGTCCAGCTCGGTAGCGGCCAGCAACCACTCGACGCGTATCGCCGCCCCGGCCGCGTCCAGGCGATTCTCCAGGGTCATGTAACGGGCCCCATCCACCAGCACATAGAGCCGGGTCTCGGGACGCTGTTCCAGACAATGACGAATATGGGTACGAAATTGCAGAACATTCGGATCGGATCGGCGTCCATCGCCTGGAACACTCATGGTCAGTTCCCCAGGCTTTGCAGCGGAACAAAGGCTTCATTGCGCTGCGCCGCCGCCAACAGGCACGGCAGGCAAAGCCCGGGAATCTTGATCACCGGAGTGATGGCCACAGCACTGGCTTGTTGCCCGATGATCACGCTTCCCGATCCGCTCACCACCACATTCCCGTGGTTGCCTGTCGTGCCCAGGGTCGCGACCGGCAATCCATTGATCAGCACATTGGCAACCACGCCGCTGACCAGGGCACTGCCGCAGGCCGTGGTGTCCGTCATTCGCGCTACGCTGAGCCCATCGAACAATACGTCAGGCGAGCCCGAGACAATCGGGTTGCTGGCGTGCCCAGGCAATGGGCAAGCGGTCATATCCGTGACACGGGCCGCAGGTTTTCCACTCATTGGCAATCTCCTTTATCCGTTAGGTATTGCATGTTGTCCCTACGCCATCGATCTGGAAGAGACCAAAGCGCCAACAGGCATCTTCCACATCGAATAATGCGAGCTGGCTGGCCATCGAACCTGGAGCCTTGACGGGGAGTGACATCTCAAGCGCATCAGTCACAGTCCGCTCCATGGCGGCTGGCGCCCAGTCGTCCAGTTCGTTGAGCTGCCGGTTGTAGTCCGGCACGCCAACACTTTTATAGGCGCTCAGCAGGTACTCGGGTAATTCCGTATCCGACCATTGCAGGTAATAGCCCTGATCATCCAGGACGGGTCGGGTCCAGGCGGTCAGCCCGACCGGAATCATTTCCTGTTGATCGGTGCTGAGAAGGTAGTCGTCCTGGGCCGCGAAACCCAGGCAGATATTGAGTCTCAACCAGCCATCGGCATGCTTGAGAAGCTGGGAAGGATCGAATAGCCGAAGTGGCACCACACGATAGTGGCGCAGATGGGAAGAACGCAGGTAGATCTCCGCGTCCAACCGGGAAATGAACACCCGGACTGTCGGCGCATCAGGGTCGCCGACACAGCTTATCTGCACCGGATCCAGGGCAAGCTGATCGTGAATACCTGTGACCGTGACCAGGCCATAAAGACGAATAGAGGATCTCAGTCCTTGAAATCGAACCATCCTGCTTCCTCCAAGCAGCGCGATCTGTCGGTCGCTCCATTGAGTCCGCCACTCTAGCAACGATGAATTGCGCAAGAAGTTGCGCAGTTGCGCTCAAAGCCTTGTGCCCACGGGCTCCAACGAATTCTTTACAAAAAATTTCAAGAGCATTGGCCTCTGACCTGCTCGATATACCGCGCCACCGCGGGCGCCTTTTCGAAGCGGCGGTGGATCAGCGACAGCCAGGACGACGCCGTGCTGCCATGGATCGGCCGGTACAACACATTGGGCAGCCCCACGTGCCCGACCACCGATTCCGGCACCACAGCCACGCCCTGTCCCAGGGAGACCAGGGCCAGCACCGCCACCAGGCCGCCGGGCTGCGGCCCCAGTTTCGGCGCATAGCCGCCCTCGGCCGCGACCTGCAAGGTGCCGCTGATCTGCTCGGGAAGGACGAAGGTCTCGTTGTGCAGATGGGCCGGGGCGATCTCCGGCAAGCGCCCCAGCCAGGACTCGGCGGGCAGCGCCAGGACAAAACCTTCGGCATCCAGGCGGACCGCCTCGACCCCTTCGGGCAGGGTCATGGGCGAGCGGATGTAGCCGATGTCGAAGCGTCCCTCGGCCACCAGGGCCGGCAACGCCGCCATCGGGCTTTCGCGCACGCTCAGGCTGACGTCCGGGCAGTCCTGGCTGAAGCGCTGCACCTGTTTTTGCAACAGCCCCGAATACACCGCCGAGGCCACGTAGCCCAACTCGATATGGCCGATCTCGCCGCGCCCGGCGCGCTGGGCGTTACGTTGCGCGAACTCGAACTGGCGCACCGTGGCCTCGGCCTCGCGCACCAGGGCGGCGCCAGCCTCGGTCAGGCTGACCTCGCGTTGCTGGCGCACGAACAAGCGGGTGCCCAGGGCCTGCTCCATGTCCTGGATCTGCCGGCTCAGGGTCGGCGGCGCGATGCCCAGCTGTTCGGCGGCGCGGGTGAAATTGCGTTGCCGGGCCACCGCCAGGAAATAGCGGAAATGACGGATTTCCATAAGTGCGTTAGCTCAAAGGTAATGAAGTGCTCCGGCGCGCCTAACAGAGTAGGCGAAAGCCCGGGATAAGCTGGCTGGACCTTCACAGTAGAGAGCCCACGCCATGCACGTCAAACCTCTGTTTCTGGCCCTGATCACTTGCTGCAGCGTGCCCGCGACTTTCGCCGCCGAGAAAAACACCGACGTTGCCCAGAAGGCAATCCTCAATTTCGCCACCGCCCAGCAACTGCTCAACGCCGCCCAGCAAACCGCCACGGCCAAGGGCTGGCCCTGCGCCGTGGCAATCGTCGACGACGGCGGCTGGCCGATCCTCAGCGCGCGCATGGACGGGGCGCCGGTGGTGGCCGGCATCGAACTGGCCCAGGGCAAGGCGCGCACTTCGGCACTGTTCAAGCGCCCTTCCGGCGACCTGGAAAACGCCATCAACGGCGGGCGCCAGGCGGCTATCACTTCGGGCCTGCTGATGATGAAAGGCGCGCAGCCGATCCGCGTCGACGGCCAGGTGATCGGCGCCATCGGCATCAGCGCCGACACCCCGGCCCACGACGATGAAATCGCCCAGGCCGCCCTCGCCGCGCTGGATCAACGGGTGCAGCCATGAGGCCAGCCAGCCCGCGCCTGACCCTGCTCACTGCCTCCGGGGTGTGCTCGCTGATCGTGCTCGACACCAACATCGTCGCGGTGACGCTGCCGAGCATCGCCCGCGACCTGGGGGCCAACTTCGCCGATATCGAATGGGTAGTCAGTGCCTACATGCTGGCCTTCGCCGCCCTGCTGCTGCCGGCCGGCAGCCTGGCCGACCGCTTCGGGCGCAAGCGCACCCTGCTCTGTGGCCTCGGGCTGTTCATCCTCGCCTCGCTCGGCTGTGGCGCCGCGCCCAACGTGCTGTTGCTCGACATCGCCCGGGCGATCAAGGGCGTCGGCGCGGCGCTGCTGCTGACCTCGGCCCTGGCCACCATCGGCCACACCTTCCATGACGAGCTCGAACGGGCCAAGGCCTGGGCGTTCTGGGGGGCCTGCATGGGCGTGGCGATGACCGCCGCGCCAACCATCGGCGGCCTGATCACCGAGTTCATCGGCTGGCGCTGGATCTTCTACCTCAACCTACCGGTGGGCGGGCTGCTGGTGCTGATGGTGTTGCGCACGATACCGGAGTCCCGCGATACCCAGGCCGCGCGCCTCGACCCCTGGGGCAGCCTGGCCTTCAGCGCCAGCCTGCTGTGCCTGATCTGGGGCCTGATCGAAGCCAATCGCATCGGCTGGAGCCACCCGCTGACCTACACCCGGCTGTTGGCCGGCGTGGCGCTGCTCGGATTGTTCGTGTTGATCGAACGGGTGCAGCGCCGGCCCATGGTCGACCTGCAGCTGTTCCGCCATCCGCGCTTTATCGGTGCCCTGCTGGGGATGTTCGCCTACGCCGGTTGCGCCCAGGTGATGATGACCCTGCTGCCCTTCTACCTGCAAAACGGCCTGGGCTTCTCGGCCATCGCCTCGGGGCTGGGCATGCTGCCATTTGCCCTGACCATGCTGATCTGTCCGCGCATCGGCGTGCGCCTGGCAACGCGTTACGCCCCGGCGACCCTGATGGCCGCCGGCCTGACCCTGGTCGGTGGCGGCAACCTGCTCGCGGCCTGGGCCGTGCATGCAGGCGGCTACCTGAACTTCGCCCTGGCCATCGCGGTGACCGGTGCCGGCGCCGGCCTGCTCAACGGCGACACGCAGAAAAACATCATGGCCTGCGTGCCCCGCGACCGCGCCGGCATGGCCTCGGGCCTGAGCACCACCATGCGCTTCAGCGCCATCATGCTGGCCATCGGTGTGTTCGGCGCCCTGCTCGGCAGCCATACCCAGCAACGCCTGCACACCAGCCTGGGCGAGAGCGCCGCGCCATGGCTCGACCAGGCCCAGGCCATCGCCTCACGGGTGGTGGCCGGCGACATGCCCGCGGCCCTGGCACTGCTGCCCGACTCCGCGAAAGGGATGGTCGAACCCCTGGCCCGCCAGGCCTTTGTCGACGGCTTCGGCGTGGTGCTCTGGGTCGCCGGGCTCCTGGCACTGCTCGCAGCGGTGACGGTGGGTACGCTGATGCGCAACCCCATCCCGCAGCCGCGGCCGTTGACGCTGAGCATGGAGTAAAGCCGGACATGGCTCGATCACCGCTCAGGACTTCCTGCCCTTGATCGAGGCCATGACCCGCTCGGCGCTCTCGGAACAGTCCAGGCCTTCCGGGCGGTCGCGGATGCGGTCGATGATCTCCAGCAGTTGCGCCTTGCTCTGGGCCAGGTGCTGCTGCATTTCCTCGAGACGCACGTGCCAGTACCGGCAGGCGATGGCCAAGTAAATACGATTGTCGTGGGCACCGCCGAACCTGTAGGAGCGCAGCTTGCGCGCGATCAAGCGCTGCGGTGGGTCAGGTATGGCGCCATCGCGGGCAAGCCTTGCTCCTACAGAGGCTGGAGCTGCGAAGGGTCATCGATATGCTGGTACTGCGCGTTGAGTTGCTGCGCCAGTTCGCGGGCGCGGCCGAGGCGGATTGGCCCGCGTTCGATATCGATCAACAGGGTCGGGCAACCCAGGCGCGCCAAGGGCGGCAAGGTTTTGAGCCGGCCGTCGGTGAGCAGCAGCACCCGCTGCTGCTCGGCCGGATAGCGTTTCTGCCGTGAGACCAGCCACTGCCCCGCCTCGGCCAGGGCCGCCAGCAACGGTGTGCCGCCGCCCGCGCCCAGCCCGTCGAGCCAGTCGCGCAAATCCTTCGAGGCCTTCAGCCCTTGCACCTGCCAGTTCGGCGCGCGGCCGCTGGCGGTCAGCAAGGCCAGGCGTGCGCGCTGTCGGTAGGCATCGTCGAACAGCTGGGCCAGCAGGCCCTTGGCATCGCTCAATGCCTGATGACGGCGGGTCGAGGCCGACGCATCGACGATCACCAGCCACAGTTCATGGGGCGAACGACTGCGCAGGTGCCACAACAAATCATCGCGCTGGCGAGGCCGACCGTTGAGCAAGGTGCCCGGCCAGTTGATCGAGCCCAGGACGGCCACCCGCGCGCGGCCTTGCCTGCCCTGGTCCAACCGCCCGGCGCGGGGTTTGGCATTCGCCCCCGCGTCGGACCGGGGGCGAATGCCTAGGGCTTTTTTGGCCAGCTCGGTACTTCACGGCGGGCGCCGGTGGCCAGCGCCTGGGCCGGCAGCTCGCCCCATTGGCCCTGGCCCTCGGCGGGGCGGGATTGGGCCGGGGCTGGTGCTTGAGACGGCTGCGGCTGATGCGCCGTGCTCGGCGGGTTGTCACGACGGCGGTGGCGCAGGGCGAATTCGGCCACCGCGTCTATGTCCTGCTCCTCGATGGCCCGGGCACCACGCCAGGCCGCATGGGCGCGGGCGGCACGCAGCCACACCAGGTCCGCGCGCAGGCCGTCGACGCCGGCGGCGAAACAGCGCTCGGTGATCCGCTCCAGCGCTTGATCGTTCAGGGCAATCTCCACCAGCAACCCCCGCGCCTGCTGGCAACGTTGGCGCAGCGCCTCCTGCTCGGCGGCCCACTGCTGGCAGAAGCCCTGGGGATCACTGTCGAAATCCAGCCGCCGGCGAATGATCTGGCCCCGCTCAGTGGGCAGCGTCTGGCCGCTCAGGGCGACATTCAGGCCAAAGCGGTCCAGCAATTGCGGACGCAGCTCGCCCTCCTCCGGGTTCATGGTGCCGATCAGCACGAACCTGGCCGAATGCCGGTGGGAAATGCCGTCGCGCTCGATCAGGTTGGTGCCGCTGGCGGCCACGTCCAGCAACAGGTCCACCAGATGGTCCGGCAGCAGGTTCACCTCGTCGACATAGAGCACCCCACCATCGGCCTTGGCCAGGACCCCCGGGGAAAACTGCGCCCGGCCTTCGCCCAGGGCCGCGTCCAGGTCCAGGGTGCCGACCAGGCGTTCCTCGGTCGCCCCCAGGGGCAAGGTGACGAACTGCCCGCTCGCCAGCAGGTCCGCCAGGCCGCGGGCCAGGGTCGACTTAGCCATGCCCCGCGGCCCCTCGATCAACACCCCGCCGATTTTCGGGTCGATGGCCGTCAGGCACAGCGCCAGTTTCAGGTCATCGGCGCCGACCACGGCGGACAGCGGGAAATGTGGGGTATCGCTCATGTCGGTTCTCGGTAAAGGGATGCACGAACATCAATAGGGGTAGCCGCTGCCTCAGGCTGCGATTGACAACGCAGTCGGCACCAGACAGGCGACGCGTTGCTATCTGAGCGACCGCGTTGCCTGCCCCAGCGGCCCCAGCGGGCCCGATCGCATACAGGGGCGTCAGCCATCTTCTTCTATATCCAGCAGTAGGTTCTCCAGGGCCTCGCGGTACTCGCCGGGCTCCCGCCACATTCCGCGCTGCTGGGCCTCGAGCAGACGCTCGGTCATATCGCGCAATGCATGGGGATTGTGCTGCTGAATGAATTCGCGGGTCGCCGGGTCCAGCAGATAGGCGTCGGCCAGCAAGGCGTACTGGTGATCGTCGATCAATTGGGTGGTGGCGTCGAAGGCGAACAGATTATCCACGGTGGCGGCCATTTCAAAGGCGCCTTTGTAGCCGTGGCGCTTCACCCCTGCGATCCACTTCGGGTTGGCCGCGCGGGAGCGGATCACCCGGTTCAGCTCTTCCTTGAGGCTGCGGATTCTCGGCAGGTCCGGCTGGCTGTGGTCGCCGTGGTAGCTGGCGGCCTTTTCGCCACTGAGGCTTTCCACGGCGGCGAGCATGCCGCCCTGGAACTGGTAGTAGTCGTTGGAATCCAGCAGGTCGTGTTCGCGATTGTCCTGGTTCTGCAGCACCGCCTGCACCTGGCTCAGGCGCTGGGCGAACTGGCCACGGGCCGCGGTGCCTTCGTCGGCGCCGCCATAGGCGTAGCCGCCCCAGTTCAGGTAGACCTCGGCCAGGTCCTCGCGGCTCTGCCACAGGCGACCGTCGATAGCCCCCTGCACGCCCGCGCCATAGGCTCCGGGCTTGGCGCCGAAGATCCGCCAGCCAGCCTGGCGCTGCGCGGCCTCGGCATCCAGGCCGGACTGCAGCAGTGCTTCGCGCTCGGCACGGACCTTGGCCGCCAGCGGGTTGAGGTCGTCCGGCTCGTCCAGCGCGGCCACCGCCTGCACGGCGGCGTCGAACAGGCGGATCAGGTTGGCGAAGGCATCGCGGAAGAACCCGGACACCCGCAGGGTCACGTCCACCCGTGGGCGGTCCAGCAGGCTCAGCGGCAGGATCTCGAAGTCGTCGACCCGCTGGCTGCCGGTGGCCCACACCGGACGCACGCCCATCAGCGCCATGGCCTGGGCGATATCGTCGCCGCCGGTGCGCATGGTCGCCGTGCCCCACACCGACAGGCCGAGCTGGCGCAGGTGGTCGCCATGGTCCTGCAGGTGCCGTTCGAGGATCAGGTTGGCCGACTGGAAACCGATGCGCCAGGCGGTGGTGGTCGGCAGGTTGCGCACGTCCACCGAGTAGAAATTGCGCCCGGTGGGCAGCACATCCAGGCGCCCGCGACTCGGTGCGCCGCTGGGCCCGGCCGGTACGAAACGTCCGCCCAGGGCGTCCAGCAAACCGCCCATCTCCGCCGGGCCGCAGGCATCCAGGCGCGGCGCCACCACCTCGCGCAGGCTGTCGATGATCGCCTTGACCTCGCTCCAGGCGGGCTCGTTCAGTTGCTCGACTTCACCGACCAAGGCCGCTTCTATCAAGCGCCCGGCGAACAGTTCCAGGCGTTCGCGGGCATCGCCGGCGGTGCGCCACAGCTGCTCGCTGATGTCCTGCAAGACCTGTGGCCGGCGGCCGCTCCAAGGCTCGGCCAAGGCGCAATCCAGTGGATCGAACCCCAGTTCGAAGGCCTTGGCCAGGGCCCGCAACAGGCTCGACTGCGCGCCCCGGCCATCGCCACGAGGAATGCGCAGCAAGGCCAGCAAGGTGTCGATGCGCAGGCGGCCCACCGGCGATTCACCGAACACATGCAAGCCGTCGCGGATCTGCGACTCCTTCAGGTCGCACAGGTAGGTATCCAGCCGCGGCAGCCAGAGCGCCGCGTCGGCCTCGCTGTCGAGCGGCCCGTCCAGTTGCAGTTCGCGGTCGAGCCGGGTCACCCGCACCAGCTTGAGAATGTCCTTCTGCAACTCGCGGGCACGGCGCGGATCGAGCAACTGCGCTTCGTAGTACTCATCGGCCAGCAGTTCCAGGTCGCGCAGCGGGCCGTAGGTTTCGGCGCGGGTCAGCGGCGGCATCAGGTGATCGATGATCACCGCCTGGGTCCGGCGCTTGGCCTGGGCGCCCTCGCCCGGGTCGTTGACGATAAACGGATAGATATTCGGCAATGGCCCCAGCAGCACATCCGGCCAGCAGCTTTCGGACAGGCCGACGCCCTTGCCCGGCAGCCATTCCAGGTTGCCATGCTTGCCGACGTGGATCAGCCCATGGGCGCCGTAGGTCTGGCGCAGCCAGAAATAGAACGCCAGGTACGCGTGGGGCGGCACCAGGTCCGGGTCGTGATAGACCGCGCTCGGGTCGACCTGATAACCGCGCGCCGGCTGGATGCCGACGAAGGTCAGGCCAAAACGCAGGCCGGCGATCATCAGCCGCCCGCTGCGGAACATCGGGTCGTTTTCCGGGCTGCCCCAGCGTTCGAGCACCGCCCGGCGATTGGCTTCGGGCAGCACGTCGAACATGGCCTGGTACTCGTCCAGCGCCAGGCTTTGCTGGCACGGGCGCAGGTCGAGGCTGTCCAGGTCGTTGCTGACCCCGCCGAGCAATTGCTGGATCAGCGCCGTACCGCTGTCCGGCAACTCGGCCGGCAGTGGGTAACCCTCGGCTTGCAGGGCACGCAGGATATTCAGCGCCGCCGCCGGCGTGTCCAGGCCCACGCCGTTGCCGATGCGGCCGTCGCGGGTCGGGTAGTTGGCAAGAATCAGCGCGATGCGTTTTTCGCCATTGGCCAGCCGGGCCAGATCGACCCAACGCCGCGCCAGTTCGGCGACAAAATCCATGCGCTCGGGGGCCGAGCGGTAGCAGACCACGTCCGACTGGCTGCGCTCGCTACGCCAGGCCAGGTCCTTGAAGCTGATGGGCCGGCTGATGATGCGCCCGTCCAGTTCCGGCAAGGCAATGTGCATCGCCAGGTCCCGCGGGCCCAGGCCCTGCTCGCTGGCGCGCCAGCCGGGCTCGTTGTCCTGGGCACAGATGGCCTGGATCACCGGGATATTGCGGCGGAACGGCCGCAGGTGCGGCGCCTCCGGGCTGGACTGGGCAAAGCCGGTGGTGTTGAGAATCACCGCCGCCTGCACTTCATCCAGCAGCTCCTCGACCACCGTCAGGCAACCGGGTTCTTTCAGGCTGGCCAGGGCGATCGGCAGCGGGTTCAGGCCGGCCGCCTGCAAGCGACGGCAGAACTCATCGATAAAGGCGGTGTTGGCCGCCTGCAAATGCGAGCGGTAGAACAGCAGCGCCGCCACAGGCTGGCCGGCCCGCCAGTCGGCTTGCCAGTCGCTGAGGGCAGCGCTGCTTCTGTTCGGGTGGTAGATCGCCGTGCGCGGCAGGGTCTGCGGCTCGGACCAGTAATAATCGCGCCCCAGCCAGCCACTGGCCAGGCAGCGGTACAGGTTCAGCGCGTTGCCCATGCCGCCCTGGCGCAGGAAGTGCCAGAGGCGCTCGCGGTCGGCGGCTGGCACCGTGCTCAGGTCGCTCAGCTCCGGGTCCGGGCGATCGTCGCCCGGCACCAGGATCAGCTGCACGCCGCGTTGCGCCAGCTGCACCAGTTGCTCGATGCCATAACGCCAATAGGCGATGCCACCGTGCAGGGAAATCAGGATCACCTTGGCGTGGCGCAGTACCTGGTCGACATACAGGTCGACCGAGGCGTGGTTCTGCACCTGCATCGGGTTGGCCAGGCGAAAGCTCGGGTAGTCCTCGGGCAACTGCTGCGCCGCTTCGGCCAGCAGCGCCAGGCTGGAGTCGCCGCTGCACAGGATCACCAGCTCGGCGGGGGTCTGTCCCAGGTCGGCAATGTTGTCATCCGACACGAAACCGCCGGGCTGGGTCCTGAGCAGGTGCATGGCTTACACGCTGAGCGCGGCGCGCAATTGCGCTTCGAGCAGGGTCGCGTCCAGTTCCTGGCCGATCAGCACCAGGCGCGTGGTACGGGCTTCGTCGGCGCCCCACTGGCGGTCAAAGTGCTTGTCGAAGCGGGTGCCCACGCCCTGGATCAACAGGCGCATCGGCTTGTTGGGGATCGCCGCGAAGCCCTTGACCCGCAGGATGCCGTGCTGCACCACCAGTTGGGTCAGGGCGTCCAGCAGCAGGCTTTCGTCGGACTGTGGCAGTTCGATGGAGATGGAGTCGAAGGCGTCGTGATCATGATCATCATGGTCATCACCGTCATGGTGGTGATCGTGGTGGCTATGGCGGCCGTCGATGTGTTCTTCCGAACCGTTGCCCAGGCCCAGCAGCACCTCCAGCGGCAGGCGACCGCTGCTGGCTTCGATGACTTTCACCGCCGGCGGCAGTTCCTCGGCGACTTCCAGGCGCACCTTGGCCAGGTCTTCCGGGCTGATCAGGTCGGCCTTGTTGAGGATCACCAGGTCGGCGCTGGACAGTTGGTCGGCGAACAGCTCGTGCAGCGGCGACTCATGGTCGAGATTCGGGTCGAGCTTGCGCTGGGCGTCCACCTGGTCCGGGAAGGCGGCGAAGGTGCCGGCGGCCACGGCCGGACTGTCGACCACGGTGATCACTGCGTCGACAGTGCAGGCGCTGCGGATTTCCGGCCACTGGAAAGCCTGGACCAAAGGTTTGGGCAGGGCCAGGCCGGAGGTTTCGATGAGGATATGGTCGAGATCGCCGCGACGGGCCACCAGCTCGCGCATCACCGGGAAGAACTCTTCCTGCACGGTGCAGCACAGGCAGCCGTTGGCCAGCTCGTAGACGCGGCCGCTGGCCTCTTCCTCGGTGCAACCGATGGTGCACTGCTTGAGGATCTCACCGTCGATGCCCAGCTCGCCGAACTCGTTGACGATCACCGCGATGCGGCGGCCCTGGGCGTTGTCCAGCATATGCCGCAGCAAGGTGGTTTTGCCCGAGCCGAGGAAGCCGGTAACGATGGTGACGGGAAGTTTGGCCAGTGTTTTCATCGGATGCCCTTTGGCAAGGTGGCGGGCATACGGGACGAGAACCGCGCAGGTAGGTGCACGGAAAGAGTTCGCCACCGGATCACCCCGCCCGGTTGTAGTGAAAATCGGGTCCGAGGCAGGTCTCCTGGCTGACGGTGCGCCGGTCGTTGGACTGGCGAACGATGCGCCTTCCCGCCGCCTGGCAGTGGCCTTGCATCGTTCATCACCGTTTACAGTTGCGGGGGCAGCCGCGGCTTGGACCGCGTTCCCTTCTTAGCTTCGGCAGACGCCGAAGAACCTCGAAAGCGCAAGGCTACGCAGAGCTTGGGGGGCGGTCAATGTTCATGCGGCGCGAAGACAGGCCAATCGCGCTCGAAAACGAGAACCCTTGCCAATTGACGCCCCTCCCTCGCCCATGCTCTCCTACACAACTTGTTACGGGTGCCCTTCACAGGGTGAAACGGGAAACCGGTGCGTCACAGGCCAAAAGCCTTGATCAGTCCGGTGCTGCCCCCGCAACGGTAAGCGAGCGAAGAATCAGATCCACTGTGCCAGCAGTCCGGCATGGGAAGGCGATTCTTGCCGGCCAGGCGCAAGCCCCGCCCCTCGCGAGCCCGGAGACCGGCCCGCTACACAGTCATAACAAACCCGCGGTGGGCGGGCGCTGTTAATTCCCCGCGGGCCCGTCTTGCGGGGTCTTGCTGCGCTCGATTCACCCGCTGACACACCAGAGGGAAGCGCCATGTCGATCATCAGCAGCACCAGCCACTCCACCAGCAGCACTGCCACCCTGAGCCAACGCCTGGTCGCCGCCATCGGCGCCTCGATTCTCGGCGCGTGTCTTGTGTATTTCGCCGGCTTCTCCCATATCGAAGCGGTGCACAACGCCGCCCACGATACCCGTCACAGCGCCGCCTTCCCTTGCCACTGAGACCTGCCGAGATGATCAAGCGTATCGCGCAAACCGCGGGGTTCACCGGGTTGCTGGCGGCCCTGTTGCTGACCCTGCTGCAAAGCTTTTGGGTCGCGCCGCTGATCCTGGAGGCGGAAACCTACGAGAAGGCCCCGGCCGCCCAGCACGAAGACGTGCATGAACACGCCGCCGGCACCGCCGCCCATAGCCACGACGCCGAAGCCTGGGAGCCGGAAGACGGTTGGCAGCGCGTGCTGTCCACCACTGGCGGCAACCTGGTGGTCGCCGTGGGTTTCGCCCTGATGCTCGCCGGCCTCTACACCCTGCGCGCTCCGAACCGCACCTCCCAGGGCCTGCTCTGGGGCCTGGCCGGTTATGCCACCTTCTGCCTGGCGCCGACCCTCGGCCTGCCGCCCGAACTGCCGGGCACCGCCGCCGCGGACCTGGGGCAACGGCAGATCTGGTGGGTCGGCACCGCCGCTTCCACCGCGGTCGGCATTGCCCTGATCGTCTTCGCGCGCCACTGGCTGCTGAAAGCGCTGGGCGTGGCCATCCTCGCCGTGCCGCACCTCATCGGCGCGCCGCAGCCGGAAGTGCATTCGATGCTCGCGCCGCAAGCACTGGAAGCGCAGTTCAAGATCGCTTCGCAGTTGACCAACGCCGCGTTCTGGCTGGCCCTGGGCCTGATCAGCGCCTGGCTGTTCCGCCGCAAGAGCGACGATCAGTACTCGGCATGACGGCAGCCAGCACAGCGCCGACCCTGGTGGTCGGCCTGGGCTGCCAGCGGGGCTGCCCGGTGGAGACCTTGCGCGCCCTGCTCGACCAGACCCTGAGCACCCACCGCATCGACCTCGGGCAGATCAAGGCCCTGGCCAGCATCGACCTGAAACGCGAGGAACCCGGGCTGCTGGCCCTGGCCGCACAACTGGGCCTGCCGCTGACCTGTTTCAGTAGCCGCCAACTGACGCCTTATGTGCTGCAACTCAGCCATCGTTCAGAGATCGCCTACGAGCACACCGGCTGCTACGGGGTCGCCGAAAGTGCCGCCCTGGCCCTGGCCGAACAGCTGGCCCGAGGCCCGGCAAAGCTGCTGGTCCCGCGGCAGAAATACGCCCAGGCGACCCTCGCCTTGGCCTGCTCCGGGTAAATCTTCGATAATCCCCGCCGCTGATCATGAGCAATCTTCATCTGTGAGGTTGCCTCACCCCTTTTTTCACAGGAGAACGCCATGACCGTCTTTTTTATCGGCGCAGGTCCCGGCGACCCGGAGCTGATCACCGTCAAGGGCCAGCGGCTGATCCACAGCTGCCCGGTCATCATCTATGCCGGCTCCCTAGTGCCCGAAGCCGTGCTCCAGGGCCATAGCGCCGAACAGCTGGTCAACAGCGCCGAACTGCATCTGGAACAGATCATCGAGCTGATCAAGGACGCCCATGCCAAAGGCCAGGACGTGGCCCGGGTGCATTCCGGCGACCCGAGCCTGTACGGCGCCATCGGCGAACAGATTCGCTGCCTGCGCGAGCTGGGCATCCCCTTCGAGATCATCCCCGGTGTGACCGCCACCGCGGCCTGCGCGGCCTTGCTGGGAGCAGAGCTGACCCTGCCGGACGTCGCCCAGAGCGTGATCCTGACCCGCTATGCCGACAAGACCTCGATGCCCGCCGGCGAGTCATTCGCCAGCCTGGCCGCCCACGGCACCACCATGGCGATTCATCTGGGGGTCAACCATCTGCAGAAGATTGTCACCGAGCTGCTGCCCCACTACGGCGCCGACTGCCCGATTGCGGTGGTGCACCGGGCGACCTGGCCGGACCAGGACTGGGTGCTGGGCACGCTGGCGGACATTGCCGAAAAGGTCCAGGCCAAGGGCTTTCGGCGCACGGCGTTGATCCTGGTAGGCCGGGTGCTGGCTACGGACAGTTTCAGTGAGTCGTCGCTGTATCGCGCAGGGCATGCGCATTTGTATCGGCCTTGAAGAGCAGGCGCCGCGGCGCACCTCAAATCACCAGCATCAGGCATAAAAAAACGGCGCTCACGGGGCGCCGTTTTTTTGTTCGCAGCGAACGCCTTAGTAGTAGGCGTTTTCTTTCTGCGTATGGTCGGTGACGTCGCGTACACCCTTGAGCTCGGGAATGCGCTCGAGCAGGGTGCGCTCGATACCTTCCTTCAAGGTCACGTCGGCCTGGCCGCAGCCTTGGCAACCACCACCGAACTGCAGCACAGCAATGCCATCCTCGACCACATCGATCAGGCTGACCTGGCCGCCGTGGCTGGCCAGCCCCGGGTTGATCTCGGTCTGCAGGTAGTAGTTGATGCGCTCGTTGATCGGGCTGTCGGCGTTGACCATCGGCACCTTGGCGTTGGGTGCCTTGATGGTCAGCTGGCCGCCCATGCGGTCGGTGGCGTAGTCAACCACCGCGTCATCGAGGAAACCTTCGCTGAAGGCATCGATGTAGGCGGTGAAGCTCTTCAGCCCCAGGGCTTTGTCTTCTGGTTTTTCTTCACCCGGCTTGCAATAGGCGATGCAGGTCTCGGCGTACTGAGTCCCTGGCTGGGTGATAAAGATGCGGATGCCAATGCCCGGGGTGTTCTGCTTGGAGAGCAGATCAGCCAGATAATCGTGGGCGGCGTCGGTAATGGTAATAGCGGTCATGGAAATTCCTCGCAGGCGTGGGCGCAGTTTACGCCAATCGGCGTGCCGGACAAAGTCCTAGTATTTTTGTCGGGATAGACCTTGGTCGATAGGCCCGCGCTGCGTGGTCAACGCAACGCCTGGGATTTTTTAACAAGGCTCTTGCGGGATGGGCCGGGCCGGAACCTGAGGGCTCCGGCCCGGAATTTCAAGGGCTTGGCGCCTTCAGAGGTTCTCGTAGCGGTTCATGTCGAGTACGCCCGCCTCTTTCGGATCGGTTTCCAGGATGTACTGGGTCTGGTCATGGAAGTACTGCCAGAACTGCGGATGGCTGCGACGGATCCCCCAGCGCTCGACGATTTTCTCGAAACGGTGGGCGTCCTTGGCGTTTTCCATCTCGGCGACGAACGCCGGCACTTGCTCGGCAGGAATATTGAACATGAAGTTCGGGTAGCTGCTGAGCACGCCCGGGTAGATGGTCAGGGTGTCCAGGCCCGGCTGGTAGCGCAGCGACTCGCCCAGCAGGAATGCGACGTTACTGTGGGCGCGGTTGCGCAGCATGCTGTAGAACACCCGCTTGCCGCTCGGCGCCTGGATGCGCAGCATGGTGGCCTCCGGCAACAGGTCGATGACCCGCATGCCGGCCGCCGGCCGCGAAACCAGGCGGCTGAGGGCCTGTTCGGCATTCTGCAGCGCCGGGTCGATGTTCGGCCGCGAGCAGTAGGCGCCGTCACAGCGGTTGATCGGATCGGGCCGTGCATTGAGATCGCCGTAACGGCTCAACAACTGATTGGCGAAGTCGCGTTTCGGGTCCTTCTCGTCCAAGGTAAGGGCGCTGGCCTTGTCGTCGTCGATGGACTCGTAGTCCAGCCACATCTTGAACTTGCCGCTGTTCTGGTACCAATCGTCGAGGAAGTCCTCGCGGGTGCCGGCGGGCATCAGGCGCAGGAAGTTCTGCTCGGCGCCGTTGCGGATCAGGTCGAAGTACAGCCGGGTCTGCGCCTGGTGCGAGACGTTGCCGAACACGTCGAAGTTGACCGCCAGTTGGTAGTAGGTGCGCTCCAGCAGCGGGTAGTCGAACAGCCACATGGTCTGCGGCACCTCGCCGATCAGGCCCTTGGTCACCGAGGCGCTGTCGAAGTGGCGGAAGATGCTCAGCAGCGCGTTGTCGTTGCCCGCCCACAGGGTCGACCAGCTCGGCGGCGGCGCAGCGGCGTAGGAATCGCGGCGCAGGATCTCGTATTCGTTGCGCTTGTCGCGATAGGCCAGCCACAGGCTCAGCACGCTGCCGACATCGTCGTTCTGCCCAGGCATGGCCAGCAGCGGCGTGGCCTGGCCGCGGTAGGCCGGGTCGGTGATGTACAGGTCATGTTCCGGGGCCTGGAACAGTGCCCAGAAGTTGTCGCGGATCACGTCGGTGGCGATCTGCCCGCGGCACACCGGGCCACGGATAAAGGTGCGCACGAAGTACTCGGCGTTATCCAGCATGAACTGGTAGCGGGCCTTGGCCGGAATCGCCTCGAAGGTCTCGAACGGGTTGGCGCGGCGGCCCGGGCCATAACCCGGCAGCGCGCTGACCTGATAATCGCCGCTGTAGAACAGGGTCTTGACCCGCGCCATCTTCGCCGCGCTCAGCGGGTAGGTGATGTGGGTCTTGTGCACGATCACCCCTTGCACCGGCCACAGGCGGTAATACACCTGGGTGCCCGGGTCGTCGTTGGGTCGGCGGGTGTTGATCAGGTCGATCGGCTGGCCGCTCGGCGTGCGCGAACGGACCCACTGGAAGAAGTGCCCCGGCTCGCCGCCCTCGAAATAGATGTGGGCGAGGAACCAGTGCTCGAACAGCCAGCGGGCCACCAGGCTTTCCCGGGCGCCCGGGGCATTGAGCAGGTTTTCCCACTGCAGCACCTGCATCGCTTCCTTGGCGCTCGGCGCCAGGCCCTGTTCGTCGATCGGCGCCCCGGAGGCCAGCCAGCGTTGCAGGGTCTGGTATTGCTGATCGGTCAGGCCGGTCACCGCCAGCGGCATGCCTTCGCGCGGATGGGCCTTGGCATAACCATCGAATTCGGCTAGTTGCGCGCACATGTTCTCGCGGTTCAGGCCCAGGACGATGTCCTCCGGCAGCTTGGCGTTGGGTTGCAGCGGCGTCTTGTGGCCCAGCTCGAGCATGCGCGCCATCAGCGCCGCCTGGCTGCCCTGGGCATCGAGCACCGAGTAGAAGCCCATGCCCTGCCAGGCGTGCTTGCCGGAGGCGTCGTAGAACAAGCGGGTCGGCGTCTGTGCCTTGCTGCGTTCGCCGTCGTACACCGGGATCTTCGAGGCGCCGCGGGCCGCGCCCTCGCCGCTGCCCAGGTTGAGCTGGCAGGCCGAGTCGTAGCAGGCATGGCAGGCCACGCATTTCTCGGTGAAGATCGGCTGGATATCGCGGGTGTAGGAGATCGCTGGCGCGGGACCCTGGGCGCTGGCGAACGAACTTAAAAGCAGCAGCGCACTGCCGATGACAACGCGGTAAGACATATCCCTGGTCCAATCCATAAGAAAATCCGGCGATTCTACCGGGCCAGCACCGCCACCAACATGAGCGATATTCATGCAAAACCGCCACATGCTCTAAAAGCGCACAGGTTTGCTATGATCCTCGCCCTTCGTAATGGCCCTTCCAGGTAGTCTTTCATGTCCGATCGCAGCACGCGCCTCCAAGCCCTTCAGCAAGCCCTCAAAGAGCGCATCCTGATTCTCGACGGCGGCATGGGCACCATGATCCAGAGCTACAAGCTCGAGGAGCAGGACTACCGTGGCAAACGCTTCGCCGACTGGCCGAGCGACGTCAAGGGCAACAACGACCTGCTGGTGCTGACCCGTCCGGACGTGATCGGCGGCATCGAGAAGGCCTACCTGGATGCCGGCGCCGACATCCTCGAAACCAACACCTTCAACGCCACGCAGATTTCCATGGCCGACTACGGCATGGAAGCGCTGGTCTACGAGCTCAACGTCGAAGGCGCGCGCCTGGCGCGCAAGGTCGCCGACGCCAAGACCCTGGAGACCCCGGACAAGCCGCGCTTCGTCGCCGGCGTCCTGGGCCCGACCAGCCGCACCTGCTCGCTGTCGCCGGACGTCAACAACCCCGGCTACCGCAACGTCACCTTCGACGAACTGGTGGAGAACTATACCGAGGCCACCAAGGGCCTGATCGAGGGCGGCGCCGACCTGATCCTGATCGAGACCATCTTCGACACCCTCAACGCCAAGGCGGCGATCTTCGCCGTGCAGGGCGTGTTCGAAGAGCTGGGCCTGGAACTGCCGATCATGATCTCCGGCACCATCACCGACGCCTCGGGCCGCACCCTGTCCGGGCAGACCACCGAAGCCTTCTGGAACTCGGTGGCCCACGCCAAGCCGATCTCCGTCGGCCTGAACTGCGCCCTCGGCGCCAGCGAACTGCGCCCCTACCTGGAAGAGCTGTCGAACAAGGCCAGCACCCACGTCTCCGCGCACCCCAACGCCGGCCTGCCCAACGAATTCGGCGAATACGACGAACTGCCGGCGCAAACCGCCAAGGTCATCGAAGAGTTCGCCCAGAGCGGCTTTTTGAACATCGTCGGCGGCTGCTGCGGCACCACCCCGGGGCACATCGAGGCCATCGCCAAGGCCGTCGCCGGCTATGCGCCGCGGCAGATCCCGGACATCCCCAAGGCCTGCCGCCTGTCGGGCCTGGAGCCGTTCACCATCGATCGCCAGTCGTTGTTCGTCAACGTCGGCGAGCGCACCAACATCACCGGTTCCGCCAAGTTCGCCCGCCTGATCCGTGAAGAGAACTACACCGAAGCCCTGGAAGTCGCCCTGCAGCAGGTCGAGGCCGGCGCCCAGGTGATCGACATCAACATGGACGAAGGCATGCTGGACTCGAAGAAGGCCATGGTGACCTTCCTCAACCTGATCGCCGGTGAGCCGGACATCTCGCGCGTGCCGATCATGATCGACTCCTCCAAGTGGGAAGTGATCGAAGCCGGCCTCAAGTGCATCCAGGGCAAGGGCATCGTCAACTCCATCAGCATGAAGGAAGGCGTCGAGCAGTTCATTCATCACGCCAAGCTGTGCAAGCGCTACGGCGCCGCCGTGGTGGTGATGGCCTTCGACGAAGCCGGCCAGGCCGACACCGAGGCGCGCAAGAAGGAAATCTGCAAACGCTCCTACGACATCCTGGTCAACGACGTTGGCTTCCCGCCGGAAGACATCATCTTCGACCCGAACATCTTCGCCGTGGCCACCGGCATCGAGGAACACAACAACTACGCGGTGGACTTCATCAACGCCTGCGCCTACATCCGCGACGAGCTGCCCTACGCGCTGAGCTCCGGCGGGGTGTCCAACGTGTCGTTCTCCTTCCGCGGCAACAACCCGGTGCGCGAGGCGATCCACTCGGTGTTCCTGCTGTATGCGATCCGCAACGGCCTGACCATGGGTATCGTCAACGCCGGCCAGCTGGAGATCTACGACCAGATCCCGCAGGAGCTGCGCGACGCCGTGGAGGACGTGATCCTCAACCGCACCCCGGAAGGCACCGACGCCCTCCTCGCCATCGCCGACAAGTACAAGGGCGACGGTAGCGTCAAGGAAGCCGAGACCGAAGAGTGGCGCAACTGGGACGTCAACAAGCGCCTGGAGCACGCCCTGGTCAAGGGCATCACCACCCATATCGTCGAAGACACCGAAGAGTCGCGGCTGTCCTTCGCCCGCCCGATCGAAGTCATCGAAGGCCCACTGATGGCCGGCATGAACATCGTCGGCGACCTGTTCGGCGCCGGCAAAATGTTCCTGCCCCAGGTGGTGAAGTCCGCCCGGGTGATGAAACAGGCGGTGGCCCACCTGATTCCCTTTATCGAGCTGGAAAAAGGCGACAAGCCGCAAGCCAAGGGCAAGATCCTCATGGCCACGGTCAAGGGCGACGTGCACGACATCGGCAAGAACATCGTCGGCGTGGTCCTGGGCTGTAACGGCTACGACATCGTCGACCTCGGCGTGATGGTGCCGGCAGAGAAGATCCTGCAGGTGGCCAAGGAACAGAAGTGCGACATCATCGGCCTGTCCGGCCTGATCACTCCGTCGCTGGACGAGATGGTCCACGTCGCCCGGGAAATGCAGCGCCAGGACTTCCACCTGCCGCTGATGATCGGCGGCGCCACCACCTCCAAGGCGCACACGGCGGTGAAGATCGAGCCCAAGTACAGCAATGACGCGGTGGTCTACGTCACTGACGCCTCGCGCGCCGTGGGCGTGGCCACCCAGTTGCTGTCCAAGGAGCTCAAGGCCGGTTTCGTCGAGCGTACCCGCGAAGAGTACGTGGAAGTCCGCGAGCGCACCGCCAATCGCAGCGCCCGCACCGAGCGCCTGAGCTACCCGGCGGCCGTGGCCAAGAAGCCGCAGTTCGACTGGAGCAGCTACCAGCCGACCGTGCCGACCTTCACCGGCGCCAAGGTACTGGACAATATCGACCTGCGGGTCCTGGCCGAATACATCGACTGGACGCCGTTCTTCATCTCCTGGGACCTGGCCGGCAAGTTCCCGCGCATCCTCCAGGACGAGGTGGTGGGTGAAGCCGCCACCGCGCTGTACAAGGACGCCCGGGAAATGCTCGACAAGCTGATCGACGAGAAACTGATCAGCGCCCGCGCGGTGTTCGGCTTCTGGCCGGCCAACCAGGTGCAGGACGACGACCTGGAAGTCTATGGCGACGACGGCCAGCCCTTGGCCAGGCTGCACCACCTGCGCCAGCAGACCATCAAGACTGATGGCAAGCCGAACTTCTCCCTGGCCGACTTCGTCGCGCCCAAGGACAGCGGCGTGACCGACTATGTCGGTGGTTTCATCACCACCGCCGGCATCGGCGCCGAAGAAGTGGCCAAGGCCTATCAGGACAAGGGCGACGACTACAACTCGATCATGGTCAAGGCCCTGGCCGACCGCCTGGCCGAGGCCTGCGCCGAGTGGCTGCACCAGCAGGTGCGCAAAGACTACTGGGGCTACGCCAAGGACGAACAGCTGGACAACGAGGCGCTGATCAAGGAGCAGTACAGCGGTATCCGCCCTGCCCCGGGTTATCCGGCCTGCCCGGACCATACCGAGAAGAGCACCCTGTTCGCCCTGCTCGACCCCGAGGCCAGCGAAGGCAAGGCCGGGCGCAGCGGCGTGTTCCTCACCGAACACTTCGCCATGTTCCCGGCGGCGGCGGTCAGCGGCTGGTACTTCGCCCATCCGCAGGCGCAGTACTTCGCCGTGGGCAAGATCGACAAGGACCAGGTCAACAGCTACAGCGCGCGCAAAGGCCAGGACCTGGCCGTGACCGAGCGCTGGCTGGCGCCGAACCTGGGCTACGACAACTAAAAGCCCAGCGCACTTCACTTGCGGGAGCCGCCAGTCGGCGCTCCCGCAGGCTGGAACAAGCGCTATTGTCTATGCTTTCCCTACACTCACTTGTGTCGAGGGATTTATGGACGACCCCATCAACGACAAGCCGCCGACCCTTTGGCAGATGCTGCAAAGCGTCGCCGCTGCCGCCTTTGGCGTACAGAGCGGCAAGAACCGCAAGCGCGACTTCACCCACGGCAAACCCAGCCATTTCGTGATCCTGGGCATTCTGTTCACCGCGGTGTTCGCCTTGACCCTGTTCGGTATCGTCAAGCTGGTCGTGCACCTGGCGGGGCTTTGAACGCCTGTCAGTGCAGCAACAGATTCAGCGAGAAGGGATAACGGTAGCCGGCCGGCTTGCCCTCGGCCGACAGCCCGCGAAAGTCCACGCCGTATTGCTGCGCCCCCTGCAACTCCAGCAGGCGTTGCGCCTGGACCTTGTCCAATAGCTGGAACATATCCAACTGCCAATCCGGGCCACCATGGGCCGCTGGGCTCAGCCCCCGGGCGTCGTCATTGAGTACCACCATCGCCCAGCCACCCAGGGTGAAGTGCCCGGCGATCAGCGCTGTCAGGCGTCCGTCGATCAGCGCCTGCAAGGCCTGCGGCGAGCTGTTCAGGGCACTGAACAGCACCTCCTTGCCCGGCTGCCGCCCCTGCTGCTCCAGCGCCGCCATCGCCCCCAGGGCCATCTCGTCGTTGGCCGACCAGACCAGCTGCGTCTGCGGATAGCGCTTGAGCAATTGCTGGGCCTGTTCAAAGGCGCGCTGGCGATTCCACTCGCCGTACACCAGCTGGCGCAACCGCACCTCCGGGTGCTCGGCCAGCGCCCGCTGCAGGCCCTGTTCACGGGCTTGCGCCACTGGGGTGTTCTTCACGCCCGAGAACGCCAACAGGTCGATGTGCTGCCCGGGAGCCAGCGGGCCGTGACGACGAATCAACTCCTTGAGCATCAGATAGCCGGCTTCTTCGTCGTTGGCGACCATGCTGCCGATCCAGTCGGGATAACGACTCTGGCGATCGCCCAGCAAGCGTTGCTGATCGCTGGTCAGCGCGTTATTGACGACGAACAGCTTCACCCCGCTGCCCTGGGACAAGCGCAGGATCTCCGGTGCGACATATTGCTCGTTGACCACCACCAGGTAATCCGGCCGGTCCGGGCCCTGCAGGGCTTCCCGGGCCTGGCGGATAGTGGTTTGCGAATCGCGCTGCGAATAACGCACGCGCAGATCCAGGCCGAGGTCGTTGGCCGCGGCCTGCATGAACTGTGAATAACCGACCCAGAAGGTTTCAGTGGAATGGCCCGGGTTCAAAAACACCACCGAGGTGGCATGGGCCATGGCCCAGAACGCTGGACTCAGTACAAGCAGCACCAGCAGCAGACACTTACCAAACGCCTTGAACATTGCGACCAGAGTCCCGGAATATTGCCCCGCAGTATAACTGGCAAAATACTGGCCAATGTCGGCAAATCGTCATTTCCCACAGACAATTCGGACTCTGTTCGTCGCTCGACCGCAACTATTGATGACTGACCCAGAACACCGCCGTTCCCACGACCAGAATGATCAGAAAGAGAATGGCCCAAGCATCGACAGCGCTGTCGCTTTTCCTTGCCTTGGTTGGATTGCTCATAGCATCGCCTCTTGTCGGTTTTATCGGTGATTGCACAAAGACTCGAGCACAGTTAAGTCGAGGATTGCCCTTACCACAAATGTGGGTTTGAGCCGGCCGGATACCGTTAGTCGTTTTGGTTCTTTGCATATACTCAAACATCACTTTTGCGCATAACTGCAAACTGGTATCTTCGCCCGGCTCCGTTGGGAGTGCGCGGCCGTGCGCGCAGAATTTCTTGGGTGACATCCGCCTCTGCGTCACCTGATAAGCCTGAGAACAGGATCTATATGTACGTATACGACGAGTACGATCAGCGGATCATCGAGGACCGCGTCAAGCAGTTCCGTGATCAGACCCGGCGCTATCTGGCAGGCGAGCTGAGCGAAGAAGAATTCCGCCCTCTGCGCCTGCAGAATGGCCTCTATATCCAACGTTTTGCCCCGATGCTGCGGGTGGCGGTGCCTTATGGCCAGCTGACTTCGCGCCAAGCACGGATGATGGCCAAGATCGCTCGCGACTACGACAAGGGCTACGCCCACATCAGTACCCGGCAGAACGTGCAGTTCAACTGGCCGGCGCTGGAAGACATCCCGGACATCCTGGCTGAGCTGGCGACTGTGCAGATGCACGCCATCCAGACCAGCGGCAACTGCCTGCGCAACGTCACCACCGACCAGTTCGCCGGCGTCGCCGCCGATGAACTGATCGACCCGCGCCCCTGGTGTGAAATCGTCCGTCAGTGGACCACCTTCCACCCTGAATTCGCCTACCTGCCGCGCAAGTTCAAGATCGCCATCAACGGTTCGACCTCGGACCGCGCGGCCATCGAAGTCCACGACATCGGCCTGGAGCCGGTGTACAACGCCGCTGGCGAGCTGGGCTTCCGGGTCCTGGTCGGTGGCGGCCTGGGCCGGACCCCGGTGGTCGGCGCCTTCATCAACGAGTTCTTGCCGTGGCAGGACCTGTTGAGCTACCTCGACGCCATCCTGCGGGTCTACAACCGCTACGGCCGGCGCGACAACAAGTACAAGGCGCGGATCAAGATCCTGGTCAAGGCCCTGACCCCAGAGGTGTTCGCCGAGAAGGTCGAAGCGGAAATGACCTACCTGCGCGGCGGCCAGACCACCCTGACCGAAGCCGAAGTGCATCGGGTGGCCAAGCACTTCGTCGATCCGGACTACAAGGCCCTGGTCAACCAGGACGCCGAACTGGCCGAGCTCGACAAACAATATCCGGGCTTCGCTCGCTGGCGCACGCGCAACACCCTGGCCCACAAGAAGCCGGGTTATGTCGCCGTGACCCTGTCGCTGAAACCCACCGGCGTAGCCCCGGGCGATGTCACCGACAAGCAGCTGGACGGCATCGCCGACCTGGCCGATCGCTACAGCTTCGGCCAGCTGCGCACCTCCCACGAGCAGAACGTGATTCTCGCCGACGTCGAGCAGAGCCAGTTGTTCACCCTGTGGGGCGAGCTGCGCGAGCAAGGTTTCGCCACGCCGAACATCGGCCTGCTGACCGACATCATCTGCTGCCCGGGCGGTGATTTCTGCTCCCTGGCCAACGCCAAGTCGATCCCGATCGCCGAATCCATCCAGCGCCGTTTCGACGACCTGGACTACCTGTTCGACATCGGCGAGCTGGACCTGAACATTTCCGGCTGCATGAACGCCTGCGGCCACCACCACGTGGGCCACATCGGCATCCTCGGCGTGGACAAGAAAGGCGAAGAGTTCTATCAGGTTTCCCTGGGTGGCAGCGCCAGCCGCGACGCCAGCCTGGGCAAGATCCTCGGCCCGTCCTTCGCCCAGGACGACATGCCCGACGTGATCTCGAAGCTGATCGACGTGTACGTGGAACAACGTACCGAGGACGAGCGCTTCATCGACACCTACCAACGTATTGGCATCGACCTCTTCAAGGAGCGCGTCTATGCAGCAAATAATTAAGAACAACGAGGTCATCGACGAAACCTGGCACCTGCTGCCCAAGGACGCGACCCTCGACGGCATTTCCAACTGCGACGACCTGATCGTGCCGCTGGCCCTGTGGCGCGAGCACGCTCATGCCCTCAAGGCCCGCGACGGCGGCCTGGGCGTATGGCTGGACAGCGATGAAGAAGCCGAAGAGATCGGCGATGACGTGCAGTACTTCCAGGTCATCGCCCTGAACTTCCCGGCCTTCACCGACGGCCGCAACTACTCCAACGCCCGCCTGCTGCGTGACCGTTACGGCTTCAAGGGCGAACTGCGGGCAATCGGCGACATCTTGCGCGACCAGCTGTTCTACCTGCGCCGCTGCGGGTTCGACGCCTACGCCCTGCGCGCCGACAAAGACCCGTACGAAGCCCTGGAAAGCCTCAAGGACTTCTCCGTGACCTACCAGGCCGCCACCGACGAACCGCTGCCGCTGTTCCGTCGCCGCTAAACGCCGCGCCAACAAAAAGCCCTGGACCGGGAAACCGGTTCAGGGCTTTTTTGTGCCTGCCATCTTTAACGCGCTGCCGCGATCGCGGGCAAGTCGGATCGCCGCCCGCTCGCTCCTACAGAAGAAACAGGTTCACGTGGTGTCCCTTACCAGAAACGCTGCTGGGTCAGGCGGCTCCACCAGGTCAGCAGCACCCGGTCGACAGAATTGCTGGCCGCCAGTCCGACCCGCTCCTGCAGGCTCTTACGCTCGGCGTAATGCAGGTGGTACAGCTCGGCGCTCTTGGCGCGCTCGGCCAGGTATTCGTCGCTGGTTTTCAGCTCGTCGACCAGTTTTTTCTCCTGCGCCGCGACACCCAGCCAGACTTCACCGGTGGCCACCTCGTCGATGACCAGCTGCGGCCGGTAACGGGAGACGAAGTTCTTGAACAACTGATGGGTGACGTCCAGGTCTTCCTGGAATTTCTCCCGGCCCTTTTCGGTGTTTTCGCCAAACACGGTCAGGGTGCGTTTGTATTCGCCGGCAGTCAGCACTTCAAAGTCGATGTCGTGCTTTTTCAGCAGGCGGTTGACGTTCGGCAGCTGCGCCACCACGCCGATCGAGCCGAGGATGGCGAACGGCGCGCTGATGATCTTCTCGCCGATGCACGCCATCATGTAGCCGCCGCTGGCCGCGACCTTGTCGATGCACACCGTCAACGGCACGCCGGCCTGGCGAATCCGCGCCAGTTGCGACGAGGCCAGGCCGTAGCTGTGCACCATCCCGCCGGCGCTTTCCAGGCGCAACACCACTTCGTCCTTGGGCGTGGCCAGGCTCAGCAGCGCGGTGATTTCGTGGCGCAGCCCCTCGGTGGCCGAAGCCTTGATGTCGCCGCTGAAATCCAGCACGAACACCCGCGGTTTTTCCTCGTGCTGCTTCTTGTGTTTTTTCTCGGCCTTGGCCTCGGACTTGCGCAGGGCCTTGAGCTGGTCCTTGTCGAGCAGGCTCTGCTCCAGACGCTCGCGCAGGCCTTTGTAGAAATCGTTGAGCTTGCTCACATGCAACTGCCCGGCGCCCTTGCGCCGGCCTTTGCTGCGCAGCGAGGCAGCGGTGATCAGCACCACCAGGATGGCGATGACCAGGGTGACGGTTTTGGCCAGGAAACTGGCGTATTCGGAGAGAAACTCCACAGGGACTCCTTAAAGACGTGCATCACTGCCAACACGTGGCGGAATGGCTCCAGCATACCGGCGCAGCCAGGCGTCGGCCAGTCGCGAAACCTCCTGTTACCGTGCTCTAACGGGCATTTCAAACAAGCGTATGTTTTTTCATTGACAGCTCACCGGCATCCTCATAACCTCGCAAAACTTTCAACGTACCGGGATGACGCGGACGTGGGCAGCATCTATCTGATTCGACATGGCCAGGCCTCCTTCGGTGCGGACGACTACGACGTCCTCTCGACCACGGGTGTGCGCCAGGCCGAAGTGCTCGGTCAACACCTGGTCGAACTGGGTGTGAACTTCGACCGCTGCCTGGCTGGCGACCTGCGCCGCCAGCAACACACCGCCAACTCCACCCTGCAACAGTTCAGCGCCGCGGGCCTGCCCACGCCGATCTTGGAAACCGATTCGGCGTTCAACGAATTCGATGCCGACGCGGTGATCCGCGCCTTGCTGCCCGACATGTTGTCCGAGGAGCCCGACGCCCTGGACATCCTGCGCAACGCCGCGCAGAACCGCGCCGAATTCCAAAGAATCTTCGCCCTGATCATCGACCGCTGGCTGGCCGGCACCTACGATCCACCGGGGCTGGAAAGCTGGCTGGGATTCGTCGAGCGGGTGCAGGCCGGCCTGCAGCGGATTCTGGAACAGGCCGACAACACCCAGAAAATCGCCGTGTTCACCTCCGGAGGCACCATCACCGCCCTGCTCCACCTGATTACCCGGATGCCTGCCGCCCAGGCCTTCGAACTGAATTGGCAAATCGTCAATACCTCGCTCAACCTGCTGAAGTTTCGCGGTCGCGAGGTCGCCCTGGCTTCCTTCAACAGCCATGCCCACCTGCAGCTGCTGAAGGCCCCGGAACTCATCACTTTCCGCTGAGTCCGGATCACTGTGACCCTTGCTGTAACAACCCATAAAAGGATCGAACCATGACCTCCGTAGCCGACGCCGTACAAGCCATGAAAGCCAAGTTCAACCCAGCTGCCGCTGCCGGCCTGGACCTGGTTTTCGGTTTCCGCATCGATGACACCAAGAACTTCTCGCTGATCGTCAAAGACAGCACCTGCGAGCTCAAGGAAGGCGAGAACCCGGACGCCCAGGTCACGCTGGTAATGGACGGCGAAACCCTGCAAGGCATCGTCAGCGGCGAAACCGACGGCATGCAGGCCTTCATGGGCGGCAAGCTGCGCGCCGAAGGCGACATGATGCTGGCGATGAAGCTCAGCGAACTGTTCCCGGCCTAAGCCAGCGCTTCCCCAGGGAAGCCCTTGTTTGCCCACGAATCCCGCCTTCTGGCGGGATTCGTCGTTTCAGGCCCGTGCTTTCAGCCTGCGCCAAGGGGCTCGGCCAGCGGCAAGCCGGTAGCTGCCGTCATGACCGAGGACGCCATCAACAGCTCCCGGGTATAAGGGTGCCGTGCCGAGGCGAACAGCTGATCGGTCTCGCCGCGCTCCACCACTTCGCCGTCCTTCATCACGATCAGGTCATGGGCCAGCGCCCGCACCACGGCCAGGTCGTGGCTGATGAACAGGTAGGTCAGGCCGTGTTCCTGCTGCAAGCGGCGCAGCAGCGCCACCACCTGTTTCTGTACCGTGCGGTCGAGGGCCGAAGTGGGTTCGTCGAGCAGGATCAGTTCCGGCTTGAGCACCAGGGCGCGGGCAATGGCGATGCGCTGACGCTGGCCGCCGGAGAGTTCATGGGGGTAGCGATGGCGGCTGGCCGGGTCGAGGCCGACTTCCTGCAAGGCCTCGATCACCGCCTGCTCGCGCTGCTGCGCATTCAGCTCGCTGTGCACCAGCAAACCTTCGGCAATGATCTGCTGCACGCTGAGGCGCGGGCTGAGGCTGCCGAACGGATCCTGAAACACCACTTGCAACTGCCGACGCAATGGCCGCAGCTGTTTGCCGTCGAGACTTTGCAGGTCCTGGCCCTTGAAGCGGATGCTGCCTTCGGACTCGATCAGCCGCAGGATCGCCTGGCCCAGGGTCGACTTGCCCGAGCCGGACTCACCGACAATGCCCAGGGTCTTGCCCCGTTGCAGTTGCAGGTCGATGCCGTTCACCGCCTTCAGGTAACGCTTGGGCCGCAGCCAGCCACCGCCCTGGCGGAACCAGACCTTCAGCCCGTCCACCGCCAGCAGGGTCTCGCTGGGCCCGCGGCGCAGCGCCTGGCCGCCGGGCTCGGCATTCAGCAGCTGGACGCTGTAGGGATGTTGCGGATCGGCGAACAGTTGCTCGCAGCCAGCCGTTTCGACGATCTCCCCGGCACGCATCACCGCCACCCGCTGGGCGATGCTGCGCACCAGGTTGAGGTCGTGGCTGATCAGCAGCAAGGCCATGCCCAGGCGCTGCTGCAAGCCCTTGAGCAACAGCAGGATCTTGCGTTGCACCGTGACATCCAGGGCGGTGGTCGGCTCGTCGGCGATCAGCAGTTCCGGCTCGCAGGCCAGGGCCATGGCGATCATCACCCGCTGGCGCTGCCCGCCGGAAAGCTGATGGGGGTAGGCCCGCAAGCGCTGCTCCGGCTGCTGGATGCCCACCAGGCGCAGCAGCTCCAGGATCCGTTCGCGGGCCTGGGTGCCGGCCATGCCCTTGTGCAGGCGCAGGGTTTCCCCCAGTTGCCGCTCCAGGCTATGCAGGGGGTTCAGCGAGCTCATGGGCTCCTGGAAGATCATCGCGATACGGTTGCCGCGCAGCTGGCGCAAACGCGCCGGGCTGGCGCCAAGCAACTCTTCGCCGCGGTAACGGATGCTGCCGGCGATACGCGTGCAGCCCGGATCCAGCAATTGCAGGAGGCTGTGGGCCGTCACCGACTTGCCGGAGCCGGACTCGCCCACCAGCGCCAGGCACTCACCGGGACGGATCTCCAGGTCGATGCCATGCACCACCTCAGTGGCCTTGAACGCCACCCGCAGGTCGCGCAGTTCAATCAGTCGTTCACTCATCTCAATGCCTCGGATCAAAGGCGTCGCGGCAGGCTTCGCCGATAAACACCAGCAACGACAGAATCAGCGCCAGGGCAAAAAACGCCGTCAGCCCCAGCCAGGGCGCCTGCAGATTGCTTTTGCCCTGGCCGATCAACTCGCCCAGGGAGGCACTGCCGGCCGGCATGCCGAAGCCCAGGAAGTCCAGGGCCGACAGGGTGGCGATGGCTCCGGTGAGAATGAATGGCAGGTACGTCAGGGTGGCGCTCATGGCGTTGGGCAGGATGTGCCGCAGCATCACCTGGGCATCGCCGACGCCCAGGGCCCGCGCCGCCTTGACGTACTCCAGGCTACGGCTGCGCAGGAACTCGGCGCGCACCACATCCACCAGGGTCAGCCAGGAAAACAGCGCCATGATCCCCAGCAGCCACCAGAAATTCGGCTCGACGAACCCCGAAAGAATGATCAACAGATACAGCACCGGCAGCCCCGACCAGACCTCCTGCAGGCGCTGCCCCAACAGGTCGATCCAGCCGCCGTAATAGCCTTGCAGGGCGCCGGCGGCGATGCCGATCAGCGCACTGGCGGCGGTCAGCGCCAGGGCGAACAGCAGCGACACCCGGGTGCCGAAGATCACCCGCGCCAGCACGTCCCGGGCCTGGTCGTCGGTGCCCAGCCAGTTCTGCGCCGAGGGCGGGCTGGGCGCCGGCTCCGTCAGGTCGTAGTTGACCGTGTCGAAGGCGAAAGGAATGGGCGCGAACAGCAGCCAGCCGCCCTGCCCCTCGATCAGCTGGCGCACCGAAGCGCTGCGGTAATCCGGCTGGAACGGCAGCTCGCCGCCGAACTGCTGTTCGGTGTAACGCTTGAACGCCGGGAAATACCACTGGCCCTGGTAAGCCACCAGCAAGGGCTTGTCGTTGGCGATCAGCTCACCGCCGAGGGTCAGGGCGAACAGCGCGACGAACAGCCACAACGACCACCAGCCGCGCCGGTGGGACTTGAAGCGCTGCCAGCGCCGCAAGCCTATGGGAGACAAGGTCAACATCAGGCGCTCCTTGCACTGAAGTCGATGCGCGGATCGACCAGGGTGTAGCACAGGTCGCCGAGCAGTTTTATCAGCAGACCGAACAGGGTGAAGATGAACAGCGAGCCGAACACCACCGGGTAATCCCGCGACACCGCGGCGTCGTAACTCAGGCGCCCCAGGCCATCGAGAGAGAAGATCACCTCGATCAGCAGCGAGCCGCCGAAGAACACATTGACCAGGGCCTGGGGCAAGCCCGCGACCACCAGCAGCATGGCGTTGCGAAACACATGGCCGTACAGCACCTGTCGCTCGCTCAGGCCCTTGGCCCGGGCGGTGACCACATACAGGCGGGAGATTTCGTTGAGAAAGCTGTTCTTGGTCAGCAGGGTCAAGGTGGCGAAGCCGCCGATCACCAGGGCGCTGACCGGCAGCACCAAATGCCAGAAGTAATCGGCGACCTTGCCCCAGGCCGAGAGCTGGGCGAAGTTCTCCGAGACCAGCCCGCGTACCGGGAACCAGTCGAGCAAAGTGCCGCCGCCGAACACCACGATCAGCAGCAGGGCGAACAGGAACCCCGGCATCGCATAACCGATAACGATCGCCGCGCTGCTCCAGACATCGAAGGCCGAGCCGTCATGGATGGCCTTGCGAATCCCCAGGGGGATCGACACCAGGTAGGTGATCAGCGTCGCCCACAAGCCCAGCGACAAAGTCACCGGCAACTTCTGCGCGATCAGCTCGGTGACCTTGGCGCCACGAAAGAAGCTGTCGCCGAAATCCAGCCGCGCATAGCGCTTGAGCATCAGCCACAAACGCTCGCCGGCGGGTTTGTCGAAGCCGTACTGGCGCTCGATATCGGCCAGCAGCTTGGGGTCCAGGCCACGGGTGGCGCGGGACTCGCCGCCCACCGTTTCCACATGCCCGCCACCCACCGCCGAGGCGCCGCCGATGCCTTGCAGGCGGGCGATGGCCTGCTCCACCGGGCCGCCGGGCGCCGCCTGGACGATGACGAAGTTCACCAGCAGGATGCACAGCAGGGTCGGCACGATCAGCAGCAGACGCCGCGCGCTATAAGCCAGCATGGACAGCCTCCCCGCGACGTTGGCGCATCTGGCTCAGGGTCAGCGCTTGCGGGCTGACCTCCCACCAGGTGTCGAGCCCGGCGTCGTACAGGGGCGCGATGGCCGGCCGGCCAAAGCGGTTCCACCACACCGAGGAAATGCCCGGCGGGTAGTAGTTGGGAATCCAGTAGTAGCCCCACTGCAACACCCGGTCCAGGGCCCGAGCGTGGGCCAGCATGCTGGCGCGACTGTCGGCCTGCACCAGGGCGCTGATCAGCCCGTCCACCGCCGGGTTGCGCAGCGCCATGTAGTTGTTCGAGCCCGGGTCGTCGGCGCTCACCGACCCGAAGTAGTTGAACAGCTCGCGCCCCGACGCCTGGGACACCGGGTAGGCGGCGATGATCATGTCGTAGTCGCGGCTGCGCACGCGGTTGGTGTATTGCGCGGTGTCGACCTGGCGGATATCGAAGCCGATGCCGATCTGCGCCAGGTTGCGCTTGAACGGCAGCAGCAAACGCTCCAGGCCTTTCTGGCCGTTGAGAAAGGTGAAACGCAGGGGCTCGCCGGCGGCGTTGCGCAACTGGTCGCCCTGGGGCTTCCAGCCGGCCTGTTCCAGCAGCTTCAGGGCCTGCAACTGCTGCGGGCGGATGATCCCGCTGCCGTCGGTGCGTGGTGCCTGGAACACCTGGCTAAAGACCTCCTCGGGAACCTGCCCGCGCCAGGGTTCGAGGATCTTCAATTCTTGCGCGTCCGGCAGCGCCGCTGCCGCCAGTTCGCTGTGGGAAAAGAAGCTCTGCTGGCGCAGGTACAGGCTGCGCATCATCTGCCGGTTGCTCCACTCGAAATCCCAGAGCATGGCGATCGCCTGGCGCACCCGGCGGTCCTGGAACTGCGGTTTCTGCAGGTTGAAGATGAAACCCTGGGCGCCCAGGGCCGAACCCGGCGCCAGGTGTTCACGCACCAGGCGCCCCTGCTCCAGGGCGGCGCCGGCATAACCGATGGTGTAGCCGGTGGCAGAGAACTCGCGGTTGTAGTCGTAGCCGCCGGCCTTGAGGATCTGCCGCGACACATCGGTGTCGGCGAAGAACTCCACCCGCAGCCGATCGAAGTTGTAGCGCCCACGGGCCACCGGCAGGTCCTGCCCCCACCAGTCCCTGACCCGCTCGAAGTCGACGCTGCGCCCGGCGTCCACCGCGCTCACCCGGTACGGCCCACTGCCCAGCGGCGCTTCGAAGCCGCCGCCGTCGGCGAAATTGCGGCCGCGCCACCAGTGCTCGGGCAATACCGGCAACGACGCCAGGTCCAGGGGCAAGGTGCGGCTCTCGCTGTTCTTGAACACAAAACGCACTTGGGTCGGCGACTCCACCTGCACCTCGGCGACATCGGCGAACTGCTGGCGGTACTTGAAGCTGCCCTGGGTCATCAGCAGCTCGAAGGTGTAGCGCACGTCCTGGGCGGTGATCGGGCTGCCATCGTCAAAGCGCGCCTTCGGGTTGAGGTAAAAGCGCAGCCAGGAACGGTCCGGTGCCAGCTCCAGGCCCTCGGCCACCAGACCGTACACGGTGTAGGGCTCATCCTTGGAGCGATAGGCCAGCGGCGCGTACAGCCAGCCGTCGATATCGGCCACGCCGGTGCCTTTGTCGATGTAGGGAATCAGATGATCGAAAGGCCCGCTTTCCAGGGAGGACCGGCGCAGGCTGCCGCCTTTGGGCGCGTCCGGGTTGACGTAGTCGAAGTGCTGGAAGCCGGCGGGATATTTGGGAGCTTCGCCGTAGACCGTCAGCGACGGTTGCACGGCGGCCAGTAGCACGGGACTCGGCAGCAGGCAGAGCCAGAACAGCAAGGTGCGTTGCAACAGCATGGAATGATGCCTCTTTGAACAGAAGCAGGGATCCGGGATGAATAGATGACCTCAGCGCGGGCAAGCCTCGCGCCTACAGCGTGCGCGACTTGCCGCGATCACAATCGCCTACTCAGCCCTGACTCCTGCCCGAACCCTTCCACCCGGAACACCCCGCTCCTGCCTGTCTTGTGCAACTGGCCGAGCATTTTTATAGAGCGGGTTTTAGAACCATTGGTTACTAAAAAGCGTCCGGACCCTTTATTGCCAGTCGACTCAGAAGTTGTAACTGAGCCGGGTGTACAAGGTCCGTCCGAACGGGTCCGAATAGCGTGGGTCGTAGCCGCTCTGGAAGGTGTAGGTCTGGTTGCTGAACGGCGGCTCGCGGTCGAACAGGTTCTTCACCCCGAGGGTCACGCCCAGGGCCTGGCGCCAGGTGTAGGTGCCGGCCAGGTCCCAGACGTTGTAGGAGCCGACGCGGTTATGGCTGTCGCGATCGGAGTCGTGGTAACCGCTGGTGTAGCGGTTGGTCAGGGTCGCGCCCAGCGGCCCCTGGTTCCAGGTCGCGGTCAGGCTGTGGCGCCAGCGCGCCACCGCGCCGGCCGAGGCGAAGTCGCCGCCGCGAAAGTCCCCCAACTTGTCGATGTACTCGCCCTTGAGCTGTTGCTGGTAGTCGTAGCGAGTGACGTAGGTACCTTGCAGCCCCAGGCCGAACTCGCCCCAGGCAGTGGCCGGCAGGCGGTAGTCGAGGCTGACGTCGACCCCGCTGGTCTTGAGCTTGCCCAGGTTGGCCATGCCGGTGACCACGTGATCGATGGAGCCGTCGGCCTTGCGCACCAGGCGGTCGGCGTACAGGTCGGGGTTGTCGAACGGCGCCGACTCGGGAAACTCGGCGATCTGGTTGGCGAGCTTGATCCACCAGAAATCCAGCCCGGCGTTGAGCCGGTCGAACGGCTGGTAGACGAAGCCGAATGTCACGTTGCGCGCGGTCTCCGGCTTCAGCTCGGTGTTGCCACCGGTGCTGCGGTTGAACTGCTGGGCGCAGTCGCGGTTGCCGATCCCGCCATTGGCCGGGGTACCGCCGGGGCACAGCCGTGGGTCGTTGTAGTTGGCGTTGGTGAAGGTGGTAAAGGTCGGGTTGTACAGTTCGTACAGCGACGGCGCGCGGAAACCTTCGCTGTAGGCGCCGCGCAGCACCAGCTCCTTGAACGGCTGGAAGCGGAACGAATACTTGGGGTTGGTGGTGCTGCCGAAGTCGCTGTATTTGTCATGCCGGATCGCCGCCGTCAGCTCCAGGCTGTCGAGCACCGGCACGTTGAGTTCGGCATATTGCGCCTGCACGCTGCGGTCGCCCGACACGCTGCCGTTGGGGTCGATGCCCAGGCTCTGCACATTGCCGGCGAACTGGGCGAAATCCTGGTGGAAGTCCTCCTTGCGGTACTCGCCGCCCAGGGCCAGGGCCGATGGGCCCGAGCCGAACCAGTCGCCGATCTCGCGGCTGACCCGGCCGTCGATGGCCTTGACCCGCCCGACCGCCGTGGCGTAATCGCCGTCCACCGTATTGGCCGCCAACAGCGCGCTGCCCGCCGCGGTCTGCGGGCCGAAGGGGTTGATCACGCCATTGGCGATGCCCTGGGACACCGCCACATCGTTCACGTAGCCGCTGCGAATGGTGCTGACCACCTTGTTCTGGTTGTACGAGGCGCCGATGTTGTAGTCCCAGCCGGAGACACTGCCGTCGAACGTCAGCAGCAGGCGCTGGCCGGTGTTGTCGTCCTCATGGCGGCGGGCGCCGACATCGGTTTCCCGCCAGTTGGCCGCCACCGGTTGCGTCGGGTCGAGGGCAAAGCCGCTCGGCCCCGGGGTGATGCCATTGCCCGGATAGAACGCGGTACCCGGGTTGACCTGGTTGCCCATCAGGGTGCCGGGGCCGATCTGGGTGCGGTTCTCGTTGCGCGCCCAGAAGTATTCGAGGCTGACGTTGTGATCGTCGCTGAGCTTGCCGGTGGCCTTGGCGAACGCCGAGGTCTTTTCGGTTTCCGGCACCAGGTCCAGGTAACTCCACAGGCTCTGGCGGCAGATGCCGTTGCGCGACAGCAAGCCCGGTGCGTTGCAGCCGGAACCGGCCAGCGGGTTGGTGGCATTGGCGCCCTGGCTCCAGTTGGCCGGCGAGGCAGTGCCGGAGGTGTAGTCCAGGCCGCGGCCGGGCTGGTAGTTGTAGGTGTAGCCGCGGTCCTTGGCGGCCAGGCGCTCCTGCTTGTCGTAGCTGACCACGCCGAACACGTTGAAGCGGTCTTCCTCTAGGTCGCCGATGCCCCAGCTACCGCTGAAGTTCTTGCTCTGGCCACCGCCGGAATGGCTCGGGGTGTCGTAGCTGGTGCTGACCTGGCCGCGGGTCAGGCTCTTCTTGGTGATGAAGTTGATCACCCCGCCGATGGCGTCGGTGCCGTACAGCGCGGACGCGCCGTCGCGCAGCACCTCGACCCGGTCGATGGCGGCGAAGGGAATGGTGTTGAGGTCGACCCCGGAGCCGTTGATGGCATTGGTCGCGTTGTTGCTCAGGCGCCGGCCGTTGAGCAGCACCAGGGTCTTGTTCGGGCCTATGCCGCGCAGGTCGGCATAGGCCGCCCCGCCACTGCTGGAGCCCACCGAACGCCCGGAACCGACCGAGGACTGGTTGGCGGAAATCCGGTTGATCAGCTCTTCGGTGGTGGTCACGCCCTGCTCGCGCAGCTTCTCGACCCGCAGCACGGTGACCGGTACCGCGGTCTCGGCATCGACCCGGCGGATCGCGGTGCCGGTCACTTCCACTCGCTGCAGCTGGGTGGTGGGCTCGGCAAATGTCGCGGCGCTGCTGGCCGTGCTGGCGTCCGCCGTGATGGTCACACCCTGGGTGTCCTGCTGCTCCTTCAGGCCGCTGTCCTGCAAGGCCAGGGTCAGCGCCTGGCGCTGCTCGAGCTGGCCCTGGATCGCCGGCGCATAACGGCCGCTCACCAGCTTCTGCTCGAAGGAAATCGGCAGGCCGGTCTGCCGGGAAATCTGCAGCAAGGTCTGGTCCAGCGGCCCCGCGGGCAGGTTGAACGGAGTGGTCGCGGCCCAGGCCGGCAACACATTCAGCGTCGCCAGCAAGGCCAGGCTCAAAGGGGATCTACGGGGTACGAACAGACTCATGGACAACCATCCCTGCATTAGGTGTATGCAGGGATGTGCAACGGCCGGGCGGTTTTTATAGAGGCCGATCTAGACCGTTGGGTGATGAGCTTATGCCTGTTCATCATCCCCCCGTAGGAAGAGGCCTCCGGCGAGGGGATCAACCGCCAAAGTGATAGCTCACATCCAGCCACCACTGCCGGCCATAGGGGTCGTAGTTGCCGGTGGGGTAGTACGGCCAGCCGCCGGAGTCGTCACGCTTGACCTGGTTCAGCAGGTTGTTGACGGTCAGGCCAACGCTGGCGCGGTCGTTGACCTTGTAGCGGGCGCTGGCGTTGAACACGGTCCAGGGCGACAGGCGCCCGTCCGAGTTGCCGTTGGTGACGCTGCCATAGCGGATGCCCAGCAGGGTCGCAGTGTAGTGCTGGTAATCCCAGGTCAGGCTGGCGTTGACCTTGCTGCGCCAGTCGTGATTGCTGCGGTCCACGCGCCAGTCCTGGGTCGGCGCGTCGTCCGATTCCTTGTAGAAATGCGAGAGCACCAGGGTGTAGCCCAGGGTCGAACTGAAGGCCCCGTATTCCCCGGCGCCCCAGCGGATATTGCTTTTCAGGTCGAGCCCGCTGACCCGTTCGCTGGCGGCGTTGATCGCATTGATCTGCACCCGCTGCAAGCGGTTCGGGTCCACCGCGGCGGTGCCCGGGTTGCGCTGGATCCGCGCCAGGGTCGCCTGGCAACTGGCCGAGTTGATGTCCATGGCACCACTGCGGCAGGCATTCTCTTCCTGCAACAGGCGGTTCTGGTCGACGGTGGTCAGCAGGTCTTCGATCTGCACGCGCCAGTAATCCACCGACACATCGAAGTTGCGCGACGGCGACCAGACAAAACCGTAGGTCCAGGACTTGCCCCGCTCGGACTTGAGGTCGGCGGTGCCGCTCTGGGTGTAGTCCACCCGCCCGCGATCGCAGGCGCCCTCCACGCCCTGGCTGCAACCGTAGTAGTCGATCTGGTCCGGCACATAGCCGTTGGTGTCGGCCTGGTAGATGTAGTTCAGGTCCGGCGCGCGGAAGCTGGTGCCGTAGCTGCCGCGCAACAGCAGGCTGTTCAACGGGCGCCACTCCAGGCCGAGGTTGTAGGTCTTCTGTTGCTCGGTGCGGCCGCTGAATTTGTACTGGTCCCAACGTCCCGCCAGCGACGCCAGCAGGCTGTCGCTGATCGGCACGCTGAACTCGCCGCCAGCGGCATAGCGCTTGCGCGAGCCACCGGAACTCTGCGCCGGCGTGGTGCCGTAGAAACTGCCGTCGTTGAGCCCGTCGTCCGGGTCGATGCGGTACTCCTGCTTGCCCAGCTCGAGGATGCCGGCGAAGCCCACCGGCCCGGCCGGCAAGTCGAACAGCTCGCCGTTGAGCGAGGCGTTATAGCTCTGCGACACCGACTTGCTGGTCTGGGTCAGGTTGCGGCGAAACTGTCGCCACTCCTCCTCGGTCAGCGGCCGGTCAAGGCGCGAGGCATCCGGGGCGAACAGCGGATAACCGCCCTGCCCGCCCAGCTGCGGCCCCAGGTAGAAATCGCGGATAGTGGCCGACGGCGTATAGCGCGTGGTGCGCACACTGCGGTACTCCGAGCGGTTGGCCGCCAGCTCATAGCTCCAGGCGGTATCGGCGATCCGGTCGGACAGGCCCAGGGTGCCGGTCCAGGAGGTGTCGCGCCACTTGCTGTTGTTGCTGGTGCGGCCGCCGATTTCCTCTTCGGAGAAACGCCGGGACCAGCGCTCCAGGTTGCCCGTGTTCTGGTTGATGAAATCCGGCGAGGTGAAGCTCGGCCCGCGGGTGTTGTTCTGGATATGGTCCAGGCCATACATCAGGTCGGCGAAGACCTTGCCGCTGTCGCTGAAATGCCAGGTGCCACGGGTGTAGCCGTCGTAGTTTTCCTTCTGCGTCTGCAAGGTCCAGTAATCGTTGTAGACCTGGTCGGTGGTGCAGCGCCCGCCGCTGCCGCTGAGGTGGTTGCCAAAGATTCCGGAGTAAGCGCCGCAGCCGGGGCCGATGTACTTGCCGCTGTCGAGGTTGCGCCGGTAGCCCACGTCCAGGGCCGGCCCGCGGTCCATGAAACCGCGATCGTCGGCCCAGATCGGCTGGCGATGGGTCAGCTCGAGGCCGAACAGGCCATCGAAATCCCCCCAGCTGCCACCGCCGCTGATCTGCAGGCGCTGGTTGTCGCCACCGCCCCGTTCGGTGGTGCCGCCACGCAGGTTGACGTCGATGCCACTGGCCTTCTCCTTGAGGATGATATTGACCACCCCGGCGATCGCATCGGAGCCGTAGATCGCCGAGGCGCCGCTGCTGAGAACCTCGATACGGTCGATGATCGCCGAAGGGATGTTGGCCAGGTTGGTGAAGTTGACCTGGCCGCCATAGGCTGTCGGATAGTCCGCGACCCGCCGGCCGTTGATCAGCACCAGTGTGTGGTTGGGCCCCAGCCCCCGCAGGTTGAGGGCGCTGGCGGCGGGCTGGAAGGTGTTGCCGTAGTCCTCGCCCTGGGTCATGCCGGTGTTTTGCGTCTGGGTCGCCAGGGCGTCGTAGACGTTGCGATAACCGCGGGCCTCCATCTCCTCATGGGTAATGACGTTCACCGGGGTGGCGCCGTCGGACTGGGCACGGGCGATGCGCGAGCCGGTCACCGTGACTTTTTCCAGCTGCGGGTCCGCCGCGCGAACCGGCGCCACGGTGCTGACTTTAGGACTGGCCTTGGCGCTGGCCGGAGCATTGCGAATGGTCAGCCCCTGCTCGCTGTGCTGGGCCTCCAGGCCAGTGCCTTGCAGGGCCCTGTCCACCGCCTGCCGGCCGCCCAGGGCGCCACGGATGGCCGGGCTGCGCTTGCCCTGCACCAGGTCCTGGCTGAAGGAAATCGGCACCCCGCTCTGCCGCGAGATATCCAGCAGCACCTCGTCCAGCGGGCCGGCGGAAATGTCGAAGGTGATCGGCCTGGGCTCGATCTGCTGAGCGCCTGCCTGCTGGGCCCAGGCGGCGCTGCCATAGGCGCCGAGGGCCAGGGCCAACGCCAGTGACAGGCGCGCCAATGGCCGGCGTGGCGGATTGGAAAGGATCGATGAGTGCATGAGCAATTCCCTGTTGGATGCGGTTGCAGGGAATGAGCAGCGACTGACGGGTTTTTATAGGGCGGCGGTTAGGCCAAGGGGTTATGGGGTTATAACCGCGCCCTTCAGCGCGGCTCGATGCTGACCCAGTACGGGCTGTGGTAGCTGACGCGGATCGGCAGCGAACGCTCGAGCAATTGCAGGCTGCGGTCGCTGTCGTCCAGGGGATAGATGCCGCTCAGGTGCAGGTCGGCGACCTGGGGGCTGAGGCGGATAATACCGCGCCGGTAGCTACGCAAGCTGTCGATCACCTCGCTCAGGGGCCGGTCGCGGGCCTCGAACACCCCCGAGGTCCAGGCGCTTTCATGGCCCTTGGCACGCTCCAGCAGCAACAGGCGCTGACTGTCGAAACGCAGGCTTTCGCCGGCCTCGACCAGCTGCCGCGTGCCACTGGCGGTAAGCACCTCGACTTGCGAATGCAACATCACCAGGCGCGTCCAGTCCTCACCGCGCTCCACCAGGAACTTCGTGCCCAGGGCGCGCATGCGCCCATGTTCGGTTTCCACCACGAAGGGCCGTTGCGGGTCCTTGGCCACGTCCACCAGCAACTGGCCGTTGCGCAGTTGCAACAGCCGCTGCCGGGCATCGAAACAGGTCACGACCTGGCTGCGGGCATTGAGGGTCAGCGCACTGCCGTCGGCCAGGGTGAAGTCGCGGCGCTCGCCAGTGCCGGTGTACAGGGCGCCCGCCTCGGGCAACAGGTTGTAGCGCCGGCCGAGCAAGGTCGCGGCCAAGGCCAGGGCCATCACACTCAGGCTGCCGCCGATAAAACGCCGGCGGCTCGACGGCGCATTCAGGCTGTGCAGCAGGCTGTCGCGGGACAGGTTGCGCAAGGCTTGGCTGCGCAGCGCCCCCAGGCCGCCGCCCATCAGCGCGATGATCTGCTCATGCTGGGGGTCGGCGGCGCGCCAGTCGTGGAATGCCTGATGTTCCTGGGCATTCATCTGCCCCGATTGCAGGCGTGCCATCCATTGCGCGGCTTCATCCACCAGCGCCTCGTTCGCGCGTGGACGGCTCATGCGTCGACCATCGCCTGATAACAGCGCTTGAACGCCTCGGCCATGTACTGCTGGACGCGACTGGTGGACACCCCCAACTGCTGGCCGATTTCGGCGTAGGTCAGGCCGTCGAGCTGATGGTAGAGAAAGGCCGCCTTGGCCTTGGCCGACAGGCCGTTGAGCAAGCGGTCCACGGCCAGCAGCGCTTCGATCACCAGCGCCCGCTCCTCGGGTGACGGGTGCACCGGCGTCGGCGCCAGGGCCAGGCTTTCCAGGTAGGCACGCTCCAGGTCCTGGCGCCGCCAGCCTTCGTAGACCAGGCGTCGGGCGATGGTGGTCAGCAGCGCCCGGGGCTCGCGGATGGCCGTAGGGTCCGGCAGGGCCAGCACCCGCACGAAGGTTTCCGAGGCGATGTCCTGGGCGCTGTGATGGCAGCCCAGGACGCGACCCACCGAGGCGCACAGCCACTGATAGTCGCGTTTGAACATCTGCCCGATCAGTGAGTAATGCGGGTTCCGATTCGCCCCCATGCCTTGCTCCCTCACGAGACAGCTCCCCCCTCTCGAAATCGTCTGGCTGGGTCGGGACCTTGCCGACCCAGGATTAGGGGAGCGACTGTGCAACAGGGCTGAATCTATTTGGAAGTAATTAAAAATTTACCCAGGCTAACTAACGAATATATGTAATCCAGCGACTCGCCGCGCCGCACGACGCACTTGATTGATCTCGGTCAGCAGTACCCCCAAAGCTCCTCTCTACTCTGGCGCCTCCATCGGCCAGGGACGGCTTTCGGAACGGCCGGCCCCGCTTCACCTTCAAGGAAGAGTCGTTATGCAATCGCTGAAGATCATTCTGCTGTCCACCGCCTTCAACGGTCTCACCCAGCGCGCCTGGCTGGACCTGCGCCAGTCCGGCCATCGCCCCAGCGTCGTGCTGTTCACCCATGAAGACGAAGTCTGCCGGCAGATCGAACAGGCCGACGCCGACCTGGTGATCTGCCCCTTCCTCAAGGACCGGGTGCCCGAGCGACTGTGGCGCCACCCGACGCGCCCGGTGATCATCATTCACCCGGGTATCGTCGGCGACCGCGGCGCCAGCGCCCTGGACTGGGCCATCAGCAACAACCTCGAGCGCTGGGGCGTCACCGCCCTGCAGGCGGTGGAAGAAATGGACGCCGGGCCGGTCTGGTCCACCTGGGAATTCAAGATGCCGGCGCAGGTGCGCAAGTCCGAGCTGTACAACGGGCCGGTGGCCGACGCGGCGATCTACTGCATCCGCGATGTGGTGGAAAAATTCGGCAGCGACTTCGTCCCGGTGCCCCTGGACTACAGCAAGCCGCAAGTGCGCGGCCGCCTGCAACCGAACATGAAACAGGACGACCGCAGCTTCAGCTGGCACGACAGCGCCCACTTCATCAAGCGTTGCATCGACGCCGCCGACGGCCAGCCCGGAGTCCTGGCCAGCCTCGCCGGCGGGCAGTACTACCTGTATGACGCGCACCTGGATAGTCGCAGCGGCATCCCTGGCGAGCTGCTGGCGGTGCACGACGATGCGGTGCTGGTGGCCTGCGGCGACCGCAGCCTGTGGATCGGCTCGCTCAAGCGCAAGGCTCGCCCGGGCACCGAACACTTCAAGCTGCCGGCCCGCCATGTGCTGGCCGGTCAACTGGACGGCGTGCCTCACCTGGACTGGTCGGTCGCCAGCGAACCGTTCAGCGACGAGGCCTACCAGCCGATCCGCTACCGCGAGTCGGGCCACGTCGGCGAGCTGACCTTCGAGTTCTACAACGGCGCCATGAGCACCGAGCACTGCCGGCGCCTGGTCAGCGCGCTGCAATGGGCCAAGGCCCGGGACACCAAAGTGCTGCTGTTCAAGGGCGGGCGTGGCGCGTTCTGCAACGGCGTGCACCTCAATGTGATCCAGGCCGCGCCGGTACCGGGTCTGGAGGCCTGGAACAACATCCAGGCCATCGACGACGTCTGCAAGGAGCTGCTCAGCGCCCGCCAGCTGGTGGTCAGCGGCCTGACCGGCAACGCCGGGGCCGGCGGCCTGATGCTGGCGCTGGCGGCCGACGTGGTGCTGGCCCGGGCCAATACCGTCTACAACCCGCACTACAAGAGCATGGGCCTGTACGGCTCGGAATACTGGACCTACAGCCTGCCCCGCGCCGTCGGCCATGCCATGGCGCACAAGCTCACCGACGAATGCCTGCCGATCAACGCCTTCCAGGCCCTGCAGATGGGCATGGTCCAGGAAGTCGGCCCACGCTGCCCCGACGAGTTCAGCCTGTGGCTGCTGCAACGGGCCAACGCCGTGCTGACCGAGCCAAAATACCAGGCCCTGCGCGAGCGCAAGGCCAACGCCGACCCGCAACTGATGCAGCACTGCCGCAACGCCGAGCTGGAACAGATGCACCTGGACATGGTGCAGAACCGCCACGGCTTCGCCGAGAAATGCGCCAGCTTCGTCTACAAGCGCAAGACCTGCTGCACCCCGCAGCGGTTGATCGAGGACTGGGCCGTGCCGCAGCCAGATACCTTGAGCGCCTGATCGGCCGATCGTGGTCGCCGCTGCCGAAGGCAGCGGCTACAGGTCGCGTAAAGCTGCTATGGTTTCGCGCGGCGCAGGGCCTTGAGCCTGTAGACGCCAAATGGAGCAGTTTCTAAGGAAGGACATGAACGCCAAAGTTGAAGACATCGTAAAAAACCAGGACAAGACCGCTAAAAGCACGATCCCCTGGGGCATGATCGGCTCGATCATTCTGGCTATTACCGCACCGTTCTTCTATCTGAATGGCAAGGCCTATCACGACGGTTATCTGGGCTACTTCAAGCTGGAACCCTCAATGTTCCCGCTGGACACCTCGGCTACCTTTGTCACCGCGGTCGTGGCCTGGTTTCACGCAATGACTAGTGGCCTGAAAGGCGGTATGGAGTTCATCGGCCAGCATTGGCTGTGGGCCAGCGTCGCCTGTGTGGCCATCATCCTGGTCTTCGGTTGCATCAACTATCTGCTGACCAGGCTCACCAATAGCATCAACAGAAAAAGACTGGCTGAAAACAAGTCCCGGGCACCCGCGCAGAACCCTTCATTGCTCAAGGAACTGGGCAAATGCGTGCTCTACATCTTTATCCCCAGCTATGGCATTTTCTGCGCCATGTTTTTCATCTCGTTCATCCTGATGACCACCATTACACCCTTTGTATTCGTCGGTCAGAAATCGGCCGCCAACGATTTGCAAGACGGCTTCAAGGACTCACCGCTGGTGACTGTCACCGATCCGACCGGCACTAAAGGTGCTTATCGGGTGATGCAATGCTCAACAGCGTTCTGCGCCTTGTACGCCGACGGCAAAGCCATCGCGGTGCCCGTGGCCACCTTGAACTGGGTAGTGTCGGACCTGTCGGAGAAACTGCCGAAAGCGCAAATCGAATAACGCCTCGGCGGCTCAGGCAGAGCCGCCTTCTCCCTACTGTTGCCGCCACGGCTGCAACAGCAACACCATAGAAAATATGCCTCAGGGCAAGCGCTTCATCACGACTCAACAACCCGCGAGTAAAGGTGGTAATCCCGGGCAACGCCCCTGAGCACCCGGTATTTGCGCATCACGCCTTCGAACTCGAACCCACACCGCTGCAGCACTTTCGCCGAACCAATGTTCTCGTCCAGCAGGGTTGCCTGGACACGCTGCAATTTCCACTTGCCGAGCGCCAACCCGGCCAGGGTGCCACAAGCCGCGCGAGCGATCCCCTGCCGCCAGAAGTCGGGCCTGACGTCATAGGCTATTTCCGCACGGCCATCCTTTATCGAAAATGAGTGCAGCCCTACCGTGCCAACCAGTTCGTGGGTACTGGCGCTGAATACTCCGAAACGTACGGCCCCTCCAAGGCTCCCGGAGTTATAGAAGTGAATCAACTCTTCAAGCTCCGCCAGGCTCTGCAGATTCCAACTGGTATAACGATTGACCCGCTCATCCGTCAGATACTCGTACCAGCTCGCCGCATGGGAAATTAACAACGGCCCCAGATAAAAATCGCCATTAACAATAGGAATCCGCGTATCGATCATCACAAAAACCCCGCCCCCATATAGTTACAAAAACCTGCATCACATTTGAGAAGCCCAGAGACAAACATCCATAACGACTCATCGTTATCAGCCCCAAGCGGGCCAGGTCTTTCAGTTACTTTTGCTCAAACGGGCGGGCAGCGGCTACGCCTTTCTCGACAAAAGTCCCTTTAGTTAATCCACCAGCCTCCTCGCCCGTCGGTGTTGCTGACTAGGCCCCGGGCTGCAACAACAACGCCACCAGCGCCGTCCAGCCGGTCTGGTGGCTGGCCCCCAGGCCGCGGCCGGTGTCGCCGTGGAAGTACTCATGGAACAGCAGCAGATCCCGGTCCCGGGGATCGGTCTGCAACTGCGCGTAGGCGCACATCGACGGGCGGCGCCCGTCCTCGTCGCGCAGGAACAGGCGGGTCAGGCGCTGGCTCAGGCTGTCGGCGACTTCCTCCAGGGACACCAGATAGCCGGAACCGCTGGGGTATTCCACCGAAAAGTTGTCGGCGTAGTAGCGATGAAACTCGCGCAGCGATTCGATCAGCATGTAGTTGATCGGCATCCACAGCGGCCCGCGCCAGTTGGAGTTGCCGCCGTACAGCCGTGAGTCGGAATCGGCCGGCGCATAACGGGCGCACAGTTGGTGACCGTCGACCTGCAGCGCAAAGGGTTGTTCGGCGAAGTTTCTGGACAGTGAACGAATGCCGAAGTCGGAGAGAAACTCCGCCTCGTCGAGCATGCGCTTGAGCAAATCCTTGGTGCGCTCGCCACGCAACAGCGCGAGCAACAGGCGATTGCCCTGCCCCGGTTCGTTCCAGCGCGACACCAGGCGGGCCAGGTCCGGCCGATGGTGCATGAACTCGAGCAAGCGCTCACGCAACCCCGGCAGGCCTTCATGTTCATGCTGCTCCAGCACCTGCACGGCGAACAGCGGCATCAGGCCGACGATGGAGCGCAGGCGCAGCGCTTCGTTGCCGCCGTCGGGGCGGTGCAACACGTCGTAGAAGAACCGGTCCTGCTCGTCCCACAGCCCTTCGCTGTCGTTATCCACCCGGTTGATGGCTCCGGCGATGTACAGGAAGTGCTCGAAGAACTTCACCGCGATATCCACGTACACCGGGTTGCGCTTGGCCAGTTCCAGGGCGATGCGCATCAGGTCCAGGGCATAGGCCGCGACCCAGGCGGTACCATCGGCCTGGTCCAGCGTATAGCCCGGCGGCAAGGGTGCCGAGCGGTCGAACAGGCCGATATTGTCGAGACCGAGGAAACCACCCTGGAACAGGTTGCGCCCTTCGGCATCCTTGCGGTTGACCCACCAGGAAAAATTCAGCAGCAGCTTGTGGAAGATCCGCTCGAGAAAGTCCATATCGCCCTGGCCGGTCAGGGCCTTTTCCCGCAGATACACCCGCCAGCTGGCCCAGGCATGCACCGGCGGGTTGGCGTCGTCGAAGCGCCATTCGTAGGCCGGCAACTGCCCATTGGGATGCATGAAACGGTCCTTGACCAGCAGCAACAGCTGGTGCTTGGCAAACCCCGGATCGATCAAGGCCAGGGCCACCGCCTGGAAACCCAGGTCCCAGGAGGCATACCAGGGGTATTCCCAGGTGTCGGGCATGGCCACGATGTCGAAGTTCGCCAGGTGCCGCCAATGGCTGTTGCGCACATGGGCGTGGGATGCCGGTGGCGGGGGCTGGCCGGGGTCGCCGTCGAGCCAGCGGTTGACGTCGAAATCATAGAGTTGCTTGGACCACAGCAGCCCGGCCAGGGCCTGGCGCTGGACATTGCGCGCGTCGGCATCGGCGATGCCCTGTTGCAGCGCGGCGTAGAACTCGTCGGCCTCGGCCCGCCGCTGTTCGAACAGGGTCCGGGCGCTGACCTGGGCCGAACCGGCCGGGGCGAAACGCAGATACAGGCTTTTGCTCTCCAGCCCGGCCAGCTCCAGGGTGAAGTGGGCGGCAGCACGGGTTCCGCCGTCGCGGGCAATGGCGGTGCTGACGCCTCCCAGCAAGTAGTCGTTGATCCCATCCTTGAACGGGCCCGGCGTGGCGACGCCATCGAGCTTCGGGAAGTTGGTTTCGTTGTTGCAGAACAGCCACTCGCAGCGCTCCGGCCCCCAGGCGCTGACCTGCATCGGCGAACAGCGCGGATGCCGGGCCAGCAGTTGCTCGCCCTCCAGGCGCAGGCTCGGCTTACGCGAATCACCGCCCCAGCTCCAGGTGTTGCGCGCCCAGACCTGGGGCAAGACCCGCAGGCGCGCCGGCTGGTGGAAGCGGTTGTGCACCGTGACCCGCATGAAGATGTCGTCGACCGCGTGCTTGGCGTATTCCACCGTCACGTCGAAGTAGCGATCATCCTCGAACACCCCGGTGTCAAGGATCTCGTACTCGGTATCGTCCAGGCCGCGTCGGGCGTTCTCCTGCAGCAGGTCCTCATAGGGAAAGGCCACCTGCGGGTATTTGTAGAGCATGCGCATATAGGCATGGCTGGGCACGCCATCGAGGTAGAAATACAGCTCCTTGACGTCTTCGCCATGATTGCCCTCGGTGTTGTTCAGGCCGAACAGGCGCTCCTTGAGAATGCTGTCGCGCTCGTTCCACAGGGCCAGCCCCAGGCACCAGTGCTGGGCCTTGTCGGAGAACCCCGCCAGGCCGTCCTCGCCCCAGCGGTAAGCCCGGCTGCGGGCGTGGTCATGGGGCAAGTAGGCCCAGGCATCGCCATCGGCGCTGTAGTCCTCGCGGACCGTGCCCCACTGCCGCTCGCTCAGGTACGGGCCCCATTCGCGCCAGGGTTCGCCCGCCGGACCATTGAGGCGCTGGCCTTCGACCGTTTCGAGGATGCTTGCCGCCGCTGCTGCCGTCATGGGGGTGTCCGTGAGCCATGGAGGTGAAAGCCAGTGTAGGGGCTGGCAGCGCCGGCGGCCCATGACAAATGTTTCATGGTGCGAGGCGCCAACCGCGACCCGTTGCCGCACAAGGCCCGTGATAGAGCCTTCGGCTTAAATTTACGGGGAGGCGTTCGTTATACTCAGCAACCCTTTTGTACAAACGCGGTACCCATGATGCCCAGCGACAAAACCCTCTTGGCGGGCCTTGTGCTCTGTGTATTGGCCCTGCCGGCACAGGCCGAAGGCCTGGACCTGAGCTACCCGGCGCCCGCCCTGACAGAGGCAACGGCCGCCCCGACGGCGGAGCCGGAACCCAGCAAGTTCCACCTGGAGTTCAAGGCGCCGATCACCCTGGAACACACCTGCAGCGGCCCCCAGTGCAATTACGAGACCGACCCGAGCCAGCACCATGAGCCGGAAACAGTGAACCGATGGTCGGTCGGATTCAACTGAGCCGCCCTGCTTTCAGCGGCGCCTTTCAGGGCCTCATCGCCAGCAAGCTGGCGATCCGGGTACCGCGCTATATCGGGCCGACCCATCGCGCCGGCAGAAGCTTGGCTAGGCTATAAACATGCCCCGTGAATGCCTGGGAGGTCCGATGAACCGCACGATCCTCAGCCCTCTGAGCCTGGCCCTGGCCCTGTTGGCTGGCTGCGCCAGCCCGCCCGAAGTCATCGACAAGGAAGCGGCGGCCATTGCCGAAGGCGTGCTGGCCTTTCGCGATATCTGCCTGAAATCCGCACCCTCCTTCGCCGGGGCCGACAGCGCGGCCAAGGGCTATGGCATCGCCAGGCTGGACGATGCCGGCTATGCGCGGATGGGGCTGAGACCGGACCACAGCCTTGGGGTCCAGGTGCAGAAAGGCAAGCAATGCGCGGTGACCACGCCGTCGCAGCGGGACAAGACCCTGACCGCGCAATTTCTCAAGCTGGCCGAGCAGTTCTCCAGCACCCCGGTGGCGCAGCACCTGCCGGCGAAAATCACCCTCGATAAACAGACCTTCCTGCTGATGCACGACCGGCGCGGCGGCGAGGCTTATGTGATGTTGAAACAACCCTGAAGCACAGCGCCTTCATTCAGGCGGCGAAAGGTGCGCGTAACACACCGGCGAACTCCCCTCGCCCTGCCGGTCCAGCTCGTCCTCCAGCCACTCGGCCAGCACCCGGGCATTGTTGTGCACTTCATCGTGAGCCGAGTACACCAGGGTCAGGTGGCCCTTTTGCGCGCGTTCCAGCAACGCCCACCAATGCTCGGGGCGAGCCGTCAGCTCCTGGCGGTAACGGCTGCGGAAGGTGGCGAAATCCAGCTCGCCGGACTTGAAGGCGCGACGCAATCCGGTGGACGGCGCCAGCTCTTTCAACCACTCATCCAGCGGCAACTGCTCCTTGCGACAATTGCGCGGCCACAGCCGGTCCACCAGCACCCGATAACCGTCGTCGGGGCTCGCCGGCTCGTAGGCGCGTTTGCACAGAATCATGGGTTCTTCCCCTCTATGACTGCATGACCTGCCATCAGCTTAGTGGCTGGACAAGACCTGGCACAGGACGAAGACCAGTGCCTCGCCTCCACTCCCCCGGGGTCTGATTACGACCCTCGCGCATCGAAAACGACACCTCGTCCCCTGGATGATTGACGCACCGCGCCGAGCCCTATTAAGTACTATTTATCCGCATTAATACGATAAATCGAAAACATGCTCAAACGACCTGTTCGCCGCAAACGCCAGAAGCTTTCCGACATGATTGTCGAGTCGGTCAAACGCTCCATCGTGATCAACGCCCTGCGTCCCGGCGACCGCTTGCCGACCGAGCGCGAGTTGATGGAAAGCTTCCAGTGCTCCAAGGGTTCGGCCCGCGAAGCGCTCAAGGCGCTGGAGGTCGAAGGGCTGGTCAACACCCGCACCGGCCCCAGCGGCGGCGCCTACCTGAACCAGGCCGGCACCGAGCCGGCGAGCCGCGCCCTGCGCAATTACCTGCACTTCCAGCAGATGGACGGCGAGCAGGTGTACCAGCTGCGCAAGGTCATCGAAGTGGAACTGGCGGTGTCGGTGATCGGCCGTCTCAGCGTCGACGACTTCGAGGCGCTGCAGGCCAACATCGACTTCTGCAGCGCCCCGGAAGACAGCGAGGCCGGCCAGCGCGAACAGCGCATCGCCGAGCTGGAATTCCACAACCTGCTGGGCCGCGCCTGCCCCAACCCGCTGCTGAGTTTCATGGCGCAGTTCCTCAACGACCTGCTGCGCGACCTGGTAGTGCTGAAGAAGGCCTACAAGCCCAAGCGCAAGCAGTTCGACGCCGCCAACCTCGATTACCACAAGCGCCTGTTGCTGGCCTTCAAAGCCAAGGACGAAGCCGCAGTGCGCCAGCTGATGCACGAACACATGTGCGACGCCGAACACCATATGAGCGCCCTCGAGGGCGAGGTCACCCAACACTTCCTGCTGGAGTTCGATCACCACCACTGACAACCGCCGCACCCGCCACACGCCGCTTCGCCAATAACAAAGCCTGAACACAGGCTGCTGCGCCGTTTTGCCATTGCCACTCCTGCCAATAACTAAACCAGGGAGTTACCCCATGCAGCGTCGTACGTTGTTGAAAGCCAGTCTGACCGTTGCCGGAGCCCTCAGCCTTCCGCTGGGGGTGCGCAACGCCTTTGCCGCCGAACCCTTTACCTTCTACGGGCTCAAGTCGATGTCCGGCGCCTTCGCCAGCTACGGCAAATTCGCCGACATGGGCTCGCGCCTGGCGGTAGAACAGTACCCGACCCTGCTCGGCCGCCCGCTGAACTACAAGGTGATCGACACCGAAGGCAACGCCGGCAAGGCGGTGCGCAAGGTCCAGGAGGCAATTGCCCAGGACGGTGCGCGATTCTTCCAGGGTTGCACCCTGTCGTCTTCGGCGCTGGCGGTGGCCAAGGAAGTGAGCAAGGTCAACGGCGTGTTCATGACCCCGGTGGGCGCCGACGAAGTCACCGGCAAGGACTGCAATGCCTCGACCTTTCGCTGGTCGGTGCCGACCTACGGCGCCATTCGCGAAACCATGGTGCCGCTGATCAAGCGCCTGCCCGAGGCCAAGCGCTGGTACACCATCACCCCGCAATACGTATTCGGCGAAGCGCTGCTGGCCGGCGCCAGACAGGTATGCGCCGAGCATGGCATCGAGCACGTCGGCAACAGCTATCACTCGTTGCAGGAACAGGAATTCTCCGGCTACCTGACCAACGCCATCGCCGCCCAGCCCGACGTACTGGTGCTGCTCAACTTCGGCAGCCAGTCCTCCAACGCCCTGCGCCAGGCGGTGAACTTCGGCATCAAGGAACGCATGAAAGTGCTGCTGGTGTGGTCCGCCGGGCTCGACCAGTTCCAGGAGCTGGGCAGCGACGTGCTCGAAGGCGTCTACCTCGGCGCGCAGTACTGGCACCAGGTCGACACCCCGCTCAACCGCGAGCTGGTCAAGCTGACCCAGGCCAAGTACGGCATCAACCCTACCTACCCGCTGGCCGCCGACTACATCGGCACCAAGATCATGCTCGACACCATAGTCGCCACCGGCAGCTTCGACGGCGCGACCGTGGCCAAGGCCATGCAAGGCCTGACGTACCAGGGGCCGACCGGCGAGGAAAGCATCCGCGCCAGCGACCACCAGGTGATCAAGGACTACTACCTGCTGCTGGGCAAGGCCACGGCCAGCATGCGCGACAAGGACGACCTGGCCGAAGTGCTCAGTTCCGGGCGCTCGTTCCCGGATGCCGGCGCCACCGGCTGCAACCTGGCCTGACCCCGACCGACCTTTCCATCGCTGGCTAGAGGCAGCGGGCCGCCCGACGACGACAGTCGCCGGCCCCCTGTCGAGGGTACCCGCATGCTCAATCTTTACCTGTTCCAGATCCTCAACGGCCTCGGCCTGGGGATGATCTACTTCCTGATCGCGGTGGGCCTGACGATCATTTTCGGCCTGCTGAACTTCGTCAATTTCGCCCACGGCGCGTTCTTCCTGCTCGGGGCCTACATCTGCTACACCGCCGTCAGCCTCACCGGCAGCTTCTGGCTGGCGCTGCTGGTCGCGCCGCTGGTGGTCGCGGCCCTGGCCTGGGCCATCGAGCGATTGCTGATCCAGCGCATCTACCACCTGCCCCACACCTTCCAGATCCTGGTGACCCTGGGCATCGCGCTGATCATCCAGGAAGCCAGCGTGCTGATCTGGGGGCCCGTCGGCAAAAGCGTCGCGGTGCCGGAACTGCTGCGCGGCGTACTGATCGTCGGCGACTTCGTCTACCCCTACTACCGCCTGTTCCTCATTGTCTTCTCGGCACTGGTGGGGCTGGCGCTGTGGCTGCTGCTGGAGCGCACGCGCTTCGGCGCCCTGGTGCGCGCCGGCAGCGAAAGCACCGAGACCGTGTCGCTGCTGGGCACCAACATCTTCCGCCTGTTCTCCATGACCTTCGCCCTCGGCGTGGCCCTGGCCGGGATCGCCGGGGTGCTGTTCGCCCCGTTGCGTGGCGCCCAGCCCTTTGTCGGCCCGGAAATCCTCGGGGTCGCCTTCGTGGTGGTGGTGATCGGCGGCATGGGTTCGTTCAGCGGCGCCCTGGTAGGCGGCCTGCTGGTGGGGGTGGTGCAGAGCCTGATGACCACCCTCTGGCCGCAAGGCGCCAGCCTGATGATCTACGGCGCCATGGCGGCGGTGATTCTGGTCCGTCCCTACGGCCTGTTCGGGAGAGCATGAACATGAGCGAGAAAAATCCCCTGCCGTTCGCCAAGACCCAGTCGCGCGCCCTGCCGTGGCTGGTGGTGGCGGTACTGATCGGCCTGCCGCTGGTGTTGCCATCGGCGACCCTGGCCAGCGAGATCCTGATCTTCGCCCTCGCGGCGCTGGCCTGTAACCTGCTGCTGGGCTACACCGGCCTGCTGTCGTTCGGCCAGGGCATCTTCTTCGGCGCCGGGGCCTACTGCGCCGCGCTGCTGATGATCCACCTGCAACTGGGGCTGTTCAGCGCCCTGTTCGGCGCGGCCCTGGTGGGTGCGCTGCTGGCGTTGCTGGTGGGCGCCCTGGCGATCCGGCGCACCGGTATCTACTTCGTGATGCTGACCCTGGCCTTCAGCCAGATGGCCTACTTCATCGCCTATACCCTGAGCGACTGGACCGGCGGCGACAACGGCCTGCTCAGCGTGCCGCGCCCGGAGATCCGCATCGGCGACACGGTGCTGCTGTCGCTGAGCGACGCGCGCTACTTCTACGCCTTTGTCGCGGTGCTGTTCCTGCTGATCTTCATCGGCGCCCGGCGGGTGATCGCCTCGCCGTTCGGCAGCACGCTGATGGCGATCCGCGAGAACGAAACCCGCGCCGCCGCCATCGGCTACGACACCCGGCACTTCAAGATCCTGGTGTTCATGCTGTCCGGCGCGGTCACCGGGATCGCCGGGGCGCTGTACGCCATGCTCCTGCATTTCGTACCACTGTCGAGCATCGACCTGGCGATGTCGGAAAACATCCTGATCATGACCATAGTCGGCGGCACCGGCTCGCTGTTCGGCTCCCTGCTGGGCGCCGGTTCCATCGTGCTGCTCGGCGAGTTCCTCTCCGAGCTCTGGCCGCGCTGGCTGATGCTGCTGGGAATCATCCTGATCCTGGTGGTGATCTTCATGCGCGGTGGTTTGTGGGGCGGCTTGTCGAGCCTGTTCGAACGCCTCCTGAGGCCACGCAAGGCGGCCCTGCCGACCGAGGAGAAACTGTCATGAATAGCCCCGCGCAGTACCTGCTGCAAACCCAGGACCTGGAGCTGGCCTACGGCGCCTTCCACGCGGTCAACGGCGTCAACCTGAAGGTCGAGGCCGGCACCATCCACACCATCATCGGCCCCAACGGCGCCGGCAAGACCAGCCTGTTCCATTGCCTGACCGGCGAACGCCAGGCCACCGCCGGGACGATCCTGTTCAACGGCAAGAACATCATCAAGAAGCCGGCCCACGGCCGGGTCGGCCTGGGCATGGCCCGTTCGTTCCAGTTGACCAGCCTGTTCCAGAACCTCAGCGTGCGGGAAAACCTGCGCCTGGCCGCCCAGGGGCGCGATGGCCTGGCGGCGCTGAACTTCTGGCGCCACCTCGACAGCCGCCGCGAACACCTGGAGATGGCCGACCAGGTGCTCGAACGCCTGCAACTGACGGCACGCGCCGACACCCTCGCCGGCGAGCTGTCCCACGGCCAGCAGCGGGTGCTGGAAGTCGGCATGTCGATCTGCTCCAGGCCGAAACTGCTGATGCTCGACGAGCCGACCTCCGGCATGGGCATCGATGACATCCCGATCATGACCCAGCTGATCAGCGACCTCGGCCGCGACCACACGGTGCTGCTGATCGAGCACAACATGAGCATCGTCATGTCCATCAGCCAACGCATCACCGTCATGAGCCACGGCCAGATCCTGGTCGAAGGCACGCCAGAATTCGTCCGCGCCGACGAGCGCGTGCGCAGCGCCTACCTGGGAGAAGCCGCCTGATGCTGACCGTCGAGAATATCCATTCCTACTACGACAAGAGCCACGTCCTCGAAGGCGTCTCGCTGCAGGTCAACGCCGGCGAACTGGTGACCCTGCTGGGGCGCAACGGCGCGGGCAAGACCACCACCCTGCGCAGCATCCTCGGGATCATCTGCCCGCGCCAGGGACAGATCCGCTTCAACGGCCAGGAGCTGGTGGGCAAGAAGATCTTCGAGATCGCCCGCCAGGGCCTGGCGCTGGTGCCGGAACACCGCGGCATCTTCCGCTTGCTCAGCGTCGAGGAGAACCTGCGCATCGCCCAGCGCAAGAGCAGCCGCTGGCAGCTGGAGGATGTCTACGGCATGTTCCCGCGCCTCAAGGAGCGGCGCAAAAACGCCGGCCACGCGCTGTCCGGCGGCGAGCAGCAGATGCTCGCCATCGCCCGCGCCCTGCTCAACGATCCCAGGCTGCTGATCCTCGACGAACCCACCGAGGGCCTGGCCCCGGTGATTGTCGACGAGCTGGTGAAGATCCTGCGCAAGATCAAGGACGACGGCCTGCCGGTGCTGCTGGTGGAACAGAACCTGATGGTCTGCGACAAGCTCGCCGACCGCCATTACGTCCTCGAACAGGGTCGCGTGGTCTACCAAGGCAGCGCCGCCGACTTCCGCGCCGACCCAAGCATCAAGAACCGCTACCTGGCCCTGAGCGCCTGAGGGGAGAGCTGAAATGAACAGTCCGATTGTGTCCGTACCCCTGTTGCAAGACAGCGCCCCGCTGGTCAACCGCGAACGCCTCTGGCAATCGCTGATGGACCTCGCTCAACTGGGCGCCACCGCCAAGGGCGGCGTATGCCGCCTGGCCCTGACCGACCTCGACCGCCAGGCCCGCGACCTGTTCGTGCGCTGGTGCGAAGAGGCCGGTTGCAGCGTCAGCATCGACGGCATCGGCAATATCTTCGCCCGCCGCGCCGGGCGTAACCCGCAACTGCCGCCGGTGATGACCGGCAGCCATATCGACACCCAGCCCACCGGCGGCAAGTTCGATGGCTGCTACGGAGTGATGGCCGGCCTGGAGGTGATCCGTACCCTCAACGACCTGGGGCTGCAGACCGAAGCGCCGATCGAGGTGGTGGTCTGGACCAACGAAGAAGGGTCGCGCTTCCCGCCGTGCATGATGGGCTCGGGGGTATTCGCCGGTAAGTTCGACCTCGACGACACCCTGCGCAAGCAGGATGAACAGGGGCTGTCGGTGGGCAGCGAGTTGCAGCGCATCGGTTATGCCGGCTCGCGGGCGGTGCTCGGCCATCCGGTGGGCGCGTATTTCGAGGCGCACATCGAACAGGGCCCGGTGCTGGAAGACCGCCAGACCACCATTGGCGTGGTCATGGGCTGCCTCGGCCAGAAGTGGTTCGACCTGACCCTGACCGGGGTCGAGGCCCATGCCGGGCCGACACCGATGCACCTGCGCAAGGACGCCCTGATGGGCGCCGCCCAGGTAATCAGCGCGGTCAATCGCATCGCCCATGAACAACAGCCCCACGCCTGCGGCACCGTCGGTTGCCTGAGCCTGCACCCGGGCTCGCGCAACGTGATTCCTGGCCAGGTGCAGATGACCCTCGACCTGCGCCACCTGCATGCCGACCGGCTGCAGGCCATGGTCGACGAGGTGCGCCAGGTGATCGAAGACACCTGCCAGCAGCACGGCCTGGGCTTCGAGCTGACCCCCACCGCCGACTTCCCGCCGCTGGACTTCGACCCCGCCTGCGTCGCCGCGGTGCGCCAGGGCGCCGAACAGCTGGGCCTGAGCCATATGGACATCGTCAGCGGCGCCGGGCACGACGCGATCTTCGTCGCCGAGCTGGGCCCGGCGGGGATGATCTTCGTGCCCTGCGAAGGCGGCATCAGCCACAACGAAATCGAAAACGCCGCGCCCCAGGACCTGGCCGACGGTTGCGCGGTGTTGCTGCGGGCCATGGTCAACGCGGCGCAACAAACAGGAGCAGCGGCATGACCCGACACAGCGAAATCGCCGAGATGAGCGGCGTCGAACTGCTCGCCCATTACCGCGACAAACGCCTGTCGCCGGTGGAAGTGACCGAGGATGCCCTGGCGCGCATCGAGCGCTTCAACCCGCAGGTCAACGCCTATTGCCATGTCGACCCGCAAGGTGCGCTGGACGCGGCAAAGGCCTCCGAGCAGCGTTGGCTCAAGGGCCGGCCCTGCGGCGCGCTGGACGGCGTGCCGGCCTCGATCAAGGACCTGACCCTGACCCGTGGCATGCCCACGCGCAAGGGCTCGAAAACCACCTCCGCCAGCGGCCCCTGGGATGTCGATGCGCCCTTCCCGGCCTTTATGCGCAACGCCGGTGCGGTGCTGCTGGGCAAGACCACCACCCCGGAATTCGGCTGGAAAGGCGTGACCGACAACCCGCTATACGGCATCACCCGCAACCCCTGGGACACCCGCACCACCGCCGGCGGCTCCTCCGGTGGCGCGGCCGCCGCGGCGTCGCTGAACCTCGGCGTGCTGCACCAGGGCAGCGATGCCGGTGGTTCGATCCGCATTCCCTGCGCCTTCACCGGCACCTTCGGGATCAAGCCGACCTTCGGCTACGTGCCGCAGTGGCCGGCCAGCGCCATGACCCTTCTCTCGCACCTGGGACCGATGACCCGCACCGTCGACGATGCGGTATTGATACTGCAAACCGTCGCCCGGCCGGATGCCCGCGACGGCCTGGTCGGCGCCCCGCGCAGCACGCCCTGGCTGCCGGAGAGCACTGACCTCAAAGGCCTGCGCATCGCCTACAGCCCTGACTTCGGTTACGTGAAGGTGCAGCCACAGGTGGCGCGGGTGGTGGCCCGGGCGGTGGAACGCCTGGCGCAACTGGGTGCCCATGTCGAGCAGGTCGACCCGGGGTTCAGCGACCCGCTGGAACTGTTCAATACCCTGTGGTTCGCCGGCGCCGCGCGCTTGGCCGGGCAACTGAGCCAGGAGCAACGCCAGCAGCTCGACCCGGGCCTGCTGCGCATTGCCCGGCAAGGCGAAGACATCAGCCTCCACCAGTACACCCTGGCCCTGGAAGCCCGCGCGGCGCTGGTGGCGCACATGGCCGAGTTCCACGAACGCTATAACCTGCTGGTCTCGCCCATGCTACCGCTCACCGCCTTCGCCGCCGGGCACAACGTGCCGCCGGGTTCCGGCCTGAGCGAATGGATGGAGTGGACGCCCTTCAGCTACCCCTTCAACCTGACCCAGCAACCGGCCGCGTCGGTGCCGTGCGGCTTCGCCGAGGATGGCTTGCCGGTCGGGCTGCATGTGGTGGGGGCGCGGTTTGCCGATGATCAGGTGCTGCGCCTGTGCCGGGCTTATGAGCAGGCGTTCCCGAGCCCGCACCCGCAGGCGCCGCTGATCAAGGACTGACAATGCTTATGGAGGGCATCGCTATCGATGCCCTTTTGGCTACCGCTCGATGCCCTGGAGCCGCCGCCGAACCTTGAAGGCTCGCCAGCGGCCAGGGGATCAAGCGCTTACTTCGCCGCCCGCACCTGGGCGATCAACTGGTCCGCCACCGCGAACAGGCCCTTGGCACCGTCGCTGGTCATGCCAAAGCGGTACTTGCCGTCCACCACCAGCGAGGGTACGCCGGTGGCCTGGTAGGCCGCGGTGCGTTTTTTCGCGTCCATCACCTTGGCCTGCACGGCGAAGGAGTTGTAGGTGGCGAGGAATTTAGCGGGGTCGATGCCCTGCCCTTTGAGCAGTTCGGCCATGGCCTCGGGGGTTTTCAGGCGGTTGCCGCGGTGGATCGCCTCGAACACCGCGTGGTGCGCTTCGGGCTTGGCATCCATGGTCGCCAGGGTCAGGTACAACTGGCCGTAGACATCCCAGATCCCGCCGAACATGGCCGGCAGCTTGACGAAGTTCACGTCCTCGGGAAGCTGGGCCGCCCAAGGGTTGATCGAGGCTTCGAGGTTGTAGCAGTGGCCGCAGCCGTAGGAAAACAACTCCACCACTTCGATCTTGCCAGGCACGACCTGCGGCACGGCATCCTTGAGTTCCACGTACTGGCTGGCATCCACCGCGGCCATGGCGGTCTGCCCGGCCAAGCCAAAGAGGCAGCTGGCTGCCAGGGCAATGTTCAGAATCGAGTGACGCATGCAATCTCCAATGGGTTGGCGCCTTTGAGTCAGCACGGCTGCTCATCGAGCGGGCCCCAAAGGATACAGACGACATCCGCGATGCCAATCAGACTCGTCTTAATCTTTTGTTGGTTTTTTGTCATCAATGCCCGGACAGCTCCGGCTGCCCCGCGAACCGGGCGGCCAGGCCAATGATCTCCTCGCGCAGCCAGCGATGCCCCGGAACCCGCTCCTGCTGGCGATGCCAGATCAGGCTGACCTGCACCGGCGGCGCCACCAGCGGCAGCTCGGCGATGCGGATCGGCATCAGCGCGCAGAAGTGCTCCGCCAGGCGCCGCGGCACCGTGCCGAGCAAATCCGACTGGGCGACGATCAACGGGATGCTCAGGTAATGCGGGACGAACAGCTGCACATGACGCTGGACCTTGGCCGAGCCGAGGACGATCTCCAGCGGCGAGCCGCGCCCACCCCGGTCCGGAATCGCCACGTGCTGGCTCTGTTCATAGGTCTTGAGGCTCAGCTGCGGCTCGAAGGCCGGGTGGTCGATACGGCCGATCACCACCAGCTGTTCTTCCAGCAGCGGCTGGTAGCAGAGGTCGGGATCGTCGAAGTACAGGTAGTCCACCGCCAGGTCGAGCATCCCGGTGGTCAGCCAGGCCGGCAGGGAGTCGGCGGCGTCGCTGCGCACCGCCAGGCGGACCTTGGGCGCGGCGCTTTGCAAGCGGCGTGACAGCGCCGGCAACAGGCGCGCCTGGGCGTAGTCGTTCATCGACAGGCTAAAGGTCTGGTCGGACGCCGCCGGGTCGAACTCGCTGCTCGGGTCCAGGCCTTCCTGCAACAGGCGCAGGGCCTGGCGCACCGAGCCGTGCAGCACATGGGCCCGCGGTGTCGGCTGCATGCCCCGGGCGGTGCGGATGAACAGCGGCTCGTCGAGCTGGCTGCGCAGGCGCGCCAGGGCATTGCTCACGGCCGGCTGGCTGAGGTTCAGGCGCACCGCCGCGCGGGACAGGTTCTGCTCCTGCATCAGCGCGTCGAACACCAGCAACAGGTTGAGATCCAGGTGCCGCAAATTCAGCTTCATGAATAATGCCCATTCCGAATATCCATTAGCTGGATAATTCGAGCAGGACTAATCTTCTGTCAATAAGAACAACAAAACCCACAGGAGAACGGCCTTGAGGCAAACCACCCTGGCATTTCGCGAGCGTTATCGCGCCGCGGTTCATCCGCGCTACAACCCGTGGCTGCATGGCGGTTTCGTGCTGGCCTACGGCATGGCGTGCATCGCCCTGCTGTGGAGCACCCTGCATCAGGTGCAACCGCTGGAATGGCTGGCGGTGCCGGTGGCGCTGCTGTTCTTCAACCTGTGCATCTATGTCGTGCACCGCTGGCTGGGCCACCACAAGCAGGCCTTCGCGCGGATGTTCTACGCCCGCCACAGCGGCGACCACCACAGCTTCTTCGTGCCCGGATACATGACCTACGACGGCCCCCGGGACTGGCGGGTGATCCTGTTCCCGGCCTGGCTGATCGTGGTCCACAGCCTGCTGTTCGCCCTGCCGCTGTGGTGGCTGCTGCAGTTGTGGAATGCCAATGTCGCGGCGCTGTTCGCCAGCTGCATGCTGATCGGCTACCTGGCCTACGAGGTGTTCCATGCCTGCGAGCACCTGCCGGCCGGGCACCCGCTGGCGCGACTGCCGTGGATCCGCCAGATGCGCCGCCTGCACGAGCTGCATCACCGCCGCGAGCTGATGCAGGAGCGCAATTTCAACATTGTCCTGCCGCTGATGGATTACCTGTTCGGCACCCTGTACTGGGAGCCGGAATCCGCTACTTCCTCACTATCGACAAGGTCCTCGTCCATGACCCGCATGCAGCATCAGATCGATATTCCGCGCAACCCGGTGGCCCTGCTCGACTACGCCAGCGCCTCCAGCCGCTGGCCGGAGTGGCACCCGTCTTCATTGAAGGTCCAGGGTCCGGCCGGGGCCCTGCCCGCCGGCGCGCGCTTCGAGGAAGACATCCACGCCGGCGGGCGCAGCGGGCACCTGAGCTGGCGGGTCGACGAGTACCTGCCGGGGCATCGCTGGAGCGCCGCGGCCCAGGGCGATCATGGCCTGCAACTGGTGGTGACCTACGAGTGCCAGCCGCTGGACGCCCACCACACGCGGTTTATCCGCACCCTGGAATACCGCTTCGACGGCCTGCTGATGCGCCTGGGCAATCGCCTGTTATTCAGAAGGCGGATAGAACGGGAGTCCGCCGACTCCCTGCTAGCCTTGTGCGAAGTGGCGCAAAGGGTGATTCCCCTGGGCGCCGGCGTCGCACCGCAGCGTGTGACCTGACCCCATCACCCAGGAGCCGCCATCGATGAAGCCAGTCGCACCCCGTCGGATCAAAATTCGCCATCTGCTGCTGGTCGTGCTTATCGCCATCGGCGCCTTTCTGCTGCTGATGCCGACCAAGGTCCAGCCATTGGCCTGGACCCCGCCGCCGGCGCCTTCGCTGAAGAGCGGCCTGTACGCCGAGAACCAGAAGCTCAAGGGCCTGCAGGCGGTGGGCGCGCTGAATATCGAAGGGCCGGAAGCCCTGCTGCTGGAGGACGGCTCGCTGATCAGCGGCCTGCATGACGGGCGGGTGATCCGCACCGCCCTGGACGGCAGCGCCCTGCAGGTACTGGCCAATACCGGCGGGCGGCCCCTGGGCCTGGCCCGCCACCCGGATGGCCGGCTGATCATCGCCGACGCGGTCAAAGGCCTGCTGGCGCTGGACGCCAAGGGCCAGTTGAGCACCCTCACCACTTCCGCCAATGGCCTGTCCTTCGGCTTTACCGACGACGTGGCGGTGGACGCCGCCGGGCGTTATGCCTACTTCAGCGACGCCACCAGCCGCTGGGGCTATGGCCAGGATGGCGAGGCGGTGATCGAGCACGGCGGCGACGGTCGCCTGCTGCGCTATGACTTCCAGAGCGGCCAGACCGAACAGTTGCTGGACCGCCTGGAGTTCGCCAACGGCATCGCCCTCGGCCCCCAGGAGGCCTATGTGCTGGTCAACGAAACCGGCGCCTACCGGATCAGCCGCTACTGGCTCAGCGGTGCCAAGGCCGGGACCCACGACCTGTTCATCGACAACCTGCCGGGGCTGCCGGACAACCTCAGTTTCAATGGCCAGGGGCGTTTCTGGGTGGCGCTCTACGCCCCGCGCAACGTCCTGCTGGACGGCACCGCGCCCTATCCCCTGGTGCGCAAGATGATCGTGCGCGCCATGACCCTGCTGCCCAAGCCGGTGGAAAAACGCGGCTTCGTCCTCGGCCTGGATACCCAGGGCCAGGTCATCGCCAACCTGCAGGACACCAGCGCCGGCAACTACGCGCCCATCACCACGGTGCGCGAATACGGCGACGCCCTGTACTTCGGCTCGCTCACGGCCACGCACATGGCGCGCCTGCCGCTGAGCGTCGCCCTGGCGCAGACGCCTTGATGCGGTAGCGACCTGGGCCCGACCAGATCGGGTCCTGAGCCGCAGCCCGGACACCGGCCTGGCCGCCAATCGATTCTGATCTAAGCTGTCCCGCGCGGCGTCGTCACAGGCGCCCACCAAGGAAAGACAAACAATCGAATCCGATTGATGCCCATCACATTGAGAGTGGACCCACCCATGAAAATCAAAATCCTCCTGGCTTCCCTGCTGCTCACCTCATCCCTGTCGGCGCTGGCCGCATGCCCGGTGTTCGGACCGTCCGAGGATCCCTGCGCAGGCCCGGTATTCGGCCCGAGCACCTGCGAGTGCCCTTGAGGCAGGCAGGCGCTGAAACAGGCGCGCCCACTCCTGGGCGCGTCTCGCCAAGCGTGAAGGTCGATACAAGGGAGTAAATGGGCAAACAGCGGAAAGAGCAGACAATGCTCTGGATTGCGCAGGACCTGGCGAGACGCCCGAAGTCTCGGGACATCTCGCTCAGGACAGGGTCGGGGTCAGAAGCGGGCAGTCAGCTTCTCGGAGATCTCATCCTTGATCAGCAGCCGCTTTTCCTTGAGTCGTTTCAACTCCTCGTCAGCGGCCGCCGCGGCCTCCGCTTTGAGCACCTGATCATCAATGCTGGAGTATTTATCGAACAAGGCATTCAGGTGCGGGTCACTGGCCCGACGCTGTTGAATGTCTTCTTTGCTGTAGCTCAGGTCCTGGTACAGGTCATGGGGCACCGGCATGAAACACCTCCGTTTGTTGATCGGTGGCAAGCCCATTTACACGCGCTTGCCAGTTACCAGAATGACCTCGACCACCGCTGTCTGTCGACCGCCAATCGGACCACAGTAATGACCGTTCGTCGCCTTCAGCGGCATTTCCCGTGACCCACCGCCCGCCTCGCAATCCGCCATGACCGAAGCCCCGCTGAGGGTGCCGCGATTCATCCCAGCGCCTGGGCCAGAAACGGCGCGGTGCGGCTCTTGCGGTGCCTGGCCACCTGCTGCGGGGTACCGCTGACCACCACTTTGCCGCCCTGGTCGCCGGCGCCCGGGCCGATATCAATCACCCAGTCGGCCTGGGCCACCACGCGCATTTCGTGCTCGACCACCACCACGCTGTGACCGGCGCGCACCAGGTTGTCCAGTTGTTCCAGCAGGCGATCGACATCCCGCGGATGCAAGCCGGTGGTCGGTTCGTCCAGCACATACAGGGTTGCACCGCGGGGGTTGCGCTGCAGTTCGGTAGCCAGCTTGATCCGCTGCGCTTCACCGCCGGACAGCTCGGTGGCCGGCTGGCCAAGGCGCAGATAACCCAGGCCGATATCGCGCAAGACTTCCAGAGAACGGCGGATGCCCGCTTGATCGGCGAACACCTCGACCGCCTCCTGCACCGTCAGTTGCAGGACCTGGGCGATGTTCAGGCCTTGCCACTGGATGGCCAGGGTCTGCGGGTTGTAGCGCGCGCCGTGGCAGGTCGGGCACGGCGCATAGACGCTGGGCATGAACAGCAGCTCGACGCTGACAAAACCTTCGCCTTCGCAGGCCGGGCAGCGGCCCTTGGCGACGTTGAAGGAGAACTGCCCGGCGTCGTAACCCAGTGCCCGCGCCTCGGGGGTGGCGGCGAACAGCTTGCGCACGTGGTCGAACAGCCCGGTGTAGGTCGCCAGGTTCGAGCGCGGGGTGCGGCCGATGGGTTTCTGGTCCACCTGCACCAGGCGCTTGATCCGTTCCAGCCCGGCGGTGACTTCGCCGCTGCTGGCCTGTGGGGCGTCGTCTTCCAGGTTCAGCTCTTCCGGTTCTTCGTTGCCCTGCGGCCGCCCGAGGTGCGCGCCCACCAGTTCCAGCAGGGCCTGGCTGACCAGGCTCGACTTGCCGGAACCCGACACCCCGGTCACCGCGGTGAAGCAACCGAGGGGGAACTCGGCGCTCAGGCCCTTCAGGTTGTTGCGGCTGATGCCCTCCAGGCGCAGCCAGCCCTGGGCCTCGCGCGCGGTGCGGCGGGCCGGCGCCTGCTCGGCGAACAGGTAGGCGCGGGTCTGCGACTGCGCGACCTCGGCCAGCCCCGCTGGCGGGCCGCTGTACAGCACCTGGCCGCCCTGCTCGCCCGCCGCCGGGCCGACGTCGATCAGCCAGTCGGCGCGGCGCATGGTCTGCAGGTCGTGCTCGACCACGAACAACGAATTGCCCGAAGCCTTGAGTTGCTGCAAAGCCTCGAACAGCGCCTCGGCGTCCGCCGGGTGCAGGCCCGCCGAAGGTTCGTCGAGCACATAGATCACCCCGAACAGTTGCGAACCCAGCTGGGTCGCCAGGCGCAGACGCTGCAACTCGCCGGACGACAGGGTCGGCGTGCTGCGCTCCAGGGCCAGGTACCCCAGGCCCAGGCCGGTCAGGGTGCTGACCCGCTCCAGCAGGTCCTGGGCGATGCGTTGCGCGGCCAGGCGTTTTTCCAGGGACAGGTTCGGCGTGTGCCGCACATCCGGTCCTCCGACATGCCCCGGCGCACCCTGGGCGATCCGTTGTTGACGCGCGGCCTGGGTCTGCTCATGGCTCCAGACCTCGCCGGCCTCCTCGGCCTGTTCCAGGTAAGCCTGGGCGGCCACCGGTTTCAGCACCTCGGCCAATTGCAGCAGGGGCATCTGCGACAGCTCGCCGATGTCGAGGCCGGCGAAGGTCACCGACAGCGCCTCGCGCTTCAGGCGCTTGCCCTCGCACAGCGGGCACGGGCTGCCGAGCATGAACTGCGACACGCGCTTTTTCATCAGCGCGCTTTGCGAATGAGTGAAGGTGTGCAGCACGTAGCGCCGGGCCCCGCTGAAGGTGCCCATGTAGCTCGGCTCCTGCTTGCGCTTGAGGGCCTCGCGGGTCTGCTCCGGGGTCAGCCCGGCGTACACCGGCACGGTCGGGGTTTCTTCGGTGAACAGGATCCAGTCGCGCTGCTCTTTAGGCAGGTCGCGCCAGGGGATATCGACGTCGTAGCCCAGGGTCACGAGGATGTCGCGCTGGTTCTGCCCCTGCCAGGCCAGCGGCCAGGAGGCCACCGCGCGCTGGCGGATGGTCAGCGAAGGGTCCGGCACCATCGACGCCTCGCTGACCTCGTAGACCCGGCCCAGGCCATGGCAGTTGGGGCAGGCGCCTTGCGGGGTGTTGGGCGAGAAGTCTTCGGCGTAGAGCATCGGCTGCCCCGGCGGGTAGCTGCCGGCCCGGGAATAGAGCATGCGGATCAGGCTGGACAAGGTGGTGACGCTGCCCACCGAAGAGCGGGTGCTCGGCGTGCCACGCTGCTGTTGCAGGGCCACCGCCGGCGGCAGGCCTTCGATGGCATCGACATCCGGCACCCCGACCTGATCGATCAGGCGCCGGGCGTAAGGCGCCACCGATTCGAAATAGCGGCGCTGGGCCTCGGCGTACAGGGTCGAGAACGCCAGGGACGATTTGCCGGAGCCGGAAACCCCGGTGAACACCACCAGCGCATCGCGGGGAATATCCACGTCGATGTTGCGCAGGTTGTGTTCGCGGGCGCCGCGTACCCTGACAAAACCCGAGCTGTTCGCTGGCAAGGAAGACAAAACCTGGGGCGAAGGCATGTTGCGCGCTGAAGTCATGGGACAGCCTTGTATCGGAGGTGTCGGGACGAGATTTCAAGTCAGAGAGCCCCACGGCGCCAGCACCGGCGACAGGCAGCCACCCGACCGTGTTGCAGGGTGCATGGGCTCGGGGTTTTGAGCAACCGTGGATCTCGAAGGTTCAGCGGACTTTTCCCTGAGGGGCTTACGGCTTCACGCCTCCAGCACCGACCTGACCATGGCGGTCAGGGCGTCCGGGCTGTAGGGCTTGCTCAGCAGGTGGGTGTCCGGGCTGAGCTGGTGATTGCAGGAAATGATGTCGCGGGTATGCCCCGAGGTGAACAGCACCGCCACGGCCGGCGACTGGGTCTTGGCCCAGAGCGCCAGGTCGGTGCTTTTGATCAGGCCAGGCATCACCACGTCGGTGAAGATCAGCTCGACCCGGGCGCCGGTCAGCAGCAGTTGCATGGCCGCATCGCCATTGGCCGCCACCAGCACCTTGTAGCCGGCGTGCTCCAGCAGCTCGACCGCCGCCGCGCGGACGTCCTCGTTGTCCTCCACCACCAGGATGGTTTCCTGGCCATGGCCAGGCCGCTGCCCACGCCGGGGCGCCGCGCCTGGTTCCTGTTCGGTACTGCGGACAAAATACATGCGCACCGTGGTGCCCTGCCCCGGCGTGCTGAGCATCTCGATATGGCCGCCGCTCTGCTTGACGAAACCGAACACCATGCTCAACCCCAGCCCGGTGCCCAGGCCATCGCGCTTGGTGGTGAAGAACGGCTCGAACGCCTGCTTGAGCACCTCGGGCGGCATGCCATCGCCGGTATCGGCCACCGACAGGCACAGGTAGTCGCCGGCGGTGATGCCCTTGCCGGCACAGAAACCGCGGTCGAGCACCACATTTTCACCACGGATGCCGATGGTGCCCTCACCCTTCATGGCATCGCGGGCGTTGATCGCCAGGTTGAGCAAGGCGTTTTCCAGCTGGCCGCGATCGACCTTGATGCACCAGGGCTGCGCGGGCAACTGCACGTCGATATCGATGGTCTCGCCAAGGGCCCGTTGCAGCAGCTCGCTCAGGCTGTCGGGGATCCGGCACGGGTTGTAGACCTCGGGCGACAGCGGCTGGCGCCGGGCGAACGCGAGCAATTGCGCGGACAGCTTGGCGCCGCGCTCGACCGCGGTAATGGCCGCGCCGACCCGACGCTGCACATTGGCATTGTCCGGCTCATGGCGCGCCAGCAGGTGCAGGTTGCCGGCGATCACTTGCAGCAGGTTGTTGAAGTCGTGGGCCACGCCACCGGTCATGCCGCCAATGGCCTCGAGCTTCTGCGACTGGCGCAGCTGCTCCTCGGCCGAGACCCGCGCGTTGACCTCCTCGGCCACCCGCTGCTCGAGGTTGCGCGTCAGTTGCAGCAGTGACTCTTCGGCCATCTTGCGTTCATGGATATCGATCAGCACGCCGGGAAAACGCAGGGCCTGCCCCGCGTCGTCGAACTCGCAACGGCCGCAGCCCATGACCCACAGGTAACTGCCGTCCGCCCGGCGGATGCGGTATTCGGCGTTGTAGGGCACGCCCTTTTGCACGCTGTAGGCCAGCTGTTCCTTGATCCGCGCCAGGTCCTCGGGGTGCACCCGGCTGTCGGCGACCGCCATCGACAGGTCGTCCAGCGGCTGCTCCAGCGGGTAGGAAAAGGTCCGGGCAAAACGCTCGTCGCCCGACAGCCGGTCGGCCTTGATGTCCCAGACAAAGGAACCCAGCAGCGCCCCGGCATTGAGCGCCAGCTGCACCCGCTCGTTTTCCGCGCGGTAGGCGTTCTCGACTTCCTGGCGGCGTTGCTCGGACAACACGTGGGCGGTGGTCTCGACCACGATCGCCATGACCCCGGCCGGCGCCTGGTCGTCACCGGCCACCGGACTGTAGTAGAGGTCCATCCAGACATGTTCCGGCTGGCCGTTGCGCAGCAGCACCAGCTCCTTGTTGCGGTAGGACAGGGTCCCGCCCGCCAGGCAGGTGTCCAGCACATGGCGGTTGAAATCCGCCACTTCCGGCCAGCCCTGCTCCACCTGGCAGCCGAGCAGGTACGGGTGCCGGCCACCGGCGAACTCGGCGTAGGCATCGTTGTAGATCATGTAGCCCGAACGGCCCCAGAGCATGACCAGCGGCACCGGCGAGGCCAGCAGCAGTTGCACCGCGCTGCACAGGCTCGATGACCAGCGGTCCAGCGCTCCCAGCTCAGTGACAGACCAGTCGAACGCCTGGATGCGTGCGGCCATCTCGCCTTTCCAGCCCTGGCAACCATGAGGATCTGATAAGAACGGCATGACGAACTCTACGAAAAACATGACAAGCATGGGTTTTCAAGAGGTTGCGACGCGGCAGCCTCCAGAGCCTTTGAGCACCGTGCGTGCGGATGGTTTCACTATTTTCGGCCCCAGGGCCGAATCACCGCTGCCGCTGGTCGGTCGCCCTGCCCGCGAGTGCACCCAGCACGCGCCGGACGGGATTGGACAAACAGCATAGGCGTTGGCGCAAGGTCCAGACGGACGCTCGCAAGCGTCGCCTGGCACAGGGCGGATTGCCCGCCCTGCAGACCTCAGTCGGTGCCGTATTTCGGCGAGCGCGGACCGTACAACAGACCCGCGTGTTGCCCGGCCGACAGCAGGCGCTGGCTGGTGATGCCGGCGATCGGGTGACCGGCGTCGGTGGAGGTGTTGATGATCTGCTTCACCGCGGCGGTGATCAGCATGCCCACCAGGCCACCGCCGTTGTTATTGTTGCCCTCTTCGCTGGAGGCCCGGGCAGTGCCGGTCCACAGCGTGGTGCCGGTCTTCAGGTCGACCAGGGTGGCACTGGCGGTGACCACGGTGGCGCTGCTGATCAGCATGTAGCTGGTTCCGTATTCCTTGACGGTGATATACAGCCCGGCATCGGCCCCGAAGATCTCGTTGAGCTTGGCCGGCGACAGGCCATGGATATCCGCCGGGTTGGTCAGGCCGTTGTGGCGGAAGGTTTCGTCCACCACCGCGATCGGCATCACGTAATAACCGGCTTCGGCCAGGGGGAAGGTCACCTGGGACAGCATGCTGTAGGTGGCCTTGACGTCCGGCGACTCGTTGAGCGGCGGCAGCACCAGGATCGACTTCGGCCGGGCCTGCTTGTAGGCCGAGTAGTCCACGGTCTTGGGCGTGGCGCAGCCCACCAGCAGGCTGACGGCCAACAGGCCCATCAGGTTGCGCAAGGTACAGAGGTTCATTGGCCGGCTCCCTTCTTGGCGTTTTTCAGCAGAAAGTCCATGTACGGCGCGGACTCGGGGAACAGCGCCTTCTCGGTATTGAACTGCTGCACCATCTGGTCGTCCTTGCCCAGGCCCGCATAGAGCATGCCCAGGTGCGCGTGGTAACCCGGCGGCACCGCCTTGCCGGTGGACTTGATCTTCTGCAGGTCGCGCTCCAGCGCTTCGACCTGCGCCTCCTTGGCCTCCTCGCCCTTGAAGTACTCGTAGGTCTGGGCCTGGTAGGTTTCCCACTGGTAAAGCGTCTTCGGCCCGCTGCAACCGGCCAGCAATACGCTGCCCAGCAACGTGGCGGCCATCAGCGGCCGGGCCATCTTGGTGTTGAACATGCTCTTCTCCCTGTCAGCGGTATCGATCAGCGGCTGGGTTTCCAGGCGCCGGCGTCAATCGCCTCGACCATGCGGTTGACGGCCTCGCGCATGGCCAGGTCGAGGACCTTGCCGTTGAGGGTCGAGTCGTAGGAAGCGGTGCCGCCGAAGCCGATCACCTCGCGGTTGGACAGGGCGTACTCGCCGGCGCCCTGGGTCGAATACACCACTTCGGAAGTGCTGATGTTGACGATGTTCAACGCCACCTTGGCGTAGGCCACCTGGGTCTTGCCACGGCCGAGAATGCCGAACAGCTGGTGGTCGCCGGTTTCCTTGCGGCCGAACTCGGTGACATCGCCGGTCACCACGAAGTCCGCGCCCTTGAGCTTCTGCGCCTGGCCCTTGATCGCCGCCTCCTGCTGGATCTCGCCCATGTTGTCGCGATCCAGCACGTTGAAGCGGTTGGTCTGCTGCAGGTGGGTAATCAGGATGGTCTTGGCCTGGCCGCCGAGGCGGTCGACGCCGTCGGAGAAGATCCCGCGCATGTAGCTGGAGCGGTTATCGAACTTGCCCACCGCCATCGGTACCCGAGCCCCGGTCCACACCTGATTGGCGCTCTGGACCTTCTCCACCGGCAATGCCCGGGAGCTTTCCGTGGCACAACCGCTCATGCCCGCCAGTACGGCCAACGCTACGCCCGACATCACCAACTTCGAGATCAGTCTCACTCTGGGTTCCTTTTGAGTATTCATAAAAAAGTGCCTGCGCCCTGCCACAGCCTTGCGAAACACGGCTTTTGCGGGTTCGGAAATAGCAGTCAGGGCACGCTGAAACGTGACGCAGGAGGCGTCGGCGGCGGCGATTATGCCAAAGTGCCATCATTGCGAAAAGAAATAAAAAATCCTGGCGTCAGTCGATTGACTGCCGGACGCTCCAGGCTTGCCCGCGATGGCTGCAACGCCGGTCGCAGCCTGCAGCAGCGTGACCGACTCAGCGGAAATCGCGGCTGCGGATGGTGATGCCGCTCAGCAGGTCGCTGAGGTCGCTCAGGCGGCCGGCGATCAGGTGGCGGACCTCGCCTTCGGTTTCCAGGGTGCCGTCGACCTTGAGCAACTGCGCGCCGACCAGGACCTTGCGCTGGCGTTCGGCCAAGTCGCGCCAGACCACCACGTTGACGTTGCCGAACTCGTCCTCCAGGGTGACGAAGGTCACGCCGCTGGCGGTGCCCGGCCGTTGGCGTCCGGTGACCAGCCCGGCGATGCTCACCGGGCGCCCGTGCTCGACCTCCAGCAGCTCGCGGGAACTGCGACAGCGCCGGGCCTTGAGTTCGTCCCGCAGCAAGGCCAGCGGATGGGGCCCGAGGGTGGTGCCGACGCTCAGGTAATCGGCCTGCAAATCTTCGCCGATCGTCGGCCGCGGCAAGGCCACGGGCGTTTCCTCCTGGCGCGGCAAGCCGGCGAACAGGCCGAGCTGTTGCTGCACCCCCGCCACTTCCCAGCGCGCCCGATGCCGGTGCCCGGCCAACCCACGCAGGGCGCCGGCATCGGCCAGCAGTTCCTGGGCGCGGCTGTCGAGGCGCGCGCGCTGGCCGAGGTCGGCGATGTCGACAAAGGGTGCGTCCTGTCGCGCCGCCTCGATGCGCCGCGCGTCGTCCTCGCGAAAGCCCTTGATCATCCGCAGCCCCAGGCGTAACGCCGGCTGCGCGCCAGCCAGCGGTTCCAGGCTGCAATCCCAGGTGCTGGCGCGCACGTCCACCGGGCGAATCGCCAGATGGTGCCGGCGCGCGTCCTGGAGGATCTGGTCGGGGCTGTAGAAGCCCATGGGCCAGCTATTGATCAGGGCACAGGCGAAGGCCGCCGGTTCGTGGCATTTGAGCCAGCAGCTGGCATAGGTCAGCAAGGCGAAACTGGCGGCGTGGGATTCGGGGAAACCGTAGCTGCCGAAGCCCTTGATCTGTTCAAAGATCTGCGCGGCGAATTCGTCGCTGTAGCCATTGGCGCGCATGCCGTCGCGCAGGCGCAGGCGGTGGGGCTCCAGGCCGCCGTGGCGTTTCCAGGCGGCCATCGAGCGGCGCAACTGGTCGGCCTCGCCGGGGGTGTAGTCGGCGGCGACAATGGCGATCTGCATCACCTGTTCCTGGAACAGCGGCACGCCCAAGGTTCGCTCCAGCACCTCTTTCAGTTCCTCGGAGGGATAGGTCACCTCCTCCTTCTTGTCCCGCCGACGCAAGTACGGATGCACCATGCCGCCCTGGATCGGCCCCGGCCGGACAATGGCCACCTCGATCACCAGATCGTAGAAATCCTTTGGCTTGAGCCGGGGCAGCATCGACATCTGCGCCCGCGATTCGATCTGGAACACGCCGATGGTGTCGGCACGGCCGATCATCTCGTAGGTGGCCGGGTCCTCGGCGGGGATGCTGGCCAGGCTTAGCCGTTGGCCCCGATAGCCATGGATCAGGTCGAAACAGCGGCGAATCGCACTGAGCATGCCCAGCGCCAGCACATCCACCTTGAGCAGCCCGACCGCGTCCAAGTCGTCCTTGTCCCACTGGATGATGGTGCGCTCGGCCATCGCCGCGTTTTCCACCGGCACCAGGGTGTCCAGCGGCTGTTCGGAAATCACGAAGCCGCCGGGGTGCTGGGACAGGTGCCGGGGAAAGCCGATCAGTTGCCCGGTCAGGCTCAGGACCCGGCGCAGCACCGGGCTGTCCGGGTCGAAACCGGCCTCCAGCAGGCGCTCGACGGCCGGCGGCGTATCGCTCCAATGCCCGCAGCAGTCGGCCAGGGCGTTGACCTGGTCCGGCGGCAGGCCCAGGGCCTTGGCCACATCGCGCACCGCGCCGGCGCCATGGTAGGTGCTGACCACCGCGGTCAGCGCAGCACGATGGCGGCCGTAACGCTGGAACACGTACTGCAGGACTTCCTCGCGGCGCTCGTGCTCGAAGTCCACGTCGATATCCGGCGGCTCGTTGCGCTCGCGGGAGAGAAAACGCTCGAACAACAGGGTCGAGCGGTCCGGGTCGATCTCGGTGATGCCCAGGGCGAAACACACCACCGAGTTGGCCGCCGAGCCCCGGCCCTGGCAGAGGATCGACTGGCTGCGGGCAAAACTGACGATGTCGTGCACCGTGAGGAAATAGCTCTCGTAACCCAGCTCGGCGATCAGTTGCAGTTCAGCGTCGATCTGCTTGAGCACCTTGGGCTTGGCGCCCCCGGGCCAGCGCTTGACGATGCCGCGCTCGGTCAGCTCGCGCAGCCAACTCGTGGGCGTCTGCCCTTGGGGCACCAGTTCCCGGGGGTACTGGTAGCGCAGTTGCCCAAGGTCGAAATGGCAGCGCTCGGCGATCTTCAGCGACTCTTCCAGCAGGGCCGACGGATACAGCCCCTGCAACGCCTCGAGGCTGCGCAAGTGCCGCTCGCCATTGGGGTGCAGGCGCTGGCCGGCCTCGGCCACCCGCACGTGATGGCGGATCGCGGTCATGGTGTCCTGCAAGGCCCGGCGCCCGCGCACATGCATATGCACATCGCCGCAGGCCACGGCGGCAATGCCCAGCTCCCGGGCCAGCGCCAGCAACTGGCCCAGGCGCTGCTGGTCGTCCTGGCCGCAATGCAGCTCCACGGCCAGCCACAGCCGGTCGGCGAACACCTGCTGCAACCAGCGCCCCGCTTCTTGCTGCTCACCCTGTGGTTGAGCGTCCGCCAGCCACAGGGCCAGCAGCCCCGGCAAGGGCTGCTCGAAGTCTTCGCGCAGCAGCTGGTACTGGCCCTTCTGCGCCCGGCGTCGGGCGCGGGTAATCAGCCGGCACAGGCCCTGGTAGCCCTCCAGGTTCTCCACCAGCAGCACCAGCCTGGGGCCGTCGTCGAGGCGCATTTCGCTGCCGACGATCAGCGGCAGGTTGCAGTCCTTCGAGGCCTGCCAGGCGCGGACGATGCCGGCCAGGCTGCACTCGTCGGTAATCGCCAGGGCCTGGTAGCCCTGGGCCGCCGCCCGCTCGAACAACTCGCGGGCACTGGAGGCACCGCGCTGGAAACTGAAGTTCGACAGGCAGTGCAGTTCGGCGTAGCCCTTCATGCGAACCAGCCCTGCAACAGCAAGGGCCCCGCCTCGCCCACCGGGCGATACGCCCAGCCCTGCTGGCCGCCACGGGTTTCGATCAGGTAATAGTCGCGGCGCACGTCGCCGCCGTCCCACCAGCCGGACTCGATGCGCTCCGGCCCCATGAGGATGCGCGCCGCCCCCTCCTGCAACGCCAGCGGCTCGCGCAACAGCCAGCCCGGGCGCCGGGGTCCGGGCAGCAGCGGGCAGGCCTGGCTGTCGCCGACCGGTTGCCAGCTGCATTCGGGACGGTGGTCAGCGTGGAAACGCAGGCCATGCACCGCCTCGTCTCCCAGGCGGGCGCGCAGGCGCTCGCGCAACTGCTCCCAGGGCAGGGATTGCTGCGGGCGCTCGTCGAACAGCTCGCGGTGCTGCGGCACGAAGCGCGGCAAATCCTCGGCCACCAGACGCACGCCACGCACCGGCGCGGGCACCTGGACCTGCTCCAGGCGCCCGCGCGCCAGTTCGAACAGCATCGCCGGTTCGCGTTCGGCGCTGAGCAGGCCAACCTTGATCAGAGTGTCGGGCAGCTCGACATGCTCCAGGTGCAGGTCGAAGCGCTGCACCCCGCTGTCACGCCCACAGAGAAACGCCGCCAGGTCGCTAGTCAGGCGGCGCAGGGGAAACAGCAGGGCCTGGTGGGACAGCACGTCGAAATTCAATTCGATGCGCAAATCGAAACGGTCCGGCGGCTGATAGAACGCCAGCGCCAGGGAACGCTCGCCCAACAGAGTATCCAGGTGCTTGAGCAGGCCCGCGTCGAAACGCCGGGCCAGGGTGTCCCGGGGCAACCCGCGAAGCTGGGCGAAGGTGCGCAGGCCCATGCGCGACAGGGCTGTGGCCGCGCCCGGCGGCAGGCCAAGACGCTCCACGGGCATGCGCCCCAGGGCCTGGCGCAATTGCTCCAGGTCGGTCACCGCCAGCCCGTCGTAGGCATTGGCCAGCACCCGGGCCGCCGCCGGATTCGGCGCGCTGACGATGCGGTGGCGAAAACCCAGTTCGCTCAGCTCCTGGCGCAGGCGCGCCTCCAGCTGCGGCCAGGGGCCGAACAGGCCCAGGCTCGACTCGATCTCGAACACCAGGGTGCGCGGGTAATGAAGGCTGACCTGGGAGCTGAAGCGGTAGGCCCAGGCCGCGAGAAACTGCTGCCAATGGGCGATTTCATCGGCGTCGTATTCGGCGCTGGCGAAGTTCTTGCTCAGGGCCTGGGCGGCGGTCAACGACTGCCCGGGCCGCAACCCCAGCTCGCGGGCAGCGGCATTCACCGCCTGGATCACCCGGCGCTGCGGCGTCCCGCTGAGCAGCGCCAGCGCGGCGTCCGGTTCGGGGCGCTGGCGCAGTGCCGCGTCCAGCGCCAATTGCGGGAACAGAATGCAGACCCAGCGCATGGCAAGCTCAGTGCCCCGGGGCGAAGGCGATCGGCGCCGAATGGGCCAGGCCGCCGCGGCACTTGAGTATCCGCAGCTGCGCCGGCCGGGCCTCCACGGCAAGGCGCAAGGCCGCCGGCGAGGGGTTGATGGCCTCCTTGAGGGGACGGTAGGCAAAGGCCAGGGTCTGGCCGGTTTCGGCCGCCACCTGCAAACGCCGCAAGGCGCGGTCATCGGCCTGTTGCGGCCAGCACAGCACGGCCCCGCAACTGCCCGAGCGCAGGCACTGCTCGGCGGCCCACAGGGCGTCCCGTTCGCCGGCCTGGATCACCGACAACTGGCGCAGGTCGACCCCGGCGCTCTGCCAGGCCTGGGGATACGGCACATGGGGCGGCGCCACCAGCACGATGCGCTCGCCGGCGGCCGAGAGCCGGGCCAGGGTCGGCCACAGCAGCTGCAGCTCGCCGACGCCCTGGGCGGCGATGAGGATTTCCGTCAGCGCCGCTTCCGGCCAGCCGCCGCTGGGCAAGGCCGCGTCCAGCATGGCGTGGCCGGTGGGTTGCGGGCTGGCGGCGGGCGCCGTCGGGCGGCCCTTCCACACCCGGCCGGCATTGAACAGCGTCTCCAGTGCAACGACGGCGCCCATCAGCCTTGCCTCACCAGGCCACAGAACACCCCTTCGATGGCCAGGTCCCGGTCCTCGCCGACCAGGATCGGTGCATAGACCGGGTTGCGCGGCAGCAGGCGCACGCCATCGGCCAGGCGTTCGAAACGCTTGATGGTGACTTCGCCGTCCAGCCGCGCCACCACGATCTGGCCGTTACGCACCTCGCTGTCGCGGCGCACCGCCACCAGGTCGCCGTCGAGGATGCCGTCCTCGATCATCGAGTCACCCTGGACCCGCAGCAGGTAATCGGGGGTACGGGAAAACAGCGCCGGGTCGAGCAGCAAGCGGTTGTGCACCTCGGCATCGGCGCCGATCGGCAGGCCGGCGGCGACCCGGCCGAGCACCGGGATCTCCAGCCACTCGGGGCGCGGCGGCTGGTTGAGCAGGCGGATGCCCCGGGCCTGATTAGGGTTGACCTCGATGAAGCCGGCCTCGGTCAGGGCCACGACATGCTTGCGCGCCACGCTGCGCGAGGCGAAGCCGAAAGCCTCGCTGATTTCAGCGAGGCTCGGGGGCTGGCCATGTTCGGCGATGCGCTCGCGGATAAAGGTCAGGATGGCACTGCGGCGGGGAGATAAAGTAGTCATGGAGTACATTTGTACTCCTCCCGGGTTTTCCTGACAAGAACCGCCAGTCAGCCCAGGCCACGGCTCGCCAGGAACGCGCTGATGTAATCGATGAACGCCAGCACCTTGGCCGTGGCCCGCCGATGGCTGGGGTAGACCGCAAGGATGTGCGGCCCGAAGCAGTCCGGGTCGATGGCGTAGTCGGCCATCACCCGCACCAGGCGGCCGTCGGCCAGGTAAGGCGCGGCGCTCCACAACGGGGTGTGCAACAGCCCGCGCCCGGCCAGGGCATTGGCCAGCAACAGGTCGTAATTGTCGCTGCGCAGCCGCGGCGCCCGGGGTTGCAGCAGGCTCAGGCGCTGCCCGTCCCGTTCGACCCACCAGAACTCGCGGCTGAGCAAGGGATGGCGATAGAGCAGCCATTCGTGTTCATCCAGGGTCTGCGGCGTCACCGCCACGCCCTTGCGCGCCAGGTAGGCCGGACTGGCGCACAAGGCCAGGCAATTGCTGCCGACCACCCGAGCGATCAGCCCCGGCAGGTCGTCATGGCCTTCGCGCAGGGCCAGGTCGTAGCCGCTTTCCAGCAGGTTGACGAACTCGTCGCACAGGTCCACCTGCAGGTCGATCTGCGGATACTGCTCGAGGAAACCGCCACACACCTCGTCGAGAAAGGCCTGCCCATAGGCCAGCGGCGCGGTGATCTTCAGGTTGCCGCGCAGGCCATGCTGCAACTGCTCGATTTCCTCGCCGGCCTCCTCCAGCCGCTGCAAAACCTGGCGCGCGGTTTCCAGGTAGAGCCGCCCCACTTCCGTCAGCAGGATCCGTCGGGTGCTGCGCTCGAACAAGCGCGCCCAACTCGACTTCCAGGTGGTTGACCGCCTTGGTCAGGGCCGAAGGGGTCTTGCCCAACTGCTCGGCGGCGCGGCTGAAACTGCCCAGCTGCGCGGTGACCACGAACATCTTTAATGCACCCAACTTGTCCATGCTTTTTCCATTCAGGCAAAAACGTTTTTCGTCAGCGAGGCGTTCTGTCGGCTCTGGCAAGCCACTAATCTGGCCATCAGACGCAATAACAAGGAAATACTCAATGAAAAGATTCATCCCGAATCTGCTGACGATTGCAGTGAGTTTTGCCTCAATGGAAGCCATGGCCGCCACCGACCTGGTGCTGTTCAACGGCCAGGTGTTCACCGCCGATCGCGCCCAGCCCAAGGCCCAGGCCCTGGCGGTGGCCGACGGCAAGGTGCTGCAAGTGGGCAGCGACGCGCAGATCAAGGCCCTGATCGAAACCGGCACCCGGGTCATCGACCTGGGCGGCAAGACCCTGATGCCCGGCCTGATCGACAGCCATTCCCACGCGATCTTCGGCGGCCTGGAAATGACCTCGGCCAATATGCAGGACAAGGTGGTCAGCCTCGACCAGCTGGAGAAAAAACTGCGCGCCTGGCGCGACGACGGCAAGGCCCGGCACGGCGACGTCCTCAGCATCGCCGGTATGAGCTCGGCCTACTGGGCCCAGGCCGAAGCCCTGGGCCAGCGCTTCAACGCCGGCGAGTGGGCCAGGGTGCCCGTGGTGTTCACCGGCAGCGATCACCATACCGCCTGGGCCAATGACGCGATGCTGGAGCGCGCCGGCATCGACGCCGCCCTGCTCAAGAGCCTGCCGCAGGCCGAGCGCGACACCATCGGCCAGCTCGCCGACGGCCGCCCCAATGGCTTCCTGGTGGACGCCGGCTGGGACCGGGTCGCGGCGAAAATGCCGGTGCCCGGCAGCGCCGCCCTGCTCAACGCGGCGCAATCGGCGGTGCGCTACAACAACAGCCTGGGCATCACCGCCTGGATGGACCCGGCCGCCAACGCCGCCCCCGGCGAAGCGGTGTTCGCCCTCAAGCCCACCGCCCAGACGGTCGGCGTGCTGCCGGCCTACAAGGCGCTCGCCGAGAGCGGCGGCATGAGCGCCCATGTCGCCGCGCTGCTGGTGGCCAACCCGAAAAGCCGTCCTGCCGACCTCGACGTGCTGGAGCAGGTGCGCCAGCAATTCCAGGGCATCCCCAACCTGACCCTGCCTGGCGTCAAGATCTTCGCCGACGGGGTGATCGAGTACCCGGCCCAGAGCGCGGCGATGATCGATCCCTACAGCAACTCGCACAAACAGGGCGAACTGCTGATCGATCCCGAGCATTTCGGCGAGCTGGTCAGCGCCATCGACCAGCGCGGCTGGCGGGTGCACATCCATGCCATCGGCGACCGCGCGGTGCGCGAATCCCTCAATGGCATCGCCCAGGCGCGCCAGGACCGCCAGAGCGGCATCGCCCACTCCATCACCCACCTGCAGATGGTCAACCCGAAAGAGTTCGCCCGCTTCAAGCCGCTGGGGGTCATCGCCTCGATGCAACTGCTGTGGGCCTCGGCAGACGACTACACCCTGGGCATGATCAAGCCCTACGTCAGCGCCCTGGCCTTCCGTTACCAGTACCCGGCGCACTCGCTGCTCAAGCAGGGCGCGACTCTCGCCGGGGCCAGCGACTGGCCGGTGTCCTCGCCCAACCCGTGGAACGCCATCGCCCAGGCCATCACCCGCACGGGGCCGCTGGGGGTGCTCAACGCCGACGAGCGCCTGGACCGCGAGACCATGTTCTACGCCTACACCCTCAACGCCGCCCGCGCCATCGGCCTGGAACAGCAGATCGGCTCGCTGAGCGCCGGCAAACAGGCCGACTTCATCGTGCTGGACCGCGACGTGTTCCGCGTCGACGAAAAGGCCCTGCATGAAACCCAGGTGCTGCAGACCTGGTTCGCCGGCCGCGAAGTCTATTCCCGGCCTCTCTAGCCCGATCCCACCAGATCGATCCCTCTAAAAAACTGCTCCACTGCCCGCCCCCGCGTCCTTGCGCACGTGGGGCCGGCGCAGCCTTGCCTGAAACCTGCCCATAACAATCACAACAACACGGGACGCCCCTATGAAGACCCTCAGCCTGTTCGCCATCGGCGCCTTGAGCCTGCTGCCCCTGGGCAGCCAGGCCCTGCCCTTGAACGATGACTTTGCCGTGGAACTGGAACTGACCCTGGCCAGCGACTACCGCACCCGCGGCATTTCCCAGACCCAGAACGACCCCGCCGCACAGGCTGCCGCGACCCTGCTGCACAGCAGCGGCCTGTACCTGGGTGCGTGGACCTCCAACGTCGATTTCGGCGGCGGCCTGAAGACCCGCCAGGAAGTCGACTACTACGCCGGCTGGCTGTGGCAGGCCAGCGACGCGATCAGCCTCGACCTGGGCTACCTCAAGTACAGCTACCCCAGGGAAGGGCAATTCAACCAGAGCGAGGTCTACGGGATTTTCAGTGCCTATGGGGTCAGCCTGGCGGCCTATTACTCCAGCGACGCCGCGGGCATCGACAGCCAGCAAAACACCCTGTATCGCTATGTGGGCTACGAAACCGAGCTGCCCCTGGGCCTGGGGCTGAAGCTGCGTTACGGCGAAATGGACTTCAAGGATCCACGGTTGATCTCGGCCTCGGGCCAGGGCGAGGATGCCTACCACGAATGGGAGGCCAAATTGACCCGCGAAGTGGCAGGCGTGGTGCTGGGCCTGAGCTATATCGATACCGACCTATCGAAAAGCCAGTGCACCAGCAATTACGGGTTCAGCGACCTGTGTGGCGCGACCTGGGTCGCCAGTGCCAGGAAGACTTTCTGAAGCCGGCGGGCGCGGTTCGACGTGATTCGGGATAACGGCCCGCGCCCTTTCGACATTTTTTTGACCAATGGTCCTCTATAGTCAGCAGTGCCACTGCTGGTGCCTGCATCTCTACCCGGAGGAACGAACTGAAATGGTCTTGGGCAAAGGACTGCGATTCGCGTCAATCACATCGACCCGCCTGGTGCTGCTGTTTTCCCTGGCCCTGGTGGCGCTCTACAACTTCGCCACCTGGCGCGCGCTGGGCCACCTGATCAGCCTGCAAGGCCTGCACAAGCTGGCGTTCTTCGCCTCCTTCGGGCTGTTCCTGTGGGCCGCCATCACCCTGCTGCTGACCCTGGTGTCCTTCCGCTGGACCCTGAAACCGGCGCTGAGCCTGGTGGCCCTGACCTCGGCCGCCGCCGCGTATTTCATGAACCAGTACGGCATCACCATCGACACGGTGATGGTGCAGAACGTATTCGAGACCAACCCGGGCGAAGCCGCCGCGCTGTTCAACCTCAAGCTTCTGGGCTACCTGCTGGTGCTGGGCGTGTTGCCGGTGGTGCTGATCTGGCGCACCCCGGTGCGCTACCGGCCGTTCTTTCGCGGCCTGCTGAACAAGCTGTTGGTGATCGCCGCCTGCGTGCTGGTGATCGCGGTTTCGGTCGGCACCTTTTACTCCACCTACGCGCCGATCTTTCGCGAAGAAGACAAGCTGACCCACTTCATCAACCCGACCAACTACATCTACGCCCTCGGCAAATACGCCAAGCAGAGCCTGGGGATCAAGCAACACCTGGTGGTCCAGCCGATCGGCCAGGATGCGGCGATGAGCGCCCAGGCCAGCGCCCGGGAGAAGAAGTCGCTGATGATCCTGGTGGTCGGCGAGACCGCCCGCGCCGACCACTTCTCCCTCAACGGCTATGCCCGCGACACCAACCCGGAACTGGCCAGGCTGGACATCCTCAACTTCACCCAGGTGCATTCCTGCGGCACCTCGACCGCGGTCTCGGTGCCGTGCATGTTCTCGATGTTTCCCCGCGAGGACTACAGCGACAAGAAGGGCAAGACCTACGAAGGCCTGCTGGATGTGCTGCAACGGGCCGGCGTGCAAGTGCTGTGGCTGGACAACAACAGCGACTGCAAGGGCACCTGCCTGCGGGTGCCGAACCGCGACATTCCCAAGACCCAGCCGAGCCCCTTCTGCGATGGCAAGAACTGCCTGGACGAGGCCCTGCTGGTGGACCTGCAGCAGTACATCGATGGCCTCGGCGACAACGCGATCATCGTCCTGCACGCCGACGGCAGCCACGGCCCGGAGTACTACGACCGCTATCCGAAGAGCCTTGAGCGCTTCACCCCGATCTGCCACACCAACCAGCTGGGCAGTTGCAGCAGCGAGGAACTGGTGAACGTCTACGACAACACCATCCTCTACACCGACCACTTCCTGGCCCGGGTCATCGAGCTGCTCAAGCACAACCAGGAACGCTTCGACACCTCGATGCTGTACGTCTCCGACCATGGCGAGTCCCTCGGCGAAAACGGCCTGTACCTGCACGCCGCGCCCTACGCCCTGGCGCCGCAGGCGCAGACCCATGTGCCGATGCTGATGTGGTTCGGCCAGCAGGCCCTGGCCGACCTGGGCATCCAGCGCGACTGCCTGCAAGGCAAGCGCGGCGAGCCGGACCTGAGCCACGACAACCTGTTCCACTCGGTGCTCGGGCTGTTCGAGGTCAAGACCAGCCTGTACCAGCCGCAGCTGGACATCTTCCATTCGTGCCGGCCGAACATGACCGCGGCGCACTAGCGTCGCCGGATACAACCTCGCTCCTACAGAAGAAGATCGCACACGTTCCGTAAGACCTAACCGCGCTTGAGGATCAGGTCCATGATCCGGTCGGTCTTCAGCGCCTCGGCGGCCAGGGCCGGGTGCTGTGCTTGGCCACGGATATGGGCGTTCATGCCCAGCACGTGGTGCCACTGGATGTGCTCGGGGTTGTCGATGAAGAGGCTCAATTGTTCATCGGCGTCCAATTGCAGCGGCTGCTCGTCGAACACCGAGAAGCCGATACGCCCCTGGCTGCCGATGATCTCCACCCGGTCCACCCGCCGGTCCGCGACGAAGTTCCAGGCCCCCGTGCCCAGGGCGCCGCTCGCGAAACGCCAGCTGGCGCTCACCGCGTCCTCGGCGCTGTACAGCCCGGCCTGCCGGGCGGTGAAACCGGCGACCTCGGTAATGTCCCCCAGCAGGTACTGGAACAGGTCCAGGCCGTGGCTCGCCAGGTCGGCGAAGTAACCGCCGCCGGCGATCCGCGGATCGGTACGCCAATTGAGGCCACCATTGCGATCGGCCTCGGACGGTGCCTTGGTCAGGGTCCAGCTCAGGTGGCGCACTTCACCGATGCGCCCGTCCCGCAGCCATTGCCGCACCTGCTGGAAGCGCGGCAGGGACCGGCGGTAATAGGACACGAACAGGTGCAATCCGGCCCGCTGGAAAACCTGCTGCATCTCCAGGCTTTGCCCGGCGTTCAACGCCATCGGCTTTTCCACGCAGCAGTGCTTGCCAGCGGCGGCCACCTGCAAGCTGTAGGCGTGGTGACTGTCGGGAGGCGTGGCGATGTACACCGCGTCCACTTCGGGGTCGTCGATCAGCGCCTGGGCATCGCTGTAGAAGCGCGCGATGCCGTGGCGGGTCGCATAGTCCCGCACCGCTTCCAGGCGCCGGCCCATCACCGCCACCAGGGCCGAGCCCGGCGCCTTGTAGAAGGCCGGGCCACTCTTGCGTTCGGTGACGCTGCCGCAACCGATCATGCCCCAGCGCACGGGCCGCATGCCCTCTCCTCCTGTGCCCATTGGCCGGTCAGACCGCTTGCAGGGCGCGCAGGTCGAGGCGGCCGTCCTGCAGCGGCGGGCACCAGTAGTAGCCGCCGGTGATCGGCCGGCTCATGCGGTACAGGCCGTCGACTATGCCGTCTTCCAGGCCGCTCATGCGCCGCAGCTGGACTTCGAAGGCCTGGAGGCTGTGGCCGAAGGCGAGGAACATCAGGCCGCCCTTGTCGCCTTCGATCCATGGCATCGAACGGCGCACCATGAAGGCCTCGGGGGTGAAGCTCTCCTGGGCGGTGCGCTTGACGTGGGCCGAGTCCGGCGCGTCGTCCAGCTCTTCGTTGTCGCTCAGGCGGCGGCCGATGATGTTGTCGCGTTCCTCCTGATGCATCGCGGCAAAACCCTTGAAGTCGTGCTGCCACTGCTGGATCGCGGCGAAGCTGCCACCGCGCAGGCCATCGGCGCCTTCGGCCAGGGCCGCGGAAACCGCTTCTTCATCGTGGGGGTTTTCGGTGCCGTCCTCGTAACCGGTCAGGTCGTGGCCGGTCTTGTGGCGGAAGGCTTCGTTCATCTGTACCAGACGCAGCGCCGGGGCCAGGGCGGCCTCCAGGGCATTGCTGCGGTGCAGCAGCTCGCCGCGGTCTTCGCCATGCAGCCAGACCCACAGCGCGTGCTGGGTCGAAGGGTTGTCGACGCCGACCCCGGTCAGCGCCGGGAAGGCCTTGAGCCCCTGCACGCGGGCGCCCAGCGCCTTGACCAGCGACGCGCCAAAACCCGCTACCGCCGTTTTCCCGTCCACCTGCGTCAGCAAGCGATCGATCGCCGCCGGCAGCGCCTCGATGGATTCGAGGGCGAAAAACAGATGGCGAGCCTGGCTCGGAACAGGGGTGGCAAGAATGCCCGGCTGGTAGTAACTCATAGCGACTCCTTGAAGAAAGCCCGAAGTTTACCCGGCGCACCACAATTTGTGGGGGTTTAGACACGCATGGACCTGCGTGGTGAATCGTCACGCCACCGCAAGCCATGCCCTACAACTGGCCGCCCTCTTCCCGGTAGGCGCTGGGGCTCAGGCCGGTCCAGCGCTTGAATGCCCGGCGAAAACTGCGCACGTCGCTGTAGCCCACCGCCTCGGTGATGCGCTCGATGGACAGCTGCGGGTTGGCCAGCAGGCTCAGGGTGCGCGCCCGGCGCACCTGCTCCAGCAGCGCTTCGAAGGTCAGGTCGTGCTCGCTCAGGCGTCGGCGCAGGGTGCGCCCGCTCATGTTCAGGTCGCTGGCGACCTGGTCGATATGGCTGCCCTGGGTCAAGTCGCGGGAGATGGCCCGCTCCACCGCCTGGATCAGGTCCAGCTTGCGGTGCACTTGGGCGCTTTCCAGTTCCAGTAGCTTGAGCGCCTGGCGCAGGGCCACGGCGTGGTGATTGGGCAGGCGCGTGTCCAGCCAGTGGCCGGCGATGACCATGCGGTTGTGCAGGCAGCCGAAGTGCACATCCGGCCCCAACAGGCGCAGGTACTCGTCCCGGTAGGCCGGGGCGGCGTGCATGAACTCGACCCGCAGCGCCTTGAAATCGGCACCGACCAGGGCGCGGCCATAGACCGGCAGGCTGGCGAAGAACTCTTCGACGGCAAAGATCTGCACCTCGCTGTAGGGCAGCCGGCATTCGGCCTCGACAAAAAATTCGGCGCCCTGCTGCCGGACGCTGCAACTGACGATGCCGCCCGAGGTGTGCTGGTGGCGGATGCCGATGTCGAAGGCATCGCGCAGGGTCTTGCACAGCGACAGCACATGCCCCAGCAGGCCGAGAGTGCCGAGCACGTTCTGGTGCCCGACCCACAGGCCCAGGCCCTGCTGCGGCAAAGCCTTGAGCGCGCGCTGGATCATCGCCACGGCCTGGCGGTAGGAGATGCGTTGCGCGGGGTCCTGCAGGTCGTCGAGGGTAAAGCCCAGGCCGCGGCACAGGGCGTGCGGGTCGACGCCGTGGCTGCCGGCGACTTCGGCCAGGGTCTGCAACAGGAAGGGTGAAACCAGGGCCAGTTGGTACTGTGGATCGACGGCTTTCGTCTGCATGGGCATCGGGTCCCGAGCCGGTTCGGCTGCAATTCTTATTCTGGTTATGCGCCCCGCTCCCATCACTGCCAGGGCGAGGCGAGCGCTCGCTCAGCATAGCGTTTTCCGCTCGCGTTCACGGAAGGATGTAACAAGTCATTGCAGGCTGGCCGCGAAAGTCCCCCTCAGTGGCCGCCAATACCCTGCCTGGCCGGGCGCCGAAGGCTTATTCCTATGGGGCGGCCGGAAACCGGCCGACTGCGCGCCCACTGACAATAATAAGAGCCCGAACATGAATTCGACCCGCACCCGTCTCCCTCGGCGCCTCGCCGCCAGCCTGGCCTGCCTCGCCGCCCTGCCCGCCCTGGCACCGGCCAGCGAATCCGGGGTCGACAATATCGGCCCCGGCACCGATGGCTTTTTCATCCTGCCGCTGGACGTCAACGGCCTGCCGGACCACATGTTCGCCTTCAACCTCTATTACAACCACTACGAAGCGCGAAAGCTGAATATCAGCTCCCTGGGCGGCAAGGTGCCGGACGTGCGGATCGTCTCGGACGCGATCATTCCCCGCCTCGACTACCTGAGCCCGCTGCGGCTGTTCGGCGGACGCCTCGGCGGCTACGTGGCGCAGCCTTACCTGCGCCAGCAGGTGGGAGTCTTCGGCCTCAAGGACCAGCGCGAAAGCATGGGCGACACCACCATCGCGCCAATCATCCTGTGGGACATGGGCAAGAACCTGACCCTGGGCGCCGCCGTGGAAATCACCATTCCCACCGGCAAGTACGACGCGACGCGCCTGGCCAACACCAGCAACAACTTCTACACCTACAAGCCGCTGGTTTCGGTGACCTGGCTGCCCACCCCGCGCACCGAACTGTCGCTGAAGACCACCTACAGCTTCAACGAGGAAAACCACGCCACCGACTACAAGTCCGGGCAGATCTTCCACTTCGACTATTCCGCCAGCTACAAGGTGACCGACAACCTGAGCCTGGGGCTCAACGGCTACTACCTGAAGCAGACCACCGACGACAAACAGTACGGCCGCACCGTGCAGTTTCTTGGCGAGGACGTGGACGACGGCGTGCGCGGCCAGGTGTTCGCCATCGGCCCGGCGCTGTACCTGACCTTCCTCAAGTACGCCAGCGCGGAGATTCGCTGGGCCAAAGAGTTCGACGTGGAGAACCGGCCCGAGGGCGAGATGCTGTGGGCCAAGCTGACGATTCCGTTCAGCTTGTGATGTAGGAGCGCCACCTGCTCGCTCCTACGGATTGCGCGATCTTCTTCTGTAGGAGCACAGCTTGCGTGCGATGGCCGTGACGCAGAATGTCTGAACCACCGCGTTATCGTTTATCGCGGGCAAGCCTCGCTCCTACAGAAGAACGTGTGAGCTTCTGTAGGAGCGAGCGGGCGGCGATCCGACTTGCTCGCGATGAGACCCTCGGCCCCACCGCAAAAACCTAGCTATAGACCGGCCAGCTCTCGACGATCCGCCCGCCGCGCACCGCCAGCAGGTCGCCGAATTGCAGCAGTACCGCCTCGCTCTGCATCGGCCGCAAGAACACCTGGTCGTCCGGCCCCAGGCCCACGGCAGGCGAGCCGTTGACCATCTCCTGGTTGGAACTGCGGCCGAACAAGCCGTTGCTTTGCAGCCCCGAGGGCGACTCGAACTCGGCCAGCCAGTTGCCGCCGTAGATGAAGAATGTCTCGCGCTGGTTCGGGTCCCACCAGGCGAACAGCTTCGACTTGTCGTCCAGCGCCGGGATGCGCACCGGGCCGGTGCTTTTCAGCACCGGCGTGGCGATGTAGGCCGCCGGCCGGTGTTCGCTGAGGGACGGCAGGTCGTAGTGGGTCGGCTTGAGCATCGCCGTGCCCACCGACACTTCGCTGCTCAACTGTTCCTGCTCATGCATGCGGTAGCTGGGGCTGCCGGCGGTGTTCAGGGTCAGCCCCGGTTGCCAGAGCGCCGGATGGCGTTGCCGGGTGAAGTCCACGGCGCTCTGGTAGCGTTGCATGACCTTGGCGAACAGCGCTTCGGGCGAGCCGAGAATGCCCGGCACGCCCATGCCGACAAAGGGGTCGTAGCCCATGAAGCCGGCGAACTCCAGGTGCTGGGGGTTGGCGGCGATCAGGGTCAGCAGCGGCCCCAGTTCGAGGCTGTCCTTCACCCCGCCGCGGTGCAGGCCGACGTCCAGTTCGATATTGATCCGCAACCGGGTGCCCAAACCTCGGGCCAGGGCCAGGTACTGCTGCAGGTGTTCCGGGGTGTCGATCAGCCATTGCAACTGCCGGGCCGGGTCGAACGGGCCTTTGTGGCCCTGGTAGAACAGCTCCGCCGAACGCACCGGCAGCGGCTTGCCCAGCAGGATATCGGCCTCGGGAAAACGCTGGGCATCGTGGTTGAGGAACGGCTGGTGGAACGACATCAGGCGCTGGGTGCCGGCGCGCTGGCCGATGTAGGCCAGTAGCTCCGGCGATGGCAGGGACTTCTCCACTAGCCGCAGCTGCTTGCCGCCGCGCTTGACCGACTGCAGCACCATATCGATGTTGTGGTCCAGGCGGTCGAGGTCGATCAGCATCACCGGGCGCATCGGGCCGTGGGCCTTGAGTTCCTGGTTCAGCGCGCGGAAATAGTCGCTGTAGGGCCCGCCCCGGTCGGCGGGCCGCAGCCAGGCCCCCACCCCCGCCAACAAGGCGCCGACACCCGCGGTACCGAGCAGGAAGTTGCGTCGATTCATCCTATTTATCTCCCTTCAGACCACGCCCAGGATGGACGACAGGTGGGCATTGAGGAACTTGCCGCCGGGGTCGAGCGCCTCGCGCACCCGGGTGAACTCGCGCCAGCGCGGATACAGCGCCTGCAATTGCCGGGCGTTGAGGCTGTGCAACTTGCCCCAGTGCGGGCGGCCGGCGTACTTCCAGAAAATCGGTTCGACGGCGGCGAAGAAGTTGTGGTGGTCCATGCCGTAGTGCTGGTGCACCGAGATCGAACAGCTGTCGCGGCCCTCGAACATGCTCAGGGGAATATCGTCGGCCTGGACGTAGCGGTACTCGATGGGAAACCAGGTGCGCAGGTCCTTGTCGCGGATCAGCTTGAGGATTTCCCGTAGGCACGCCGGGCCGTGCTCGGCCGGCACCGAGTACTCCATTTCGTTGAAGCGCACATTGCGCACATTGGCGTAGACCTCGTAGGAGTCGCCGACCCGCTCGTCGAAACGGGCGAAATACCGCAGGCTGTTGAGCAGGGTGCGGCGGGTTTCGGGAAAGTCGCTGAGGTACTTGTCGAGGTTCTCGATCAGGCTGACGAACTCGTTGCCGCCCTCTTCTGCCGGGTCCACCGGCGGGGTCGCCGGGTCTTCGGTTTCATTCAGGGCAATCGACAGCGCGTAGTCGGAATGGGTGACCACCAGCATTTCCCAGTGCTGGTTGTCGCGGGTGTTTTTCGCCAGGTCTTCGAGCAGTTCCTCGGTCTTGGCGATCCACTGTTTTTCCCGCAGGCGATAGGCCGGGCGATTCTGCAGACGCACCCGGGTGGCCACGCCCAACGCGCCGAGGGACACCCGTGCGGCGCTGAAGACCTCGGCGTTACGGCTGCCGTCGCAGTCCAGCACCTCGCCGCTGGCGGTCACCAGTTGCAGGCCACAGACCTGGGCCGAATAGGACTTGAAGCCAACCCCGGTGCCGTGGGTCGAGGTGGCGATGGCCCCGGCCAGGGTCTGGTAGTCGATGTCGGCCATGTTCGGCAGGGCCTGGCCGATCGCCTTGAGCGGCGCGCCCATGCGCGACATCGGCGTGCCGGCGGCGAACTCGGCCTGCAAGGTGGCGGCATCATGGCTGAGCAGGCCGCTGAAGAAGCTCAGCGACAACAGCGTGCCGTCGGTGGGCACCAGGGCGCTGAAGGAATGCCCCGAGCCCACCGGGCGGATCTTGCCCGGGACCTGGCGAATCACCTGCACCAGCTCGTCCAGGTCCTTGGGCGCCAGCCGCGCCAGGGGCAGGCAGCTTTGCGCGCCGGACCAGTTGCGCCAGGGAATCAGCCGTGGCACCCGTGCCAGCTCGGCCAGCAGCGGGTTGCTGGTCAGCGCGCCGAACGTCCCGACTACTGCGCTGCGTTGCAGCAACTGACGTCGTGTGAGGTGCATGGTCATGCCTGTGTCCCTGTGCCGGGTTATTGGAGGTCTTGTGCGGACATGAAGCGGATCAGGGCGAGGAACTGCTCCTCGGAACACTGCATGCACAGGCCCATCGGCGGCATGCCGTTATAGCCATTGATGCTGTGGTCCAGCAGGGTGTCGGCGCCCTGGACGATGCGCGGGCGCCAGGCCTGGACATCGCCGGTCAGCGGCGCGCCGGACGCCGGGTTGGTGTGGCAGAGCTTGCAACTGCTGTCGTAGATCCGCGCCAGCGCCGAATCGTCGGGCAGCTGATGCACGGCCGCCGCCGATGGCGGCGCGGGCTGGTCGCCACAGGCAACCAGCAGCCCGCCCAGCGCCAGGCACAGCGCGACGCGCGTCAGGCGATACAGCACGGTGACGGATGAAAACCGCAGCGAGGCAGTCGGTGCCGGCATGGTGTTCCTCTCGGGTGACGGTCGGGATCGCCCCAGAGCCAACACTAAGGCAGGCACCGCCACGGTCTGAGGGCATTGCGGGCCAGCGAGGGGGGCATCTGCGGCCAGGCCGGTGCAGACGCTTGCCCGCGATGGGGACGCCGCGGCCTACCGGTAGACCGCGTTATCGTTCATCGCGGGGTCCTGGGACCGCCGCTACGCGGCCGCTCCTGCAGCAACACAAGAGCGTTTGAGCATGATGGGCGGGAGTGTTGGATTGGCCGCGCAATGGAGAGCGTCCGCCTGGCTACTGGTAGCTCATGGTGAAGGTCGCAGCAGCATCGGCTGTTCCGGGGCCGACCACGCCACCGGTCGGGATATAACGAGCCTTGAGCGGAATGCTCACCTGGTCGTTACCGAATTCACCGACTTGCCACTGATTCGGATTGTCAGCTACCGCCGAGTCAGGACCAAAGCTGACCAGCGTGTCGTCACCGCGCAATATCTGGATACCCACCCCCGAGGCAGTGGATGAACGCGACAGGGACAACGTACTGGACTGATTGCTCGGGTCGGCGGCGTCGCTCAGGGTCATGAACATTCTTGTGTGAGAGCCCGCATCCCCGCCCGAGCATTGCAAACGAATCTCCAGGGGACGGTCGGGGTTGGTAGCGCCCTTATCGGCCACAGCATTGACCTGTACTTTCCCCATGTCCACAGCGATAGTGGGGGTCGATACGGTGCACGTAGGTACTCTCGGCTTGATCTCCAGATTGCCGCTGATTTTGTAATGCTGAAAATCCATTCCGTGATCGATAGACGTGAAAGTACCGATAAGCCCTGTCATCCGCCCCCCCGCAGTAATAGGACCGGTTTTTACCAACTCGATTTTTACGTCAGGAGAGACGTCATATAGAGGGTAACTCGTGTGATAGTCCGAAACTGATTTTGGCCACCATCCTGAGACAGAGTATTTGATTCGAATACCGACACCAGAAACTGAAGTCGCATAGGTATCGAACTTGCCTGCCGTCCCTACCCCCTTATATTCGATACGACCAATAGAATCGGTGCAATAGGCTGTCCCCCCTTGTCCTGATCCTCGAATGGTTGAGCTGTACAAAACTGTGCCGTCAGGAACACTGGGATCAAAAGACTCGGTCGGTTTCACTGGCAAGTTGACAATGAGCGTACCGACGTCAACGCCGCCCCTTTGAATAGTACAACTTGCTTGTGCTTTCAAACAGGCAAGTGAAAATACCAGCACAGGAACTCCGGAAAAATATTTCAAAAAATATAGAGACATGAGATACCGGCCACCTTGAAAAGGGCTCGCTTTATATCATCAACATTATCCAAACTAGAGAAACTGACTTATTTTCAGAATCGCCTTATTTGATTTTTTCAGAATCGTCTTATATAAAAAACATCTCATATCATTTATCAAAATCACCCGATAAAACTACCAGGCATTCAATCTAAAGCGGATAGAAACAGTAAAAGTTCCTGTTCGACTCCACCTCAGATCGAAAGGCTTACTGCACTGTTTTCCTCACCGGCCGCCACGCTTCGCACTGACAGAAAATACGCACAATCCCGTAGCAAAGTGCGAGCCGGGGCTATTTGATGCGGTAGTGGAAGGTATTGCGCACCGCGGGCACCGACACCGGCTGGCCGTCGACGATGCGTGGCTGGTAGCGGAAGGTGTTGGCCGCCGCCAACGAGGGGCGGATAAACAGCGGGTGGCAGCCATCGAGCACCTTGGGGTTCTCCACCTTGCCTTGCGGGTTGACGCTGTATTCCACGGTGCAGTCGCCTTCGATGTTCTTGTCCAGGGCGCGTTGCGGGTAGTCCGGGGCCTCCTTGCTCAGGGGCAGGTACTGGCGGCTGTCGGCCGCGGCCTGGGCGGCTTGCTGCCGGGCGCGCTCGGCGGCCAGGCGGGCCTGTTCGGCGCGCTGCGCCTGCTGCTGTTGCGCCTGTTGCTGGGCCAGGCGCTGCTGCTCGGCTTCGCGGTTGCGCTTGTCGTTTTCCTGGCGCTCGTGCTGTTGGCGTTGCTGTTCGGCCAGTTGTTCGCGTTTCTTGTCTTCGACCCGTTTGCTCGCCAGGGCCGCCTGCTCGAGTTTCTGTGCCTGGAGCCGCGGATCGACGGCAGGCTTGGCCGGCTCGACCGGGGCCGCGACCACCGGCTCCGGCGGTGCGGGTGTGGGTTCGACCACGGCCGGTGCAGGCTCGGGCGCTGGCGGCGGCAACATCACCAACTGGGTACGCAGCACCGCCGGCTGTTCGGCGGCCGGTGGCGCTACCGACCAGCCCGCCACCAGCAGCGCCAGCACCCCGGCATGCAGCGCAATCGCCAGGGTCGCGGCCAGCGCATGGGGGCGCCAGTGCCTGCGCAAGGGTTGCAGGGAAAAATCGCCGAGGGTCTGCTGTGGGCTGTGCATGATCATCGCCGTCATTGCGGGGCCTCGGTCACCAGCCCCAGGTTGCTCACCCCGCCCTGTTGCAACGCCGCCATGGCCGCCACCACCAGGCCGTAGCCGGCGTCCTGGTCGGCGCGGATATAGACCTGGGTATCGCTTCGCGCAGCGACTATCTGCGCCACCTTGGCGCGCATCTCGTCGAGGTCCACGGCGCTGTCGGTCTGCTGCCGGGTGTCAGTGGCCAGGGCCTCGCTGGCGACCTTGGGCAGCTCGACCTTCACCCCCTGGGTGAGCATCGGCGCGGTGACCATGAAGATCACCAGCAGCACCAGCATCACGTCGATGTAGGGCACCACGTTCATTTCGGCCTTGGGCCCGTGCTTGCGTTGCGGCCTGACTAGCATCTGCACTCTCCTCTCAGGCCGCGACGGCCAGGTTCGACGACGCACCATGCAACTGGCGATGCAGGCGCGCCTGCAGTTCGTTGCCGAAGGCGTAGTAACGGGTCAGCAGGGTCTGGCCACGGGCGGCGAAGCGGTTGTAGGCGATCACCGCAGGGATCGCCGCGAACAGGCCGATGGCGGTGGCGATCAGCGCTTCGGCGATGCCCGGGGCCACGCTGGACAGGGTCGCCTGCTGCACCTGGGACAGGCCGAGGAAGGAATTCATGATCCCCCACACGGTGCCGAACAGGCCGATATAAGGGCTGACCGAACCGACCGTGGCCAGGAACTGCAAGCCTTTTTCCAAGCGGATTTCCTGCTCGCTGATGGCTACGTACAGTGAACGCTCCACCCCTTCGAGCACCACCTCGGCCGGGTTGCCGCCCTGCTGGCGCAGCTGGCTGTAGGCCTGGAAACCGGCCTGGAAGATCGGCTCGACACCGCCCTCGCCGTCCGCTCGTTGCTGGCTTTCGCGGTACAGCGGGGCGAGTTCGGCGCTGCCGCGAAAGCGCTGGATGAAAGCGTCGAGCTGGCGTTCGGTGCGCTTGAGCACGCTGCCGCGCTGGATGATCAGGTACCAGCTAAGCAACGACGCCAGCAACAGGGTGAGCATGACCGCCTTGACCAACAGGCTGGCATCGCTGATCAGCCCCCAGATGGTCATGTGTTCCAGTGTCGCCTGCATGGTGAAACTCCTTTGCCTGTGCGCCCGGGCCGTCAATGCGCGACGGCGCCGGGGCTATTCGATGACATGTTGATGAAGGGTTGATGACAGCTCAGGGCAACTGCAGCGCCCTGGCCACCTCGGCCCAGGGCACGAACTTGAAGTTCTGGGTCTGCTCGGGCATGCGCTTGCGGCCGTCCTGGACCACCAGCAGCCCCTGGCTCCAGGGCCCGCCGAGGTTGGCCGAGGTGACTTCCAGGCCATCGGTTTCCGACGCCCCGTCGATGCCCGCGGCGGCATTCAGGCCGACCCGGAAGGCCCCGCGGGAAGCGAACGGCGGCTCGGCATCGAGCACCACATAGCTGTCGTTGCCCTGGCTGGAAATCACCAGGTAGTCCTGCGCCTCGCTCTGGTACAGCGCCAGGCCCTCGACGTCGGCATGCAGTTGCGGGCCGACCTTGATCACGCTGCTGAGGTTGGCCGGCTGGTCGGCGCGGGCATCCACCGCCCATACGCCGACGTCTTCTTCACCGAGGAACAGGCGCTGGCGCTGATCGTCGGCGACACAACCTTCCGGCTGGCTGTCGACCTTGAACTGGCGCACCAGCTCGCCCTGGACCCGGCCATCGGGGGCGCTCAGGCGGTATTGCAGGAAGCTGCCGTCCTTGCCGTTGGCAAAGGCATACAGCTCGCCGCTGGCCGGCTGGAACAGGCAGATGCCGTAGATTTCCTTGAGCGGCGTGGGGATCTCCCCGGCTGCGCGCAGCTCGCCGCTGGCGCGATCGATGCTGAACAGGCTGAGGCTGTTGTGATCGCGGTTGCTCGCCACCGCCAGGTCGACCACCTGGGTGCCCAGCTTGAAGTTCGGCCGCAGGTCGACGTTGTTCAGCCGCCCCACCGGCAACTCCTGGAGCAACTTGCCTTGCAGGTCGTAGGCCAGCAGCCCCTGTTTCTTGTTGGTGCCCAGCACCCGGCTGAGTTCTGGCTGCCGAGGGTGAATCCAGATCGCCGGGTCGTCCGCCGCGTCGCCCTGGCGCCCCACCGGCTCGCTCTGGCTCAGGGCCTGCACATTCGGCAACACCGGCGCCAGCGGCACCGGGGTGGCCTGCCAGTCCAGCCGGCCCTGGTAGATCTGCCCGTCGTCATCGTCGCGCACCAGCACTTGCAGGCCCTGGGCGCTGGCCTGCACGGCGAGATTTTCCGGCTCCTTCAGGCCGGGCAGCGCCAGCGCCTCCCTGGTCGACCAGCCTTCGTCCTGCTGCTGGTAGAGGTGCAGGCGCGCCGCCTTGGGGTCGAGCGCCAGCACGCCGCCCGGCACCAAGGCCAGGGCGCCGGCGGCCTTGGCCACCTCGCCGAAGGGTGCGCGCATGGCCACCGGCCGCCGCTCGACATCCGCCTCGGGGTGCGCCGGGTAGGCCCACCAGCCGACGTTCTCTTCATTGACCAGCAACTGGTTAGCGCCATCGTCCACCTGGCAGAACTGCGCCGCCGGCGGCAAGGGCACGCCGCGTACCCGTTGCGCCGTGGCGCTCAGCTGGGCGCCGGTGCCCACCAGCCATTGCTCGCCTTTGCCCTCCTCGCCCACCAGGAACAGGAACAGGTTGCTGGCCTCGTCGCGGTACAGGCACAGGCCGTTGACCGGGAAGTCCCGCGTCGGCAGGTACAGCGGCTGGCCCCACTGGCGGCTGCGCGGATCGAGGCTGACCAGCAGCGCCTGCTGGCGCTGGCTGTCGAGCGTGGCGACCAGCACCTGCTGGCCGGCGGCGCGGCTGTCCAGGCCATTGAAGGCGCCTTGCAAGCGCGCCAGTTGCTGGCCCTGGGCGTCGAGCAGCAACAGGCCGTCACGTTCGCTGGCGGCCAGGCGCTCGCTGCCGCCGGGCATGAAGCCGATGGCCTCGATGGCCAGGTCCTGCCTGGGCAGCCAGGGTTTCAGGGTCAGGGTGGGCGCCGATGAGGAGCCGGCAACGGCCGCGCCGCTACCCAGGCAGATCAGCGCGGCCAGCAGGCAGCGCGCGGGTGACAACGAAATACTCATGAATGGATCAGGTCCTTATTGTTCGTTCGGCACGGCGGCAGCGCTGGGGCGCCGCCGCCTCGGGATCAGAAGTGGGTGAAGGTCAGGCCGAGCTTGTAGGTCGGGCCGTACTCCTCGTACTGGCCGTTGTAGGAGCGGTGGCCGGTGTAGACGAAGTACGGCTCGTCGGTGAGGTTCTGCGCCTCGAAGCTCAGTTGCAGGCTCTTGGTCAGCGAGTAGCGGGCGCTGAAATCGACGAAGGTCTGGGCATCGACGTGCAGGTCGTGGGCCTTGTCGTTGATCGAGGCCAGCTCATAGAGGTAGTCCGACTTGTAGTTGGCCGACAGGCGCAGGCTGAGCTTGTCGTTTTCCCAGCCGAGCATCAGGTTGCCGACCGTGTCCGACTGGTTCGGCAGGTCGATGCTGCGCTTGCGGTTGACCCCGCTGGCGGCGTCGAAGCCCTTGATCTCGGCGTCGGAGCGGCTGAAGGTGGCGTTGGCCCCCAGCAGCAGGCCGTTCCAGGGTGCCGGCAGCCAGTCGAATTTCTGCGAGTAGGCCAGCTCCAGGCCGTACAGCTTGGCGCTGTCGCCGTTGGCGAAGGTGTGCGCCTCGGAGAAGTTGCTCCAGGCGCCGGTGCCGGCCAGGTCGGTGTTGTAGACGAAATTCTTGATGTCCTTGTAGAACACGAAGGCCGAGACGGTGCCGGCGCGGCCCATGAAGTGCTCGATGCCCAGGTCCAGGTTGCTCGACTCCAGCGGCTTGAGGTCCGGGTTGCCGAAGCTGGCTTCGTCATCGTCGATAACAAAGCCGGGCGCCAGCTGGCCGAAGGTCGGGCGCACCACCGCCTTGGTCCAGGCGGCGCGCAGCTGGGTGTTCTTGTCCAGCTGGTAACGCGCGTGCAGGCCCGGCAGCCAGTGGTGGTAACGGCGCTTGGTCGCGGTGGACTGGAACTCGCCGTCGGTGGCGCCGGTGCCCTTGGCCTCGAACTCGGTGCCCTCATAGCGCAGGCCGGCGATAAAGCGCCAGTCGTCGATATCCACGGTGTTCATCAGGTAGCCGGCGTTGATGTCTTCGCGGATCTTGAAGTCGTTGACCCGGGATTCGGTCTCGTCGAAAAACGCGTCGCGGTCCAGGCCGCCGATCAACTGCTTGATCGAGCCGCCGCTGATGCCCGGGCCGAAGCGGCCGAGGCGATAGTCGACGCTGCCTTTCTGGAAGCGGCTGAGGTTGAGCTGCTCGTCACTGAAACCCAGCTCGTCGAAGTCCTTGTAGACCCAGGCGTCGAGGTCGTTGTCCTTGTTGCGCCGGCTGACCTTGCCGCCGAACTTGACCTGGGACGCATAGCCGCTGAGGTCGTAGTCGCGGGCCAGGTCCAGGCGCAGGTTCTTCTCGGTGTCGGTGGTGCGCTGCTTTTCCCATTCGACCTTGTCCAGACTGAAGTTGGCCGGGTTGTAAAACCCCTGGCCAACGATCGGTCGCGGCTTGTCATTGTCGTAAAAGCCGCTGTCGGCGAAGTCGTCGTTGCCCTTGAACACCGCGCTGGCGATATGCCCCGGGCTGTCTTCGCTGGAACGGCTGTAGCCGGCCTGGCCGCTGAGGGTCCAGAGGCCGAACATGCGCTCGCCGCCGAACACGTAGGACTGGATCTCCTGGGTTTCTTCGCGCTGCTTGAGCTTGCGCTTACCTTCGGCGTCGCCCAGCTCGCCGGCCGCCTGGGGCTCGGCGAACTCCAGGCTGGCGGCGTTGCGCGTCTCGCTGTCCTTGTAGCGGCTGTAGAGGGTGCGCAGGTAGTAGCTGCTGAGGTCGTCCGGCTTGTAGTCGAAGTTCAGGCCGCCGCCGGCGCGTTCGCGGCTGATGTCGTAGTCGCGCTGTTCGAGTTCCTGCAGTTTTGCACCCTGTTCGAAGTCCCAGGCGCCGCCGGTCTCGACGTTGTCCGAGCCGAAGTCGCGCTTCTGCCAGCTCAGGGCCGCGGCCACGCCGAAGTTGTCGATGCCGTCGCCGAGGCTGAAGCGGTCGCTGATCGCCCCGGAGAATTTCGGGCTGGTCTGGTGGGTGTTCTGGTCGTAGCTGGCTTCGCTGCTGCCGGTGTAGAACAGGCCCTTGTGATCGAAGGCCGAGAGGCTCTGCACATCGACCGTGCCGCCCAGGGAGTTGGCGTCCATGTCCGGGGTCAGGGTCTTGATCACCGACAGCGACTGCACCAGCTCCGAGGGCAGCACGTCCAGGGCCACGGCGCGGCGTTCGCTTTCCGGGGCCGGCACCAGGGTGCCGTTGATGGTCACGCTGTTGAGGTCCGGGCCCAGGCCACGCACGCTGACGAAACGCCCTTCGCCCTGGTCGCGCTCGACGCTGATGCCCGGCAGGCGCTGCGCCGCTTCGGCGACGTTCTCGTCCGGCAACTGGCCCACGCCGTCGGCGTGCACCACGCTCTTGATGCTGTCGGCGCTGCGCTGCTCCTTGAGCGCCTGGTCGATGCTCGCGGCCTGGCCGACCACTTCCAGGTGTTCGGTGTTTTTAGTCGCGTCGGCTTCGGCGGCGCTCAGGCGTTCGCTGGCGATCGCCATGGCCAGGGCGGTGAGCGTGAAGCCGAGCAGGCCGGCGGTGCTGCTGCGCTTGTACATGATGGTCCTCCCCCAAGAGTCCGGTGACGGCCAGGCAAGGGGCCCGGCAACTGGGAGGGCAAGCTAGGGGCGGCGAATGACGGTTCTGTGACAGGGGGTGGCGGGGAGGCCCTTGAAGCGGGGTTTGGGCCGGGATGGAGGGGCAAAGTGAGCTGAAATGACCTTTTCCCGAGGGGTTGGCGGTGACTGGTCTGACGCTTTCGCGGGCAATCGAGCGTCGACCGGCCGCTCCTACAGAAGAAGATCGCGTGCTTCTGTAGGAGCGAGCGGGCGGCGATCCGACTTGCCCGCGAATCGGCGGCTCTGCCAGCACCGAGGTGATGGACATTGCACAGGCAAAAAATCCTCTTTCACGATGAGCTGATTCGACCTCCCCCACCCGCTTCGCCGCCGTCACCCGGCTGTCACACACATCTGCTGTGCTGGCGCGCATTGCTTCTTCGCCAAAGGATCGCGGCCATGTTCTCAGTGCTCAAACCCCACCGTTGGAAACTCGCCACCCTGCTGCTGGCGGCCAATCTCGGCCTGCTCCTGCACCTGGCCTGTGGCGAGTTGAAGGCGGTCAGCGAATGGGTCTGGCTGGACATCGTCGGCGAAGGCGGCACCGCGCTGCTGGCCCTGATCTGGCTCGGCCTGGTGCTGAAAAGCCGCCCGGCGGGACGGGTCACCAACTACCTGGCCCTGGGCCTGAGCTGCATCTTTTTCTCCTGGTGGATCGACAGCCTCGACGAGTTCATCCGCCTGCCCGACAGCATCACCTGGGACCACTGGCTGGAGTCCGGGCCGATGCCGGTGGGCATGGTCCTGCTGACCATCGGCATCTACCACTGGCACCGCGAACAGCTGGCGATCAGCGCGCAGATGGAAAAACGCGAACGGCTGTTCCGCGAGCACCGGCTGTTCGACAAGCTCACCCCACTGGGCGGCGCCGACTACCTCAAGCGCCAGCTGGCCGACAGCCTGCTGGACAGCCAGCGCCAACAGCAGCCGCTGTCGCTGCTGGCCCTGGACCTGGACAACTTCGCCGCGATCAACCAGGACTTCGGCCATGCCGAGGGCGACGCGGTGCTGCAGGCGCTGAGCCATTTGCTGCTGCTCAACCTGCGTCGCCAGGACCTGCTCTGCCGGCTGGCCGGCGACCGCTTCGTGGTGCTGCTGCCGAACACCGGCGAGAGCCAGGCGCGGCTGCTGGCCCAGGAGCTGCGCCAGGCGGTGCAGAGCCTGGCGCACAAGAGCCGCCAGCACGGCGAACGCTTGCAGCTATCCGCCTGCACCGCGGTGGTGATGGCCCTCGACGAGACCCCGGAAGTGCTGCTCAAGCGTCTCAACCTGGCCCTGGCCCGGGCCAAGCAGCCGCTGGCGAAAAGCGCCTGAGGCCCGGCCATGACCCTGAAAACCCGTTGGTACGAAAACGACAGCCGTTTCATTCCCGGGCATTACCAGCCGGCGAGCCTGATCGACCTGGCGCTGTCGCGGGACATCGACAGCCATCGCCTGCTGCGCGGCACCGGGCTGTTCCACGAGGACATCCTGGCCGGCCAGACCCGCCTCAGCCCGCAGCAGTTTCTCGGCCTGATCGGCAATAGCCGGCGCCTGCTGGACGCCGACGACAGCAGCTTCCTGTTCGGTCAGCGCCTGCTGCCCGGCCACTACGGCGCCGCCAGCCACGCCCTGCGCCACGCGCAGAACCTGCACCAGGCCCTCGACACCCTGGTGCAGCAACAGGCGCTGCTCAGCCCGCTGGCCAGCCCGCGCTTGCTGCTGGATGACCGGCACGCCTATTTCTACTGGCTGGACAGCTGCGGCGCCGGCGAACAATGGCGCTTTTTGCTGGAGGCCAGCATGACCTCGCTGGTGGCCATGAGTCAGTGGCTGAGCGGCCAGCGCCTGCCGTGGGAATGCTGTTTCAGCCATGCCGAGCCGCGTTATGTCGAGCAGTACTGGGTGCACCTGGGCGAGCACACCCAGTTCAAGCGGCCCATGGACCTGATGCGCATCCCCCGCGAATTCCTCACCCAGGCCTGGCCCAACGCCTCGGCCACCGCCGGCCAGGTGGCGCGCCAGGAAGCCCTGGGCCAGCTCGAGCAACTGGGCTTTGCCTCGAGCTTTCTCGACTGCGTCTACCGCTACCTGCAAGGCCAGGTGCGCCAGGCGCCGAGCCTGGAACAGACGGCCCAGGCCTTCGGCATGAGCCCGGCCACCCTCAAGCGCAAGCTGCACAAGCACGGCAGCGGTTTCCAGCAGCAGGCGGACCTGGTGCGCAAGCATGTGGCGCTGTACCTGTACCGGATCAAGGGCCTGAGCAACGAAGAAGTCGCCGAGTACCTGAGCTTCAACGACGCGGCGAATTTCCGCCGCTCATTCAAACGCTGGACCGGCAGCACGCCCAAGCTGATCCGCCAATTGTTCAGCGCCGGTTGAAACAAAGGCTGTTTTTCCATGGGAAAAAGCGGCTACTCTTGGCCCAAAGAACCACACCATCACACCTCTGCTGCACGACTTTCCGCCATTTTGGCCCAGCTTTTTGCTAAAGACCCGAGACATCAAGGCGTATACCCGTAGAAACAAACCTTGAAGACCTGTCTCGCCCGTCAGCGCCGGCGCGCTATCCAGCCCGCCGGTGCATTGCCCATTGCCATTACGGAATAGAGTCATGACCACAGCCCATCTGTTGAACACGCTGTTTCCCGTCGCCGCCGACATCCCCGAGCAGTACCGCCTGGACGGCCAGGTCGAGCAACGCGAGTACCTGGTCGACGGTCAGTTGCAGACCTGGAACGGGCCCCTGGCCCTGGTGCGCAGCCCGGTGTACCTGGACACCGCCAATGGCGACGAGCAAGTGATTCTCGGCAGCACCCCGCTGCTCGACGCCGACACCGCGCTGACCGCCCTCGACGCCGCCGTGCGCGCCTATGACCGTGGTCAGGGCGCCTGGCCGACCATGCGCGTGGCCGAACGCATCCAGCACGTCGAAGCCTTCCTCGGGCGCATGCGCGAACAGCGCTCGGCGGTGGTCAAGCTGCTGATGTGGGAAATCGGCAAGAACCTTAAGGACTCGGAAAAAGAGTTCGACCGCACCTGCGACTACATCGTCGACACCATCAACGCCCTCAAGGAACTCGACCGCCGCTCCAGCCGCTTCGAGCTGGAACAGGACACCCTCGGCCAGATCCGCCGCGTGCCGCTGGGCGTGACGCTGTGCATGGGCCCGTACAACTACCCGCTGAACGAGACCTTCACCACCCTGATCCCGGCGCTGATCATGGGCAACACTGTGGTGTTCAAGCCGGCCAAGTTCGGCGTGCTGCTGATCCGCCCGCTGCTGGAAGCCTTCCGCGACAGCTTCCCGGCCGGGGTGATCAACGTGATCTACGGCAGCGGCCGGGAAACCGTCAGCGCGCTGATGGCCAGCGGCAAGATCGATATCTTCGCCTTTATCGGCACCAACAAGGCCGCCAGCGACCTGAAGAAACTGCACCCCAAGCCGCACCGCCTGCGCGCGGCCCTGGGCCTGGACGCGAAAAACCCTGGCATCGTGCTGCCGGAGGTGGACCTGGATAACGCGGTCAACGAGGCGATCACCGGCTCGCTGTCGTTCAACGGCCAGCGCTGCACTGCGCTGAAAATCCTCTTCGTCCACGAAACCGTGGTCGATGCCTTCATCGAGAAATTCAACGCCAAGCTGCTCAGCCTCAAACCCGGCATGCCGTGGGAACCGGGCGTGGCGCTGACGCCGCTGCCGGAGTCGGGCAAGGTCGATTACCTGCACGCCCTGGTGGCCGACGCCATCGACAAGGGCGCCAAGGTGGTCAACCCCGGCGGCGGCGAAGCGCGGGCCTCGTTCTTCTACCCGGCGGTGCTGTACCCGGTGAACAGCCAGATGCGCGTGTACCAGGAAGAGCAGTTCGGGCCGGTGGTGCCGATCGTGCCGTATCGCGACCTGGAAACGGTGATCGACTACGTCCTGGAATCGGACTTCGGCCAGCAGCTGAGTATCTTCGGCACCCAACCGGCACAAGTCGGACGGCTGGTGGACGCCTTCGCCAACCAGGTCGGGCGGATCAACCTCAACGCCCAGTGCCAGCGCGGCCCGGACACCTACCCGTTCAACGGGCGCAAGAACTCCGCCGAAGGTACGCTGTCGGTACATGACGCGTTGCGCACCTTCTCGATCCGCACCCTGGTGGCCACCAAGTTCCAGGAGAGCAACAAGGAGTTGATCAGCGACATCATCCGTAACCGCGAGTCGAGCTTCCTGACCACCGATTACATTTTCTAGAAACGGAGAATTTCCCCTGGGCCTGCCAACCCCTTGGCGATCCTTTCGCCTGCCACCGCTGTTGCGCCGATTCCTGCTCCCGGTACTGGACCCGTATCGGCGCTACCGCTACGCCAAGCTGATCCATGCGGTGCGCGTGGCCCTGGGGTTGCTGGCCACCATCGCGCTGACCACCGGCCTCAACCTGCCTCACGGCGAATGGGCGTCGGTGACCATGCTGGTGGTGATCGGCGGCTTGCAGCACCACGGCAATATCGGCAAGAAAGCCGCGGAACGGGCCATCGGCACCCTGATCGGCGCGGGCGTCGGCCTGGTGCTGGTGGTGCAACAGGCTTACCTGGGCATGTCCTGGCTGACCTACCTGGGGATGTCGGTGGTGTGCGGGTATTTCTCCTATCACGCCATCGGCAAGGGCGGTTACACCGCGCTGCTGGCGGCGATCACTGTGTTCATCGTCGCCGGCCATGGCGACAACCACGTCAGCGATGGCCTGTGGCGCACGGTGGACATCCTGATCGGCATCGCCCTGGCCCTGGCCTTCTCCTTCGCCATTCCGCTGTATGCGGTGTATTCCTGGCGCTACAACCTGGCCAGCGCCTTGCGCGACTGCGCCACCCTTTATGGACGCATCATCGGCGGCCAGTCGGTGACCGACGATGAACACTTGAAGTTGCTCGGGCGCCTCAACAGCACCTTGCTGCAATTGCGCTCGCTGATGCCCTCGGTGTCCAAGGAAGTGCGGATCTCCATGACCGAACTGGACGCCATCCAGCGCAACCTGCGCATGTGCTTCAGCACCCTGGAAATCCTCGGCAATACCCGGCCGAACCTCAGCGACCCACAGGCTCGCGAGCAGCTGCAACAGGTGTTGAAACACGAGCACCGGCAGGTGCGCATACAGCTGGTGGGCATGGCCCGCGCCCTGCAATCCGGCGCCACCAGACGCCTGGGGCGGCCCCTGGATGGCCCGTCCTCCTCGACCTTCGACACCTCGGTCTACAGCGTGCTGGACGGCTACCGCCTGCTGACCCGGCAACTGGTGGCCAACCTCAACGAGATGCGCCAGCGCCTGGCGAAAAGCGCGGAGCACTGGAAGATCTGAGGGCCCTGCGCCTGCCGCCAGACCGCGCCTGCTAGAACAATTCGCTGAACGGAATGAACCGCGCCGGCTCACCGGCCCGCAAGGTGCTGCCCTCGGGAATCTCCACCAGCCCATCGGCCCAGGAAGCGCCCAGCAACACGCCGGAACTCTGGTTCGGATAAAGCACGACGCGCCCCTCCTCCAGCCTGGCCCGCAGGTACTCGCGACGGCTGCCCGCTTTCGGCCAGTCGAAACCGACGCTGACCGGGAAGCTCAATGGCATGACCTCCTCGACACCCTGGATGCGCAACAGATAAGGCCGGGCCAGCAAGCCAAAGGTCACCAGGGCCGAGGTCGGGTTGCCGGGCAGGCCGATCACCGGCACCCTGCCGAAGCACCCCACCGTCAGCGGCTTGCCGGGTTTTATCGCGAGTTTCCAGAACACCGGGGTGGCGCACTCGCGCAGCACCTGGCCGAGGCAATCGGCATCACCAGCGGACACCCCGCCGGTGGTCAGGATCAGGTCCGCCGCGCATTGCAGCTGCTCCAGGCGCAGCCGGGTCTGCTGCGGCTGGTCGGGGAGAATCCCGGCATCGATCACCTCGCAGCCCAGGGCACTCAGCCAGTGGCTGAGCAGGGTGCGATTGCTGTTGTAGATGCAGCCGGGGCGCAAGGGCGTGCCCGGCTCGGCCAGTTCGTCGCCCGTGGACAACAGCGCCACCCGTGGCCGCCGCACCAGCGGCAGATGGGTACAGCCCTGGGCCGCGGCGATGGCCAGTTCGAACGGCCCCAGGCGTTTGCCGGCACGCAGCAGCACTTGCCCGGCGCGGTTCTCCTGGCCTTGGGTGCGGATATTCTGGCCGGCCTTCAGCGGCTGCTTGAAGCGGACGCGACCGTCATCGAGCTGCTCGACGCTCTCCTGCATCTCGATGCTGTTGGCGCCCTCGGGCAGCGGCGCGCCGGTGAAGATTCGCGCGCAGGTGCCCGGCAGCAACGGCTCGGGGGCCTGGCCGGCGAAAATGCGTTGTGACACCGCCAGCGGCTGCCCGTCCCAGCCCTCGAGGTTCAAGGCATAACCGTCCATGGCGCTGTTCGGCCAGGGCGGCAGGTCCAGGGTCGCCACCAGGTCGCTGGCCAGCACCCGTTGCCGCGCCTCGCCCAGCGCCACCGACTCGCTGTCCTGCAAGCGTTGCGCCTCGGCCATGGCCAGCAAGCGGGCGATGGCCTCCTCCACCGGCATCAGCGGTGACGGGCTCATCCGCGGGTCCCGCAGGCTTGCACCTGCTTGAGGTGCGGCACGAAATTGCACGGCCGGTGGCGGGCGTCGAGCTGCTCGGCGAGGATGCCTTCCCAGGCGGTCCGGCAGGCGCCGGTGGAGCCCGGCAGGCAGCACACCAGAGTGCCGTTGGACAGCCCGGCCAGGGCCCGGCTCTGCACGGTGGAAGTACCGATATCGAGGATGGAGATCGCCCTGAACAGTTCGCCGAAACCGTCGATCTGCTTGTCCAGCAGGCAGCTCACCGCCTCGGGGGTGCTGTCGCGTCCGGTGAAGCCGGTGCCGCCGGTAATCAGCACCACCTGGATATTTTCATCGGCGATCCACAGCGCGACCTGGGCGCGGATCTTGTACAGGTCGTCCTTGAGCAGGTTGCGCTCGCTCAGGGTGTGGCCGGCTTCCAGCAGGCGGCTGACGAGCAATTGCCCGGAGGTATCGGTGGCGTATTCGCGGGTGTCGCTGACGGTCAGCACGGCAATATTCAGGGGGACAAACAATGCATCCGATTTCACGCTCATGTCTTTCTCCGGCAGGCAGTCATAAAAACCATTGCCAGAGGCTAAAGCGCTGAAACCGTCAGTGTCTAATCACTCTGGCCGACCACTTTATCGAGCCCATCTATCAAGACTTTTTTCCCTGGAAAACGCGGGTCGGCGCGGTGAAATCCGCGGTCGATAGAGCCTTTTGATCGGACATTCGATACTTCCGATTGGACTCGCGGCGGCGACAATGAGATCGTCCCGATACCCAACCAGCGTGCCTTGAACCATGACCCCGACCTGCCCCGCTTCCCCTTCGTCCATCCCCTGCTCGGTACTGTTGCTGGCCGGCGGCCGTGGCGCGCGCATGGGCGGACGGGACAAGGGTTTGCTGCCCTGGCAGGGCAAGCCGCTGATCGCCCATGTGCAGGCGGCGGTCCGGCCCTTCAGCGACGACCTGATCATCTCCTGCAACCGCAACGCCGAGCAGTACCGGGCCTATGCCGACCAACTGGTGGAAGACTCGCAAAAGGACTTCCCGGGCCCACTGGCGGGTGTGCTCGCCGGCCTGGCGGTGGCGCGTCATCCGTGGCTGCTGGTGTTCGCCTGCGACGCGCCGAAAATCGATGCCACGCTGATCAGCGCCATGCTAGCGGCGCGCCCCGCCGCGGACTCGGTGCTGATGGTGCAGCAGGCCGGCCACTGGCAACCCATGTTCAGCCTGATCCCCAAGGCCTTGCTGGCGAGCCTGCAACAAGACTGGGACGCCGGCGAACGCAGCCTGCAACGCGCCTTGTCGAAGCACCGGCCGCAAGCCTTGGTCTGCGCCGAGAACGACCCGCGCCTGAGCAACTTCAATACTCCTGAGCTACTTTCTTAACGGCATTTTTTAACGACATTTTTTAACAGCATTTTTTAGCAGCTCCGCGTGCCACCGAACGGGTGCACCGTCTTTTCCTCCAAAAGGTCGGCTCGGGATTTCCAAGCGCTGCGTGCATCCTGGAGACCGACCTTACCAACCCCTTCCTCAGCAGGTGCCACCGTGGACATCAAACAACTCAAGTTCCTTATCGCCCTGGACCAGACCCGACACTTCGGCCAGGCCGCCGCGCGCTGCCACATTACCCAGCCGACCCTGTCCATGCGCTTGCGCAATCTGGAGGACGAGCTGGACCTGGTGCTGGTCAAGCGTGGCCAGCGTTTCGAAGGTTTCACCGAGGCCGGCGAACGGGTGCTGGCCTGGGCGCGGACCCTGCTCGCCGCCCATGACGGGCTGTTCGCCGAAGCCGCCGCATGCCGCGGCCAACTGGTCGGCAGCCTGCGCCTGGGCCTGGTGCCGCTGAGCAGCTTCAACCCGATTGGCTACGTCCAGGGCCTTTCCAAGAGTTTCCCGGAACTCAAGTTCGCCCTCTCATCCATGAGCTCGGATCAGATCATCGAGGGCCTGGGCAACAACCAGCTAGACCTGGGGGTGTGTTATCTGGACCACGTGAACCCGAACTACTTCGAGTTTTTCGAGATCGGCGAAACCCGCGTCGGCCTGCTGTACGACACCCGCCACTTCCATTTCGAAGGCAGCGAAATGAGCTGGGAAGAAGCCGCCGAGCTGCCCCTGGGGATGATCAGCAATGGCATGCACTACCGCAAATCCATCGACTTGAGTTTCCGCAGCCGCGGCCTCGACCCGCAGCCGATCCTCGAAAGCGATTCCACCTATCAGCTGTTCCAGGCGATTCACGAAGGCTTCTGCTGCTCGATCATGCCGCTGTCCAGCGGCCTGGAAAATCCGATCGAGAACCTGGCGTTCATCAACCTGCCGGATGCCAGTGTGCTGGCGCCCCTGGGCCTGGTGATGCGCAAGACCGAACCGCGCTCGGCCATCGCCGAAAAGTGCTTTGCCGAAGCCAGGAAACTGTTTGCCGCACCAGAGCCAACGGCCGACTAAAGCTGCTGCGCCGCAGGGCGCATCCCTGCCCTACCAGCGACTGGCAGCCAGTTGGTCGCTCTCCCGGCCATCCACCCAACGCTCGCCGTACGAAGTCTGTTCACGCTTCCAGAACGGCGCGCGGGTTTTCAGGTAGTCCATCAGGAAGGCGCAGGCCTCGAAGGCCGCCTGCCGGTGGGCGCTGGCGACGCCGACAAACACGATCGGCTCAGCCACCTGCAACAGTCCCACCCGATGCACGACCCTGACCCGTTGCAGCGGCCAGCGCTGATTGGCCTCATCGACGATGCGCTGCAACGCGCGCTCGGTCATGCCCGGGTAATGTTCGAGGAACAGGCTGCCGACCTGTTCCCCCAGATTCAGGTCGCGCACATAACCGACGAAGGTCACCACCGCGCCAACGCTCGGGTCCCCGCCATGTACTTCGTGATGCAGTCGATCGAGGTCGAGGGCCTCGGCCTGGACGTGCACGGTCATGGTTCAGCCCCCGGTGACTTGTGGGAAAAACGCGATCTCGTCGAAGTCCTCGATGGGTGCGTCGAGGTTGCACAGGTCCTGGTTCAGCGCGCACATCAGGCTGGTTTCGCCGAGCACCGCCTGCCAGGTCTCGCCCCTGGCCATCAGCAATGTCCTCACGTCGCCGACGCTGCGCAACGAATCATCCAGCGCGATCTTCTCGCCGCCGATACCGAGCTGCTCGCGATAGCGGGCAAAGTAGTTGATCAGAATCATGCGGTGACTCCCGCTTCAAAGGTGCCTGATCGTCCGCCCTGTTTCTTCAGCAGCTGGATGCTGTCGATGACCATGCCGCGGTCGACCGCCTTGCACATGTCGTAGATAGTCAGCGCGGCCACGCTGGCCGCGGTGAGGGCTTCCAGCTCGACCCCGGTGCGGCCGTTCAGCCGGCAGCTGGCGACGATCCTGACGCTGTCGGGCTCGACGGCTTTCAGATCGAGGTGAATCGAGCTGAGCATCAGCGGGTGGCACAGCGGGATGAGTTCATGGGTTTTCTTCGCCGCCATGATGCCCGCGATGCGCGCGACCGCGAACACGTCGCCCTTGGGGTGGCCGTTCTGCTGGATCATCTGCAAGGTGGCGGGCCGCATGCGCACCCAGGCCTGGGCCTGGGCTTCGCGGTCGGTGGGCTGCTTGTCGCTGACATCGACCATGTTGGCGCGGCCTTCGGCATCCAGGTGAGTCAGGGTGGTGGAATCGTGGGGCATGGTTATCCTCGCAGCCGGCTGGCTGGGTTGAGTATTTGATGTTGCCCGGGGGAGCCAGGGCGAACGCATGGGCGCCGATCAGCTCAGCACGAAGTCCACCGGCTGCAGCACCGGCGGCAACTGGGTCGCCCCCAGGGCATCCAGCACCTCACGCTCGATGGTGCGTACCAGGGCGTTGGTCGGCAGGTCGTTCTCGTCCCGGCCGAAGGGGTCTTCCAGCTCGTCGCCAATGGCATCCAGACCGAAGAACGTATAACTGACGATGGCCGTGAAGATCGGCGTCAGCCAGCCCAGGGGTTCGGCCATGGCAAAGGGCAGTAGGATGCAGAAGATGTAGCTGGTGCGGTGCAGCAACAGCGTGTAGGGAAAGGGCAATGGCGTGCTCTTGATCCGCTCGCAGATGGTCTGGGCGTTGGTCAGGCTGCTCAGGTGATTGGCCAGCAGCGTGTAGCGCCATTCGTTGATCGCCCCGGATTCGGCCAGGGTCGAACACTGTTGGCCGACGTGGCGCAGGATGCTGTCCGGCACGTTGGGCGCCTGGGCCGGCGGCAATTGGCTCAGCCAGGTGCCGGCCGCACTCAACTCGTCTTCCTGGCGCAGCCTGGCGTTGAGGGCATGGGCGAAGCCGCAGAGGTCGCGCAGGATCTTGCCGCGTTGTCGCGAATCCTTGATCGCCTGGGTTTCGCGGATCATCGAACGCACCTCTGTCACCAGCGTGCCCAGGGCCTTGCGCGCTTCATACCAGCGGTCGTAGCAGGCGTTGTTGCGAAAGCTCATGAAGATCGACAGCGACAGGCCCAACAGGGTGAAGGGCGTGGCGTTGACCCTGGAGAAATAGGCCGGGTACAGGGTCTCGATAAACACGATCGCCGAGGCCAGCAGGGTCACCAGCAGGCTGCGCAGGGCGATGCGCTTGGCGATCGAGCCCTTGAGCGAAATCAGCACATTGATCAGGTTGGGTTTGGATCTGACGATCATCGCAAGACAGCCTTTTTGCAGAGAGGGAAACCGCGTGGGCTAGCCGCCGGTCATGTTCATGAACCGCACCACTTGCACCTCGTCATTGAGTTCGAAGTTGTGGCGGTACGGCTTGATTTTCATCGCCTCGACGATTGCCCGCTCCAGGCGTTCCGGCTCGCCCGGATGGCTGCGCAGCACCTGCTTCAAATCGACCGAATGCTCGTTGCCCAGGCACAGCAGGAGCCGGCCCTCGACGGTCAGCCGCACCCGGTTGCAGGTGGCGCAGAAGTTGTGGCTGTGGGGCGAGATGAACCCCAGGCGAATCTCCGGCGCCTCGGCCAGGCGCCAGTAGCGCGACGGCCCCTGGGTCGATTCGGTGGAGTCGATCAGGGTGTAGCGCTCGGCGATACGCTCGCGCACCTGGGCGCTGGAAAAGAACGCATCGGCGCGGCTGTGTTCGCTGATCACCCCCAGGGGCATCTCTTCGATAAAGGAAATGTCCAGCCCACGGTCGATGGCAAACCCCACCAGGTCGTTGATCTCGTGATCGTTGCGCCCTTTCATCACCACGCAGTTGAGCTTGGTGTGCTGGAAACCGGCGGCGTTCGCCGCATCGATACCGGCGATGACCTGGGCCAGGTCGCCGGTGCGGGTCAGCTCGCGAAAGCGCCTGGCATCGAGGCTGTCGATGCTGATGTTCAGGCGCTTGAGCCCGGCCTCGAACAGGGGCGCCGCCAGCTTGCCCAGCTGCGAGCCATTGGTGGTCATGCACAGCTCGCGCAGCCCCGGCAGCGCGGCGATGCGCCGGCACAGCTCGACGACGCCCTGGCGGATCAGGGGTTCGCCCCCGGTCAGGCGGATTTTCCGCGTGCCCAGGGCGACGAAGCTGTGCGCCAGCTGATAGAGCTCCTCCAGGGTCAGGATGCGTTGCCGTGGCAGGAACTGCATGTCTTCGGCCATGCAATACACACAGCGAAAGTCGCAGCGATCGGTCACCGACATCCGCAGATAGTCGACTCGCCGGGAAAAACCATCCTGCAGGATTCGATCTGACATTACCGCCTCCATCAACACTTCAGGCGCATTGACCAGAAGGCTGTTATTGGAAGGCCGCCGTTATAGAGGGGCCTTGTTGCGGCAAGACTAAGTTCAATTAAAAGCGCCGTCTAATCGCTATTAACAACCGGTTGATCAATAGGATCTATCAAGCAGAAAAGCATCCAGAAGCACGCCACCTTAAACAAATAATCAATTGATTTATTTCGGTTTTTTCTCTGATAGAGGATCTCGATCACCTGGTCATTAATAGCGATTAGACAGGCACTTCACGACCAACATAGGCTTGTTCCCGTAGTACTTGAGCGGCACCCGTGAAGTGAATAAATGCGCATGCCTTGTAACTGGCTGCAAATAAAATCGCATTTAACCGCACAACAAAACAGTCATGAACAATGACTTGGCATTAGGCACAGCCTACGTGTGATGTCCTGGAGAAGAACCATGAGCGAAGTTGAACGCTACAAACCCTACAAGGGAGCAGCCGCCGGTTGGGGCGCGCTGATTGCCGTGACCAAAAACTGGTTGGGCAGCGAAAACGCTTTCAAGAATATTCGCACCATGCTCAAGACCAATCAGAACGGCGGTTTCGACTGCCCGGGTTGCGCCTGGGGCGAATCGCCGGAAAACGGCATGGTCAAGTTCTGCGAGAACGGCGCCAAGGCGGTCAACTGGGAAGCCACCGGGCGCCTGGTCAACCCGGCCTTCTTCAATAAATACACAGTGTCGGCGCTGGCGGCGCAAAGCGACTACTGGCTCGAATACCAGGGCCGCCTGACCCACCCGATGCGTTACGACGCCAGTACTGACCGCTACGTCGAAACCAGCTGGGACGATGCCTTCGCCCTGATCGCCAAGCACCTGAACGCTCTGGAGTCGCCCGACCAGGCCGAGTTCTACACCTCGGGCCGGGCCAGCAACGAGGCCGCCTACCTCTACCAGCTGTTCGTGCGCGCCTACGGCACCAACAACTTCCCCGACTGCTCGAACATGTGCCACGAGGCCAGCGGCCTGGGCATGGACGACAGCGTTGGCGTGGGCAAAGGCACGGTGACCTTCGATGACCTGGAGGAAGCCGACGCCATTTTTGTCATCGGCCAGAACCCTGGCACCAACCACCCACGGATGCTCGAACCGCTGCGCGAGGCAGTAAAGCGTGGCGCCCAGGTGATCTGTTTCAACCCGCTGAAAGAGCGTGGCCTGGAACGCTTCCAGCACCCGCAGCACCCGCTGGAAATGCTCACCAACGGCTCGGAACCCACCTCCTCCGCCTACTTCCGCCCGGCCCTGGGCGGCGACATGGCGGCCATGCGCGGCATCGCCAAGTTCCTCTGGCAGTGGGAACGCGAAGCCCTGGCGAACAATGGCGAGGCGGTGTTCGACCGCGCCTTCATCGCCGAGCACACCTCGGGCCTGGACGCCTACCTGGCCGAGGTCGACGCCACCAGCTGGGAGCACATCCTCGAACAGTCCGGGCTGTCCCTGGAGGACATCGAGCTGGCCGCGCGCATGTACCGCAAGGCCAAGCGGGTGATCATGTGCTGGGCCATGGGCGTGACCCAGCACACCCACTCGGTGCTGACCGTGCAGGAAGTGGTCAACGTGCAGTTGCTGCGCGGCAATATCGGCCGTCCGGGCGCCGGGCTGTCGCCGGTGCGCGGCCACAGTAACGTGCAGGGCGACCGCACCATGGGCATCAACGAACTGGCCCCCGCCGAGTTGCTCGATGCCCTGGAAGCGCGTTTTGCCTTCAAGGCGCCGCGCAAGCACGGACACAACACGGTGATGGCGATCGCCGCCATGGAAGAGGGTCGCGCCAAGGTGTTCATCGGCCTGGGAGGCAACTTCGCCCAGGCCACCCCCGACAGCCCGCGCACCCATGCGGCCCTGCGCAACTGCGAGCTGACCGTGCACATCGCCACCAAACTCAATCGCAGCCACCTGGTCACCGGCCGCGAGGCGCTGATTCTGCCGTGCCTGGGGCGCACCGATATCGACCTGCAAGCCCAGGGCCCGCAAGGCGTCACCGTGGAAGACACCTTCAGCATGGTGCACATTTCCCACGGCCAGCTGAAACCCAAGTCGCCGCTGATGCGTTCGGAACCGGCGATCATCGCCGGGATCGCCAACGCCACCCTGGGCAGCCACCCGATCGACTGGCTGTGGGTGATCGAGGACTACAGCCGGATCCGCAACCTGATCGCCGACACCATTCCCGGCTTCAAGGACTTCAACAAGAAGCTGCTGCACCCCGGTGGTTTCCACCTGGGCAACGACGCCGCCCAGCGCATCTGGAAAACCGCCACCGGCAAGGCCCAGTTCACCCCCGGCGTGCTGCCGGAACACCTGGTGAGCAAGGGTGTGCGCGACCTGGGAGTGAAGCCGGAGCTGATCCTGCAGACCATGCGTTCCCACGATCAGTACAACACCACCCTGTATGGCCTGGACGATCGTTATCGCGGGGTCTACGGCATGCGCGACGTGGTGTTCGTCAACGAGCAGGACATTCGCAAGCTGGGCTACGAGCCTGGGCAGAAGGTCGACATGATCTCGCTGTGGGGCGACGGTCGCGAGCGCCGGGTGAGCGGCTTCACCCTGATCGCCTACGACATTCCCGCCGGCCAGGCCGCGGCCTACTACCCGGAAACCAACCCTCTGGTGCCACTGGAAAGCTACGGCGACCGCACCTTCACCCCGACCTCGAAGTTCATCGCGATCCGCCTTGAACCGGCGCCGGCCAGCAACCTGATCCAGTCTTCCGTCGATTGAACCTGCCCGGGGCGGCGCGCGTCGCCCCGGCCCTTTCGAAACCTGCATTGCCGTCGACCGCGAACCGCAAGGCTCACCGCGGTCGGCCGTGCCGTGCACGCGTATCGAGCCACTCTGAGGGTATCGTCATGCCAAACCTGGAAGCGCTCGACCTGGCGCGAATTCAATTCGCGTTCACGGTCTCGTTCCACATCATCTTTCCCGCCATCACCATCGGGCTGGCCAGCTTCCTGGCAGTGCTCGAAGGCCTGTGGCTGAAAAGCAATAATCCGGTCTACAAGGACCTGTACCACTTCTGGTCGAAAATCTTTGCCGTCAACTTCGGCATGGGGGTGGTCTCCGGGCTAGTCATGGCCTACGAGTTCGGCACCAACTGGAGCCGTTTCTCGGACTTCGCCGGGAGCATTACCGGGCCCCTGCTGACCTATGAAGTGCTGACCGCGTTTTTCCTCGAGGCCGGTTTCCTCGGGGTGATGCTGTTCGGCTGGAACCGGGTCGGCCGTGGGCTGCACTTCTTCTCCACGGTCATGGTGGCGATCGGCACGCTGATCTCGACCTTCTGGATCCTCGCCTCCAACAGCTGGATGCAGACGCCACAAGGCTTCTCCATCGTCGATGGGCGGATCGTGCCGATGGACTGGCTGGCCATCGTGTTCAACCCGTCGTTCCCGTTCCGCCTGGCGCACATGGCGATCGCCGCGTTCGTCGCCACGGCGTTTTTTGTCGGCTCTTCCGCGGCCTGGCACCTGCTGCGCAAGAGCGACACGCCGCAGGTGCGCAAGATGCTGTCGATGGCAATGTGGATGGCCTTGATCGTCGCGCCGATCCAGGCGGTGGTCGGGGATGCCCATGGCCTGAACACCCTGGAACATCAGCCGGCGAAAATCGCCGCCATCGAAGGCCACTGGGAAAACATCGGCAACCAACCGACGCCGCTGGTGCTGTTCGGCATCCCCGACATGGACGCCGAGAAGACCGGTTATGCGATCGAAGTGCCTTACCTGGGCAGCCTGATCCTGACCCACAGCCTGGACAAGCAGATCCCGGCGCTCAAGAGCTTCCCGAAAGAGGACCGGCCGAACGCGACCATCATCTTCTTCAGCTTCCGGATCATGGCCGGGCTGGGCATGTTGATGATCCTCACCGGCCTGCTCGGCCTGGCCCTGCGCCGCAACGGCGCGCTGTACCGCAACCGGCTGTTCCTGCGCCTGGTGCTGTTCATGGGCCCGACCGGGCTGATCGCCATGCTCGCCGGCTGGATCACCACCGAGGTCGGCCGCCAGCCGTGGGTGGTGTACGGCTTGCAGCGCACCGCCGACGCGGCGTCGAACCACTCGGTCAGCCAACTGAGCATCTCGCTGGCGCTGTTCGTGCTGATCTACTTCTCGGTGTTCACCGTGGGCATCGCCTACATGATGAAGCTGGTCCGCAAGGGCCCGCAGCCCCATCACGATCATCCGCCACAAGGCGGCCCCGGCCAGGACCGCACGCCGCGCAGGCCGCTGTCCGCAGTCCCCGAGACCTTCGCGTCCGGCAACCCTGCCAACTGAACAAGGAGCTTGCCCATGGGCATTCAAGGTATAGATCTGTCGTTGATCTGGGGCGTGATCATCGCCTTCGGGGTGATGATGTACGTCATCATGGATGGCTTCGACCTGGGACTGGGGATCCTCTTCCCGCTGATCCCGGACGCGCAGGAGCGCGACGTGATGATGAACACCGTGGCACCGGTCTGGGACGGTAACGAGACCTGGCTGATCCTCGGCGGCGCGGCGCTGTACGGGGCCTTCCCGCTGGCCTATTCGGTGATTCTCGAGGCCTTGTACCTGCCGCTGATTTTCATGCTGGCCGGCTTGATCTTCCGCGGCGTGGCCTTTGAGTTCCGCTTCAAGGCCAGCCCGGAAAAACGCCATATCTGGGACATGGCGTTCATTGGCGGCTCGCTGCTGGCGACCTTCTGCCAGGGCATAGTGATTGGCAGCTATATCGCCGGGATCCCGGTAGTCGATCGCCAGTTCGCCGGCGGCAACCTCGACTGGCTGGCGCCGTTCCCACTGTTCTGCGGCCTGGGCCTGATCGTCGCCTACGCGCTGCTGGGCAGCACCTGGCTGCTGGTCAAGACCGAAGGCATGCTCGAATCGCGGATGCGCCATTACAGCCGGCCGCTGGCATTCGTGCTGATGGCGGTGGTCGCGGTGCTGTGCGTGTGGACGCCCTTGCTGCATCCGGAGATCGCCAGCCGCTGGTTCACCCACGCGCATATCGTGGTCTTCGGCGCCCTGGTGGTCCTCGGGTTGCTGGCGCTGTTCGGGCTGCTGCGCACCTTGCGCCAGCATCACTCGCACTGGCCGTTCGTGTTCACCCTGGCGCTGGTGTTCCTCGGCTACATCGGCCTGGCCTTCAGCATCTGGCCGAATATCGTGCCGCCTTCCATCAGCCTGTGGCAGGCCGCATCGCCCCCGTCCAGCCAGTTGTTCATCCTGATCGGCACCCTGTTCATCCTGCCGATCATCCTGATGTACACCTGCTGGAGCTACTACGTGTTCCGCGGCAAAGTGAGGATCGGCGATGGTTACCATTGACAGCGAAACCCTTCGAACCCCTGCCAGGTCGAGGCCTTTCTACCAGCAGGTGGCGCAGCTGAGCCTGCTGTTCCTCGGCGGGCTGCTGATGCTGGCCGCCGCCACCGCACTGATGATGGAGTTGGCTTATGGAACGCTCTGAGGTATCGAGCACTGAAGGTCCGGCCGCCCCCTGGTATCGGCGGCTGGCGTGGCTGGTGGGCATCTGGTTTGGCAGTGTGCTGGCCCTGGGTGCGGTGGCCGGGCTGCTGCGGCTGATGATGCAGCTGGCCGGGATGAGCAGTCACTGATTGCTGGCTGCACCGGTAAAGGCTCGGCACATTGTTAGGCGCCGGCACCTTTCCCGGTTTGTGGTTTCAATCAGCCAGATGCAACGAACCCGCGAGGCCCTCGCCTCGCGGGCTCGTTGCATCCGGATCAGGGCTGGCGTTCGGCCAACGCCTCCAGCAGATCGGCCGAAGGCACGAAGAACAGGCCGCCGGTCACCGCCGTGCTGAAATCCAGCAGACGGTCATAGTTGCCCGCCGGCCGGCCGACAAACATGTTTTCCAACATCTGCTCGATAGGTTCCGGCGAGCGCGCGTAGCCGATGAAATAGGTGCCGAACTCCCCCGCCCCGGGCCGGCCGAACGGCATGTTGTCGCGCAGGATCTTCACTTCTTCGCCGTCCTTGGTGATGGTGGTCAAGGCACTGTGGGAAGAGCTCGGCTTGACGGCATCGTCGAGTTCGATATCGGACAGCTTCTTGCGCCCGATAATGCGTTCCTGGGCCTCGACCGACAGCTCGTTCCAGGCGCTCATGTTATGCAGGTACTTCTGCACCAGCACATAACTGCCGCCGCTGAACGCCGGATCTTCATCGCCGACCAGGGTGAACTCGATGGCCTTGCGCCCGACCGGGTTTTCCGTGCCATCGACAAAACCGATGATGCTGCGCATATCGAAATAGCGGAAACCCTGCACCTCGTCGACCACCGTGATCGCATCGCCCAACGCCGCGATCAGTTGCGTCGCCAGCTCGAAACACAGGTCCATCTGGTCCGCACGAATGTGCAGCAGGATGTCGCCCGGGGTCGCCACGGCCCGGCGCTCTTGCGGGCCAAACTCGCGAAAGGCGTGCAGGGATGCCGGGCGCGGGCCGCCAAACAGCCGGTCCCAGGCTGCCGAAGCAAAACCGCAGACACACGACAGGTTACCCGCGGGCACCCGCTTGCCAACCGAACGGGTGAGGCCCGCCACATCCTCGCACCAGCCCCGTACCTTGGCGGCGGCGTCACTGCCAGGGGCCAGGGTGGCGACGATGAAGATCGCGCTGCTGGTAATCGGGTTACAGACGGATTGCGGTTCAGGACTAGCGTCGGATATTGGCATGTTCTGTACTCGGCGGAACGGGATAGAAGGACCGCAGAGTAGCAAACAATCGCCCAGCCACAGCACCTGAGTGGACCGCGGCGCTTACTGCGCCGCCGCCCGACGACGCAAGCCCAGGCTCCAGCCCTGCTGCATGCCGGCCGCCGCCAGCAGGATGGCGATCACGCCGATCCATTGCAGCAGTTCCAGGCGATGGCCGAAGGCGAACCAGTCGACGAAGATCGCCGCAATCGGGTAGATAAACGACAGCGCGCCGGTCAGTGCGGTCGGCAGTTTCTGGATCGCGCCGTACAGCAGCACGTACATCACCCCGGTGTGCACGATGCCCAGGGTCAGCAGGCTGGCCCAGGCCCCCGGCGCCGTGGGCAGCGCGGAGAGATTGGCCCAGGGCGCCAGCAGCAACACCCCGGTGCAGACCTGGATCAGCGCGATCAGGTGCGGCGGCGTGCCGGTCAGGCGCTTGATCAACAGCGCGGCGAAGGCATACAACAGGGCCGCCCCCAGCGCCAGGGCGATCCCCAGCAGATAGTCGTTGCCCCCTGCCCCTTGCTCGCCATGGGCACTGACGATCGCCAGCATCCCGGCAAAGGAAATGCTCAGCCAGAACAGTTTCTGCGCGGTGATTTTCTCGCCGAGAAACAATGCCGCCAGCCCCACCAGCATGAACGGCTGGACGTTGTAGACCGCAGTGCCGATGGCGATCGAGGCCCGGGAATAGGAGGCGAACAGCAGCACCCAGTTGCCGACGATGGCGACACCGCTGAGCACGGCGAGGAGAAAGGTGGTGCGCGTCAGGATGCCGGGGCGCAGAAAACCGAAGCCGGCGCAGATCAGCAGCAGGGTCGCGGCGCCGAATACGCAGCGCCAGAACACCACGTCCAGCACCGGCTGCCCGGACACCAGCACGAACCAGCCGATGGTCCCGGAAATCAACATGGCAGCGGTCATTTCCAGTGAGCCGCGGCGTAACAATTTGTCCATGATCACTCTCCTCAACAAGAGCCAAAAGTATGACAATCGGCTCCTGCCCCGCTCAAGACTCAACGGCAGGCTAAAATCGGCTTACACCTTTTTTATCAAGGTATTTCTTAGGTTTTACCTAATGAGGCTGACATGATCGACGAGATTGACCAGGCGCTGATCAGCGCCCTGATGGAAGACTCACGCCGTTCGCTCAAGGCGCTGGCACAGATCAGCGGGCTGTCGTCACCCAGCGTCGCCGAACGCCTGCGACGCCTGGAAGAGCGCGGTGTGCTCAAGGCCTATACCGTCGAAGTCGACCCCAGGTTCTTCGGCTATCAGTTGCAGGCCATCGTGCGCATCCGGCCGCTGCCGGGGAAACTGCAGGAAGTCGAACGGCAGATCCTGGCCATCCCCGAGTTCACCGAATGCGACAAGGTCACAGGCGAGGACTGCTTTATCGCCCGCCTGCATGTGCGCGACATGGAGCAACTGGACAACCTGCTCGACCACCTCAACAGCTGCGCGGAAACCAATACCGCGATCGTCAAGAAAAGCCCGGTGAAACGGCGATTGCCGCCGATGGCGTAATGCGCCGAAAACAGCCTAGACTCAGGTTTTTCCGGCGAAGGATTGACGGCATGAAAACGCTTCTGGCGCTGCTGGCATTGACGCTTACGGGCTGCGGCACCATCGAGACGGTGTTTCGCAGCGACGCGGCCGCCAGCCAGACGCTCAAGAATGAGAACAGCTATTGCGGAGCGGTCCCGCGCATCTACAGCGGCGTCAGCTATGACCTGTGCCGCGTCTTCGCCCCCTATCAGGAAAACCGGCCAAACAAGACCGGCGATACGGCGACCAGGGGCATGCTGATCGACATTGCCGCTTCAGGCGTGCTCGACACCTTGCTGCTGCCCTACACCATCTATCAACAACAAACCGACGGCAGCCTGATCGTTGCCGAATAGCGCCCCTGAATAGCAACAAACTCTGCGTATGCTGCCAGACCCGGCTTGACTCTGGCCGGGCGACCAGATCGCAGACAATAAAAAGCCCGCCGAAGCGGGCTTTTTTTGTTTCAAGGCTGGCGATCAGTCGTCGCGGCCCATGATGCCGAACAGCTGCAACAGGCTGACGAACAGGTTGTAGATCGATACATACAGGCTGATGGTCGCCATGATGTAGTTCCGCTCGCCGCCATGGATAATGGCGCTGGTCTGGTACAGGATGCACACCGAGGAGAACAGCACGAAGCCCGCGCTGATCGCCAGTTGCAGGCCGCTGATCTGGAAGAACAGGCTGGCCAGCGTCGCGCCCAGCAGGACGAAGAAACCGGCGGTGATGAAACCACCGAGGAAACTCATGTCCTTGCGGGAGATCAGCACGTAGGCCGACAGACCACCGAACACCAGCGCGGTCATCGCAAAGGCCGAGCTGACCACTTCCGCGCCGCCCTGCATGCCCAGGTAACGGTTGAGGATCGGGCCGAGCAGGAAGCCCATGAAACCAGTCAAGGCAAACGCCGACACCAGGCCCCAGGCCGAATCACGGAGTTTGTTGGTGAGGAAGAACAGACCGTAGAAACCGATCAGCACCACGAAAATGTTCGGATAACCGACCCGCATCTGCTGGGCCACGTAAGCCATCACGCCACTGAAGGCGAGAGTGAGAGCGAGTAGGCCGTAGGTGTTGCGCAGGACGCGGCTAACTTCTAGCTGCTCGGCCTGCACGCTGTTATTAACTGCGTAATCCTGTTCGCGCATGGCGACACTCCTGTTGGTTTGAAACGTTCAGTGGCAAAGATCATAACAGACGCTCTGCAACAAGCTATGCACAGAGTTTGACAGTGTGTTTCATTCAGGTATTATGGCGCCCGCAACAAAAACGGAGGTGTGGCCGAGTGGTTTAAGGCAACGGTCTTGAAAACCGTCGACTGTAACAGGTCCATGAGTTCGAATCCCATCGCCTCCGCCATATTCGTCACGCTAAAGCCCCGATTATTCGGGGCTTTTTCGTTTCTGGCGGAACGGCTTGTCGCCTAATCATCTGCTTAGTTTCCGCATCTTTTCTGACCTACCGACGTGGCAAAAACCAGCACTGAAGCCCATTCAATGAGCCAGCTTTGGGTTAGTCCCTTGCATTGACCTGAGAGGCCGTATCAGCCACAAACGTGAATGGTAGGTCGATGAGAGCCAACGGCCCTATGAATTGGGACCCCAGCGTTACCCGGTCCTATACCGGCATCCGTCAATATCCCCAACACTACCCAACGTATTCGGCATGATTACAGTCACCTGGATGGACGAGGGCGACCTACACTCATACCGATAAGGCCGCCACCAACGACACCTAGAATTTTAGAGTCATATACAGGGATGGCCTGCCTCAAAGCGTAATCAGCAACCAGCACAATGAGTCCGACAAAGAGGATCTGCTTGTTGGAAAACCTGTTCATAAACCGCTCAACGGCTGCATTCAGAGCGACGAGATACTTCATAGACTTCATCCTTGAGAAGGTTCACATTTTAATCTCAAGCCTCCCGCCCTCACCCTGCAGCCATCGGCCAGAGCGCGCGACACAGACGAAGAGATCATCTCTTAAGCCTTTGTGGCACGAAAATAGAGCCAAACAAAGACGGATCCTGCGATCGGTGGCTGAACCGAACTATTGAATGAGAGCACCTCTAAATAAATGAGCGCGCTGTCGCCAATAAATATTGGCGCCGTTATGGACATGCCAAAGAGTGCCAAGCTGCACGGGTCATGTGCTCGCATCCTTCGCCTTCGCCCGCCAGAAATCACTATTGCAGACCGAAATACTCATCAACCTACCCAGCTCGATGCGCATCCGTTCATGGAAGGCGGAGCAACGACGACGCAATCACGTTCGTCTATTGCTCTTTACCCATCCGCACACCATCAAGCCCAAGCCTGCAATCCATAGCGCAGGAATGCCGATGGCAAGTCCGCATACGGCCATGGGCAATCCAGTCAGAAATAGAGCATTTCGAAACGCCTTATCCATAGCAAAATCTCCTTTAAGAATTCTTCTCATTAAACCATAAAGCCGCCGGGATACGGCGGGAAGAATCCCCAACACACGCGATATGGGGCAATACCATGGAAACCAAAATCCTCTGCGACAAAGCACTAGCGGCTACAAGACCCGGGCGTACAGCCACACAAGGGCAGAGCCCTAAATACAAAAAGCCCGGCACTATGGCCGGGCTCTGGTTATTTTCTGGATTCCATCATCTTGTCGGCGAGCGTTCTGGCTCTTGCGATCAACAGGTTCTGCCTGTCTTCGTGAGTGGCCTCTCCTACGACCGGTGCCGTCAGGTTGCTTTCCGCAATCAACGCAGCGCAGAAGTATTGATCCCAGACTCTTTGTTCCGACGCCTGTTTGCTTACTTGGTCGGCGATCATATGGGACTCCTTTTGACGAGGTAGCACCGCCATTTTACGCCTGAATCGCGGGCAACCCCTGTCGTAACGGATAGCCGGCAAATGGCGTGGAGTCAGTCGAACCGTTCAGCATCTGGCTCTATTCCGCGGCTATTTCATAGCCCGGACGCCTATCACTCAACCTTCTGCCCGCTGCCAATCTTCTTGGCCCTGTCGATCCCCCACTCAAACGCATCCTCCATATCCAGGCCATCCGGGGCCAGGTCATTGTCTTCGACAATAACGCTGCCATCCGGCTTGTAGATGCCGATGAACATCTTGAGCGAGCCATCTCTGAGGATCTCTGATCGCACCTTGATCTTGCACCCATTGGAAAGGGTTTCACTGTGGTTCAAATAGCGCTCAGTCATGGCCGCATCCCTCAGTAGATGAAGTTCGAGTAAGGCACAGCCCATTGATTCATGCCAGTCGATGGGCCCCCATCAAGAGTTAGAGACGACAGGTCAGACTTTCTGAAGACAATAAAAAACCCCGCACAGTGGCGAGGCTGTTTTTGTATCTGTCAGCACTTCAACCGGCAGGTTTCAGTGGCGCCGGGGCGGCCATGACATAACGGGACATCAGGTAGGCGACCAGGCCGCCCAATGCCGCGCCCGCTGCATCGGCCAGAAACAGCGCCAGTTGAGAGGCCGAATGCTGGTAGACCCTGCACATCGCCACCCAGGCGTTTTCCATGAAACCGGAAGCCCAGTCCCAACCGCAGGGGTACACCATCAAGAAGGCCAGCCCGGCGAGGGTGACCCATCCGGACAACCTGGACGGGGCCTGCGAGAAGACGAACCGGGCCAGCTGGCAGATACCGACAAAGAGCCAGGCTGCCAGCATACTTCTCATGAATTGATCGAATAACTCAAAAAAGGCCATGGCGCCCTACGCTGAAAAATCACCGAGCGATGATAGCCATTCGCGTCGCCATAAAAAACCCGACGCAATGGCCGGGTTTTCATCAGTCGCGTAGCGGTGCCTGCGACTGGAGCCGCGAATCCGGCGTGCGCCGAGTCCGTTTATCGGCCAGCGGCCTGGCAGGCTCCTGCGCCCTCTTCCCCCACTCCACCTGCGACCTGGACCAGGGCTTCCAGCAAGGCCTCGGTGTGGTTGATCGATTCCCGGATCTCATCGAAGGCATCCTCCAGATCGCGCACCTTTGCTGTCGCCGAAGCGCCGCACAGGGCTTGCTGGATCTGGAACTCATCCTGTTTGAATTGCAGGACATTGGCCCGCAGGCCTTCGATACGAAGGGACAGCTGCGAGACGTGGTGGCGGCGACGCTGAACCATTTTGGTTCTCCTTTATGGCCCTCTTACTTATTCAGATCGTCGCGCGCCGGCGGATGTTCAGCCGTTCCTGACCAAAGGCACAGCGCCCCATGCCCATGGCCAGGCCCTCAAGGCTTGCTGTCCAGCGCCACCACCAAGGCCGCATCCCGTCCGTAGATGTCCGGGGCATAGGACAGCTGGCCATGGCTGTCGGCTTGCGCCGTCCAGTAGGTGAGCAGGATCGGTACCGGCGTCGACAACCTGAACTCATGAGTGAGCCCGGTGCTCAGCAACTCGTCGGTGCGCACCCGTTCCGCCGGACTCACCAGCAGATCGCGCAGCTGCAACGCATGCTCGACCCGTACGCAGCCCGAACTGAAGGCCCTTGGCCCCTTGTTGAATAGCGCCTGGCTGGGCGTGTCGTGCAGGTACACCGAGAATGGGTTGGGGAACCGGATCGCCATCTGCCCCAGCGGGTTTCTCGGCCCGGCGTCCTGGCGCAGGAGGATATTGCCGGGGTTGTCCCAGTCGATATCCTCCACTGCCAGGGGATGCCCCTCGCTATCGAGCACCTGCAGGTTCTGCCGATTGAGGAAGGACTGGTCACGGCGAATTTCCGGCAGTTTGTCTTCGCGGAAAATGGTCGGCGGCACCGTCCAGGTCGGGTTCAGGGTCAGGCGCGTGACCTGGGATTTCAGCAAGGGCGTCTGGCGCTCGGCACGCCCTACCTGGGTGCGGGTCTGCCAAACCGGCACCCCGTCCTGATAGACGATCAACTGCGCCGCGGCCAGGTTGACCAGCAGGCTGTCGGGCTCCATGTCCTGCGCCAGCCAGCGAAAGCGTTCGAGGTTGATGCGCAGCTGTTCGCGGCGCATCTGCGGGCTGATGTTCAGTTCATTCAAGGTCCCCGCGCCGATCACCCCGTCGGCTTGCAGCGAATGGCTGAGCTGGAAGCTTTTCACCGCGCTCACCAGGTCGCCGCTGTAAAGGGTATCGCCCTCGTTGCCGAGTGTGCTCAGGTACCCCTCCTTGAACAGCCGTTGCGCCAGCTCCGGCACCCGCTCGTCCCGCATCTGCGGACGCAGCAGCGGCCCGCTGGGCAGCGGCTGCCAATGAGGCAATTCCAGTTGGCGCTGCTGGGCGTACAGCTGGCGCAGGTTCTGATATTGCTCGAGGCTCGGCCGCGCCAGCGCGAAGGCCGCCGGGATATCCTGCAGGCCGGGTCCGGCGATGGCGAGCACCTGCGCCTGGCGATCCAGCGGCAAGGGATGGGCGTGCCACATCGGCTCGAAACGGGCCTGCGACAGACGGCCGTAATGCAGGTCATGCAGGGCTTGCAGGTAATGCTGGCTGAAGCTCAGGTCGGCGCACAGCGCGTCGCCCGCAAGCGCACTGGCCGGTGACCGGTAGTCGGCCGGGTCCAGGCCATCGTCGGCCAGTTGCTGCAACTGTGCCTGCAACGCCTCCAAACGTGCGCTGGACGACCAGATCGGCTGGTCACCCTGCTGTTGATAAAAGGCCTGTAGCAGGCTCTGGGCGGGAATGTCCAGGTGCGCCGCCACCCCCGGACAGGCAGCGGACAATCGAGTGAATACCAGTTGCACAGGGTTCTCATGATCGACCGGTACATCCTGAGCAGTCGCGACCAACGGCACAGCGAGCAGGAAAAGGCTCAAGTAACATGCGTGTTTTTTGAACAACTGCTTTACTCCAATCATGGCCATCATGGTGATGGTCAACCTCGGCAGTGGCTGCGAAAAATCGTCCAACCACCTCTAACCAAAACTGCCAGAAGAGCGACAGGACGTCAGGAGCCAAAGTGACTGTGGGGACACTCTAGAATGCTGATCTTCCTGCGCCGGCTCTGCCTGGCAATGACCACCCTAGGCGTGATCTGCAGCCCCGCGCTCGCCGCCAACAACACGACTCCGCTGCTTTACAACAGCCTCGCCCACGCCGCTCCAGAACTCAATCCCCAAGTGCTGAAAAGTGCCCTGAGCGCCATGCAATGCGCCGTCAACAGCGGCGCCAGGCAGGCCCGGCACCTGGCGGTCATCGACTATTCGCAGCCTTCCACCGCCCGCCGCCTGTGGATTTTCGATTTGAATAAAAGAACCCTGGTGCTGCGCGACCTGGTCGCCCACGGGCAGAAGTCCGGGGAAAACTTCGCCACCCAGTTTTCCAATCGCATGGGCAGCTTCCAGTCCAGCCTCGGCCTGTTTCGCACCCAGGAAAGTTATGAAGGCAGCCACGGTTATTCGCTGCGCATGGACGGCCTGGAGCCGGGCTTCAACGACCTCGCCCGCGATCGGGACATTGTGATTCACGCGGCCGACTATGTGAGCCCCCTGTGGAGCCGACGCCAAGGGCGCATCGGCCGCAGCCTGGGTTGCCCGGCCGTGCGGCCACAAGTGGCGCGCCAGGTGATCGACCGCCTCAAGGACGGCCAGTTCATGTTTTCCTGGTACCCCGACCAGCAGTGGCTGAAATCCTCGCCCTACCTCAACTGCCAGCCACGCCAGGTGGCCGGCATTGTCGCCGCCAGCGGCGGTTAACCCGTTCGTCCCTCAACCGGCGGCTAAGGCCGCCGCTTCCGGCTCTTCGGGTATTTTGACGAAGATGCTGTATTTCGCCCCTTCCATCGCCTCGAAAGCGATGAGTTTGTCCACCAGCGGGCCACTCAGCACCTTGCCGGCATTGAGCAGCAGCATGCCGTTGTCGGCATTCAGGTTGCGCGCCAGGGTCATACCCGCAGCCAGGTCCCGGGTGGTCAGGACCCGGACCGTCGGATCGGCCAGGGTGACATCGTTCTGATAGGCCGCGCAGACGCCAACGAAGTCCTCCACCAGGTCCGGATCGTAGAGTTTGCCGGCGTATTTGCGAATGAACAGCAGCGCCTCATCACTGTTCATCTGCCGTTCGAGGATCAGCCCACGCTGCAACTCGATGAAATCCACGGCCAGCTTGAGCCAGCGCGAGCCCAGTGGAATGGCCTCGCCCTTGAGATGATCGGGAAAACCGCTGCCATCCCAGCGTTCCTGGTGATGCAGGATGATGCGCGCCGCGTCCTTCATCGGCTCCAGGGTCATCAGCAGCGACTCGCTCTGTTTCGGATACGCGCGGTACAGGTCGCGCTCGGTGTGGTGCAGCAGATCCGCCGGCGCGGTCATCATGCTGTCGGTCCAGCTCAGCTTGCCGATGTTGTACAACGCGGCGGCCATGGTCATGTCGCGGCTTTCGCTTTCATCCAGGCCATGGGTGATGCAGTAGACGCGAATCAGTTCGATGATCTGCCGGTTGGTCTGCTTGGCCTTGGGCAAGCGCAGGTTTGCCAGCAGCGAAAACACCTCGGTGCCGGTCACGTAGCTGCGCTTGAGCTCTTCATAGGCCAGGTCGAGCATGTCGGCGGTCTGTTGCAGCTCGGCGGTGCGCGCCGCAACGCGCTTTTCCAGGGTCGAATTGAGGCTCTTCAGTTGCTCGTTCTGCTGCCGGGTCAGCGCTTCCAGACGCAGGCGCTCGCTTTCGGAGTGATGATGGGCCAGGGCCTGGCGCAGCGTCACCAGCATGTCCTCGTCGTTCCAGGGCTTGCTGATATAGCGATGGATCTGCCCTTCGTTGATGGCCTTGGCAATCAAGGTCATGTCGGCATAACCGGTGAGCAGAATGCGCAGCGTCGATGGATAACGCTGATGGATATGGGCCAGCAAGGTCGCGCCGTCCATGCCCGGCATCCGGGCGTCGCTCATGACCACGTCGACCGGCCGCTGCTCGAGGATTTCCAGGGCCTTGGTACCGCTGTCGGCCAGCAGGATGTCGTAAGGCTGGCCGCGTAACAGCCGGCGAAGGCTATTGAGAATCGATTCCTCATCGTCGACCAGCAGTACCGTCGATCTGTTCAGGGCTGCGCCCACTGTATGTTCTTCCATGTCTCCCCCTCCCCTTTGACTTCGATCAGACCTGCCTTCTGGGACAGGCTAGATGACTTGTAGCGTTTCGGCATGTATTTGACGCCGGCCGATTAGCGCATACAGGGGAGCCTGACTATGCTCAAGGCGAAAATGGATTGCATGTCCAGGAAGCAGGAAGGGAAGCCCGATGAGCTTATATACAAGGTCCCCGCGCTGGGTTGGAGCACGACGATGATGGCGTCGGCAGACCGGACCAACCGGCGAATTCTGATCGTCGACGACACGGCGTCGATCCACGAGGATTTTCGCAAGATCCTCGCCTGCACGGATGCCCCCGAGGACAGCCTCAGCGACGCCGAGGCCGCCCTGTTCGGTACGCCCGTGAGTGCCGCGCTGGAGCACTTTTACCTCGACTCGGCGTTCCAGGGCCGGGAGGCGCTGAACATGGTGCAAGCGGCGCTGGAACGCAATGCGCCCTACGCCATGGCCTTTATCGACATGCGCATGCCGCCTGGCTGGGACGGCCTGGAAACCATCGAGCGCCTGTGGCAGGTCGACCCCAAGCTGCAAATCGCCCTGTGCACCGCCTACTCCGACTACTCGTGGGAAGACATCGCCGAGCGCCTGCAACTGGGCGACCGCCTGCTGATCCTGAAAAAGCCCTTCGATGCCATCGAGATCCGCCAGATGGCCAGCGCCCTGACCGTCAAATGGCAGATGACCGAAGACGCCGCGCTGAAAATGGACCAGCTGGAACAGGCGGTCGAGGAGCGCACCCGCGAGCTGGCCGATGCCAACATCATCGTGCAGAACAGCCCTACCATCCTCTATCGCCTGCGCGGCGAGCCGTCGTTCAGGTTGATGTACATCTCCCACAACATCACCAAGTTCGGCCATGTGGCGGCGCAACTGGTGGCCTCGGACGACTGGGCCCAGACGCTGATCCACCCCGACGACCAGGCCAAGGTCGAGAGCGCCATGCTCCGGGTCCTCGACCGGGATGTGGCGGGAGCGTCCATCGAGTTCCGCATGCGCACCGGCGACGGTGCCTTCCGCTGGGTGGAAAACCGCTACATCCCGGTGCGCAACGACCAGGGCCAACTGGTCGAAGTGGAAGGGATCATCCTCGACATCACCGAACGCAAGCTGGCCGAAGAAAAGATGGCCCTGATGGCCCGCACCGACAGCCTGACCGGGCTGGCCAACCGCGCCACCCTGATCGAGCGCCTGCACCAGGCATTCGCCGCGGCCCGGCGGGGAGCCTCACCCTTCGCGATGTTTTACCTGGACCTGGACCACTTCAAGCGCATCAACGACACCCTCGGCCACCCCATCGGCGATCTGTTGTTGCAGGAAGTGTCCCGACGCATCAGGGCCTGCACCCGGGAAAACGACGTGGTGGCGCGCCTGGGCGGCGACGAGTTCGCGATCCTGCAACTGAACGTCGACGAGGCCACGCACTGCGCCGCGCTGGCGACGAAAATCCGCGACACCCTGGTGCTGCCCTACTCGCTGGAAGGCAACGAGGTGCGCATCTCGGTGAGCATCGGCATCAGCCTCTACAGCCCGCAGACCCTGAGCGCCGAAAGCCTGATGGCGCAGTCAGACATGGCGCTGTATCGCTCCAAGGACCAGGGCCGCAACCAGTTCCATTTCCACAGCGAGGAAATCAACCGGGAAGTCACGGAGCGGGTGACCCTGGCCAACGACCTGAAGCTGGCCCTGGAACGCGACGAACTGCACCTGCATTACCTGCCGGAAGTCGACCTCGGCACTGGCAGGATCCTCGGCATGGCGGCCCAGGTCCGTTGGCTCCACCCCCGGCGCGGCTGGCTCGAGGCCGAGGACTTCATGCCTGCGGCCGAGAAGACCGGCATCGTCATCGCCCTCGGCCATTGGCTGCTGGACCAGGCTTGCCGGCAGATGAGCGCCTGGCGCGACCAGAACGTGGCGCCGCCGTTGATTGCGATCCATTTATCCCTGGTCCAGCTCAAGACCGGATCGGAACTGATCTACGACGTGCTGCGCACCACCGCGCGCTGGGGCCTGTGCCCGTGGGACCTGAGATTCGACGTCACCGAGGGCACCCTGGCCCAGACCAAATGGACCCACAACGATATCCTGCCGAGGTTGTGCGAGCTGGGCGTGAAGATCGCCATCGACGATTTCGGCACCGAGTATTCCTCGTTCGATTACCTCAAGACCTACAGGGTCAACCACCTCAAGCTGGCCCAGCGCTTTCTCGACAGCGCCAGCAGCGACCCGGACAACGCCATGACCCTGCGGGCCATCCTCAACTTTGCCCGCGAGGTGGGGATCGGGGTCACCGCCGAAGGGGTGGAAACCCAGGAGCAGCGCACCACCCTGATATCCAGCGGCACGCCACTGGGGCACTCACTTGGTACGGCAGTCGACAGCGACCAGGCTGGCGAACTGCTCAAGGCCAGGTCCGCTGCGGTGGATGGCAGCGCCTGGTCGGCGGATCCGACGTCGGAGAACTTCAGGTGAGCCCGTTATCCGTGGTGCCCAATCGGCGAATTCTGATCATCGACGATACCCCGGCGATCCATCGGGACTTTCGCAAGATTCTCAGCCCCGAAGACGAAGGGCTTCTGGACAACACCGAAGCCGTGCTGCTCGGCACCAGCCGCAAACCCCATCAGCACTTCGAGCTGGACTCGGCCTATCAGGGCGAGGAAGCCGTGGAGCTGGTCAAGCGCGCCCAGGCCGAAGGTCGGCCATATGCCCTGGCCTTTATCGACATGCGCATGCCACCGGGCTGGGATGGCCTGCAGACCATCGAACATCTGTGGAAAACCGATCCGCAGTTGCAGATCGCCTTATGCACCGCATTCTCCGATTACTCATGGGAAGCCATGGCCGAACGCATCGAGTTCGGCGACCAGTTGCTGATCCTGAAAAAACCGTTCGACAGCCTCGAGATCCGCCAGATGGCCAGTGCCCTGACCTGGAAGTGGCAGCTGACGCAGGACGCGGCGAGCAAGATGCGCAACCTGGAACAGACCATCGAGGAACGGGTCCAGGAACTGCTGAGCGTGTCGCACCTGCTGCATTACGATGTGCTCACCGGGCTGCCCAACAGCACCTTGCTGGGCGACCGCCTGACCCAGCACCTATCCCAGTCGCGCCGCCATGACCGCCAGTTGGCGGTGATGTTCATCGGCCTGGACCGTTTCAAGCGCATCAACAACGCACTCGGACACCCGGCGGGAGACGAGATGCTCAAGCTCGTCGCCCGCAGCCTGGCGGCGGCGGTGCGCGAGTCCGACTCGGTGTTTCGCTACGGCTCGGACGAGTTCGTGGTGATTATCGGCGACATCCTGCACCCGCAGCAGACCCGGGGGGTGGCCGAAAAACTCCTGGCTGCCGTCAACACCCCTCATTCCGTGGCGGGCCACGACCTGACGGTCACCGCCAGCCTGGGCATCAGCATCTACCCCTACGACGGCGCCGATGCCGTAACGCTGATCAAGAATGCCGAGACCGCCATGCGCAACGTCAAGGACAGCGGCCCCAACAACTTCAGCTTTTTCATCGAAGACATGAACCTGCGCGCGCGCCAGCAGCAGACCCTGGAAACCGGCCTGCGCCTGGCGTTGCAGCGCGAAGAGTTCGTCCTGCACTACCAGCCCAAGCTGGACCTGGCCCGGGGCACGGTGGTCGGCGCCGAGGCACTGGTGCGCTGGAACCGGCCCGGCCACGGCTGGGTGTTCCCCTCGGACTTCATCCCGGTGGCCGAAGACAGCGGGCTGATCGTCGCCCTCAGCCAATGGGTATTGCGCCAAGCCTGCCTGCAATCCCAGGCCTGGCAAAAGCAGGGCCTGCCCCCCATCTGCATGTCGGTGAATGTATCGGCCATCGACTTTCGCCAGCGCGACTACGTCGAGCGTCTCACCCGCACGCTGACCGAGACCGGGCTCGACCCGAAGCTGCTGGAGCTGGAAATCACCGAAAGCGTGCTGATGCAGAACGTCGACGCCACCATCGCCACGCTCCGCGCCATCAAGCAGCTGGGCGTGCGCCTGGCCATCGACGACTTTGGTACCGGCTACTCGAGCTTGAGTTACCTGCAGAAATTCCCGGTCGACGTGCTGAAGATCGACCAGTCGTTCGTGCGTGACCTGGGTACCGACAGCAATGACGCGAAACTGGTCAGCAGCATCATCGACCTGGGCAAGAGCCTGAACCTGAGCATCATCGCCGAAGGGGTCGAGACCCTCGAACAACTGGACTTCCTCAAGCGCCACCATTGCGAGGAAGGCCAGGGCTTCTACTTCAGCAAGGCCGTGGAGCCTGACGCCTTCGCCCGCTTCCTGGTCGACTCCCTGCAACCTCACCTGCCCCATCCATGAAGTTGTGTCTGGTAAGGAAACCCCCATGTCGTCACTCGCATTACTCCTTTCGACTGGCTTGCTGTTCGCTCCAGGCGCCGCGGCTGCGCCACTGGAAGGACCGCTCAAACCCCTCCCCGCAGTTCCGGTGCTGGACAGCAAACGGGTCGAACTGGGACGACGATTGTTCAACGACCCACGCCTGTCGGTGAATAACAGCCTGTCGTGCGCCAGTTGCCATCGCCTCGACAAAGGCGGTGCCGATACCGTCCCGCACTCCCTGGGTTTCGATGGCAAGCCGGTGGCGGTCAACACCCCGAGCGTGTTCAACGCCAGCCTGAACTTCCACCAGTTCTGGGACGGTCGGGTCGAAACCCTGGAAGACCAGGCGCATATCGTGGTGCAGAGCCCCAGTGAAATGGGCAGCGACTGGAAAGTCGTGGTGCAACGCATCGCCGACGACCCGGCCTATCGCACCGCCTTTGCCGACGCCTACCCCGACGCCGTGACCCAGAGCAATATCCAGGGCGCCCTGGCCGACTACGAACGCACCCTGCTCAGTGCCAACTCGCGCTTCGACCAATACCTGGCGGGCAATACCGAGATCCTCGACATCGAGGAAAAGTACGGCTACCAGCGCTTCCAGGAATACGGCTGCATCGCCTGTCACCAGGGGGTGAATATCGGCGGCAACATGTTCCAGAAATTCGGCGTGCTCGGCGACTATTTCGCGGCCCGGGGCAACCCGACCGAGGCCGACCTGGGGCGGTTCAACGTCACGGGCGAAGAAGAAGACCGCTATGTGTTCAAGGTGCCGAGCCTGCGTAACGTCGCGGTCACCGCGCCGTACTTCCACGATGGGTCGCAAGCCACCCTCGAAGGCGCCGTGGCAGTGATGTTCAAGTACCAGTTGGGGCGTACGCCGTCCGAGGAAGACAAACGCCTGATCGTCAAATTCCTCAAGACCCTGACCGGCGAATGGGAAGGCAAACCCTTATGAAAGTGTCCCGTCGCCTGAGCATCCTGTTGCTGTCCGCCCTCGCGGTCCTGCTGGCTTCGATCCTGTTGTTTCTCTATCTCAAGTCCAGGTCCGACCAGACCGTGACCTACACCGAGTCCCGCGACCTGATCCGCCAGATCAAGCAGCAGGATTCGCTGTGGGAGAACGAAATACTCAAGGCCAGGGTGGCCATTACCCACAACTACGACCCACTGGTTTCACCCCTGGGCGAAATGACGCGCCTGTGGCAGAAATTCGACTCGATAGAGGCGCAGAACCAGCGCAACGATTCGCCACTGTGGCGCAACGCCCACGACGGCTACCTGAACGCGATAAAGGAAAAGACCCGGCTGGTGGAACAATTCAAGTCGCACAATTCCGTACTGCGCAACTCCCTGGCCTTCCTGCCGACCGCCGAGGACGACATCCAGCAGGCGCTGGCCCGAATGGCCGACGCGGACAAATTGCAGCTGCAGAACATCGCCACCGATACCTACGACCTGTTGCTCAGCAGCCTGGAGTTCGCCCAGGTCACCTCCGATGACAGGGCCGCGGACATCCTGGTGGGCCTGAACAAGCTGGCGGTCAACAAGGAGCGCTTGCCCACGGAGCTCCATGGCCTGATCGATACCCTCAGCAACCATGTCGAGCTGATCCTGCGCGAGCAACCCAAGGTCAACCGCCTGCTCGAGGAAATAGAAGTGGTGCCGGTCGACGAACGCCTGGACGACATCACCGTCCTGCTCAACCGCGACCAGCAGCAGGCGGAGACCGTTGACCAGCAGTACCATTTCTACCTGCTGCTGTTTTCCGCGCTGCTGGTGCTGCTGCTGATCTGGCTGGGCATCCGCCTGATCCGCAGTTTTGCCGAGATCAACCAGATGAACCGGGCCCTGGTGGCCGCCAACGACGAACTCGAGCAAAGGGTCGAAGAGCGCACGCGCCAACTCAAGGACACCCAGAGCGAGCTGCTCGATACCGCCCGCCAGGCCGGCATGGCGGAAATCGCCACCAACGTCCTGCACAACGTCGGCAACGTGCTCAACAGCGTGAACATCTCCGCCGACCTGGTCAGCCGCAAGCTGCGCAACAGCAAGGCCCAGGGGCTGGGCAAGGCGATGCAACTGATCAACGAGCACAAAGAGGACCTGGGCAGCTTTCTCACCGAGGACGCAAAGGGCAAGTTGCTGCCCGGCTACCTGAACCAGTTGGTCGAGGCCATCGACCTGGAACAGCAAGGCATGACCGAGGAGCTGAACCAACTGAGCAAAAGCGTCGATCACATCAAGGACATCGTCGCTACCCAGCAATCCTACGCGGGCGCCAGCAGCCTGCTGGAACCCCTGTCGATCAGCGAATTGCTCGAAGACGCGCTGCGCATGAATTCCGGCGCCCTCACCCGCCACCATGTGACCGTGCTCAAGGATTACGCCGATGTGCCACGGATCATGGGCGACAAGCACCGCCTGCTGCTGATCCTGATCAACCTGATCAGCAACGCCAAGTACGCCATGTCCGACCTGAGCAACCAGACGCGCAACATGACCCTGGCGGCAGCGGTGGTCGACGGCGAAACCTTGCAGATCAGCGTGCGTGACGAAGGCGAAGGCATCGCCCCGGAAAACATGACCCGCATCTTTGCCCACGGTTTCACCACCCGTAAGGAAGGCCATGGGTTCGGCCTGCACAGTTGCGCCCTGGCGGCCATCGAGATGAATGGCCACCTGACCGCCCACAGCGACGGTCCGGGTAAAGGCGCGCTGTTCGTCCTGCAGATCCCCCTGATCCCCGCCGAAGGTGAGTCATGAACAACTCGATAAACCGGCGCGTGCTGCTGATCGACGACACCCCGGCGATCCACGACGACTTCCGCAAGATCCTCACCCCCAAGACCGGCGACAGCGCCGACCTCGATGCGATGGAAAGCGCGCTGTTCGGCAGTGCGCCGAAAACCGCCGCCACAGTGTTCGAACTGGACTCGGCCTACGGTGGCCAGGAAGGCCTGGGCAAACTGCTGGAGGCGGCGAGCAAGGGGCTGCCCTACGCCCTGGCCTTCGTCGACATGCGCATGCCCGATGGCTGGGATGGCGCGCAAACCATCGAAGAGTTGTGGAAACACGACCCACTGCTGCAAGTGGTGGTGTGCACCGCCTATTCCGACTACTCCTGGGACGAGTTGCTCGATCGCCTGAACGGTCATGACCGCCTGCTGATCCTGAAAAAGCCCTTCGACAATATCGAAGTCCAGCAGATGGCCAACACCCTCACCACCAAGTGGGAAATGACCTTGCGCGCGCAGCTGCAGATGAGCGAGCTGGAAGAACGGGTGGAGCAACGCACCCTGGCGTTCAAGCAGGCCAGCGCCGCGCTGCAACGGGAAATCGACGAGCGCAAGCTGCTGGAAAGCCAGCTGGTGCAATCGGAAAAGCTCGCCTCCCTGGGCCAGTTGGCCGCTGGGGTCGCCCATGAAATCAACAACCCGATCGGCTTCATTTCCTCCAACCTCGGCGCCCTGGACAACTACTTCAAGCGCCTGCAGGAGATGCTCGAGGCTTACGCCAACGCCGAAACCGGGATCGGCGCCAGCGAGCTGCGCGATCAACTGAAACAGCTGCGCACGGACATCGAGCTGGATTTCCTCCTCGAGGACATTCCATTGCTGATCAAGGAGTCCAAGGACGGCATCGGCCGGGTCAGCCAGATCGTCAAGGACCTCAAGGACTTTTCCCGGGTCGATTCGACCCAGGAATGGCAATGGGCGAACCTGCAACAGGGCATCGACTCGACCCTGAACATCGTCGCCGCCGAGATCAAGTACAAGGCCGACGTGATCAAGGAATATGCCGAGCTGCCGGAGGTCGAGTGCCTGCCTTCGCAGATCAACCAGGTGGTGATGAACCTGATCGTCAACGCCGCCCAGGCCATGGGCAACGAACGGGGCACCATTACCCTGCGCAATGGCGTCGAGGGTGAGAACGTGTGGATCGAAGTGGCCGACAACGGCTCGGGCATCCCACCGGACAGCCTGCAGAAGATCTTCGACCCGTTTTTTACCACCAAACCCGTGGGCCAGGGCACGGGGCTTGGGCTGTCGCTGTCCTACGGCATCGTCAAGAAGCACCGCGGCGACATCTCGGTGCGCAGCGAAGTCGGTGTCGGCACCACCTTCCGCGTCGAGCTTCCCGTGCACCAGAGTCGAAAGGCCGGCTGAACGGCGTTCTCGATGACGCCCACCGCTTCTGTAGGAGCCAAGCTTGCTGGCGATCCAGGCAGCGCGATGGGTCAGGTAAGCCCCCATCGCGGGCAAGCCTCGCTCCTATAGGACCCGTGCATGCCACGGGCCCGATCTCTTGTATGATGGCGCGCTTCAAGAATGGGTCGCGGATTTCGTCTTGCCAATGACCACCGGAGCAAATCCGGCCTGACGCCTTCAGGGCACACAGCGCTTCCCCCGTCTTAAACAGCACGATGCTTTCCCGAGCGCGCCTGGGCCTCCTGGTATTCGCCGGGGCCGGGATCGCCATCGTCGAGGAGCTTTTCATGGATATGCTTTACCGGGCCTCCCGCCAAGCGCTGCCCGCCCCGCGGTTCGCGCGCAATCTGCTGGGCCTGCTGCTGGCCGGTGCCGCCCCCGTGACCCAGGCCGCCGAAACCGAACTGCCGGCGCTGACCGTGACCGGCGAAGACCGCTCCGGTTATCAGGCCAGCAGCGCCGCGGTCGGTGGTTTCGAGGCCGCCCCCCTGCTCGACACGCCAGCCTCGATTGCGGTGATCAACGAAGACTTGATCAAGGACCAGCAGGCCCGCCTGCTCAGCGAGGTGCTGAAGAACGACGCCTCGGTCGGCGAAAGCTACGCGCCAGTCGGCTACTACGAGAACTTCACGGTGCGCGGTTTCTCCCTGAACGCCGCCAGCAGCTACCGGATCAATGGTCGCAGCATCACCGGCGAGCAGAACGTCGGCCTGGAAAACAAGCAGCAGGTGGAATTGCTCAAGGGGCTGAACGGCCTGCAGAGCGGCGTCAGCGAGCCCGGCGGGCTGATCAACTACGTGACCAAGCGCCCCACCGACGTGCGCTCGGTCACGGTCTCCACCGACGATCGCGGCAGCGGCTATGTGGCCACCGATGTCGGTGGCTGGTTCGGCAGCGAGCAGCAGTTCGGACTGCGCGCCAACCTGGCCCACGAGGACATCCACTCCTACGTCGAACACACCAATGGCCAGCGCGACTTCGCGTCCCTGGCTTTCGACTGGAACATCAGCCCGGATGCGCTGTTGCAACTGGACGTCGAGTACCAGACCAAGGAGCAGCGTTCGGCCCCGGGCTATCAGTTGCTCGGCGGCTCCAGCCTGCCGCACCACGCCTCGCCGAAAAAGCTGCTGGCGCACCAGAGCGGTTCGAATCCGGTCAGCACCGACGCGCTGAACCTCAACGGCAATTTCGAATACCGCTTCAACGATCAATGGAAAGGCAACCTCAGCGCCTCGCGCAGCCGGGTGGTGATCGACGACTACAGCTCGTTCGCCTGGGGTTGCTATGGCGCCGCCAGTTGCGCCGGCACAGCGGTGCCCAATCACTTCAGCCCCGAAGGCGACTACGACATCTACGACTTCCGCAGCCCCGACGATACCCGGCGCAACGATGAGGTGCAGGCCGTCCTCAGCGGCAACTTCGACACCGCCGGCCTGGGTCACGAACTCAGCGTCGGGACCAGCGCGTTCCGCCGCGTGGTGGACAAGCGCGACCCGATCAACCAGATGATCGGCAGCGCCAATATCAACGGCGAACCAGCGGATTTCGCCCGCTACGACGGACCGCTCAACGACTCTTACCGCCGCCTGGACAGCCGCCAGTACGGGCTGTTTTTCAACGACCGCATCAGCCTCAACGAACACTGGCAGACCGTGCTCGGCGGGCGTGAAGTACGCCTGGACGAGGAAACCTTCGACGACCAGGGCGATACCACCCGCCACACCCAGCGTTATGTGTTCCTGCCCCAGGCCGCGCTGATCTACAAGCCGGTGCAGAACCTGGCGCTGTACACCCGCTACAGCAAGGGCCTGTCCCTGGGCGGCGAAGCGCCGTGGTTCGCCAGCAATGCCTTCGAGATCCTCGCGCCTACCGTGTCGCGGCAGATCGAGGCCGGCATCAAATACGACTGGCAGCGCATCAGCCTGGCCGCGGCGCTGTTCCAGATCCGCCAGGCCTACCAGTATTCCCGGCCGAATGGCGACGGCACCTTTACCTTCACCCAGCAGGGCGAGCAGAAGAACACCGGCCTGGAACTCTCGGCCAATGGCTGGGCCACCCAACGCCTGCAGGTCTCGGCCAGTGTCGCGGCGATCCGCGCGCGGGTCACCGGCAGCGACACCCCGGAGTACGAAGGTCACCAGGCGCTCAACGTGCCGACCCTGCGCGCCAGCCTCTATGGCGACTACGCCCTGCCCTGGTTCGACGGTTTGGCGCTGCTCGGCGGGGTGCAGTACAGCGGTCGCAAATACGCCAACCGCGAGGGCGAAGTGCAGACCGGCAGCTACGCCGTGTTCAACATCGGCAGTCGCTACAGCACCCGCATCGACGGTTACGACACCGTGTTCCGGCTGATCGTGGACAACCTGTTCGACAAGCGCTACTGGCGTGACGCCGGTGAATACATGGGCGATGGCTACCTGTTCCAGGGCGCGCCCCTGACCGCGCGCTTGAGTGCCTCGATCAACTTCTGATCGGGGCCAGGCCTACTGGAAGGCATCGGCCAGGACGTCGAAGATCATCTGGTTCGAGGTCCTGACCAGCAGCAGATCGGAACCCGCACGCCACCACTGGTAGCCGTCGTAACGCGGCAACTGCCGGAGCAGCCTGGGGCTCAAGCGTCGCGATTGCTGCGCGGGCAACGTCCTGCCCCGGCGAAGGTTCTGCCTGACGTCCGCCGGCAGGGCCGCGGTCGGGCCCCAGTCCCGCTTCGAAGCCTGCAACAGCGTTTTCACCTGGTAGTAGTTGACCACGGGAAGACGCTCCCAATTCGCATGATCGTCGGAGTACCGCGCGTTCGCCTGCGCGCCAGGCGCGGCGCCGGCATCCAGCGGGATCGATAGCAGAATCGAGACGATCGAGATTAAAGAGCCAGCTCTGAACATCGCCTTCTCCAGGCATCATTGCGTCGAGCTTATGGAAAGGGATTTCCCGGCAATAGTTCCCGGGCAGGCGTGACCTGGATGTTTCGGTCAGCAAGGCGCCATGGGCGCAAGGCAGGGTCGCAGGACGCGAGGGCAAAGGCGCTTGAGCCCACCGCACAAACAAAAACGCCGCTCCTGGGAGCGGCGTTTTTTTTACCTGGAACGAACAGCGGGTTCCGGGCATTGGCTGCATCCAACGGTGTTGGGCGCAGCCGGGTATTACAGAGCCATGTCAGCCGACGGGTTGCTCTCTTGCGCTTTCGGCTTGTCGCCAGCCGGCTGCTGAGGAGCAGCGGTCTGACCGATGGCCGGTGGCGGAGTCAATTGCAACACTTCGCTGGTGTAGGCCCACTCTTGAGCGACACGCTCAGGACTGCCGTTGAGCTGGGTACCGTAGCTCGGCACGATCTGGTGCAGCTTCGCCTGCCAGGCAGGAGTCGCGACCTTGTCCTTGAAGACCTTCTCCAGCACGCTGAGCATGATCGGCGCGGCGGTCGAAGCACCTGGCGAGGCACCCAGCAGGCCGGCAATGCTGCCGTCCTTGGCGCTGACGATCTCGGTGCCCAGTTTCAGCACGCCACCCAGCTGCTCGTCGCGCTTGATGATCTGCACGCGCTGGCCGGCCTGCCACAGACGCCAGTCTTCAGCCTTGGCGTTAGGGAAGTACTCTTTCAGGGCATTCAGGCGGTCTTCATCCGACAGCATCAGCTGGCCGGCGAGGTACTCGACCAGCGGGTACTCCTTGATGCCGACCTTGGTCATAGGCCAGATGTTGTGAGTGGTGGTAGTGGTCAGCAGGTCGAGGTACGAACCTTCCTTGAGGAACTTGGTGGAGAAGGTCGCGAACGGGCCAAACAGGATCACGCGCTTGCCGTCCAGCACGCGGGTGTCCAGGTGCGGAACCGACATCGGTGGAGCGCCGACCGACGCCTTGCCGTAGGCCTTCGCCAGGTGCTGCTCGGCGATCGCCGGGTTCTCGGTCACCAGGAACGAACCGCCCACAGGGAAACCGGCATATTCCTGGGCTTCAGGGATGCCCGACTTCTGCAGCAGGTGCAGGGCACCGCCACCGGCGCCGATGAACACGAACTTGGCGTCGGTCTGGGTTTCAGTACCGTCTTTCAGGTTCTTGTACACCACGCGCCAGGAGCCATCTTCGTTACGCTTGATGTCTTCCACTTCGCTCGACAGCTTGAGCGAGAAGTTCGGCTGGGCTTTCAGGTGGCCGACGAACTGGCGGGTGATCTCGCCGAAGTTCATGTCGGTGCCGAGCGGCGACCAGGTGGCGGCGATCTTCTGCTTCGGATCGCGCCCTTCCATCATCAGCGGGACCCACTTCTTGATCTGCTCCGGGTCTTCGGAGTACTGCATGCCGGCGAACAGCGGGCTCGCCTGAAGCGCTTCGTAGCGTTTCTTCAGGAACTTGATGTTGTCATCGCCCCACACGAAGCTCATGTGCGGAGTGGAGTTGATGAACGAACGCGGGTTCTTCAGGACATTGTTCTTGACTTGCCACGACCAGAACTGGCGGGAAATCTGGAACGCTTCGTTGATCTCGATGGCCTTGGCGATCTCGACCTTGCCGTCCTTGTTTTCCGGGGTGTAGTTCAGTTCCGCCAGGGCAGAGTGACCGGTACCGGCGTTGTTCCAGCCGTTCGAGCTTTCTTCGGCAACGCCGTCGAGGCGCTCGACCATTTCCATCGACCAGCCCGGCTCCAGCTCATTGAGCCAGACACCCAGGGTCGAACTCATGATGCCGCCACCGATGAGCAGCACATCCACTTTCTTGGTCTCGGCGGCGTACGCGGAGCTGAGCCCCATCGTCATCGCCAAGCCCAGCAGGGCCGTGTTCACTTTTTTCAACATACAGTAGTTCCTACGATAGAACGCCATCCGCCCCCCCATTCCCGATCATCAGTCGCCCCGGCACCGCCAAGGGTTCCCGCACTCAGAAGAACTGAAGGGTGGGCACACAAGGCCGACATGACACTATCGACCTCAGTTTATATGTCGCTCCTGCGCTGACTTCTTATTCGCTATTGGCTTCAGCTACTTGAGTGACACTCTTTTGTTGGGGCGCCTTCGGACAGCATCGATCGACGGTCCGAAACGCCCGCTAAAACCACATTCCCACAGAGAGACTAGTCGGGTGCAACCATAAGGAGTGAGTCAACAACACCCGGTATCACGATCGGCCTGCTGCCAATGCCCCCGATCACCGCCTGACAACGGCAAGGCCACGGGTATCGCAACAGGGATCGCCCCCAACCCTGGCAGCCCTCCTGCTGAAAACGGACATAATGGCCATCATGGGTGGTGGCTAACGCGCCATTGTCTACTGGACGGATAAAGCCGTCAAAAAAACTGTCAGATTTATCCTGTTTTTATGCAGAAAAGCACCTTGATGATTCAAGAACTTGCCTGAATGCGAGCAACTGGGCCCTCCGGACAAGCCCCGGCGAATACCCGGCACAAAAAAGCCCTGAACAGTCAGGGCTTTCTTGTGGGTGGGATCGCGCGATTCAACGGCAATGGGCTGTCACTTTGACAAACCCTTCACGCAAGGCATGAAGCGGCCTTACAAGCAATCGTGCACAGCCTTTTTCAGCACCGCGGACTTGGCCCAGGGTGTTCCCTGGTAGAGCGAGACCAGGCTGCCGTTCTTCGACTTCACCACTTCCACGATCTCATCCGATGCCAGGCTGCCAGGGGCGGTGATCCGATAACCGTTGGAGATATCGGCCTGGGTGCTCCTGGGCGTCTCACGCTGCCAAGCCGGCAGAACACACTGCGCATAGTCTTTTGGCGTTTTGCCAGTCAGCTCACTGACATTCGGTTTGCCCGGTGCCAAAGCCGTGGGTAACGAACACCCGGCCAACAGTCCCATCAGCGACGCCCCTAGCCAAACTCGCATATGTCTTCCTCATCCCTAAAAAATCGAGAAATGTATCATTTGCCCGCGCCGACCGTTAGCGACACCTGCCTCTTTCGCCGAACGGTCCCCCGCCCCGCGATCATCACCTGACAGCTGTCAAAAAACCGTTAACCCCATCACGTCCCGAACAGGCAAATGGTTCACCCGTTTTGATGCCGAACCACATGTACTCGGGTTCCCCTTGGGGACCCTGGACAGCGATCCTCGGGTCAGCGCGAGCCGCCATGTCTTTGTCGGGAGCAAGGCGCCCTGGTTCACCATCACCGACGACCTGGCGCAACATGACACCTATTGAAGGCATTTGAGGAACGAACCGCGACTGTTCATAGAGTTCGGATGAGTGGTGCACGCCAACGCGTCCTTTTGGGAATATCTTGAATCGCCAACACCCAAATACAGCCCAAAGGACGCGGCGATGAACAGCATCAAGACTTTCGAAATTCGCTACTGTTTCGCAGGTTCGCAAAGGACCTTCACCTACCAGGGCGCGCGATTGAGCGACAGCGATACCTGGTATCTGGCCTTTCTGCATTCCGGGTGCCTGATTACCCACGACACCCCTTGCGGCGGGACCTACCGCACCATGCAGACATTCGCCGAGCGCAGTGGCGTCACGCTGGCGAACTGGAGAGAGCTGTCTGAAAAGAACTAGCCCCCCTCCCCGCAACCGTTCAGACGTCACCTGCCACATTCGCGCAAGGAAGCGCGCTCAACCTGCCCAATGCTCAACGTGCTCAACCACTAGAAACCGCCGGCAAATGCCCGACGCCCTGCCCTGATTTCAGTCCGCAACTCACCGACAAAATTGGCCGCCGCGCGGACACTGGTGAGATGCTCGGTCGATACCCCGGTAATGAACAGGTCGATCCGTCCGCTTTGCGGCTCGAAAACCTTGATCGCCAGGGAGCCGTCGGGGTTAACGGTGCAGGTGCAGGAAAGCGGCAGGAAACCGGACTCCAGGATCTGGCAAAGGTCATCCATCGAGAGCATGAGAAATTCCTCCTTGGCGACGCCACTTGGAGAGAGTGCCCGTTGAGAATAGGTCACAAGAACAGGACGCATACCAAGGCATTCACTGGAAAGTGTTATCCAGCACACATTTTTGCCTGGGCAATCCGCTCAGTGGCACGGTGCGCACAGGGCGCCGACCATCCGTCGCGGCAACTCCGCCCGGGAGCATTTTGACGCTGGACCGGCCAGGCGTTATGGTCGCTGGGCTTTTGCACAGCCCCAATCCGAAACGACTTCCTCCAACCCCATCCAGGATCACCGATGGCCGCCCCCGAACACCCGCATGAAGTGGCCCTGCAGAAGTTTCTCGCGGCGCGCCCGGAGCTTCGTGAAGCCCTCGATCACCTCAACCCTCTGGCTGCCCAGGCCAGGGGCGAAACCCAGGAGCAATACCGCGCGGAGCGACTGCACGAAGCCTTCGAGGCCGAGGCGGAACGTCAGGGCCTGTTTGCCTGGGAACTGAGCCTGCAACTGACCGCACAGAGCGCCGAGGAATTTGCCGCGCGGCGACTCGAAGTGCACCGGGAAGTGGCGGAAATGGCCGGCATGCCCTGGGCCGAATATTGCGAGCTACACGGCCTGCCGCGTGATTGAGCGCCGTCTTCGATAAAGGATCACTGTCACCATGAGTCAACGCTGATGCTGCCCTCTTCCACCAGCCTTCGTAGTAACCCGGAGCTGCTGCGGCGCCAGAAATGGCGCGGCCGCATAGGCCTGTGCCTGGTCGCCAGCCTGTCGGTCCTGGCCGGCATGACCGACGCTATCGGCTTCATGGCCACCGGCGATTTCGTCTCCTTCATGAGCGGCAACACCACGCGCCTGGCCGTCGCCATCAGCGATGCCGACCTGGCCCTGACCCTGCACCTGGTGCTGCTGGTCGCCACCTTCATCGCCGGCAACGCCCTGGGCATAGTCGTCAGCCGCTTTGGCGGACGCCGCGCCCTGCCGCTGCTGCTGTGCATTGCCACGCTGCTGTGCGCGGCCGCCGCCTGGCCGTTTGAACAACGGCTACCGGCCGTGCTGGCCGCGATCATCTCCATGGGCATGCTCAATGCCGCCGTCGAGGAAGTGAACGGGCTTCCCGTGGGCCTGACCTATGTCACCGGCGCCCTGTCGCGCTTTGGCCGCGGCCTGGGCCGCTGGATGCTCGGTGAGCGGCGCAATGGCTGGCGCGTGCAGCTGGTGCCCTGGAGCGGCATGTTCGCCGGCGCCGTGCTGGGCGCCGTTCTGGAGCAGCATCTCGGCCTCGCGGCCCTGTTCGTCAGCGGCCTGCTGTCGGCACTGCTGGGGCTGTTGTCGCTGAAGATCCCCCATCGCTGGCAACTGGGCTATATGCCGCGCTAAAGCCACTTCGCCGGGCCCGGCATAAAGCTTTATCATGGCCCCAGGTTTGCAGACAGAGTTCTTCATGAAGTTCGCCATTGCCCTTTTTTCCGCCGCTCACGCGCCCTCCTCGCGCCGCGCCCTGGCATTCGCCCAGGCAGCGCTGGCCGGCGGCCACGAGATCGTGCGGCTGTTTTTCTATCAGGATGGCGTGCACAGCGCATCGGACAATATCGTCACCCCGCAGGACGAGCTGGACCTGCCCGCGCAATGGCGGACCTTCGTCAGCGAGCACCAGCTCGATGGCGTGGTGTGCATTGCCGCGGCTCTGCGCCGCGGGGTGTTGAACCAGGAGGAAGCCGCGCGCTACCAGCGCCCGGCCGTCAACCTGAGCGCGCCCTGGGAGCTTTCCGGGCTCGGCCAGTTGCACGACGCCGTACAGGCGGCCGACCGCCTGATCTGTTTCGGAGGGCCATGAAACATGGCGCAATCCCTGTTGATTATCAGCCGCCAGGCACCCTGGTCCGGCCCCGGCGCCCGCGAAGCACTGGATATCGTGCTGGCGGGCGGCGCCTTCGACTTGCCGATCGGCCTGCTGTTTCTCGACGACGGCGTATTTCAGCTGGTCCCCGGGCAAAAAGCCGCTGCCGTGCAACAAAAGGACCTCAGCGCCAATCTGCAGGCCCTGTCGCTGTTCGGTGTCGAGCAGTTGTTCGCCTGTGGCGCCAGCGTGGCGGAACGCGGCCTCGACCCGGCCGCGCTGAACCTGGACGAGGTGCAGGTCCTGGCCCCGGCCGAACTCGGCGCGCTTATTGACCGTTTTGACCAGGTGATCACCCTCTGATGTCGACCTTGCATGTGCTGTCTCATTCGCCCTTCACCGACTCCCGGCTGACCAGTTGCCTGCGCCTGCTCGGCGCGCAGGATGCCATTCTCTTGTGTGGCGACGCGGTGTACGCCCTGCAGCCTGGCAGCGCGCCACTGGCGGCCCTGCAGGCCCGCGGCGAGGCGCTGGCGCTCTACGTCCTCGCGGAGGACCACCAGGCCCGAGGCCTGGACGTTCCGGCCTGGGCCACCAGCGTCGATTACCCGGCGTTCGTCGCGCTGTCGATCCAATACGACAAGGTCAACAGCTGGTTATGAATGCACTGACTGTCGGCGAACGCGCCATCGCCCTGGACAAGGACGGCTACCTGGTGGAACTGGGCGACTGGTCCAGCGAGGTGGCCGATGCCCTGGCCGCGGCGGAACAGATCGAACTGACACCCGAGCACTGGGAAATCCTCGAACTGCTGCGCGGCTTCTATCAAGAGTTCCAGCTGTCGCCCGCGACCCGCCCACTGATCAAATACACTGCCTTGAAGCTGGGCCCGGACAAGGGCAACAGCCTGCACCTGAACCGACTGTTCAAAGGCACTCCCGCCAAACTTGCCGCCAAGCTGGCGGGCCTGCCCAAGCCGACCAATTGCCTATGACCGACTTCACCCCGCTGACCACCGAAACGCCCGCCGAGCACCCTTTCGCGCAATTCGTGCGCATTCTCGGCAAAGGCAAACGCGGCGCCCGCAGCCTCACCCGTGAAGAAGCCCGCGAAGCCATGGGCATGCTGCTCGACGACAAGGTCGAGGACACCCAGCTCGGTGCCTTCCTGATGCTGTTGCGGCACAAGGAAGAAAGCCCCGAGGAACTGGCCGGCTTTACCGAAGCCTTGCGCGAACGACTGCAGGCGCCACCGATCAAGGTCGACCTGGACTGGCCCAGCTACGCCGGCAAAAAGCGCCACCTGCCCTGGTTCCTGCTGGCCGCCAAGTGCCTGGCGCAGAACGGCGTGCGCATTTTGCTGCACGGCGGTGGCGCCCACACCGCCGGCCGGCTGTACACCGAGCAATTGCTGGAACAATTGCACATCCCGCTATGCCGCGACTGGCAGGCGGTAGGCAAGGCGCTGGACCAGGGCAACCTGGCCTTTATCCCCCTGGGCGACTGGGCGCCCCAGCTGCAGCGCATGATCGACCTGCGCAACACCCTGGGCCTGCGCTCGCCGATCCACTCCCTGGCGCGCATCCTCAACCCGCTGGGCGCGCGCTGCGGCCTGCAAAGCATCTTCCATCCCGGCTATCAGGCCGTGCACCGCGATGCCAGCGGGCTGCTGGGGGACAACGTCATTGTGATCAAGGGCGACGGCGGCGAAATCGAGATCAACCCGGACAGCGCCAGCCATCTGTACGGCACTACTGGCGTCGTCAGTTGGGATGAGGAATGGCCAGCGCTGTCCGAGCAGCGCCATGTCAAACCGGCCACCCTCGACCCCGAGCACCTGAAAGCCGTCTGGCGTGGCGACGTGCAGGACAGCTACCCGCAACTGGCGCTGATCGCCACCATGGCCCTGGCCCTGCGCGGGCTCGGCATGCCCCGGGAGCAGGCGTTCAAGCAGGCTCAGCAATATTGGGACGCTCGCAACAGATCGATTTAACCGATCATAACTGCCCGACTTTTGCGTAATTCGTTCGAACTCCTCGGATTAGACTGCACTCCAATGCACACTGACCGAGGAGTTTTTTATGGGCCTGCTGATTGAAGGACGCTGGCACGACCAATGGTACGAAAGCAGCAAAGACGGCGCTTTCCAGCGCGAACAGGCGCAACGCCGCAACTGGGTGACCACCGACGGCAAACCCGGCCCTAGCGGCGAAGGCGGCTTTCGCGCGGAAGCCGGCCGTTATCATCTGTATGTCTCCCTGGCCTGCCCGTGGGCGCACCGCACCCTGATCCTGCGCAAGCTCAAGGGCCTGGAAAGCCTGGTCGATGTGTCTGTGGTCAGTTGGCTGATGCTGGAACAGGGTTGGACTTTCGACCGAGCCCTGGGCTCCAGCGGCGACAAGCTGGATCACCTGGATTTCCTCCATCAGCGCTACACCGCCGATACCCGCGACTACACCGGCCGGGTCACCGTGCCCGTGCTCTGGGACACCCAGCAGAAACGCATCGTCAGCAACGAATCGGCGGAAATCATCCGCATGTTCAACAGCGCTTTCGATGACTTGAGCGGCAACGACCTGGACTTCTACCCGGAACCGCTACGCCGTGAAATCGACGAATTGAACGCGCGCATCTATCCGGCGGTGAACAACGGCGTGTATCGCGCCGGCTTCGCTACTTCGCAGCAAGCCTACGAAGCGGCCTTCGACGATCTGTTCGCCGAACTCGACTGGCTGGAACAGCGCCTGGGCGGCCAACGCTACCTGGCCGGCGAATACCTGACGGAAGCGGACATCCGCCTGTTCACCACGCTGATTCGCTTCGACGCGGTGTATTACGGTCACTTCAAGTGCAACCTGCGGCGGATCGCCGACTACCCGAACCTGTCGAACTGGCTGCGAGAGCTGTACCAGTGGCCGGGGATCGCCGAAACCGTGGACTTCACCCATATCAAGGGGCACTACTACGCCAGCCACCGCACCATCAACCCGACCGGCATCGTGCCGAAAGGGCCGGTGCAGGACTTCGAGGCGGCGCATGATCGCGAGCGTTTGAGCGGGCGTGGGGTTTGGCAAGGCAACAAGCAATAACTCAGGAGAGCGATCGTTCTTGAGATCGCTGTCGCGGGCAAGCCTCGCTCCTACAGAAGAGATGTTCTGTGCAGGAGTGAGATTGCCCGCGATGCTGTTCAGACCTGCGACTGCGCGCCTTCGAACCAGGCGAGCTTCTCGCGAAGCTGCACCACTTCGCCGACGATCACCAGGGTCGGCGCATGCACTTCATGCTCCGCCACCAGCTTCGGCAGGTCCGCCAGGGTGCCGGTGAACACCCGCTGGTTGGAGGTCGTGCCCTGCTGGATCAAGGCGGCCGGCGTGTCCGCCGAACGGCCATGCTGGATCAGTTGTTCGCAGATCACCGGCAAGCCCACCAGGCCCATGTAGAACACCAGGGTCTGTGCAGGCGCGACCAGGTCGGCCCAGGGCAGATCGGTGGTGCCATCCTTCAGGTGCCCGGTGACGAAACGCACGGACTGCGCATAGTCACGATGGGTCAGCGGAATCCCGGCATAGGCCGCACAGCCGCTGGCCGCGGTAATCCCTGGCACCACCTGGAACGGAATGCCCTGGGCCGCCAGCTCTTCGATCTCTTCGCCGCCACGGCCGAAGATGAACGGATCGCCCCCCTTCAGACGCAGCACACGCTTGCCTTGCTTGGCCAGGTCCACCAGTTGCTGGTTGATCTGCTCCTGAGGCAAGGCGTGATCGGCGCGACGCTTGCCGACATACACCCGCTCGGCATCGCGACGGCACAGCTCGAGAATCGCCGGTGCTACCAGGCGGTCGTAGAGCACCACGTCGGCTTGCTGCATCAGGCGCAAGGCGCGGAAGGTCAGCAGGTCCGGATCGCCCGGCCCCGCCCCCACCAGATACACCTCGCCCGGCGCATGGGGCGCTTCGCCGGCGATCTTGGCCTGCAGCAAGCGCTCGGCCTCCTCGCCCTGCCCGGCCAGTTGCCGGTCGGCGATCGGTCCCTGGAACACGTCTTCCCAGAAGGCACGACGCTGCTGCACATCCGGAAACAGGCCTTTGACCTGATTGCGAAAACGCGCGGCCAGGCCGGCCAGTTGACCGTAGGTCGAGGGAATCCAGGTTTCCAGCTTGGCCCGGATCAGGCGCGCCAGCACCGGCGCATCGCCGCCACTGGAGACGGCAATGACCAGCGGCGAACGGTCGACGATCGCCGGGAAGATCACACTGCACAGGGCCGGCGCGTCCACCACGTTGACCGGCACACAACGCCGATGAGCATCGGCGGAGACCTGGGCATTGAGCGATTCGTCGTCGGTGGCGGCGATGATCAGTACGCAGCCGTCCAGGTCCGCCTCGACATAACCGCGCAACCGGCATTCGCCGCCGCTGGCCGTGACCAGCTCGCGCAATTGGGGCTCCACTTCAGGTGCAACTACCCGCAGCAGCGCACCGGCGTCGGCCAGCAGGCGGGATTTGCGCAAGGCAATCTCCCCGCCGCCGACCACCAACACACGACTGCCGCGCAGGTTATGAAACAGCGGCAGAAATTCCATTTAGCCGATGACCTCGAGGCCGCCCATGTAAGGCTTGAGCACCTCAGGCACACGGATCGAACCGTCGGCCTGCTGGTAGTTCTCCAGCACCGCCACCAGCGTACGGCCGACCGCCAGGCCGGAACCGTTCAGGGTGTGCACCAGTTCCGGCTTGCCGGTTTCCGGGTTGCGGAAGCGCGCCTGCATGCGACGGGCCTGGAAGTCGCCGCAGTTGGAGCACGACGAAATCTCGCGGTACTTGTCCTGGCTCGGGATCCACACTTCCAGGTCGTAGGTCTTGACCGCGCTGAAACCCATGTCGCCGGTGCACAGCGCCAGGGTGCGGTAAGGCAGCTCCAGCAGTTGCAGGACTTTCTCGGCGTTGGCGGTCAGGCCTTCCAGGGCTTCCATGGAGGTCGATGGCTCGACAATCTGGACCATCTCGACCTTGTCGAACTGGTGCTGGCGGATCATGCCGCGGGTGTCGCGGCCCGACGAACCGGCTTCGCTGCGGAAGCATGGGGTGTGGGCAACGAATTTGATCGGCAGCTGCTTCGAATCGAGGATCTCGCCGGCCACGATATTGGTCAGCGACACTTCGGCGGTCGGGATCAGGTACAGATCGGCTTCGTTTTCACGGCTGATCTTGAACAGGTCTTCTTCGAACTTCGGCAGCTGGCCGGTGCCCACCAACGCCGGTGCCTGCACCAGGTAAGGGGTGTAGGCCTCTTCGTAGCCGTGCTCGCTGGTGTGCAGGTTGATCATGAACTGCGCCAGGGCGCGGTGCAGACGGGCGATCGGTCCGCGCAGCAGGGCAAAACGCGCGCCCGACAGCTTGGCCGCGGTCTCGAAGTCCAGCCAGCCGTGTTTTTCGCCCAGGGCGACGTGGTCGAGGATCGGGAAGTCGAACGCCGTCGGCGTGCCCCAGCGACGCACTTCGACGTTACCGTCTTCGTCGTCGCCAACCGGCACCGATTCGTGAGGCAGGTTCGGGATGCCCTGCAGGATCGCATCCAGCTCGGTTTGAATGGCGTCCAGCTCGACCTTGCCGGCCGCCAACTCGCCCGCCATGCGCTCGACGTCAGCCATCAGCGGCGCGATGTCTTCGCCGCGCTGCTTGGCCTGACCGATGGACTTGGAGCGCGCGTTACGTTCGGCCTGCAGTTGCTCGGTGCGGGTCTGGACGGTCTTGCGCTGTTCTTCCAGCGCTTCGATGCGTGCTACATCCAGGGCAAAGCCACGGGATGCCAGGCGGTCCGCTACGTCCTGAAGGTTGCTACGTAACAGTTTGGAATCGAGCATGTCGGTCTCTCGTTTATCAAAGTTTGGTCAGGGACAGGCCGGCCCAGGTCGCGAGCAGCCCGCCGAATACGCTGATGGCCGCATAGCCCAGGGCCAGCGGTATCTGTCCGCTTTCCAGCAGACGCACCGTATCCAGTGAAAAGGATGAAAAAGTCGTCAGGCCGCCAAGGAAGCCCACCATCAACCCGGCGCGCACCTCGATGGGCACCTCCGGGCGTATCAGAAACAGGCCGTACAGCACGCCGATCAGCAGGCAGCCCACGATATTAACGGCCAGCGTCGCGGTATAGAAGTGCCGCGGCCAATTGGCGCTGATCCAGTTGCCGGTGGCAAAGCGCAACAGGGTGCCGGCAACACCGCCCACCGAGACGGCAACGATCAACGGGATCACGGTTTTCTCCGCTGCTTGGGGCTGGTCCGGTCAAGCTCCGCCAGATGCTTGAGCTTCTCGCCGATCTTCAGTTCCAGGCCACGGGGCACGGGCTGATAGAACGGCTGCGGCTCCAGCGCCTCGGGAAAGTAGTCTTCACCGGCCGCGTAGGCATCCGGCTCATTGTGGGCATAACGATATTCGTCGCCGTAGCCCAGCTGCTTCATCAGTTTGGTCGGCGCATTGCGCAGGTGCAGCGGCACTTCCAGCGAACCATGTTCGGCGGCGCTGCGCATGGCGGCCTTGAAGCCCATGTACACGGCGTTGCTTTTCGGCGCGCAGGCCAGGTAGGTGATGGCCTGGGCCACTGCCAGCTCGCCTTCGGGGCTGCCCAGGCGCTCCTGGACATCCCAGGCGGCCAGGCACAGGCTCAGCGCCCGTGGGTCGGCGTTGCCGATGTCTTCGCTGGCCATGCGCACCACGCGGCGCGCCAGGTACAGCGGGTCGCAACCACCGTCGAGCATCCGCGCGAACCAGTACAGGGCGCCGTCCGGGTTGGAACCACGGACCGACTTGTGCAGCGCCGATATCTGGTCGTAGAAGGCTTCGCCGCCCTTGTCGAAACGCCGACGGGTATCGCCCAGCAGGCTTTGCAGCAGCTCGACACCGATTTCCGTGCCGTCTTCGGCGAGATCGGAGGCGTTCTCCAGCAGGTTGAGCAGGCGCCGGCCATCGCCGTCCGCCGCCGCCAGGAGCATCTGGAAGCCTTCCTCACTGAGGCTCAGCTGGCGCTTGCCCAGCCCGCGCTCTTCAGTCAGCGCCCGCTGCACCAGCTTGTGCAGCGCCGCCTCGTCGAGGCTCTTGAGCACATATACCCGGGCCCGGGACAGCAGTGCGTTGTTCAGCTCGAAAGATGGGTTCTCGGTGGTCGCGCCGATAAAAATCAGGGTGCCGTCTTCAACGTAAGGCAGGAAGGCATCCTGCTGGGACTTGTTGAAGCGGTGCACTTCGTCGACGAACAGGATGGTCCGGCGCCCGTACTGGGCCGCCTGCTGCTTGGCGATTTCCACCGCCTGGCGGATCTCCTTGACCCCGGCTAACACTGCCGAGACCGTTTCGAAGTGCGCATCCGAGACTTTCGCCAGGAGCCGCGCCAGGGTGGTCTTGCCCACCCCCGGCGGCCCCCAGAAGATCATCGAGTGCAAGGCCCCCTGCTCCAGCGCTTCGCGCAGAGGCTTGCCGCGGGCGAGCACATGCTCCTGACCGACGTACTCGTCCAGGTTGGCCGGGCGCAAGCGCGCGGCCAGGGGTTGGGCGATCGGGTCACTGCGAAACAGATCCATGGCGGACGATTGAAACCTCTTGGCGTCGACTTATTCTTGAATCACGTCGGCACCCTTGGGGATGTCGAACTTGAACTTGGAAGCGGCGATCGGCTCGTTGGCCTTGACCCCGGTGAACAGGATATTGGTGCGCTGGCCAACGCTGTCAATCAGCTGCATGTCATTCACCAGGCCGTTGCGGAACGACAGGCGCAGGCTGTCGAACAAGGTGTCCTTGGTTTTCGGCTTGAGGATGAAGTCGACCACGCCACCGGCTTCCTTGGCGCTGATGTCGAAGCTTTCGCTGATTTTCGACACATCGCCCGACAGCAACAGGGCTGGGGTCTGGGTCAGGCGCTGGTCCAGGGTCTTGATAGTGACCTGCTCCAGGTCCGGGTCCCACAGGGAAACCTTCTTGCCGTCGGAGACCATCAGTTGCTCCTGCGGCGCATCGGTGTGCCAGTAGAACAGGCCCGGGCGCTTGAGCGCCATGTCGCCAGCGGTTTCCTGCAGCTGGGTGCCGCTGCCGTCGAGGGTCAGCTGCGAGAAACGCGCGGTCAGGGTCTGGGACTTTTCGAGCAACTGGGTCAGGCGCGCCACGTCTTTCTGATCGGCATGGGCCGACAGCGTCGTTAAAGCCAGTACCGGTACCAGCAACATGCGGATAAGACGCATGGGAGTCCTCATTAGATTCGTGGAAAAAACCGGCGGCGCAGGGTCGCGCCACCTGTATCGGGTCATTGTCAGTCGCGCATCGGACCCGGCGCTATCACTTCGCGGGAGCCGTTGGTGTTCATGGCGGTCACCACCCCGGCCATTTCCATGGCTTCGATCATGCGGGCCGCGCGGTTGTAGCCGATCTTGAGCTTGCGCTGAACCGCGGAGATCGACGCCCGGCGGCTCTCGAGGACGAACTGCACCGCTTCGTCGTACAGCGCGTCGGTCTCGGCGTCGTCACCGTCGCCACCGCCGCTGCCGCCGTCGAAGCCGCTACCGGCCTCTTCGACACCGTTGAGGATGTCGTCGTTGTATTCCGGCGCGCCACGCAGTTTCCAGGCTTCCACCACCCGGTGCACTTCATCGTCGGAGACGAAGGCGCCATGGACGCGGATCGGCAGGCTGGTACCCGGCGGCATGTAGAGCATGTCACCGTGGCCCAGCAGCTGTTCGGCGCCGCCCTGGTCGATGATGGTCCGCGAGTCGATCTTGCTCGATACCTGGAACGCCATGCGGGTCGGGATGTTGGCCTTGATCAGGCCGGTGATCACGTCCACCGACGGCCGCTGGGTCGCCAGGATCAGGTGGATCCCCGCCGCACGGGCTTTCTGGGCGATCCGCGCGATCAGTTCTTCGACCTTCTTGCCGACAATCATCATCATGTCGGCGAATTCGTCGACCACCACGACGATGGTCGGCAGCTTGGTCAGCAGCGGCGCTTCGTCGTGGATGCTTTCGCGGTTGTACAGCGGATCGGTCAGCGGCGTACCGGCTTCGATGGCTTCTTTAACCTTGGCGTTGAAGCCCGACAGATTACGCACGCCCATCTTCGCCATCAGCTTGTAGCGCCGCTCCATCTCGGCCACGCTCCAGCGCAGGGCGTTGGCGGCGTCCTTCATGTCGGTCACCACCGGGCACAGCAGGTGCGGGATGCCTTCGTAGATCGACAGCTCGAGCATTTTCGGGTCGATCATGATCAGCTTGGCGTCTTCCGGGCCGGACTTGAACAGGATCGACAGGATCATCGCGTTCACACCCACCGACTTACCGGAACCGGTGGTACCAGCCACCAGTAGGTGAGGCATTTTCGCCAGGTCGGTGATGATCGGCTTGCCGCCGATATCGTGGCCCAGGGCCAGGGTGACCGGGGATTTGAAGTTGTCGTATTCCGGGGTCGACAGCACTTCGGAGAAGCGCACGATCTGCCGGTCTTCGTTGGGAATCTCGATACCGACGGTGGTCTTGCCGGGAATCACTTCCACCACCCGCACGCTGGTCACCGCCAGCGAACGCGCCAGGTCCTTGGCCAGGTTGGCGATACGGCTGACTTTCACCCCAGCGGCCGGCTGGATTTCGTAACGGGTAATCACCGGGCCCGGGTGGATGGAGTCCACCGACACCTCGACCCCGAACTCCTTGAGCTTGATTTCCAGCAAATGGCCGACGGCGGCCAGCGACTCGGGGGAATAGTTGAGCTGTTTCTTTTCCGCCGGATCGAGAATCGAGATAGGCGGCAAGGTGCCTTCGACCGCGCTGTCGATGAACAGCGGGACCTGTTTCTCTTTCTGCACGCGCTTGCTTGGCTCGGGCGCTTTTACCGGGGCCGGGGCGATCACCGGCGGGACCTGCTTCTCACGGTCGGACATGTGCTTGCTCAGGGCCTGTTCGCGCTCGATCAGGCGCTCCTTGACCTTGGCCTGCTCACGTTTGTCGGTCACGGTCGGAGCGACCACTTCGTCGACCCGGGCATCCACTTCACGCAATTGGGCAACCAGCTGCTTGCGCTCGGTACGGGCCGCCCACCAGCGGTTGGCGGCGCCCTGGAACAGTTCGAACAGGTCGAGGGTGATCTTGCCGGTCACATCCATGACCTTGAACCAGGAAAGATCGGTAAACACGGTCAGGCCGAACAGGAACAGCGCGATAAACATCAGGGTACTGCCCTGGATGTTCAGTGCGTTCTTGGCCAGGTCGCCCAGGCTTTCGCCCAACGCCCCGCCCGCGCCGGCCGGCAGGCCAGTCGCCGCATGGAAATGGATATGCGCCAACGCGGCACCGGACAGCACCAGGAACACCAGGCCGATCAGGCGCCAGGAAAACAGCCAGCCGCTCCACTGCCACGGCTCATGGCGCTGACGGAAGATCTGATAAGTCTTGATCGCCAATAACAACGGGAAGATATAGGCGAAGTAACCCAAGACCATAAACAGGATATCGGCGCTGTAAGAACCGGCAGGACCACCGAAGTTCTGCACATCTTCGATCTTGCTGTTATGACTCCAGCCCGGATCGTCTTTGCCATATGTCAGCAATGCCATCATCAGGAACAGGCACAAGGCCCCAATGGCGATCAACGCACCTTCCTTGAGGCGGTAGTGCAATTGCTGGCGCCAGAGTGGGACTACTGTTTTAGGTGCTGCGGTGGATTTCTTCAAAACGCGTCTTTTCCTGCGCCATGGGCGCGTCCAACTGTTGATCGACTAAAAAATACTGCCCAATCCGAGCAGGTAAAAAAGTTGACGAGCGTAACTGGGGCTACTTTTAACATTCTGCCCACGCATTGCGAAACTGTAAGAGCTGCCGCACGCAATGCCGATGTATTCCATATAGGCGTGCAACCCCGCATTGTACGGGTTTGTAAGCGCCGTGCCACGCTGCTCAATACTGGGTGTAGCATAAGTCAGGAACACTTTACGCAGTATTCAATTTGAGCACGCATTCTCTTTTGTGACAAAGGCTTATGAGGTGTTTTTATGACCGAAGCGAAGCATTCACGCCTGATCATTCTGGGCTCCGGCCCTGCCGGTTACAGCGCTGCCGTTTATGCCGCCCGCGCCAACCTCAAACCGACCGTCATCACCGGCCTGCAAGCAGGCGGCCAGTTGACCACCACCGTGGAGGTCGACAACTGGCCTGGCGATGTCGAGGGCCTGACCGGCCCGGTGCTGATGGAACGCATGCAAAAACACGCTGAACGCTTCGACACCGAGATCGTCTACGACCACATCCATACCGCGGAGTTGCAGCAGCGGCCCTTTGTCCTCAAGGGCGACAGCGGCGTCTACAGCTGCGATGCACTGATCATCGCCACCGGCGCATCCGCCCAGTACCTGGGCCTGCCCTCCGAAGAAACCTTCGCCGGCAAGGGTGTCTCGGCCTGCGCTACCTGCGACGGCTTTTTCTATCGCAATCAGGTGGTTGCCGTGGTCGGTGGCGGTAACACCGCCGTGGAGGAAGCCCTGTACCTCTCCAACATCGCCAAAGAGGTGCACCTGGTGCACCGGCGCGACAAGCTGCGCGCGGAGAAAATCCTCCAGGACAAACTGTTCGACAAAGCCGCCAAGGGCAATATCCGCCTGCACTGGAACCAGAATCTCGATGAAGTTCTGGGCGACGCCAGCGGCGTCACCGGCGCCCGCCTGCGTGACAGCTTGACTGGAGAGACCAAGGAACTGGCGCTGACCGGCGTATTCATCGCCATCGGCCACAAACCCAATACGGACCTGTTCAAGGGCCAGCTGGAAATGCGCGACGGCTATCTACTGGTCAAGGGCGGCAGCGAAGGCTACGCCACGGCCACCGGTATCCCGGGTGTGTTCGCCGCGGGCGATGTGGCCGACCATGTGTATCGCCAGGCCGTCACGTCCGCGGGCGCAGGCTGCATGGCGGCCCTGGATGCGGAGAAATTCCTCGACGACAACTGACCTCCCGACCTACGCTTGCGGCGGGCCTTGCAGGCCCGCCACCGCCCTCCCCTTCCGCAAGTCTGAATGCCATGCTGACCTGGTTACAACGCAACAACTTCGACTTTCCCCCACTGGAAAAGGCCCTGCGCGACCCCAACGGCCTGTTGGCCGCCGGCGGCGACCTGTCGGCCGACCGGCTGATCCAGGCCTATCGCCACGGCTGCTTTCCCTGGTTTTCCGAAGGCCAGCCCATCCTCTGGTGGTCGCCCGACCCGCGCACCGTGTTATTTCCAGACGAACTGCATGTATCCCGCAGCCTGGGCAAACTGCTGCGCCAGCAACGTTACCAGGTCACCTTCGATCAAGATTTCGCCGCCGTCATCCGCGCCTGCGCGGCGCCACGCCCTTATGCCGACGGCACCTGGATCACCGAATCGATGCAGAATGCCTACCTTGAATTGCACAGGCGCGGCCATGCCCATTCGGTCGAAGTCTGGGATCAGGGTGTGCTGGTGGGCGGGCTGTACGGGCTAGCAATGGGCCAGCTGTTTTTCGGTGAGTCGATGTTCAGCCGGGCCGACAATGCGTCGAAATTCGGCTTCGTCACGCTGGTCCAACATTTACGGGCATGGGGCTTCGCCCTGATCGACTGCCAGATGCCCACCGACCACCTGCACAGCCTGGGCGCCCGCGCCATTTCGCGCCAGGAGTTCGCCGGCTATCTGCAGCGCCATCTGGACCAGCCCAACCGCGCCATATGGGTTTCCTAGGCGGGTTTTGCCGGTGTGGCTTACACTTAATTCAAAGCTAATCCCGAGGGTTGATTCATGACCGAGTTGGCGCGTTTGAAGTTTTATGCCACTCAACCCCACTCTTGCAGCTACCTGCCCGAAGAACAGGCGACCACGCTGTTCCTCGATCCTAGTCAGCCCATGGATGTGCATGTCTACGCAGACCTGTCGGAAATGGGCTTTCGTCGCAGTGGCGACCATCTGTACCGGCCGCATTGCCAGAACTGCAATGCCTGTGTTCCTGCACGCATTCCTGCCGCGCAGTTTGTACCCAATCGTCAGCAAAAACGCATTCTCAAACGCAATGCCGACCTGAAGGTCCAACCTGTCAAACCGGGGTTCAGCGAAGAGTATTTCGACCTTTACCAGCGTTACATCGAGCAACGCCACGCCGATGGCGACATGTACCCGCCCAGCCGCGATCAATTCTCGACTTTTCTGGTTCGCGACCTGCCCTTCTCCAGGTTCTACGAGTTTCGCCTCGATGGGCGCCTGCTCGCCGTGGCCGTCACCGACCTGCTACCCAATGGCCTTTCCGCGGTCTACACCTTCTATGAACCCGATGAAGAACGTCGCAGCCTCGGCCGCTACGCCATTCTGTGGCAAATCGGCGAGGCCTTGCGCCTGGGCCTGGACGCGGTCTACCTCGGATACTGGATCAAGAACTGCAAAAAGATGAACTACAAGACCCAATATCGGCCCATTGAGCTGCTGATCAACCAGAGATGGGTCATCCTGAACTAGAAGCCCTTGGCTTGAACCCCACTTTTCGGGCACAATGCACGCCGCTTTTGCCTGGCGCAGTTGCACCGGGCCATTCACTGGACACCGAGGGCTTTACTGCATGTCGAAAGAAGACAGCTTCGAAATGGAAGGCACTGTCGTCGACACCCTGCCCAACACCATGTTTCGTGTGGAGTTGGAAAATGGGCACGTCGTAACCGCGCATATCTCCGGCAAGATGCGCAAGAACTACATTCGTATTCTTACCGGTGACAAAGTGCGCGTCGAACTGACGCCCTATGACTTGAGCAAAGGGCGCATCACCTACCGCGCTCGCTAAGCAAGTCAATACAAGACGCCCGGCCCATGCCGGGCGTTTTTGTTTGCCTGCGATTTGCTCTGCATGCCGACAGAACAGATATAAAAAAGGCGCCTTGCGGCGCCTTTTTCATTGCGGCCGGTCAGGCCATTTCTGCGGTGGTCTCAAACTCGAAGGTCAGCTCGCCATCCTTGATGTCGATGTGCACCACACCGCCATGTTCGGCCAGTTCGCCAAAGAGTATCTCTTCCGCCAGCGGACGCTTGATCTTGTCCTGGATCAGGCGCGCCATAGGACGAGCGCCCATGGTCACGTCGTAACCACCTGCCGCGAGCCAGCTGCGGGCCGCATCGGTAACTTCCAGCTGAACGCGCTTGTCCTCCAGCTGCGCCTGCAGTTCGGTAAGGAACTTGTCCACCACGCTCTTGATAACCTCATGACTGAGGCGACCAAACTGGATAATGGTGTCCAGACGGTTACGGAATTCCGGCGTGAAGCTCTTCTTGATCACTTCCATGGCATCGGAAGAGTGATCCTGATGAGTGAACCCGATGGAAGCCCGCGCCGCCGTTTCGGCGCCTGCGTTGGTGGTCATGATCACGATCACGTTGCGGAAATCCGCCTTGCGCCCGTTGTTGTCGGTCAAGGTACCGTGGTCCATCACCTGCAGCAGCAGGTTGAAGACTTCCGGGTGCGCCTTTTCGATTTCATCGAGCAGCAATACGCAGTGAGGCTGCTTGGTAATCGCTTCGGTCAGCAAACCGCCCTGGTCGAAACCGACATAACCTGGAGGCGCACCGATCAGACGCGAGACGGTGTGGCGCTCCATGTACTCGGACATGTCGAAACGCACCAGCTCGATGCCCAGCGCCTTGGCCAACTGTCGCGCGGCTTCGGTCTTACCGACACCGGTAGGCCCGGCGAACAGGAACGAACCGACAGGCTTGTCTGGCGATTTCAGGCCGGCACGGGACAGCTTGATAGCGGTCGACAGCGAGTCGATCGCCGCATCCTGGCCGAACACCGTCAACTTCAGGTCGCGCTCGAGGTTACGCAGCAGCTCCTTGTCGGAACTGGTGACGTGTTTCGGCGGAATCCGCGCGATTTTCGCCACGATATCCTCGACCTGAGCCACCTCGATGCGCTTGACGCGCTTGTCGGACGGCTGCAGACGCTGATAGGCGCCCGCTTCGTCGATCACATCGATCGCCTTGTCGGGCATATGCCGGTCATTGATATAACGCGACGCCAGTTCGGCAGCCGCGCGCAATGCCTCATCGCTGTACTCGATGCTGTGGTGCAGCTCGAAACGCCCCTTGAGGCCGCGCAGAATGCCAATGGTGTCCTCTACCGAAGGCTCGGACACGTCGACCTTCTGGAAACGGCGAGCCAAGGCCCGGTCCTTCTCGAAAATTCCACGGAATTCCTGGAAGGTGGTCGAACCGATGCAACGGATATCACCCGAGGAAAGCAGCGGCTTGAGCAGGTTAGAGGCATCCATCACTCCACCGGACGCCGCGCCGGCGCCAATGATGGTGTGAATCTCGTCGATGAACAGGATCGCCTGCGGACGCTTCTTCAACTCGCCCAGCAATGCCTTGAAGCGCTTCTCGAAATCGCCGCGGTATTTGGTACCCGCCAGCAATGCACCGAGATCCAGGGAGTACACCACGCTGTTGGCCAGCAGATCAGGCACCTGGCTATCGACGATGCGCTTGGCCAGGCCTTCGGCGATCGCGGTTTTACCGACACCGGCCTCGCCTACCAGCAGCGGGTTGTTCTTGCGTCGACGCGCAAGAATCTGCGCCACACGCTCGACTTCCTGCTCACGCCCGACCAACGGGTCGATACGCCCCTGGCGCGCCAGTTCATTGAGGTTGCTGGCATAAGCATCCAGCGGATTACCTGAAGAGGAAGACTCACCGCCTTCATCGTCCTGCATATCCTGTTCACCTTCAGAATGATCGCCATGCCCCGGCACCTTGGAGATGCCATGGGCGATGTAGTTGACGACATCGATACGGGCAACGCTCTGCTGTTTCAGCAGGAACACCGCCTGACTCTCTTGCTCACTGAAGATCGCAACCAGCACATTGGCGCCAGTCACTTCGCGCTTGCCCGAGCTCTGCACATGGAAGACAGCACGTTGCAGTACACGCTGGAAGCCCAGGGTTGGCTGGGTTTCGCGATCCTCGTCGTGCACGGGAATCAACGGCGTGGTGGAGTCGATGAACTCCTGCAGGTCGTGCTTGAGTTTGTCGAGGTTTGCTCCGCAGGCACGCAAAACGGTGGCGGCGGCCTCATTATCCAAAAGAGCCAACAAGAGGTGCTCGACGGTCATGAACTCATGACGCTTCGAACGAGCCTCTTTGAAGGCGAGATTGAGGGTGACTTCGAGCTCGCGGTTTAACATAGCTTCACCTCATACCCAAGTGGTCGGCGTTAACCGTCCTTCTCGATTTCACAGAGTAGCGGATGCTGGCTTTCCCTGGCGTACTGGTTGACCTGCATGGCCTTGGTCTCGGCGATGTCGCGGGTAAACAATCCACATACTGCCCGTCCTTCTGTATGAACGGCCAGCATTACCTTGGTCGCCAGCTCGCGATTCAGGTTAAAAAACACCTCGAGCACTTCGACGACGAAATCCATCGGTGTGTAGTCATCATTGAACAAAACCACCTTGTACATCGGCGGAGCCTGCAACGTCGGCTTAGCTTCCTGTACAGCCAAGCCAGCGGAATCGTCGTCTTGGAAATCCGGGCGATCCTGATTGAATGTTAGTCGAATCTGGCTGATTGCATGCATGGAAAGAAAGGTTCGTTAGTTGAGCAAATACAGTGGTGGGGGCGCTCCGGGAGGATTTCAACTCCGACTGCCGGGTCACCTTGACTATCGGCAAAACGGTGTTACAACCAATAGAGCCCACATTGGGTAATAAAGGTCCGTACCGTCAATCCTATATTTTCGGATTCCAGTACGGATGAACTGGATGATACTCCAGTGATGGAGTCTGTTGCAGAGGGATATGAGTATGGCAAGCGGCAAGGTCAAGTGGTTCAACAACGCCAAGGGTTATGGCTTCATTAATGAGGAGGGCAAAAGCGACGACCTTTTCGCCCACTACTCGGCCATCGAGATGGAAGGCTACAAAACCTTGAAGGCCGGCCAGGCCGTGAGCTTTGAGATCACTCAAGGACCCAAGGGCCTGCACGCCGTGAAAATCCATTCCATCAAGACCCCGAACGCCCCCGTCACAGCCCCTTCCTACCAGGAAACGGCCCTGAGCTGAAAACATTCAGCATCCAGTCATAAAAAACAGTCATAAAAAAACGGCCGGCTCAATCAATTGAGCCGGCCGTTTCATTTACTGCATGTCAATTCACATATGGGAGATCAGCGCATCGCCGAATGCCGACGACGACAACAGCGTAGCGCCTTCCATCAGGCGCTCGAAGTCGTAGGTCACGGTCTTGGCACCAATGGCGCCGTTGGTGCCCTTGATGATCAGGTCGGCCGCTTCGGTCCAGCCCATGTGACGCAGCATCATTTCCGCGGAGAGAATCAGCGAACCCGGGTTCACCTGGTCCTTGCCCGCGTACTTCGGCGCCGTACCGTGGGTCGCCTCGAACATGGCCACGGTGTCGGACAGGTTGGCGCCCGGAGCGATGCCGATACCGCCTACTTCGGCAGCCAGCGCGTCGGACAGATAATCGCCGTTCAGGTTGAGGGTCGCGATCACGTCATATTCGGCCGGACGCAGCAGGATCTGCTGGAGCATCGCATCGGCGATGGCGTCCTTGACGATCACGTTCTTGCCGGTTTTCGGGTTCTTGAACTGCATCCACGGGCCGCCATCGAGCAGCGTCGCGCCGAACTCCTCCGCCGCCACTTCATAAGCCCACTCTTTGAAGGCACCTTCGGTGAACTTCATGATGTTGCCTTTATGCACGATGGTCAGCGAATCGCGATCGTTGTCGACCACATATTGCAGCGCTTTGCGCGCCAGACGCTTGGTGCCCTGCAGGGAAACCGGCTTGACGCCGATACCGCAATTTTCGTCGAAACGGATCTTGGTGACGCCCATTTCTTCTTTGAGGAACTTGATGACCTTGGTGGCTTCGGCGGAGCCGGCCTTCCATTCGATACCGGCGTAAATGTCTTCCGAGTTCTCACGGAAAATGGTCATGTCGACATCGCCAGGCTTCTTCACCGGGCTCGGCACGCCTTCGAACCAGCGCACCGGGCGCAGGCACACATACAGGTCAAGCTGCTGACGCAAGGCCACGTTCAGGGAACGGATACCGCCACCTACCGGAGTGGTCAGCGGGCCCTTGATGGAAACCACGTAATCCTTGACTGCGTCCAGGGTTTCCTGAGGGAGCCAGGTGTCCTGGTCGTACACTTGAGTTGCTTTCTCGCCGGCATAGACTTCCATCCAGGAGATTTTGCGCTCGCCGCCGTAGGCCTTCTTAACAGCAGCATCGACAACCTTGATCATGACCGGGCTGATATCAACGCCAATACCATCGCCTTCGATGAAAGGGATGATCGGGTTGTTAGGAACATTGAGAGAATGGTCTGCGTTGACGGTGATTTTGTCGCCGACTGCTGGAACCTGAATCTTCTTGTATCCCATGCTGAACTCCGTTGTGTGGATTGAACATCTGGCTGCGTTCGAGCGTACCCCAGTTGAATCTGGACGGGAACCTCATGTTCCACTCATCTGCCGTGAAGGCGGCGCAGTTCGTGGCCTACAAGCCTGAAAGCAAAGGGAAAAGCGCCAAACTCGAGCACTGCGCAGGACTCTACGCCGCCACCCCGCCTGCGACCTTTAGACCAATGGACGAGAGCGGTTGCATATGAACCGTCGGCGTTTTGCCAGCTACCTATGTATAATGCCGCCGCTGACCACAGAGTCACGACGGCTGAGCGCTCTGCTACTGGAAAAAAGGAGCCGAGACTTTCCGCCCAAAGCCGGGCTGTTATCGCAGCCCACCCGCTTGACGCTCGACTGATGCACCCAACATCACCGCGAAGAAACCTCGATATTCGGTTCATGGATGACTTTGAACGAACGCGCTTACCCGGCGCCCCTCGAGTTTCTGCGCACGCTTTAGCAAAGAAGAGAGTTAATCCGAATATGCCCACCCGCTCGAAGATCATCTATACCTTCACCGACGAAGCCCCCGCCCTCGCCACCTACTCGCTGCTACCTATCGTCGAAGCCTTCACCGCTTCCGCTGATATTGCCGTGGAAACCCGCGACATCTCTCTCGCAGGGCGTATTCTTGCCAGCTTCCCGGAGCTGCTGGGCGACAAAGCCGTACCGGACCACCTGGCCGAGCTGGGCGACCTGGCTGTAACCCCTGAAGCCAACATCATCAAGCTGCCGAACATCAGTGCTTCGGCACCGCAGCTTCAGGCCGCGATCAAAGAGCTGCAAGCCAAGGGCTACGCCCTGCCGGACTACCCGGAAACCGTGACCAGCGACGCCGACAAAGACGCCAAGGCGCGCTACGACAAGGTCAAGGGCAGCGCCGTGAACCCGGTCCTGCGTGAAGGCAACTCCGACCGTCGCGCTCCGCTGTCGGTCAAGAACTACGCGCGCAAGCACCCGCACAAAATGGGCGCCTGGGCCAAAGACTCCAAGTCCCACGTTGCTCACATGAGCCAGGGCGATTTCTACGGCAGCGAAAAAGCCGCCCTGATCGATGCCCAGGACAGCGTGAAGATCGAGCTGGTCGCTCAAGACGGTAGCGCTACCGTCCTGAAGGAAAAAACCGCCGTACAAGCCGGCGAGATCCTCGATTGCGCAGTCATGAGCAAGAAAGCCCTGCGTGCTTTCGTTGCCGCCGAGATCGAAGACGCCAAGAAGCAAGGCGTACTGCTGTCGGTGCACCTGAAAGCCACCATGATGAAGGTTTCCGACCCGATCATGTTCGGCCAGATCGTTGCCGAGTTCTATCAGGACGCCCTGAGCAAGCACGCCGACGTGCTGAGCCAGATCGGCTTCAACCTGAACAACGGCATCGGCGACCTCTACGCCCGCATCAAGGCCCTGCCTGCGGAGCAGCAAGCTGCGATCGAAGCCGACATCCAGGCCGTCTATGCAGTGCGCCCTGCCCTGGCCATGGTCAACTCCGACAAAGGCATCACCAACCTGCACGTGCCGAGCGACGTGATCGTCGACGCCTCGATGCCAGCCATGATCCGTGACTCCGGCAAGATGTGGGGCACCGACGGCCAGTTGCACGATACCAAGGCGCTGATCCCGGATCGCTGCTACGCCACCATCTACCAGGCCGTGATCGAAGACTGCAAGGCCAACGGCGCCTTCGACCCGACCACCATGGGCAGCGTGCCGAACGTTGGCCTGATGGCGAAGAAAGCCGAAGAGTACGGCTCCCACGACAAGACCTTCCAGATCAAGGCTGACGGCGTCGTACGCGTCACCGACAGCAAGGGCAACCTGCTGCTGGAACAGGCCGTCGAAGCCGGCGACATCTTCCGCATGTGCCAGACCAAGGACGCGCCGATCCAGGATTGGGTCAAACTGGCCGTCAACCGCGCTCGCGCAAGCAGCACTCCAGCGATTTTCTGGCTGGACCCGATGCGCGCCCACGACGGAGTGATGATCGAGAAGGTCCAGGCTTACCTGAAGGATCACGACACCGCTGGCCTGGACATCCGTGTGATGTCGCCAGTCGATGCCATGAAGTTCACCCTGGCCCGCACCCGCGAAGGCAAGGACACCATCTCCGTTACCGGCAACGTGCTGCGCGACTACCTGACCGACCTGTTCCCGATCATGGAACTGGGCACCAGCGCCAAGATGCTGTCGATCGTGCCGCTGATGAACGGTGGCGGCCTGTTCGAAACCGGCGCCGGCGGTTCGGCTCCGAAGCATGTGCAGCAGCTGCTGGAAGAGAACTTCCTGCGCTGGGATTCCCTGGGTGAGTTCCTGGCCCTGGCCGCTTCCCTGGAGCACCTGGGCAACACCTACAACAACCCGAAAGCGCTGGTATTGGCCAAGACTCTCGACCAGGCAACCGGTCAGTTCCTGGACAACAACAAGTCGCCATCGCGCAAAGTCGGCAACATCGACAACCGCGGCAGCCACTTCTACCTGGCGCTGTACTGGGCCCAGGCCCTGGCCGCCCAGACCGAAGATGCCGCCCTGCAAGCGCAGTTCAGCACCCTGGCCAAGACCCTGACCGAGAACGAAGCGACCATCGTCGCCGAGCTCAATGGCGTTCAAGGCAAGCCAGTGGACATCGGTGGCTACTACAGCGCCAACCCTGAGCTGGTGAGCAAGGCCATGCGCCCAAGCGCCACCCTCAACGCAGCTATCGCTGCGCTGGTTTAAGCTACACCGCTGTAATACAAACCCCGGCCAGGTGCCGGGGTTTGTGCTTTTTGGACAACACCTTCCCTGTAGGAGCGAAGCTGGCTTGCGATGAAAGCAGCGCGTTTCGCCTGACTCGCCGCAGCGCCCCTATCGCGAGCAAGCTTCGCTCCTACAGGACTGGCGTTCGCCTTATGATGACCACCCACTCAAGACAGAGCTTTATATATGGAATGGCAACCCCACATCACCGTCGCCACCATCGTTGAGGACCAGGGACGTTTTCTGTTCGTCGAGGAATTCCAGGGCGACCAGGCGGTGTTCAACCAGCCCGCCGGGCACCTGGATCCGGACGAAAGCCTGCTCCAGGCCGCCATTCGCGAAACCCTGGAAGAAACCGGCTGGGACATCGAGCTGACCGGCGTGGTCGGCATCTACCTGTACACCGCCCCCAGCAATGGCGTGACCTACCAACGCGTCTGCTTTGCCGGTAAACCACTCAGGCACCACCCCGACTATCGATTGGACGACGGCATCATCGGCCCGCGCTGGCTGAGCCGCGACGAACTGCTGGCCTTGCGTCCGCAATGGCGCAGCGAGCTGATCATCCGTTGTGTCGACGACTATCTGGCCGGGCAACTGCACAGCCTCGAGCTGATCCGTCCGTCGCTTTAACCGCAGTTTTAGCCTTGCAGGCCTCAGCCTGTTAGAATCGCGTCCTTTTTCAAGACACCCGTTGAATTCCTATGCGTGATCCAGCCCCTTCTGACACCCAAAAGAAGCGCGTCATCGTCGGCATGTCCGGCGGCGTGGACTCTTCCGTTTCCGCCCTCCTGCTGATGGAGCAGGGTTACCAGGTGGAAGGCCTGTTCATGAAGAACTGGGAGGAAGACGACGGAACCGAGTACTGCACTGCCATGGACGACCTCGCGGACGCCCAGGCCGTGTGCGACAAGATTGGCATCAAGCTGCACACCGCCAACTTCGCCGCCGAGTACTGGGACAACGTGTTCGAGCACTTCCTGGCCGAATACAAGGCCGGCCGCACGCCGAACCCGGACATCCTGTGCAACCGTGAAATCAAGTTCAAGGCGTTCCTCGACTACGCCATGATGCTCGGCGCCGATCTGATCGCCACCGGCCACTATGTGCGCCGCCGCGACATCGACGGGCGTACCGAGTTGCTCAAGGGCCTGGACCCGAACAAGGACCAGAGTTACTTCCTGCATGCCGTCGGCGGCGAGCAGATCGCCAAGACCCTGTTTCCGGTCGGTGAGCTGGAAAAGCCCGAAGTCCGCGCGATCGCCGAGAAACACGACCTGGCCACCGCCAAGAAGAAGGACTCCACCGGTATCTGCTTTATTGGTGAACGACGCTTCAGCGACTTCCTCAAGCAATACCTGCCGGCCCAGCCCGGCGAGATCAAGACCACCGAAGGTGAAGTGATCGGCCGCCACCACGGCCTGATGTACCACACCATCGGCCAGCGCCAGGGCCTGGGTATCGGCGGCCTCAAGGACGCGGGTGATGAGCCGTGGTACGTTCTGATCAAGGACCTGGAACACAACGAGTTGATCGTCGGCCAGGGCAACGATCACCCGTGGCTGTTCTCCCGCGCCCTGCTCGCCTCCGACATCTATTGGGTCAACCCGATCGATTTGAGCGAACCGCGCCGTCTCACCGCGAAAGTGCGCTATCGCCAGAGCGACCAGCCTTGCACCCTGGAAAAGACCGCCAACGGCTATCGCGCCACCTTCGATGACCCGCAACGCGCGGTCACCCCCGGCCAATCCGTCGTCTTCTATGACGGCGAAATCTGCCTGGGCGGTGGCGTGATCGAAGTCGCAGAGCCCTGGAGCAGCAAGGCATGAGCCCGACCCAGGAACAACTGACGGCATTGGGCGGCGTGTTTCTCGCCGCCGTCCTGGTGGACAAGATCGCCAAGACCGGCCAGGTCACCGAAGCGGCCTTGAGCTGCATGCTTGGCAGCCTGCTGATCCGCGACCCGAAAGACACCCTGGAAGTCTACGGTGGCGACGACATCAACCTGCGCGAAGGTTATCGCGCCCTGATCGGCGCCCTGGAACGCGACCCCAACACCCTGCAGCGCGAGCCATTGCGCTACGCCTTGTCGATGCTCGGTCTCGAGCGCCAGCTGGCCAAGCGCGACGACCTGCTGGAAATCATCGGCAAGCGCCTGCCGCAGATTCAGTCCCAGGTCGAACATTTCGGCCCGGCCCACGAAAACGTGATTGCCGCCTGCGGCTCGCTGTATCAGGACACCCTGAGCACCCTGCGCCAGCGGATCCAGGTGCATGGCGACATGCGCAACCTGCAGCAGCCGAGCAACGCCTCGAAGATCCGCGCCCTACTGTTGGCCGGCATCCGTTCGGCGCGCCTGTGGCGCCAGTTGGGTGGCCATCGCTGGCAGCTGGTGATCAGCCGCCGCAAATTGCTCAAAGAGCTTTATCCGCTGATGCGCAGCAGCTGAACTGCGCCCGCAAGACCTTTTGTAGTCAGTAACGCGTAAGACGCTGGTCAGTTGGCAACGGACCGGCGGATATTTTCATGTATGATACGCGCCCCATTTCGTTGCCCGACTGTCCGAGAACACCCCATGCAGCTCTCTTCGCTCACTGCGGTTTCCCCTGTTGACGGCCGCTACGCCGGCAAAACCCAGGCCCTGCGCCC